>Ga0163149_10007976_pt1 | contig 10565 bp, 3 predicted proteins | sample OliLakLV19MP5G1_FD_148604 | JGI IMG/M metagenome (GOLD analysis project Ga0163149, IMG submission 148604) | Freshwater microbial mat bacterial communities from Lake Vanda, McMurdo Dry Valleys, Antarctica - Oligotrophic Lake LV.19.MP5.G1 | ecosystem: Environmental > Aquatic > Freshwater > Lake >...
AGCCGGGCGTTGACATTATCGAATTAGCCATCGATTACTCCGAAAATCACGCCATTTTGAATCAGGAAATCAAGGCCTTAAGCTCGGCGATGTAAGCCGTCAAGCTGGAGATATTCGTCATTGCGAGGCATGCGCCGCCGTTAAGTTCAGCAAGGCGACAATCTTCAGCGCATGCCATGGCAATCCAGTGACGTTCGGGACGCCGAAGCGCAGGCGCTGGATTGCCACGGTCGCTTAGGGCTGCCTCGCAATGACGAATCTTGTGGGTTAATCCGCGTAATTATAATCACCCCGCACCAAGGACGATAACCATGCTGCGTGATACCTACCCTTATTACCTTGCCAATCGCGCCGTCCAAGCCAATACTGACTTGGAAGTAACCGATAAGTACACCGGCAAAGTCGCCACCCGGGTTGCACAGGCTGACAGCAAAGCCATCCACGCTGCCATTGATGCCGCGGTGCGCGCGCAATCGGCGCTGCGCGAGTTTCGCCCCTATCAGCGCAAGGCGGTTTTGGAGCATTGCGTCAAGCGTTTCAAAGAACGTTTCGACGAACTCGCGTTTGCGCTGTGCATAGAAGCAGGCAAGCCGATCAAGGATTCGCGCGGCGAGGTTGCGCGGCTAATCGATACTTTTCAGGTCGGCGCCGAAGAGGCGGTGCGCATTGATGGCGAGGTGATGAACCTGGAGATTTCGGCGCGCGCTCGCGGTTATCGCGGCTTTTGGAAGCGTGTGCCAATTGGTCCGTGTTCGTTGATTTCACCGTTTAACTTCCCGCTGAATTTGGCGGCGCACAAAATCGCGCCGGCCATTGCTGCCGGCTGTCCCTTTGTGATGAAACCGGCCAGTCGCACCCCGATCGGGGCACTGATTATTGGCGAAGTGCTCGCCGAGACGGATTTGCCGGAAGGCGCTTTTTCAATTCTGCCCTGCCATCGTGATGGCGCGGACCTGTTTACCGTCGACGAGCGCTTCAAGCTGCTTTCATTCACCGGCTCACCCGCGGTCGGTTGGGATTTGAAAGCACGCGCCGGCAAGAAAAAGGTCGTGTTGGAGCTCGGTGGCAATGCAGCCTGCATCGTCGATAGCGACCAAGGCGAACGTCTTGACCATATCGCCGAGCGCTTGGTGTTTGGCGCTTATTATCAATCCGGCCAAAGCTGTATTAGCGTGCAGCGCATTTTGATCCACCGCTCATTATATGCGCCGTTGCGCGAACGGCTGATCGCGCGGGTGTCGGCATTGGTGCATGGCGATCCACGCAATGAAGACACCTTTATCGGCCCGATGATCTCTGAGGGTGAGGCGAAACGCCTGCACGGCTGGATTCAGGCTGCGCAAGCGGCCGGCGCTACGCTGCTGTGTGGCGGTGAACGCGACGGCGCGATGTTGCGCGCCACCTTGATTGAAGGCGCCAATCCGAGCATGGACGTGAGTTGCCAGGAGGCCTTCGGCCCGGTCGCGCTGATTGAGCCCTTCGACGACTTTGATGCTGCGCTGGTGCGTGCAGATGAGTCGATGTTTGGCCTGCAAGCCGGCATTTTCACCGACTCGATGCAGCGTTCGATGCGCGCCTGGGATCACCTGGACGTCGGCGGCGTAGTGATTGGCGACGTGCCCTCGTGGCGCGTGGACAACATGCCCTACGGTGGCGTGAAAGACAGCGGACTTGGGCGTGAAGGCGTGCGCTACGCCATTGAAGACATGACCGAAATCCGCTTGCTGGTCATCAAAGATCCCTGAGCACATTGCCTATTGGCACGATTCCAACAGCTTTCGCCAGACCACTGGCTCCCAGTGGTCAGACGGATCGCCGTTCCCAGCATCCGCGACCAATTTCGCGGCGATCAGATAGTGGCCGTCGGCTTGCACATCGACATCCACCGATTTTGGCGTCTGTGGCAAGTCGCTGAGCCCGCGTTTTTTCAGCTGGCTGCGCCCACGCGACTCCCCGGCAATCTGTTGCTGTACCAGTATCGTATGCACGCCGACGCCTAGCTTGATGCGACCACTGCGCTGGGCAGGCTGCGCGCCGTCAATCTGCTGTATCACCACCGGATAGAAATCCTTGGCCAGCGGCGGCTTGCTGCTAACCGACACATAACCACAGCCCGCCTGCCCATAGGCAGTCGTCGCCATCGACATGATCAGCAGAACCATCGCGAAAGAAAAACGCATGCAGAACCCCAACAAACGGAAACGATGGTCCGATGATGTACATGTCTGCGTCGAGCACTCAACACGAGATAGAGGGGAGAGTCCCGGTCGCCCCGGCGCGCTTATTCGCCCATCAAACTGAGTGGGACTTTCGCTCCGATCGGGAGTAAAAAAGTCGTAGGTCACGTTGCCCGCAGGGCTACGTGACGGTGCTCCGATGTCACCTAGGCCTGCGGCCTACGAATCAACGCTGAAAAAAATGCATTACAATCATTTGCTTGCGGTATGTTTGGTGAGAGTCCCATGGCCGAATTGTGCCTGTGCTCGGCACAGTTGTTCGCGCGATGTATGATCCCATTAGCGGTTCCTGTGACCTGCTCACGACGGCTATTGCGCGGCGTTTCGGTGCGTGTGCTCAAACTCAATCAAGGTGCAAGCGATGGATACAACGGGTAAACAGAAGTTGCAGTCGAACCGGGCCGGGTACGGCCTGCCACTGATCCTGATGGCGATGTTCTCCGCCCCGCTCGCCGCGCAAACCCCGCCCACCGTGCTTGCCGATAGCTACGGCGTCAATGTCAATGGCTTTTTGTCTGCTTCGGCGGCCAGCGGCCTTTTGGCCAACGACACTGGCTTCAATGCCAGCACGCACCGCCTGGAATCCTATGACACGGTTAGCCAGTACGGTGCAGTGGTTTTGGTGGCCGCTGACGGCTCTTTCAGCTACGACCCGCCACCCGGATTCAAAGGCGTCGACAGCTTTGCCTACAGCGTGCGCAATGCCTTCGGTGCCAATCGCGCGGTGGTTAGCATTGATGTCAGCGGCGAAACGGTGTGGTTCGTCGACGACAGTGTGGCCGCCGGTGGTGATGGCACCTTCAATGCGCCTTTCAATAACTTGGCCAGTCTCAACGGTAGCAGTGGCGCAGGCGACGCTGATGCTGCAGGCGATACCATTTTTGTTTACGCCGGCACTTATAGCGTCGAATTCGATGTTGAGGCCGGTCAAACGCTAATGGGTCATAGTGAAGGTCTCGATTTAGTTGGGACCGGTAATGACATTAGCGCCTCTACGGCACCTATCTTAAACAACAGCGGCACTTTCCCGATTGTCGAATTGTTCGGCGCGGGCGCAACGGTACGCGGCTTTGTCATCAATAATTCCAATAGTTATGCCATTCAAGGGGCGAGCGTTTCAAACTTCACGCTTGCCAATATCGATATCAATGCCGGCGCAACCGCCACCGGTGGGATATTGCTTAACGGCGTGTCGGGGATCAACGCCGTCAATGATGTTGATATCAGCGGTGCGATCCCAGCCAGCAATTCAGCACTGCTATTACTGAGTAACTCGGGCACCATTAATTTTGTCGGTAGCTCGGTGAGCAGCTTTACTGGCGGCTATGTGCTGAATGTCAACGGAAATAGCGGCAGCATTTTGCTCGACAGCACCAGTGACTTGACCAGCACCAATACCCGCGGCCTGACTATTCAGACGCAGACAGCTACTGGCGTCGTCACATTGGCCGGTGTTGATCTGGATGGTGGTATGGCGAGTGAACCCTTGATTCGTTTGCTCAACAACGACGTCAACTCCACCGTCAATTTTGAAGAGGGCGTCTTGGCTGATGCGACTGCGGTAAACGCACAAGCACTCAACGCAAACGGCGGTAAACTCAAGATTGCGGGGACAAACAGCGTCTTAACCTCCGCTGATGGCGCCGTAATTGAGTTGCAAGGCGCTGAACTGACCCAAAATGCAACATTTGCCAGTTTGTCCTCAACCAGCAGCAATGTACATGGTATCTCAATCGCCAGCCCCATCGGCAACAATGACCTCATTGTAACCGGCACAACCACCATCATCACCCCGACGACCGAAGCCATCCGTGTCACGAGCCCGGGCGCAAGCGGGTTCATGTTGCAGATGGCACGCCTCACGTCGACGGGGGGCACGGTGGGTATTCAAGTCAGCAATGCTCGCGTGGATGTCACCGACAGCGCCAGCACGCTCACCACCAGCGCTGGCCCCGCAGTGCTTTGCACGACGGGGACAACCAATTTGGCGCTGGCAACGTTGACCGCTGCAGGCGGTGCTAACGGCGTCTCGTTTGATGCGTGCAGCGGAACCGTAACGGCCACAGGCGGTACGCTCAATTCGACGGCCGGTGTCGGCAATGCCATCGTCAACATCGTGAATTCCTCTGGCACCAACGCCGTAAACATCAGCTATGGCGGCAACCTCAACAAGACCACCTCTGGCGCTGCGGTGAATATCGTCGGGCTAAGTGGAGCAGGTGCGGCGACCTTCAATGGCACGGTAACAGGCACCAATGCCAGCGGTGGCGTCTTCATTACCAACACCTCACGCCCGGTAACTTTCACCACGCTGAGTTTGGGGACTGGTGTCGCTCGCTTCGCCACGACCCCGGCCACGCTTGCAGGCAACACCGGCGCGGTTGATCTTGGTGTGTTGAGCAGTTACACCAACAACGTTGGAGCCCTGAACATCAACTACCTCAATGCCAGTCCCGGCCTCGTCACCACTGACCCCGGCAGCATCTTGGATGCCACGGGCGCAGTGGCGGCGCTGACCGTCAGCCACTCCATCCAGCAACCGCTGAACCTGAGTTTCGCCAGCATCGCCAGCACCGGCGCCGGCACCCACGCGGTCAATATCATCCGCAGCACTGGCAGTATCACGGTGTCGGGGCTGACTAACATCGGCGCCAAGACCACCGCCGGCATTCAAATCACCAATACCAACAACCTCAATGCCAGTTTCCAGGAAGTGGACATCAGCGGGGCGGCAGACGGTGTGCGACTTTCCAACAACACCGGCAGCTTTACGATCCTCGGTGACGGTGACTTTCTAAACGTCGGCACCAATGGCGCAGGCGGGACATTCACCAATCTGACCGATAACGCCTTTGATCTCAACGGGGTGGCCAATTTCCGGGCCACCGACCTCACCATTAATGGCACTGGCGGCCACGGTGTGACCGGTACCGGCGTCAACGGAATGACCATCTTCTCGAACGTCGATATGACCAATATCGGCAACGCCAATGATGAGCATGTCTACAATTTCCAGCAGGGCGCAGTATCCGGGGCACAGGTGACTGGTACGCTCAACATCAACAACAGCCTGATCACCAACTTCACGGAAACCGGCCTGTACTTGGAGAATTTCGCCGGTGCGCTGATCTTGCGGTTTACGGACAACGTCCTCACGAACAACATCACCACCACCGCGTGCAGCGGCGGCAACTGCGATGGTCACGGCATCTTACTGCGTGCCGACGGCACATCGACCATCACCGCCCTCATCGAGAACAATAACTTCAACCAAATTGACGGCATCGGTATTACCGCCAATCCTGAAGGCAACACGAACGCCCGCATGGATTTGACCATCAATCAGAATACCTTCGCAGCGAATACGTATGCTGGCCCAAGCAACACCAACAATGGTGAAATCGGCATCAGCTTGCGGAATCAACAAGGCGACAGCGACCTGTATTTCATCGTCAATAACAATTCCTTCATTGACTACAGCGGTGAGTTCGCTCAGGGCATCGTCGAGGTAGAAGGTGGCGACTTCACGACCACTCACGGAACCATCGTCAATAATACTTTTTTCCACGCCTATTTCGGCAGCCCGATTGGCCTGAATGCGGACGGCGCATTTACGGGCGGTGGTGCAACGCCCACCAATTTCGATTTCGTTGTGGCAGTGACCAACAACAACGTCCCCTCAAGCGTCTCAATGTCTGGTTCTGCCCTATTTGTCTTAGGGCGAGGTGGTATTACTGGGAGCGATGCCAACGCCCAAATCACCGTCACTGGGAACACCTTCGGTGCTTCACCCACCGCGTTGTTTACCCGTACCTTGATGACCGACTTTGGGGGCTTCAACAGGGGGTGCTTCAATGTCGCTGGCAATACCATCGCGGCGGGCGTCGGTGGCAGTCGAGGCGTTGACATGTTCTATGACGGTAGCGCAACGATGCGTTTACAAGGCATGTCGGGTACCGGTGATGCGAATGCGATAACGCGCGTCGGCAGCACCAATACGGTTACGGGTGGTGTGTTCGTCGGCAGCAACAACACCATCACAGCGGCGACCTGCACCACGCCCACCGCACCGAATCCCGTGCCATGAGCCCACGATTCGCGATGCAACAGCCATCGATTGCCTCAAAAGACAAATTGCGGAGCGGGTCCATGAATACAGTATTTTCCAGTGCGGCGCGGACGGTGGTTGCGGCAGCGGCCTTGTTCGTGTGCTGTGTGAGCACAGCTCTTGCGGCACTCTCGCAGGACCAGAAACTGACCTCGGCCGATTTCACCGTCGATGCTCCGCTGAATCTTCCCGATAGTCGATTTGGCGAAGCAGTTGCCATTTCCGGCAACTGGATGGCCGTCGGCAGGCCGGGGGACAGTGTCGTGCTGGCGGGCAGCACGAATTTCGGCGCGGTTGATGTCTATGAGCGGGTCAGCGCTAACTGGACCTTGCGCACGACGCTGCAAGCGCCCGTGGGCCAGTCCGGTGCCGCCTTTGGTGCGGCAGTGGATCTCTACGAGAGCGCCGGCATCGTGACTGTCGTGGTAGGCCAGCCTTTGTATGACAACGCGGGATTGACCGATCAGGGGCGCGCCTTTTTCTTTACCGACACCAACGCCGGCGCGGGTGTGAATTTCAGCGCGGTGACCACGGTGAATTCGGCCAGTCCGCAGACCAATGGGCGCTTCGGCCATGCCGTTGCCCTGTTCGGTGATGTGGCGGCGATTGCCGAGCCCTATGACGACATCAGCAATGCCGGCTTGGTCTCCGTTCGTCTGCGTAACCAAGGCGGGGCGAACGCCTGGGGTCAGGTTGCGACCAAAGTCGGCAATATGGGTAGCCAGTTCGGCAGCTCCGTGGACGTACACGGCGAATATCTGATCGTCGGTGCGCCCGGCGCCATGAATGGCGCAGGGTTGAGAACCGGTCAGGCCTACCTGTACCGCCAGGATCTGGGCGGAGCCAATGCGTTTGGACTCAAACACACCCTCACACCCAGCAGCGCCGAGGCTGATATGGCTTTTGGCTTTGCGGTCGGGATCTGGGACGGCAATACCGCCGCGGCGGACAGTGCCAGCCGCAGCATGGTCGGCGCGCCGCTGCACGACAACGCTGGTTTCGCCAATACCGGTTCGGTGTTCTTCTACGCCGATGGCAGCAGCAATTTTGTCTACAGCCTTCCGGCCACCGGAGTGAATGTCAACGCCCATCAGGGCTATAGCGTTGCGCTTGAGGGCAACAATGGCATTGCCGGACGACCCAGCCAGACCGTTTCCGGTGAAGCTTATGGCGGTCAAATCAATACCTTCTTTTTCAGCGCCGGCTGGGCCACCAACACCATCAACCTCACCCAAATGGGTGCAGGGAGCGGCTATTTCTTCGGCAAATCGGTGGACCTGTCCGGCTTGCTGGCGGTGACCGGCGCCCCCGGTTCTCGGGAAGACACGCTGAACGCTCCGCCCGGCGCGGTAAGCGCCGGCGTTGTTCAGACATTCATCAAGCCCGGCATTTCCTGGGTCAATGACGCAGCTAATACGGTGCTTCGACCGGTCTTCGACCAGCCCAATACCGCCGCCTCGCAGCTTATGGGTGATTCCATCGCAGCCAGCAACGAGTGGATGGCGGTGGGAGTGCCCGGCGACGGGCAGAAAGGCTTCGACGCGGGCGCCGTGTTGATGTACCGCAAAGTGAGTGGTGTTTGGACTGCACACAGCAAACTGACGGCCTTGTATGGCCGCAGCGGCGATAGTTTTGGTGTCTCGGTGGCACTGCAGGGGACGAAACTGGTCGTCGGGGCGCCGGGTTTTAACGGCTTTCCGGGTTCGATCAGCAACGCGGGTGCCATTTACCTGTTCGACTTCAATGGCACGGCTTGGAGGCAGTCGGTCGAGCGTACGTCCCCCAACCCGGTCGCCAACGGCTTTTTCGGTGTCTCGGTTGATTTTAGCGGTGACGTGATTGCGGTCGGTGCCAACGGCGAGAACGGCAACACCGGTCGCGCCTACGCTTACCGCGATCTTGTCGCTTTGGCCAACCCCATCACGATCACGCTGGCTGGTTTGAGTGCGGGCAATAATGCGGGCCGTTCGGTGTCGGTCTACGACCCGCTGCCCGGAACACCCAACAACGAAGTGATCGCCGTCGGCGTGCCCTTCCAGAATGTCAATGTGGGCGCAGCTTATGTGCTGTCCGGAGCGAGTTTCACCACGGTGACGCCGTTGGCGAATCCAAACCCTGTGTCGAACGGCCTCTTTGGTTCCGATGTGGCGATCTTCGATGGGCGCGTTGCGGTTGGTGCACCAACGGCGACGTCCGCGCCCAGTGGCGCGGTATACCTATTTAGCGGTGCGGGTTACGCCACTGTTGACACCATGGTCCCCAGCGGTTCGCCTGGTCAGTTTGGTTTTAGCCTCAGGCTGAGCGACACCCAGTTACTGGTGGGTTCCCCGAGCAGCAACGGTAATTCTGGGCTGGGCCACGTGTTCACCCGCAGTGGTGCCAGCTGGACGCAAACCGAACTGATCCAGCCGGCCGACCTGGCAGCTTCTGATTCATTCGGCAGATCGGGCGTTATCGCCAATGGGCAGTTCATCATGGCTGCGTCGTTGCAAGACGGGGTGGCCACCAATACTGGCGCCGTCTACGTCTACGGCCAAGCGCCCGGAGTGACGGTCGCGCCAACCAGTTTGGCGGTCAGCGAAACCGGCCCGACCAGCGATAGCTTCACGCTGTCGCTGAACCAGACGCCGGCTGCCAATGTCACCACCCAATTGACGTTCGATGCCAATGTCCAGGTAGACATCGGCAGCGGCTTCGGCGTCTCACCGCAGACCGTTACGCTGACGCCGGCCAATGCCCTCAGTGGCGTCAGCGTCAGCGTGCGCGCGGTCGACGATGGCATTGCCGAAGCCAATCCGCACAGTATCGTGATCACCACCAGCCTCACCAGTAGCAGCGCCTTGCCGTTCAACGGGCTATCGGTGGCCGACGTCAACGTCAGCATCAGTGACAACGACACGCCGGGCGTGTTGATCACGCAGAGCGGCGGCGGCAATGCGGTCAGTGAAGCCGGCGCTACGGATACCTACACCGTGGTGCTCGGCAGCCAGCCGAGCGCGACGGTCAATGTTGCGATCAGCTTCCCGGCCAGCGATTTGACCGTCAATGGCGATGCCGATGGCACCTACAACACTACATTCACCACCGGAAACTGGAATACGCCGCAAACAATCACCATCGCCGCAGTCAACGACCGCGCGCTGGAAGGCGATCACGGTGGCACGCTGGTGCATGCGTTCAGCAGCGCCGATGTGATCTACAACGGTGTGACTGCAGTGGTCGATGGTGGCGCGTCGAGCAACACGCTGAACGTGAGCATCAGCGACAACGAAAGCGCGATGCTGTCGTGGACGCCGACCGCGGCGTCCGCGGTCGAGGGCGCCAATGCCCTAACCGCCGTGCAGCTCGACATCAGCGCCGATCCGGTGGGCGGCACGCCTACGCTAGAGGGCGCGCTGACGTACTCCGCAAGCTTTGTGGCGGGCACGGCCACGGCGGCAGACGTGGGCGCGGCCAGTGGCGCGCTGAGTTTTGTCAACGTGAGCGATCTGGCCAGCAACGCGTTCAGCGTGCCGCATCTGGCCGATACGCTGGTCGAAGGCAGCGAGAGTTACACCTACACTCTGGCGCTGAGTAGCGTGCCGCCCGGGATGAATCTGACCGTCGCGCCGACGCCATTCAGCGGCACGATTGTTGATGGCAATACGGCAACGCTGGCACTCAGTGGCACGGCGACGGTGGGCGAGGCGGTCGGCAGCACGCCGTTAACGGTCACGCTGGCGTTGGGCGGCGGCACTGGCACGTTAGCCCAGCCGGTCAGCGTGCCGCTTAACTTGGTGGATGGCACGGCAATCTATGGCGGTGGCAGTGGTGACTATGCGCTGAGCGGCCCGGCCAACAGCACGACGGTGAACTTTGCCGCGGGCGCTACGCATGGCAGCACGCAGGTGGTGATGGTGAATATCGTCAACGATGCGCGGGTCGAGGGTACGGAGAGCTTCATGGCCTCGTTGGGGACGGTGAGCGGTCCCGCCACGCTGAGCGGTGCTGCGGTAACGGTGACCATTAGCGACAACGATACGGCGAGCATCGCGTTCCAGGCGGCGACTAGTTCGGCGCCGGAGGGCACCACGCCGCACACGGTCAACGCCCTACTGGCGATCAGCGCCAATGGCACCGGCACGCCCGAGCTGGCCGTGGCGGTTGCGGTGCCGGTGAACGCTACGCCGGGCAGCGCGACTACGCCGGCGGACTACACGCTGAGCACCAGCAGCATCAAT
>Ga0163149_10007983_pt1 | contig 10560 bp, 6 predicted proteins | sample OliLakLV19MP5G1_FD_148604 | JGI IMG/M metagenome (GOLD analysis project Ga0163149, IMG submission 148604) | Freshwater microbial mat bacterial communities from Lake Vanda, McMurdo Dry Valleys, Antarctica - Oligotrophic Lake LV.19.MP5.G1 | ecosystem: Environmental > Aquatic > Freshwater > Lake >...
ACCAAATGATACAAAAGCAAATTTTTATTGTGACTTTTATGAATATGTTCACTCATAAAACAAAGTTAGCCCTTTACTTTTATTATCCGACTACCGAAGCAGAGCTTCGGAGTATTCTCTGAATAAAGAAACGGCCCTTCCTATTAGTTTCAGCAACCAATTTATCTTTTGGATTTACAAAATAATCTATAGTTGATGATAACCCCATTCTTTAAAACCTAATACCTAAAACGCAAACATCATCCACTTGCTCATGTTGCCCCATCCAATTTGCAAACTCTTGTTCAAGTTTGCGTTTCTGAACAAGGGCAGTATCTTCGCTTATGCTAACTAAAAATTCCTTTAATCTTTTGCTTGAATATTTTTTTCCTTTTTCTCCACCAAACTGATCGGTAAAACCATCTGTATATGTAAAAAGAACGTCATCCTCTTGTAGAGCAAAACGGATCTCTTCAAAATCTTTATCGCCAGTTCGCATGCCGCCTAATGAATGCTTGCTCCCTTTAAACTCCTTCATTTGTTTATCTCTCAATAATATTACAGGCCGTTTTGCGCTTGTGATGATACACTCTTTCTTAAGCTTATTAACTTTTATCAGCGAAAGATCCATTCCGTCCTGAACGCCTTGAAGTCTTTGTTTATCCTGTTTTAATGTTGAATTCAAAAGCTGATCTAAGTTCAATAATATCTTTCCGGGCTCATAAACCCTATTATCAATTACAATTTGGTTCAATAAATTACTACCAATTACGGTCATAAATGCGCCTGGAACCCCATGCCCTGTGCAATCGCCTCAAATAATAATATATTCATCATTACTAATTTCATGAAACCAATAAAAGTCCCCACTTACAATGTCTTTTGGTAAATAATGAATAAATGCAAGAGGAATTGATCTTTGAATAGTTTCTTCGCTAGGCAAAACGGCATATTGAATTCGTTTGGCGTAATTAATACTATCTCTTACATCATGATTTTTTGTTTCAAGCTCTTTACTTTTGGATTCCAGAAGTAGGCTCTGTTGTTTAATATGTTCTTCTGCATCACTACGAGTTTTAATAAACTGCCAAACAATGATGATGTTTAAGAATAATGGTACCAAAACCTCAATTGGAGATCCTTGGTATTGTTGAGAAGCCGAAATGACCAAGTTTTTTGATAATGCCACAGCGGTGCCTGATATAATATTCACAATCAAAAAAATGATAATGCCCCACTTTCGGCCAAAAAGAAAAAAGGCAAATAAAACAAAGGTCATAATCCATAAACCGGAAGTAATGTCGGGCCTATGTTGTTGAATAATACTTTCTCCATTTGAAACAATTGTTTGCTGAATAACATACCACAATGAGGCTGCCTTTACACTTTGTTTATACTTGAGTATAAAGGGAATGATTAATAAAGCAATTACTGCAAACGTAAGTACAGCTGCATGGTAGGTATATCCCCTTACGATAGCAGAAATATAAAAAGACGTACCAAGGATCCAAAAAGAAATTGAGTAATTATATAACAACTCGATCTTGGATCTTTCAAAAACATCATCTGTTTTTGCAAGATAATCGCCTATGAACCACTGTTTGAGCTTATTCATTAGTTTGAGAGGTTAAAACTAACAATTATCCTCATTAATTCAATCCTTTTATTGGTTATTTCGGGCTCAATCTATTAAAACATTCTTATATTTAACTTTCAGTGAATCTGTGAATATTAACAATACAATAAAGTGGTTTTTGCTAATTGGTAAACTAGAAGGTTATAGTTATTTAATTCTTTTAGGAATTGCCATGCCCTTAAAATATGGCTTTGATCTACCCCAGTTAATTAGACCGCTTGGAACTTTGCATGGGGTTTTATTTGTGGCGTTTATGATCTTATTAGCAATGCTTTTTTTTAAGCAACGATTCACTTTTAAAACATGCGCCTTTGCATTTTTTCTATCGCTTATACCTTTTGGTACATTTTATTTAAAGCGCCTTGTTGTATCAACCAAATAGGTTCATTTAATAGGGATATTTAGCCCTCCATATGCTCAAAAATACACCTTTTAAAATCACAATTTATTGATTACTTTTCACTTCTATTAAGCAAACTATTTTATGAATAAACTAGCTAATTATGCCTGTGGACAATGGGTTTCGGGTGCAGATCAAGGAACAGAATTATTTAACGCTATTAATGGTGATTTAATTGGAACAGCTTCAAGTAAAGGACTTGATTTTGGAAAGATGTTGGAATACGCCCGTTCTGTGGGTGGACCAAAACTTCGAAAAATGACCTTTCATGAGCGCGGAATGATGTTGAAAGCACTTGCAACTCATCTGTTAAGTAAAAAAGATCTTTTCTATAAAATAAGCTGGGCAACCGGCGCTACCAAAATTGATAGTTGGGTAGATATTGAAGGTGGCATTGGTAATTTATTTACGTATGCTTCTCTTCGTCGTCAATTTCCAAACGAAACATTTTGCTACGAAGGCGAAACTACACGCTTATCAAAAAATAATACATTTATCGGTCACCACATTTGTGTACCAAAAGAAGGTGTGGCCATTCATATCAACGCATTTAATTTTCCTGTTTGGGGAATGCTTGAAAAAATTGCAGTGAATTGGTTTGCTGGTGTTCCGGCAATTGTAAAGCCTGCTACACTTACTTGTTTTTTAACTGAAGCTGTTGTAAAAGAAATTATAGCTAGTAAAATTGTGCCCGAAGGTGCATTGCAATTAATATGTGGGAGCGCTAATGGAATTTTAGATCATGTAGAGAGTCAAGACGTGGTAACTTTTACCGGATCTGCTTCTACAGGTAGAATGTTGAAATCGCATCCACGTATTCTCCAAGAATCGGTTCATTTTAATATGGAAGCTGATTCGTTGAATTGCTGTGTGCTTGGAAGTGACGTTACTCCATACAAACCCGAGTTTGATATTTTTATAAAAGAGATCGCTCGCGAGATCACAACAAAAGCTGGACAAAAATGTACCGCTATTCGCCGCATCATTGTTCCCGAAAAATTTGTGGAGGATGTTCATATTGCTTTAGGAAAACGTTTAGCACAAACTATTATTGGTGATCCAAATGTGGAAGGTGTAAAAATGGGTTCGCTAGCAGGTAGGTCACAACTTATTGAAGTGCGAGAAAAAGTTGAGCTATTAAGTAAGACACAAAGAATAATTATTGGCGATTTTGAAAAATTTGAAGTTAAAGGTGCTGATAAAACAAAAGGTTGTTTTATGCCTCCAATTATTTTCTTGAATGATAATCCATTTGTAAATACCGATTGTCATAATGTGGAAGCGTTTGGTCCTGTTAGTACCATTATGCCTTATAAAAACACAGATGAGGCCATTGAACTAAGCAAATTAGGAAAAGGAAGTTTGGTAAGTTCAATTATTACGGCAGATGATTCCGTTGCGAAACAATATGTTATTGGTGCAGCATCGATGCATGGAAGGATTTTAATTTTGAATAGTGATTGTGCTAAAGAAAGTACAGGTCATGGTTCGCCAATGCCAATGTTAGTTCACGGTGGCCCAGGAAGAGCCGGCGGCGGAGAAGAAATGGGCGGCAAGCGTGGCGTATTTCATTATTTACAGCGTACAGCTTTACAAGGCTCCCCTACTACCATCACAAACATTTTAAATAATTACCAATACGGTGCAAAACATAAAATAAAAAACATTCATCCTTTTCGTCAGTATTTTGAAGATCTTGAAGTAAGCGAAACACTTATTACGCCTACACATACAGTAACGGAAGATGATATTTTAAATTTTGCCGAGTTAAGTGGCGATAGATTTTATGCTCATTTACAACCCGATTCATTAGAAGGTACAATTTTTAAACGCACTGTAGCTCACGGTTATTTTATTTTATCTCGTGCAGCAGGATTATTTGTTGATCCGCCAAAAGGCCCTGTATTATTAAATTACGGAATTGATGAATGCAGATTCACAAAACCTATTTATCCGGGCATGACCATTGGTGTAAGATTTACCTGCAAAGAAAAAATTGAGAACGACAAACCACTTGTGGCAACAAATGGTAAAGATGTAAAAGTGGGAATTGTAAAATGGTTGGTTGACATTTACGATGCCAGCGAACAAAGTGTGCGCGATCAATTGGGCGTTGAGGGTACAACAGGAGAGACTGTTGGGATTGCAACCATATTAACAATGGTGCAAAAGAAGAAGCAATAGATCTTTTTTTGTAGAATTTTTTAATTTACTTTTTGAGTGATGATATATCTTTTTAATAGAAAAATTCTTTTTTTACAACTCCTTTTTTTGTTTACACGAATTGAGCTGTTTTCGCAAAAGAATGACCGAGATAGTTTAATGGCACTTCTGCGATCAGATAAAATGGCAGATACTACCAAAGGGATGATCTATAACACAATTGCGAAGGATTTTGCTCCTAATTTTCCGGATAGCGTAATTTTTTATGCAAAAAAGGGAGCTCCAGTTATTAAAACCAACAAGAAGTGGAAATCAAATTTAATTAATACAATTGGCGTAGGTTATTTCTATAAAAGTAATTTCGATAGTGCTTTACATTACTATTTAATTGCTCTTAAATTAAGGGAGGAAGACCGCAATGAAAAGTTGATTGTTTCTTCGTATAACAATCTGGCAGTGATATACCAAATAAAAGGTGATGAAAAACAAGCACTTGAATACTACTTTAAAACGCTTCGGTTCAGAGAAAGAGCAAAGGATGAAGAGGGGATTGCAAAAGTTTGCGAGAATATTGCAAATTTGTATTTGGAGCAGAACGAACTTAGAAAAGCTTTAAGCTACCAGGAAAGAACTAGGAAAATTAGAGAAAAGAATAGAGACACGGTTTATCTTGCATCTTTGTATCTTAACATTGCAAATTCGTATGATTTACTACAAATGTTTGACAGTGTTCACTATTATCTATCCATAAGTATCCCCGTTTTAATAAAGTACGATCAGATAAATTATCTTGGTCAGGCTTACACTACCATGGGCATTTATTATTCGCGAAGAAAGAATGATCAATTAGCGCTTAATTATTTTATAAAAAGTAAGGAATGTTACGCAAAAATTGGCGACGAAGTAAGCGTAATGAGTGCCTTAGTTAATGCCGGAATTGCAAAAGTAAATTTGAATAGTTTTAAAGATGGCCTTGATGATTGCAAAGCGGCGTTGCCATTACTAGAGGAAGTGAATTACCATGAGAAACTCAGATATTGCTATTACTGTCTCTACAAAGCACTGAGAGGCTTGAAAAGAGATAAAGAGGCCTTATTGTATCATGAAAAATATGTTGTTTTGAAAGATACTCTGTTAAACCAGGAACGAACCAAAGAATTAACGCGGATTGAATTGGATCATGAGTATACAGCAAAAACAGAGATAAACGAATTAAAACATCAAAAGGATATTGAAGTTCGAGAACAAGAGAAAAAGAATCAACAATTATTAATCTATTTTATTGCATTTGGCTTTGCTGTTGCCGTTTTTCTTGTGTTTTTTATTATTAACCGTTTAAAACTATCTAGGAAGCAAAGCAAAATCATTGAACAACAAAAACATTTGGTAGAAGAAAAACAAAAAGAGATCATTGATTCCATCAACTACGCCAAAAGAATTCAAACCACCCTACTCGCTCATGCCGATTTTGTAAATGAAAATATCCCAAGTAATTTTGTTCTATTTAGACCAAAAGATATTGTTAGCGGTGATTTTTATTGGGCAGCAAAAAAAGACCATTTATTTTATTTGGCTGCTTGCGATAGCACAGGGCATGGTGTTCCGGGAGCCTTTATGAGTTTATTAAACATAGGTTTTTTAACCGAGGCAATTAACGAAAAAAGCATTCTTGAGCCAAATCAAGTGTTCAACTATGTTAGAGATCGATTAATTAGTACTATAAGCAAGGAAGGGCAGCAAGATGGTTTTGATGGAATTTTATTATGCATTGACCAAAAAAATAACAAACTCACCTACTCGGCTGCCAATAACGCCCCTATCATTATAAGTAATGGAGAGATTGTAACTCTTGAGACAGATAAAATGCCTGTTGGAAAAGGTATTAGTGAATCATCATTCCGTTTGTTTAATATTACACTAACAGCAAACGACAGTTTATACATTTATACCGACGGTTACGCAGATCAATTTGGTGGCCCTAAAGGAAAGAAATTTCTTTACAAGAAAATGAATCAACTAATTGCCTCACTATCTTTATTACCACTTGAAGAACAAAAAGCTAAATTGGAAATAGCTTTTGATAAATGGAAAGGTGATTTGGAACAAGTGGATGATGTGTTGGTTATTGGAATTAAGATCTGATATGTTTCGTCATAAAAAATATATTGTAATAATTGTTTTCCTTTGGAACATTTCCTTTTCTCAAAATATTGATTCGCTTAAAAATCAATTAAAGGTTACTAAAGACAGTACTTTACTCAAAACGTATTTGGCAGTTGGTAATTATTTCTATAATAAGGGACAACTTGATACGTCGCTAGCGTATTTTAAAACTGGCTATACAAAGGCAACTGAACTACAAAAGATAAAGTTCATTTGTGATTTTTTATTGCGCCTAGGACTTTTAGAACGTGAAAAAGGTGTTTACAATAAATCGTCAGAATATTATTATAAAGCGTTGGAGATAGCTGAACAAAATAATTTCAAAAAACAAAAAGCAAGTATTTACAATGGCATAGCTATTTTGGCCGCTATTCAAAAAGATCAGGAAAAAGCTATTGAATTTTACAAAAAGAGCCTTGACGTTTATAAAGAGATCGGCTTTTTAGCCGGGCAAGGCGCCGTATATAACAATATTGGTCTTTCCTATTTAGATAGACAAAACAATATAGCAGCTCAAAAATATTTCTTTAAGGCTTTAGAGATAAGTAAAAAAATGCAAGATGATTTTAATATTGCTGTTAACAGCGAAAATATTGGATTAACGTATCAGGAAATGAAGAACGACAACTTGGCGCTCATTTATTATGCAAAGGCTATATCAATTTGGTATTTGCGCGAAGACGAGAACAGTATTCCTATAACACTCGGGTATATGGCAAAAACATACATTCGTCAAAAAAAATGGCCAATGGCCATTGATACATTAAAAAAAGCATTAGGATTTGCAAAAAAGGTAAACTCTATTGCCTCACAACGAGATATTACTCTTCGCCTATCGGAAGCTTATGAAGGAAACAAGGATGTGGTGAATTCGTTTAAATATTTCAAGTTGGGTAGAGCGCTTGAAGATAGTATTCACAATGGCGATAAAACAAAGGAAATAACTGAGATCCAATTGAATTATACCTTTAATAAAATTAAGGTGAGAGACTCCATTAAGCATGAATTGGAAGTGCGAACAAAAGAAACTCAATTACGATCCGAAAAAAATTATAAATACATAATAAGTAGTGTTTTAGTGCTCATCCTTGTTTTGCTCTTCTTCGTATTCAAAAATTACAAAGAAAAAAAGAAGGCTAACGAAGTTGTTACCTTTCAAAAAGACCTTGTTGAGAAAAAGCAAAAAGAGATATTGGATTCGATCACCTATGCTCGAAGGATCCAAACAGCTTTATTAACTCAAGACGATGTGATAAATACATACATCAAAGATCATTTCCGTTTTTTTAAACCTAAGGATATTGTAAGTGGAGATTTCTATTGGGTTGCAAAAAAAGGTAACCTACTCTACTTTGCGGTTTGCGATAGCACAGGACACGGTGTTCCGGGAGCCTTTATGAGCTTATTAAATATTAATTTCCTGAACAAAGCTATTAACGAGAAGAACATTACAAAACCAAACGAGATCTTCAATTATGTAAGAGTTGAATTGATCAATAGCATAAGTAAAGAAGGTCAGCAAGACGGATTTGATGGTATTTTACTTTGTATCGATACAGTTTCAAAAGAGATCACCTACTCTGCCGCTAATAATAAACCGCTTCTTGTTTCTGGTTCGGAAATGAAACAATTGGAAACTGATAAGACGCCTGTTGGTAAAAGTATAAAAGAAAGTGACTTTAGGCTATTTAATTTATCTATGAACTCCTCCGAAACTTTATACCTTTATACGGATGGATATGCCGATCAGTTTGGAGGCCCAAGAGGAAAGAAATTCAAACTCAACGAACTTAATAAATTATTACTTTCAATAACTCATCTATCAATGCAAGAACAAAAGCAAAAGCTTAAAGAACATTTTGACCTTTGGAAAGGTGATCTTGAACAGGTGGATGATGTTTTGCTTTTTGGAATAAAGGTCTAAATGAGATATCCCTTAATTTATATAATTCTAATAATGAACCTGTGCTTAAATGCCCAGGTAAAAGAAACTCCCTTTATCGACACTTTAAAAGCCTTTATAGCAAAGGCACCCGATGATTCAAACAAGGTAAATGCTATTTATAAGTTAGGCACACAATACGATCTTTTTAAATCTAAACAGCATATTGAGTATTTTATAACGGCACTTAACCTTGCTAAAAAGATTGGATACACCAAAAATCTAAATAAGATCTATAACTCATTAGTTACACATCTTTTTTACAAAGACATGTACGATGTAGCGATGACTTATGGTATTGAGCAATTAGAGTTCTTAAATAAATTCGGTTCTGAAAAAGAAAAACATGTTTTATATATGATGCTTGGAAATCTTAGCACCAAACAAAAGAAATTTGATGACGCTGAAAAATATTATGGTTTGGTTTTAAACTACAACAAAAATTCAAAAGATGAAGTTGCTATAGCCCGTACTTTGATGAATATTGTTCTATTAAAAATGGAACAAGAACAATTGGATACTGCTATCATTTACGCTTACAGAGCCGTAGAGTTATTCAAAAGAAACAATCAACAATCGTTTGCAGGCAATATGACGCTAGGAATTGCCGAAATACTTCTTAGCCAAAAAAAATATGAAGCCGCAGAGCAAAAAGCCCTTGAATCTAATTTGATCTATAAAAATATTGATCTCGATCATGGTATTTGCAATACCAATTATGTTCTTGGTATGATAAATAGTGCACAAAAAAAACCGCTTAAGGCAATCGAAAATTTTAGCTTGGCTCTTAGATATGCAGATACCCTAAACCTTTTGGTGATGAAGCGCGATTGTTATAAAATGCTGGCCACTCAATTTGCCACACTTAATGATCATAGGCAAGCCTATTTTAACCAATTGAATTATCAAAATTACGACGACTCTCTAAATATTGAATCTCAAAAAGGAAAGATGCTGGAAGTGGAAGTTAAATACGATATATCTAAGAAAGAAAATTTGTTATTAGAACAAAAAGTTGAAATAGAATCAAAAAATAAACAGCGCAATCTTTTACTCATAGGAATATCTGCAATTGTGCTTCTTCTTTTGATCTCTTTTAGAGCATACAAACAAAAAAAGAACTCGGCTGAAATAATCGCCAAACAAAAAGAAATAGTGGAGGATAAACAAAAAGAGATCCTTGATTCCATTAATTACGCTAAACGTATACAAAGCGCCATTTTAGCTCGTGAAGAAGATATTAAAAAACATTTTCCGGAAAGTTTTCTTTTGTATCGCCCCAAAGATATTATTGCCGGTGATTTTTACTTTTTTGAAGTTACTGATACTCATATTTTTTACGCTGCTGCCGATTGTACGGGCCACGGTGTACCCGGAGCACTAATGAGTGTTGTTTGTTCGAATTCATTAACGCGTTGCGTAAAAGAGTTTGGATTAAAAAAACCGGGAGAGATACTTGACAAAACACGAGAGCTTGTTGTAGAAACACTTAAAAAAAGTGGTGAAGAAGTAAAGGATGGTATGGACATTAGTTTATTGGCCGTTTCTCGAAAGAATTTGTATGATGCACAGTGGGCCGGAGCAAATAATCCCTTATGGTATATAAAAAGCAATGAGTTAATAGAAATAAAAGGTGATAAACAACCGATTGGATTATTCGATGGTGCAAAACCGTTTACCTCTCACCTACTCTCTTTTGCAAAAGGAGATATGATATTTCTATTTACCGATGGTTACGCCGATCAGTTTGGCGGGCCTAAAGCAAAAAAATTCAAGTACAAGCAATTTAAGGAGGTTTTAACTTCTATATCTTCAAATGATGCACCCAATCAAGTAAGTGTACTGGAAGAGAAGTTTAATGCTTGGAAAGGGAACTTAGAGCAAGTTGATGACGTTTGCATCATAGGCATTAGGCTATGATTTGCAAAGTAACCACTGAAACAAGCTATGCTTCGTCTCTGATAGATGACGTTTGTGGTATTAGGATTTGCATTTAGCTTTTATTGTCTTTAAACTGACAAAAGTCATGATTAATTAATCGTCCCTCAAAAACTCTGTAAGCCTTGTTATTATTGAGTTTGTTTAAAAATAGTGCGATAAAAATCTCTCGAAAAAAGTAAAAAGGATTAAAAAAGCGGCAGATGTTTTTAAGTGTAAATTAAACCGCAATGCTGCGCCCGGGATAGAACGAAAAGCCTTGTTTAGGGCTTTGCTTAATGTTTGCGCAACGAGTAGGCTTCGCTTTTTCTGCGCAGACCCCGCAGTGCGACAAACATA
>Ga0163149_10007990_pt1 | contig 10553 bp, 10 predicted proteins | sample OliLakLV19MP5G1_FD_148604 | JGI IMG/M metagenome (GOLD analysis project Ga0163149, IMG submission 148604) | Freshwater microbial mat bacterial communities from Lake Vanda, McMurdo Dry Valleys, Antarctica - Oligotrophic Lake LV.19.MP5.G1 | ecosystem: Environmental > Aquatic > Freshwater > Lake >...
CAGCTCGTTAATTTGCAACAATTATCATTATATGGTAATCGACTAACTAAATTACCTGTGTCACTCTCACAACTTGTTATTTGTAATATTGATAAGTAAAATTTTTATTTATCAATATTCTTACTCGGAATTCGTTGGTATATCTCCGTTAATATGTCATGTCTAGCAGAATTCATCGCACATATAAACGTGCTACATCGGTTCGCATAATCAACGATTTCATGTTCCCTCCGATTTCTCTTTTTGATGTAATGTTTGTCGGCTATCACGCGTGCCGCAGTCTCTTCAGCGGTTGCATGCAATTCATTGCGGCCATCATCAAAAGTCTGTATTCGTTCCTTTCGAAGAGTTATGAATAATTCATGTGTAACTACGTTGAATGCATTTTTGGTCCATTTATCTCCAACTCGCACATAATGTCCCAAATGAGGCATGAAAACATAGATATCATCATAGCAAATTTTGAATTTTCGTGTATTAACCAATTTAAACATCGCAACTGCATGAGCCACAACATCATCATCTTCGAAATACTCATTAATATGTTTATAAATTTCTCGGTAGATGGACTCTTCATCACAAGGAGTAGGATCATCTGATTCGATATCATCCAGAACGTCGTTGATCGCGCGTTTTTTAGTAGGTTTCTCTTTTACAATCTTAGGATGGACATTGTAATCTTCATCTAATTTTGATAATGCGAGTTTAAGTTGTTCAATCTCTTCAGTTGATTCAAACTCATCTATTTTTTGCTGCAAACGTTTTTGTTCGGAAATGTAGTTGTTGTGGTTATCAGAACGAATGCGATGGCAATCTGAACAGAGATATATTGATCGATCACTTTGGAGGTGATATTTATGAGCAATACCATTAGAGGAAGCCCAGTGAGGACATTTAAAGCATTTGATGAAATTAATATTGGTATTGGGTTTATTAGCACACGTTCTTCTTTTAGACATCATCTATATATAAGAGCGAAAAAATGTTACGCGTTGATAACCAATATTGCTAGTCTTTTACAATCTATTTTTCATTCAACTTTCAATGATTCATTAAATATGTCGCGCAAGTTCCAGCAAATACAATTCTTTGCGGTAACATTGCATTCAACTTTCAATAATCATTGAGTATGCCACACAAAACCTTATTCTTTGCAGCAACACGGCATTCATTTTCAATCACTGAATATCATAATATTGCATTCAACTTTCAATGATTTATTGAATATTGATAACTAAATCATTTATTTATCAATAACTTTCAAATAACTAAACAGTATATCTTTTTGTTTTAGATATCAATGTATCATTTATTTCTCGTCTATAATACCTTGATAATACTATTTCCTCGACTGATTCTGGTATGTCATTAATCGATTGATTAAACAAGATACCGAATTTTATATATTTGATTGAAGATGGAATACAATTTTCTATTGATTGATTAAAGTGTCCCATTAAAGTCAAATGTGTAACCAATGGTGGTATTGCGTCATTTATTGATAGATCAAATCTCCATCCTAACGTTAAATGTGTAACCGATGATGGAATTGCGTCATTAATTGATTGATTAAAACTATGACCAAATGTTAAATGCGTAACTGATGATGGGATCTCATTCAATATTGATTGATTAAAATCATCACCGAATGTTAAATGAGTTACCGATTGTGGGATACATTTTGATAATAATTTATTGTAACGTTTACCGAATTGTAAATGTGTAACCGATGATGGAATAGTATATTCAATTTGTCGATTAAAATGATCATTTAAACTTAAATGAGTAATTTTGCAACTGTTTATCACTTTCACATGTGATGAAAAATCCATTGTTCGCGCTTCAAAGTAAATATTTTTAACATATTTTGGACATTTGGTTACCGGATCAGATATTTCGATGTTCTCAAAATTATCAAAATACGATTTGTTTTTAATCCTTTGTATATGTATTTTTTTAACGTATGTCATCTTGTATTTAAAATTATCCATTAATTTTGATGTCATCGCTATACATAATTTTTCGTAATCTGTTAGATGTTCGCTTATTTTTAGAATTACGTCTGATGGGATTATTTCCATTTGCTGATATATATCATAATTTATTTAAGTCGCAATGTATTCATCCGAAAAAATGAAATATATAACCCCAGGATACTCCAACTAATAAACAAGAGCAAAATGGCGACATATCAAGTATTATTGATTTTGAAAACATTGACGCTAAATGAAATAGCCAAAATAATAACACATATGTGTATCATTTTTTATCAAAAAATAAAACCAGGAAACATCGTTTTCAGTTCTCCATGTGGTCATATGCTGAGATACGTTGATAAATTCAAGACGATGACATTCGTTTGCCCCATTAGGAAAGAACTTTTTAGGTTCAACAAATGTGTCTATCAAAAAGTATTGTTTCAATCATCGGAATCATGCGAGGGTTTTGTATATACATCAAATCTTGTTGAAGTGACAAATAACGAGTATGCCCATGGTATAACATGCGAAATATGCAAGCGTTACTGGAAATATACCACGAGGAAAACCGATCATGAGGAACAGATAATGTGTTTTTGCGGAAAAAATAGTGATCAATATCCGTGCGCTACATGTCCTATAAAACGCTGTTTTGGTGGTTCGCTCGCAGCTTCATGTATTCGACTAGCTGGAGATTTATCTAATGATCTTTGTAATTTTCATCATCGACATGGTATTGTGAAATAAGCTATTGATAATCAAACATTTTAATTATCAAAAAATTGCGGCGTGCGGACAATCATTTTCCGACGCAAATTTAAATATTTCAACTTTGATAAATGTTGTAATTGTTAATATTTTTTACTAATACAAAAAAATTGATTTTATGATCGACAGCTCTATATATCAATTGAATGAACAAATGTTACGTTTGAATAATTATTCGATTCATCATATATGCAAATATTTGGATGACAGAGAAAAGGTAACCATTTTAAGGACCTGTCGTTTTCTGCGTTCATATTTGCCACAAATGATTTATACGGATTCTATAAGCATATCAAAAATATGTCAACATCCTAATTATGATAATTTTGCGAATGTTATATTTGATGTGCCATATGTTTACGATGTTCCGAGAAATATTCAACATGGTATATATCGATATAATAATATATATTTTGAGCATTACCCATCCAGTGTAATCTATGTAAATAAAGGAAACGAAAACGAAGAAAGAAAGAGCGTTAGTATAGCAATACCTGCCAAAAAAACGCGTTGTGGACAAATAAATCAAATTCGACACATAACGTACATAGGTAAGCTATCTATGTTTGACGAACAAATCACTGCAACGCTGAATGCAGCAGTAAAATTTTATGTAGTTCATGATGATTTGCGCCGATTTCAAAAAATATATTCTAAAAATGTGTATTTTAATTCATATTATGATTACGATTATATTTTACTTTTTGCACAATTGATGACTCCGATGCCACAAAAAATATTTTCATATATATTGAATCGTCAAGAAATCAAAGCATTTGCTCCACAGTTCGTAATATATTTGATGTGTATGATAGATTTTGGAATGCCAAGAGATGTGCGAAAAATAATTGTTGGAATACATGCACAAATATTTTGGGATGGAATTTATGATAAGTTAAGTAAATTTTGATATGATAGTTAAAAATTAGAATATCGATAAGCAAAACTTTTGCTTATCAATATTATTTTGTTTTTTCAAATCTCCTGGCAATGCAATTTCTTGCCAGTAACATTGAATAGACAAATATTTGTATGTTCAAACCTCCAGGCAACGTGATCTCTGCCAGTAACATTGAATGGACTAATATTTACACATTCAAACCTCCCGACAATGAGATTCCTTGCCAGCAACATCGAACGAACCAATATTTGCACATTCAAATCTCAAGGCAGCGCGATCTCTTGCCAATGACTTCGGATGAACGAATATTTGCATGTTATATTCAAATCTCCCGGCAACACAATCTCTTGCCAGCAACATTGAATGGACCAATATTTGCATATTCAAATTTCCTGGCAACACAATTTCTTGCCAGCAAATTGAATAAACTAATATTTGCACATTCAAATCTCTCGGCTATGCAATTTCTTGCTGGCGACATTAAATAAACCAATATTTTGTACATTCAAATCTCCAGACAAATGTAATCTCTTGCCAGTAACATTGAATGAACAAATCTCCAGACAATGCAATCTCTTGCCAGTAACTTTAAATAGACCAATATTTGCGTATTCAAATCTCTCGGCGATGCAACGCAATTTCTTGCCAGCAACATTGAACAAACAAATATTTGCGCATTCAAATCTCCAGCAACGCAATCTCTCCTCATCCAAAATTATTATTTCAATAATTTATCAAAATAATAGTCAAATTCTTATAATTTTAATACCAGTCAGACCGCTTATGTCATGTTTATAATCCTTACTTAGTGTCAATTCTATGACAGAAGGTGGCATATATTTATCCTGAACATCATATGTCAAATGTGTAAGCGGCATTTCCTTATTCGTACACAAGAATTGATTAAAATTTTTGCCAAACTTTAAATGAGTGGTAGAATTGGGAATTCCTCCAAATGTTGGCTTATTAAAATCATCCCCAAATGTTAAATGTGTCACACTATTTGGAATTGATTTTATATAAATTGATCCAGCAAAACCCAGAATTCGTTCCGTTATTGATTGGTTGAATCGATGTCCAAATGTCAAATGAGTAATTTTGGTCGGTAGATCGGCTATACATTTGTTAAAATCATCTCTAAATGTAAGATATTCTATCGACATCGTTATCAAACACAGTAAATGACTAAAATGACTCCCAATAGTTAGGCACACTAACGAATCTGAAATAGACTGTTCATATATTTTTTGATTAAAATCGTCTCCGAATTCCAAATATTTAACCGATTTTGGAATGCAATATCTGATTGTTTGGTTGAAACTGTACCCAAATATTAAAAATACCACAGATTCTGGAATACCTTTTATCGGTTGATTAAAATCATCTCCAAATATCAAATGGGTCACCGATGTTGGGATAAAATCTATTGGTTGATTAAATTTTTTGCCGAACGCTAAATATTTTACAGACGGTGGAATCGAAAGAAGTGGCTGATTGAAATCGTCGTCAAACGTTAAATGTGTTACATTATCAGGGACATTTGCCGTACGTGATTTAAAATAAATGCATTTGTCTGATCTCAAATTAGGTAATATAGATTGAGGAGCTTCAACGTTTGTAAAATTGATAAAGTATGGTAACTTTGCAATCTTCATAATGTTCACTTTTTCATGATATGTAAATCTGAATTTAAGATGATACATTGAATTCCATAACATGGATAGGTTAATTTTGTCGCGATTGGACAAAAAATTCCCTATTTGTAGAAAAATATCGTTGTATAGCGTGGACATTTTTGTAATTGGTCATGATATAAATGAATTGTATCTGATTTTATTTCAATTTTTATATCAAAAAAATGCTCCAGAATCATTATATCAAAATATCATTTGACAAAGATGAACATCCTTGTTGTCATGTCTTTCGCTATTAGTATCGGGAATCAGCTAATGTTATTCAACTTGTAATGGAATGTCCAAACAAATGCCTAACGCTTTTAAAATGATAGAAAATTAAAAAAAATTGAATATTTTAATACCAGATATCCCTTCCGAAAAAAAAAGATATCAAACCATGATTTCAACCGGAAGCAAAACACTCGATAGTGTCATAATTGGAACAGGATTAATAAACTTTGCCTATTTGTTGCTAAAAATATACTTTTACTTCACATCGTTTGTCGCACACTATGTGACGTATTTAATACACGATGGCAAATCAAGCACGATGATGTGGAATAATAATCGGAGTGATAATTTTGATATTTTGACTTGTAACGAATACGTTCATCTGGATTGTTTTATCTTAGGTAATTTGTACATTTGTGCGATCATAATGGGAACTATAATTTTGTTTGGCGTTGTGACATTAATATTTCAAGTAATAATGCAAATATGTAAAGAATGTAACGATACGTACGCAAAACAGGAAAAGTCAAATTGATGAACAAAATCATACAATAAAAAATTCAATTTATTATGGTACGAAACATTGCGTTATTATAATAATTGCAACAGAGAAGTTAACTTCGACATAATACTTGCGCAATATTCCAAATTTATTATGGAAGAGTTTATTTGCATCATCTTATATATTTCTTCAATTAATATCATAGTATTACCCTCAATAATTGGCATCATATTTCTCATAATTTTTGTAGCCAACAACAGCTCTTCACTGTACATCGAGCTGGCCACAAAATTACTTGTTTGAGATAGACTGAATTCAAAGAAAATAATATTGTACAATATGGCAGCATCGTATATGTTATGTGAATGAAACAACTGTGATATTTGTGCGAAATATTCACCGTTATCTGCTATTTTTAATAGATAAGCTGCCGTACCTATATCACATGGTATATCTTGTGATATCCATTTATCGACGATCCAGTTGACGATATTTTTATTAACACCGGCTAGATTTAAAATCATAGAAAACATGTTATCATTGATATGTACATCATGAGTAACAACATAATCAAAAAATATATCTTCGGGGAGATTGACGATCACCCAACTATTAAATTTTGTCTTATCATTGATCAATCGTAAACAACAATCCCGCATAATTTTATCATCACTTCTGTCCATAAGAATATTCATAAGCAAATGATCAAGAACATCTTGTTCGTATAATCCTCCAAAATATTCATCCGCAACATCAAGAAGTTTCGAAACAAATACCGGTGATAATCTTATAAATTTATGATCATATCGTGTGTTCTGTAAAGCGCTAACGAAATTGTCTCTAGATAAACACGAGTTGGTACACAGTAACTTGATGATGTTGATGTTTTGAGTAGTTATGATTGATTCGATGGCATCAATATCGTCGGTTATCATTTTTTATGGATGATAGAGTTAATCGATTATATGCGTGTTGAGGAATCAATTTTTTGCTGGGTACGAAATGTTGATAACTAAAATATTTGGTTGTTAATAGTCTTAGATGTGATCAAAATTATCGCCATCAAATGATTAGACAATCTTTAATTAAAAATTGAAAATTATTTCACCAGTCTAACACAACCCAACCATATTCATCAATAAATGAACAAACTAATCCGAGACGCAATAATAAAAATTTGTGATTTACTATGCGATTACGATAGATTAAATTTCCTATCAATATCAACAAAACATGATAAATATAAGCAACACATATATTTTGACGAAGAAGTGCCCATAAAACGAATAATAGGTTTGTCATATTTCAATAGATTCAGAAACGTATTCGTGAGCTGCATCGTGAATAAATTGCCACCAGATGTTACACATTTAAAGTTGTCACATGGGTGTGATGAAAATATATTTGATAACTTACCCAATACGGTCACAGATTTAATATTGGATTTGAGAATCTCTAGAAATATTAAAGGATGTATACCAGCAAATGTGAAACGCCTCCGTATGACAGACGCGGTTTTGCTAAATCAGTGTGATTTGAATGGACGGATACCGGAAAAAGTGACTCATCTATTTCTAGGACGGTCAAATCTTCCTGTAGATATATCAAATTGTATTCCAAAAAGCGTAAAACATTTAGAAATAAATATGGGTCTTATTCCCAATCAAAATATAGAGCTTCACGAAGGACTAACACATTTAGCGATCGGGGAAGAATGTTTGGCTAGTTTCCGTGTTCCCTACAGCGTGATGCAATTAGTACTGCCATCGAGTTATGCAAATCCAATAATTCCATATGGTAACAAATATCTGGATATTTGCAGAAAAATTAAGAATATTCCAAGTAGCGTGACACATTTAACATACAGGTCGAACACTTTTGATGATATTACTAGCTGGGTACCATCTAGTGTTACTCATTATACGCATTATAGTAATTCTCATGTTGGTTGTTACAATGATAATGGTTACAGACGCGAATATGTTCCATCAGGTGTGACGCATTTGACACTTCCAGATTATAATAAATATTGTTCATTAAGAAAAATTCCGACACACGTTGAACATGTCACTTATAGACATTTTGATAGCAACATGGATGAAAAAGTATTGGAATGGGAAGACATACCATCACATATAAAATCTGTAACAATCGGAATGATTCGAATGGTCAGATAATTAAAAATTGATAATATTTTGGCATAACATATATATCATTATTTTATTAATCAATATGGATCCAAAAACACATCCTGTAATAAGTCTTTTGAAAGGAAATCATTTTGATTGTATTCAAGATCTAATAGATCTGTCATACATAGAGATAGAAACATTTGTATTCGCAATAAAATGTTTTTATGGTCAAGGTAATCGGTCGTCGTTCATATATTTTGTTCCGAGTGTCTTAGAAATAACAACAGAAATTAATGATTCTGAATTAATAAATTTTTTGATTAGTGATGTGATACGAATGATGAACAAACCACGCGAACGTCTAATAGATTGTTTCTCTAAATTAATGGAATTAGGTGGGATTGTGCGTGAACCAAAAGAGTTTTGCTCGTCGGGTATAGAAATGGAGTTATTTTTACGATATGTAGAGAGAAATGACTTGAAAATAGATACGGAAATTATAAAAGCGGCAGCTGTAGGAAGAAATGTAGAAATATGTGATTAGATGTTTCAAGAATGGATGAGCACACATGCAACAGTGCAATCATTATGTGAAATTGTAACAGTGACTCGTCAACATAAATATATTTCATTGGTGATGCAAAAATCGCACGATTATAACATTGCACATATTGTTGGTTTATTTGCTAACGATTTTGACGAATATTTAAAATATATGACTGATTCAGAATATTATGAAGAGTTATCGCTGTTTTATTCGATTAGAACGAGACAACATTTGGGTAATTATGCTGACAAATTTGATGAATTGATAGTGGCGAATGAAATAAAGTTGAAACCGATTATAAAAGCAATAGAGATAATTGAAAACAAATGGGTCAATTATGATTTTGATTTTCAAGTAATTATGAATCGCTTGACAGAGATTTCGAGCTCGCAATAATATCTAATAACCAATTGAATATTATTGGGATATAGTGTTCAGAAAAGATATTATAGAACGCACGATAAAAATTTATTATTACTTGGCTAACGTATAGTTTTGATATGTAGATATCAAAAATGTATGATAAACTGAGAAGTGTATGTTGTATTATTATGATTTATGTATTGTCTTATGCGTTCGCATATAGTCGATTGTTTTTAATTGAAAGTAAAGAATATAACATATATACAGGATGCGCGTTAGATTCTCCTAGTTGAGAGGATCGTCTTAAGTGGTACGTAAATAACATGAGTTACATTGATATATTTATTAAAATAATGCCAACATTAGTTGGCATATGGTTAAGCATGGTGTATTACATAGATAATGTTAGAGTGCGATCTTAAATATCTATGAACAACACTATTGCTACTATTTCAAAATTTGAGATAATAGCAAAAAAATGAATTTATTATTGCAACATATGTATGAAATGAATAATAGTGCATAAATGAAACATCTAATCATCACAGATTTTTTTCTTCATAGCGCACTATCCACACTATCTCCAAAGGATTTATGCATAATGAGACGCGTTAACAATGAATTTCGCAACAATATCAATTATCATCATATCAAACAAAGTGTCGCAATCCGAGTCGAACGAAAGCTTAAAAATGATATCAAAATACCATACGACAAATTTTATGATTTTTTGCATAAATATAATGTATCAATATGTGGATCTTTTTTGTTACAATGCATATTGGATGAGACATTTGAGGATAGTTTAGGTATTGATTTGTTAATAAATAATGATCCGTCCGATATATTTGATTCGTTCAAATTAATCCAAGGTGAATATCAAGAAAGTCGGAATCATTTTTATAAACTTAATAAATATTTTGCAATGTCGGATCATCATATTCGAATTATAAATACAGACGTCCCTAAATTAGAATTTATTCAAACTATGACATCATTTGATGTTTGTAAAAATTTGTATGATACGAAAAATATATACATATCGGATTTGAACGCGATTATAAACAAAAAAGAAGGACTAAAAAATGTATTTGATCCTGATTCTAAAACATATCCTTGCGTGTATAAAATTGATAAGCTTGTAAGAAAATATGTTAACAGAGGATTTGAATTCAAAAAAATGATAATTCCAAATATACACACTAAAAATATATTAGTTATAGTGTATACAAAAACGCATTTTATGTACGATGAAAATATGTATATGAGAAATGATAAAAATGTATGTCATCGTGGTATATATATGTATGAGATATTCAACATAATCGAACAACATTCGGGCAAATTAGAATGTGCTGACGAAGGTTGTATACATAAAACAATATATGATATGAATCATCTGCATAAATTTCAAATGGTTAGCGCATTAGGTGGAATTTTTATAACATTAATAC
>Ga0163149_10007991_pt1 | contig 10553 bp, 7 predicted proteins | sample OliLakLV19MP5G1_FD_148604 | JGI IMG/M metagenome (GOLD analysis project Ga0163149, IMG submission 148604) | Freshwater microbial mat bacterial communities from Lake Vanda, McMurdo Dry Valleys, Antarctica - Oligotrophic Lake LV.19.MP5.G1 | ecosystem: Environmental > Aquatic > Freshwater > Lake >...
GAGTGCATTTTTTTCAACACCGATTGCCTTCAGGTAAAAAGGTATCTGTACAGGAATCAAAAAGAAAATGATCCACATGGTCATGGTGTTGAAAAACAAAAGCCAGATAATACCCGGAGCCTTGATACCAGTATTTATTGACTGTCCTTTTTTAATTACGGTTGGCTCGTGAAGAAATAGAATACTGAGTGGAAGAACAATCAATGAAAATAAATAGATAAGAAATGGAAGTCGCCAGCTATAATCAGCAAGAATACCACCCAGTCCAATAAATAAAATGCCACCCAACGACATGAAAGCAACTTGCAAACCTGCAAATTTCTGTCTCTCCATTCCTTCGAAGTAATCCGCAATCAATGTAATGACAATGGTCATCGACATGCCCACAGCAATGCCAAGCGTGATTCTTGTTATAAGAATATAATACAGGTTATCAAGAAAAAATCCTCCTGATCCTGAAACGGCATATAATACCAGTGAGAACCAGAGAATGCGCAAGCGGCCATGCTTGTCTATAAGTCGGCCTGTTATGGGAGAGAAAATTGCAATGAACAATGCGGGAATCGTTAACACCAGCTTGACAAGAAATTCTGCATTTTCAACATCAGCAAATGCCAGCGCCATTTGAGGCAGCGCTGGGGAAATTGTGATCACTGACATAATCGTCAAACTGCTGACGAGAAGAAGCGTCAGTTTCATTTTACCTAGGGTTGCGGCCATGAGGTTAGGTTAATTTTTGAGGGATTTGTAATAAAGATAGTTTTTATTTTGATGCTACATTCAAAACGGCAATTGTTACTATCTTTAACTAATGATACGTTCTATTTGAAAAATAATAAGTTCACTCACATACATCCCATTGAAAAACGGATATCTCATTTTATTCATCCTCTCCTGTTTTTTCTATTCGTGCAAGAGCGAACAGAAACCGCCTGTTAAGAAAACCCCGAATATCGTTTTAATCGTAGCCGATGATCTTGGCTATACTGACATTGGATGTTTCGGAAGTGAAATTGCTACTCCCCATCTTGATGCCCTTGCTGAACAAGGACAACTTTTTAGCAGTTTTTATACCTCTGCCACTTGCTCACCTACACGTGCCATGCTCCTTACAGGAACAGACAATCATATTGCAGGGCTGGGTAATATGGCTGAGCGATCTGTCGACATTGTTGCGCAACGAGGAAAGCCTGGGTATGAAGGTTATCTCAATGACCACGTGATATCCGTTTCCCAATTATTAAAAGATGCAGGGTATCATACCTACATCGCGGGCAAATGGCATCTTGGTTTAACGCCCGAACAAAGTCCGGCAGCAAAAGGATTCGAACGTTCTTTTTCCCTGATGGAAGCCTATGCCAGTCATTACTACCCTGACAAACGATCTAATTCGTTCTGGGAAGATGACCATTTCGCCAATTATCCAGCAGGAAAATATTCAACCGATCTATACACCGATAAGTTGATTCAGTTTATCAAAGAAGATCAAGATGATAAAAAACCCTTCTTTCTATACGCTGCCTACACTTCTCCGCATTGGCCGTTGCAGGCCCCTCAGGAATTCATTGATAAATATCAAGGGCGATACAACATAGGTTATGATAGCCTCAGGAAATTGAGGTTTCATAGATTAAAAGAAAAAGGTATTATTAATAAACAAGTTGCCCTACCCAGCTTACCGGCAATGAAAGGTTACTTATTTGGCATATCAGACGAGCCATTGATTCCGTGGAATGCCTTGAATAAAGATGAACAGCAAATAGAATCCAGAAAGATGGAAATATATGCTGCCATGGTGGATAACCTGGATTATAACATTGGCCGGCTAATTCAATACCTGAAGGAAATTGGAGAATATGAAAATACGTTATTCGTCTTCATATCGGATAATGGGGCATCAGAACTTGAAGCCAACAATACACCGGATGAAAGAGATCCGTATCGTTTTATGGGCACCGCTAATTCTTTTGTCGCCTATGGACCGCAATGGGCACACGCATCGAGTGCCGTTAATAAATTGTATAAAGGATATGTCGCTGAGGGTGGAATTCATTCTCCAATGATTATTAAAATGCCTTCACAACAAAAAGGGAAGGGGCTCAATTCATCCTTTACAACAGTCATGGATATCGCGCCAACTTTACTGGAACTCGCAGAGGTGACTTATCCTGCGTCCTATAATGGTCTGCCACTTGCCCCTTATCAGGGAGAGTCTGTTCTTCCTTTATTAAAAGGTGAAAAAGATCGTGTGCATGATGAGAATTATGTAATGGGATGGGAATTATTTGACCGGTGTGCCGTGCGAAAAGGCGACTGGAAGATTCTCAAAATAGAATCTCCTTTTGGAAAGGGCCGGTTTGAACTTTATAATATTGCAAATGACCCGACTGAATCAAATGATGTAGCAGAGAAGTATCCGGATAAATACCAGGAAATGCTGGCGCACTGGACTTCCTACGTGAAAGACAATGGCGTCATCTTTTCCAATGAGTAATTGAAGAAAGATACATTTGTTTTAAAGGCAGCTATCCGACTCTGGTAATCTCTGCTTCTTAGACAGAGTTAAACAAATTATTAGCGTTGGAATAATACAAAGTATTAATAGCGCTTCATTTAGATAATCCGTATATTAAACAATTGGAATATATCATCTAACAAAACCCTGAACCCCTATGAAAAAGATCTTTTGTGTATTGCCATTGGCAATAATTACCTTTGCATGCTCCGCCCCGGAAAAGCCTGATGAAGCAGTTCATGAGTCTGTTAAGAGTACAATAGAATTCCCTTATACTGCCTCGGTCTCCTCGAATGTAAACTCAGATGTTTCAGATGCTGATCTGCTGGTAGTTTTAAAAAGTTATAAAGACTGGGAGACAGGAGACATACAGTCTCTTCGCACAGCATTCGGAGATAGCCTTGCCTATAGCGGATGGGATGGCACGGAATTTAATGGGGCCACCGATAAGTTATTAGCGAGGTGGGCCGCATCAAGAGATAGCATTAGTAGTGTTAAAATTGATATGGCGATGTGGACTAAAAATAACTTCCCAGATAATAATATGAAAAACATCACAGTCTGGTACACTGAAACAGACACCTACAAAAATGGTATTGTCAGAAAAGGAACCTGGCATGATATCAATGAAGTAAGAGATGGAAAGATTGTCTGGTACGCCCAATACCGGAGACCTGTTAAACAATAACTAATAAAAAGCCCCGACTTCAGTTGGGGCTTTTTATCAATTCGTGAGTATGTTGCTGCGCAATAATAAATAAATAAAATAGTTGAAGTACTCTCACTTCTTCTTTTCCTCCTCTTGAGTTGGAAGAACAAATACATCAGGCTGAGGGCTTAACGGCTTCAGCTCTTTTCCTTTTACCGAAGGATGATCAATCGGTATATGCGTTGCCCTGAACGTTGCATATGATAATGGACCAACGGGTTGAGGAGTTGTTCCGTCTTTCATTCTTACATATCCCGCATAGGGTGTCCAATAATCCCAGACAATTTTTCCTTCCGGTGTTACTTCAATATATCTTCCTTTTGCGCCAACGGTTACAAATGTATTACCATTGGCCATGCGATGAGCACCAGATATAAAGGGAGAGAAAGCTGCCATTGTATCTGCCGCCACAAACTGCCATAATGGATTCTCGGGCCCGTAGTGTCCACCATCAGATATTGCATATCCCATTTCTGTCATTGGCGCTGTCCATTCATAAACAGCTGAGCGCGGCTTTTTAGTATTGGGCACATTGTTATTAAACACCATCAGGTTACCTTCACCAGGCATTCCTTTTGATATCCATTTAACATCATGTTGTCCACCAATGGCATGATTGCTTGAATCACCACGTCCATAATTTTTAGGATTTCCCCAACGATACAAAATATCACCACCTTTTTTCCAACGACCTCCATTGTGGCCAGCCGCTTCGGCTGTTGTTGTATTGTGATCAATAATCAAGATTTCATCAAGTGCAGGTGAGCTTACAACAATTTGATCTAGTTTAGGATTATAATCAATGGCATTAGTGTGAAACATGTCAGAGCCACCGTTATCCACCGTTGCATTTGTTACGGCATTATTGTTGGCGCGAAGTGTATCTAGTCTTCCCTGAGTAATCGGTGGTGGTAAGTGTTCACCTAGATTCATATTAATTAACTCTGGGTGTTGGGAGGGTATTCCATAATTTGCTTTGGCTGCATCAAAATCTTGAATAAGGTGATCCCAAATGTGCCATTCCCAAACTACTTCCGCATCATTTTTCCCCTTCGGCTTTAGCTCAACAATTTTATCTGGCCAAAGTCCAGCCTTAGGAATCAAATCTGGTTTAAATCCGGCTTTTATTGCTTCATCCTCTGTCTTACCTTCCCACGCGATAACAAGAATATTTCCGTTAGGCATAATGGAAACATCATGATGTGCCAGGTGATTTTCTGTTGCATATTTATAATCCCAGATCAGCTCACCATCCCAGGTAAATTCCTGTATTCTTCCACCCTGTCCTCCACCACCAAAGACAGGAGCATCAGGTTGTCGTCCTCCTCGCACAAGGTTTCCGTTTTCTTTAATATATAACCATCCTGAAGGGCCATATTCACTTTCCCAGGTATGAACAACATTACCATCAGTATTTACCACATACGTAGTTCCTGAAAGAAGTGGAGAAAAAATTACATAACCAGGTGTAGCCTCTTCGGTTTTGCTGATCAAGCCACGAGGCATTCCAAGACCTCCGATATTTGGATCGGGCTTACTGGTTGTTGATTCTTTTGTTTCTTCTTTGGTCGGGGTATTGCAACCCCACAAACTGATGCCAATGAGAATGATACCGATTGTAATTAAATTTTTATTCATCATTGAGTGATTGAGTGATAAGCAACTGTTAAATCTGGTCATTTTGCGGAAGTGGAAGTTTAATGACTTTCAGTGATTAAATCATTTAGGAATACAATAGTTTATTAAAAGAAAGGAGCCACAAATGCCCCTTTCTATAAAATCAAAAACTGATTTTTCAAAGACTGCTCAGATCGGTACGTAATACTCTTATCTCCGATTTAGTCTGTCTAATAGTACTTAAATAACCATTCCAATCTTTATACCATGAGTTATCGCCAAACATCTTATCATACAAAGCTTCTGTATTTTCACTGGCATCCAGCTCCTCCATTTTTTCAACGAAACGCACGGACATAAAAGAATTGGCGGCACCGCTATTGGAGGGTCTTAGATAGGAAAGGTCTAACGTAGAGCCATTTTTTTCACGCACTTGTTTCTGATGTAAGAAAAAAGTTCTGGCATCGCCCCAGGTTCCGGGAATGAGCTCGGTATAACTTATCACCTGATATTTAAGTTTTCTATCTGGCTTTGAAGTGCCCAGATCGTCAACAATAGTGTAGTAATTTACTTCAGAAGAATTACACAAGGCATCTAATGCTTGGGAATCGGTTCTCATGAGTGCTTCCCCCTTAGGGCTAACCGTTGGTACATCCATTTCTTTATAACTGGTAGGGCCAATTATCAGCACATAAGTTCCCGTCTTTACACCTGAAATCACTTCCCATGCCCTGTACTTAAGCTGAGGATAATGTGTTTTGACAAAAGTCGCCATCTTCTTCTCCCACTCCAGTTTCTTGTCCATCTTAACATCGACTGTCATCGTCCAGAGCAAACTATTACTCTGAGAAAATGTTACAACCGCCATAAAGGTCATAACTGCAATCATTAGTAAGCGTTTCATAATAACTTAGGGGTTTGGTAATTGTCTAATGTACCGCTATTCTATTACATTGACTAGGGTTAATTAATACAATACTCACTATCTCTTATCATAGAAAATCCTCATTGCAGTTTTCGTGATTTATTGCTTTCAAATTATTGTCATATTTTTAACGTGATGAATTTAAATCAGCGCTACTATGAATAAACGATTTGCCCATCTTGTTGGCAGCATGCCCTATGCGAATGAAGAAGAAGCCATGATTACCGCTCTGGACGCCTTAGGCGGACACCTCCATTCATTACCCGATGGAGAGGTGGGCGAGAAGTCAGCACAATATCCCAACGGATGCCGGTCAGCCTGGACACAGATCATAATGGACAGCATGGAAGCGGATACTGAAAATTGGAAAGTAAAGAGAAAAGGCATACGAAATAGCATTGGCGTGCCCGCACACTATACGAAAGCAAGTGTATTGCGACCAAAAAAGTCACCGAAGGAAATTGAACAACATCTCGACTTCAAGTGGCTGGATTATTTCAAAAACAGTTACCCGATATACAAGAAAATAAAAAAGGAACGGGGATTGAGCGACTTGAAGTTTCAGGTTGGATTGCCAACCGGACTGGGTATAACCATGGTGGTATTGGGTCCACTGTATGGACTACGTTATGCTCAGGCTTTTAACAGGCGTATGGCCTTCGAAGCGAATGAAATAGCAAAAATAGCTGATCCTAAGGATCTTGTTTTTCAGATTGAAGTCCCCATAGAGGTGATTATGTTTCACATGATGCCACCTATTATTTCAGATATTGTATTTGGGTCAATTACCGGATTAATTAAATTATTAAATCCGGCTATTCCCATTGGCATTCATTTATGCTTGGGAGATTTAAATAATGAATCTCTGGCAAAAATCAGCACGCTGAAATCGTTGGTTAAATTTTCGAATAAACTTGTGAAGCGATTTCCATCCACTCACCAACTTGAATTTATGCATTATCCATTGGCCGAAGGCAAGATACCACCTACCGTAGAAGCGTCCTTCTATGATGAATTGAAAAAAATTACACTCCCATCGCATACCCGATTCATTGCAGGTTTTGTTCATGAAAAGCTTTCCATGGAACAGCATAAACAGTTACTTAAATGCATTGAGCAAATCAGAAATGAAAAGATTGAAATAGCATGCTCGTGCGGTATGGGCAGACGCACAACAGGAGCAGCCAATCAAATTTTTAAAATAAAAAAAGAACTCGTTGAAATGGATTGAAAGCCCATGGATCTCAGATGAGAATATAAAACTTAAGGAGGACAATTGTAGACCTTAAGAGTATAAACCACTGCAAAGTTCTCCATTTGATATTTATTTCTTTTTTTCCTCAGGAGGAGGTAGTTTGAACGATTTAGGTTGTGAATCCAGTGGCTTCAATTCTTTACCTGCCAATGCCGGATGATCGGCTGGAATAAACGTTGACCGAAATTCAAAATAGGTCATTGGCATAATATCATTTGGATCACCATTTGGTCTACGAATTTCACCTCTGTATGGATTTAAATATTCCCACACAATTTTCCCTTCTGATGTTACTTCAAAAAATCTTCCTCTCGCACCTTCATTGATGAAAGTATTGCCATTTTCCATACGATGCGCACCCGAAATAAAACTGCTCCAGAAGGAAATCGTATCTGACGCTACATAAACCCAGGTTGGTTCCGCTGGTCCAAATGTTTTATCATTTTCAATCGGGTAATTTCCCTTATCATCTACTGGAGTTTGTATCTCATATATCGCTGAATAGTTCATACTGTCTTTTCTTCCGGAGATATCGTTGTTGAACACGGTTAGATTTCCGGCACCCGGTTTTCCTTTCTCTATCCAGCGCACATCATGCTGACCGAATAATTTCTGATGGGTGGAATCTCCCATCTGATAGTTTTTAGGGTTTCCCCATCGGTAAAGAAAGTCACCACCTTTGCCATATTTTCCACCGCTATGGCCTGCTGCTTCTTGCATTGTGGTGCTATGATCGATGATATAAATTTCACCCATGGAAGGTGAGCTAAGAGCGATCTGATCCAGATCAGCATGATACTTAATCGCATTAAAATGGAAAATCCCTGAACCGCGATTACCAACAGTTGTGTTTCTATCAGCCATCCCCTTTTGCTTCAAAATATCCAGGCTGTCCTCCGAAATCGCTGGCTCCAGGTGATGCCCTAAATTAAAATCCATTAATTCCGGATGTTCTCTTGGATTTCCATAGTTTGCTTTTGTTGCGTCATGATCCTGGATCACATGATCCCATAAATGCCATTCCCATACTATCTTACCTCCTCGTTTACCTTGTGGTTCAATTTCAATAATTTTTTCAAGCCATGGGCCATCAGCCACGGTTAGTTCCGGCTTACGACCTCTTGAAATAGCGTCCTCATAGGATTTAACTTCATAAGCGATCGCGAGTATATTTCCATTAGGTAGCACTGCAAAATCATGATGCACGATATATTGGTCCGTGGCATATTCAAAATCCCACAACATCTTACTGTTCCACGTAATTTTTTGAATCCGTCCGTAAGGTCCGCCTTCGCCAAAAACCGGAAAATCCGGATCCATGGCTCCCGATATGATTGATCCGTCATCCTGTAGATAGGGATTAAAGGCTTCATAATTTCCCTTCCATTGATGAACTACTTCACCTTTACGATTAACGAGATAGACGAATGGAGAATTGGTAACTGCAAACATGACATAACCATCTGTAAGACCTTCAGAGGTTTTGGTTAACCCGCGCGTGGTTCGATGCCCGAACATATTGCGGTCTTTCTTTTCTTTTAATGTTTCTTTGTCTTCATTTTTACATGATGATACAAGCACCAGCAAGATGAAGAGACAGAGGGTAAGTTTTATTTTCATTGGGGTTTGATTGAGGGTTGCTTCTATTAATCCTTAGATTAAAATCTACGGGGATTAATAAATCTAAGCATTACAAATGGAAAAACCGGAAGCTGAGAATATTTAGTTGAGTAAATTTATTATATTGAGATTATTATAAACCCAAAACAACCCCATTATGTCTATCAAAATCATAGGTGCCGGATTACCCAGAACCGGTACGAACACACTGAAGGAATGCCTTGAAAAATTAGGTTACCATAAAACCTATCATATGAAGGAATTGCTGGTACATCCTGAAACCCTTCATTTCTGGAAAACACTTGAAGCAACGGGAACTACTCAGTGGGATGAATTATATAAAGGTTATCAGGCAACCGTAGACTTTCCTTGCTATCCCTGGTATAAGGAACACATGAAGCGATATCCTGATGCGAAAGTAATCTTAACCACAAGGCCCTTTGATAAGTGGTACGATAGTGTGCACAGTACCATTTGGCAAGCCGGCCCGCAGACATTGCCGCAGAAGTTGGTTATGATGGCCAAATTAATTACTAACCCACGGCTCCGATCAGTTATAGGATGTGTGAAACTTGCAAAATCAAGAATATTTGGTGTCACCTTTGAAGGTAAATTTCAGGATAAGGCAGCGTCTGAGAAATTATTCCATAAACATCATGAAGATGTTAAAGCTTCTGTTCCAGCCGATAAATTACTCATTTTCGAAGCTAGCCAGGGATGGGAGCCGCTTTGTAAATTTCTTGGAGTGCCTGTGCCTAATGAACCTTTTCCACATTTGAACAAAAAAGAAAATTTCAAAGAGATGCTTGTGCATTTAATGAAAGGGGAAATGGTGTAACCTTTAATTTTTTGATTCCTTTTTCTTAATCAAAGCCTGAAAGATAATTTCAGGCTTTGATTTAGTAGGCTTCTTGGGATTTAAATCTTATAGGCGTATCTCGTAACTTTACTAAAACAAATAACTACACAAAAGTTAGCATGACATTTCATCAGTTAATCACCTTACTGGTCGTTGCATTTCTTATTATCTCGCTATATCGAGAGTGGTTCAATCCTTCCCTTTCCTTTTTTATCAGTGCCATGGTGTTGATGGTGGCGAATGTCATCACTCCACAGGAATTACTCAAAGGATTATCCAATCAGCAGATAATTATCATTTTTCTTTTGGTGCTTGTTACAGCAGGCCTGCGCATGATTTATGGTATTGAATTTTTTACAAAGTTTTTCAGCAAAAAACTTACTCCCAAAAAATTCCTTTTGAGAATGATGTTAATTGTTTCGTCTATTTCGGCATTCCTGAACAACACGCCTATTGTAGCTTTCATGATTCCCTATGTGAAGGATTGGGCAGAGAAAACCGGCAATTCTTCATCGAAGTTTTTAATTCCTCTTTCTTTTGCCACCATTCTGGGTGGTATGACTACTGTGATCGGTACTTCCACCAACCTGGTGTTAAATGGTTTGATCACAGAATACAATCTCCCACTATTGGGGTTTAATGATTTTCTTTACCTGGGAATCATGGTAACTATTGCAGGGTGTATTTATCTATACTTCATCGGGTTCAGGCTTTTACCCGATCACAAAGAAAGCATCGATACGATAAGGCAGAACCTAAAAGAATATATTGTGGAGACGTTAGTATTTAAAGGCTCCCAACTGGTAGGTAAAACAGTGCGTGATGCAGGGCTTCGCAATTTGCAAGATAATTTCCTTGTTGAAATCCTGCGTGACGATGAGATCATTTCACCTGTTGCCCCCGATGAAGTATTGAAAGAAAATGATCTCTTGTTTTTTTCAGGAAATACCGATTCTATTTACAGTCTAATCCGCGAGGATAATGGCCTCAGTATTCCGAAGCAAGTTAATCTGGAACAGCGCGGTCAATTTAACTTTGTTGAAGCGGTAGTGT
>Ga0163149_10007996_pt1 | contig 10549 bp, 14 predicted proteins | sample OliLakLV19MP5G1_FD_148604 | JGI IMG/M metagenome (GOLD analysis project Ga0163149, IMG submission 148604) | Freshwater microbial mat bacterial communities from Lake Vanda, McMurdo Dry Valleys, Antarctica - Oligotrophic Lake LV.19.MP5.G1 | ecosystem: Environmental > Aquatic > Freshwater > Lake >...
ACTCGCAGTACTCGGGTCTAGTGACTAACGCGACCCATACGGGCGACGCTACCGGAGCAACGACTCTAACGATAGCCGCTGGCGTAGTCACGCTCGCTAAACAGGCTGACATAGCTACTGCCAGATTTATTGGGAGAGTAACCGCAGCGACTGGAGTGCCTGAAGCATTAACCGGGACGCAGGCGACTACCCTGATAGACACTGTCACTACCTCACTGAAGGGACTCGCCCCAGCTAGCGGCGGCGGTACTACGAATTTCTTGCGTGCGGATGGGACTTGGGCCGCTCCGGCTGGCGGCGGAGACATGGTCTTAGCATCGGCACAAACCGTAAGCGGTGCTAAGACGTTTGACGCTACTACGCTACTGATGCGTAACGTCGCTAATACGTTTAACGGATCGTTTACGAATGCGAACACGGCTGATCGAATCTACACGCTGCAAAATTTGGCGGGGACGATAGCGTTCACTTCGGATATCACAGGAACGAATAGCGGAACGAATACGGGTGACAACGCAACAAACTCGCAGTACTCGGGTCTAGTGACTAACGCGACCCATACGGGCGACGCTACCGGAGCAACGACTCTAACGATAGCCGCTGGCGTAGTCACGCTCGCTAAACAGGCTGACATAGCTACTGCCAGATTCATTGGGAGAGTAACCGCAGCGACTGGAGTGCCTGAAGCATTAACCGGGACGCAGGCGACTACCCTGATAGACACTGTCACTACCTCACTGAAGGGTCTCGCCCCAGCTAGCGGTGGAGGAACAACAAACTTCCTACGTGCGGATGGGACTTGGGTCGCTCCTCCCGGATCACTCACACAAGGTAAACTTTTAGCTGAAATCTTTCGAACCAATTTAGGATACTAACATGCCTGCAAACACATCCCCGATCTATGTCAAAGTCCCCAGAACAGACTGGACTGTTATCCCCGCTAGCGTTGCTAATACAGCAAAAGACGGCACAGGTACTGTCTACACAGCATTCACTGCGCATGCTACCGAAGGTAGTTTTGTATCCAACGTAAAGATCAGGTCGCTTGGCACCAACGTAACAACTGTCATTCGGCTATTCCAAAACAACGGCTCGACAAATGCGACAGCAGCAAACAATACACTGATTGCAGAGATAACGTCGCCACCTACGACGGTAAGTGAAGTTGCAGCACAGCCCGAATTTGATATACCGATCAGCGTCGGATTACCGGCAGGCCATCGATTAAATATCGTGACTGCAACATCAGTAGCAGCCGGATTCGCAGTAACAGCTTTTGGTGGGGACTACTAATGTTTTCTACAATTGATCAATCTGTGAGCCCGTTACTATTTTTCAACAGTCAGCATGCTACCCATGTTACCGCCCCTGCGTGGGCTAAATGGATAATGATGTGTGCGGCTGGTTCCGGTGGTGGTGGTGGTGGCGGTGCTAGTGGAGACGCTTCGGTCAATCGAGGTGGCGGTGGCTCGGCAGGTGATGGGGGTATGGCTGTGCTGTGGATGCCGATAGCCTCGATGTATAGCCGTACATTTGTCGTGCAGTGCGGTGCAGGTGGAGTGGGTGGGGCTGCTGGAGGTGGCGGGTCAACAGGTGGAGCGACACTCGTTGCGCCGACTCAATTCATCACAACGTCCAATATCTTCGCATTTCTCCTATTACTGGGTGGCCCGGGCGGCGGTGGTGGATCGACATTAGCAGGGGCCGCTGGAGCAGGTCAATTTAACTCTATAACCCGTGGAGCAGGAGTTGTCAGTACGGTGTCCAATAGAAACGGACAAGCAGGATTTGCGGGTGGTCTTGGCGCAAACGGAGCGGGCTACAACATTGCCCAAGCAATAAATTTAGGAACTAGGGCGGGAAGTGGCGGTGGTCATTCTACCACAACAAATTTCGCCGGAGGTGGCGGATTCTCGAATCCGGGGGATTTACCATATTCGCACGGTAACACCACTATACAAGGTGGTGCCGCTGGTGGCGGTGACGGTCCATCTGGGTGGTGGATGCCACGACTATATCGTAGTTCCGGTGGTTGTGGTGGTGGTAGCAACTTCGCCGGAACTGGTGGACGTGGTGGCAATGGTGGTCCTAGCTCAGGTGGTGGCGGTGGTGGATCTGGCCTAACTGGTGGGGCAGGTGGTAACGGTGGATCTGGATTCGTTTTGATTGGATACGCATGATGAAAAACTTCGCAATTATCGACGAGCGAAACGACTGGTACGCAGCCACCGACGACGCAAAGCAAGCCGTTCCAACTGGGCACAGGATCATACCGATTACCGATGCGAAGTCGCTTTCACGTAGCTATGAACCGCATCACGATGACCCTGAGCTACTGAAAAAACGTATTGCTGAAATCAGATACGGTAAAGAATCGCAGGGGATAACTGTCGGGACTCAACCAGTAACGACACTTCGCGAAGAAATGCCGATCTGGCAAGGGATGTTACTAGACCTAGCAGTGTTTCGACCGGGTGTGTTGCAAGCATTCGAGTACAAACCTCGCGGTGGAGTCAATACGACACTAACACCGACTCAGGTGCAACGCTGCTACGAATGCTTCGCGTGGTACGTCGGAGCCTGTTTCGCAACTGAGAGAACCCTAATTGCTGCGATTGATGTTGGGACAGCACTTTCGACTGTAGCAGATCTTGCTGACAACAACGCAACGTGGCCGCAAACAACCTTCGATTGGATCGCACCAGTATGATTCCGAATCTTCCAAGTATAACCCAATGACCCAAACCATCCAAAGAATCTCCTACACCTTACACACCATCCATAATGCGGACACTTCACCAGCGAGGCGGGTATAATGCAAATTGACAATCCTACACTGCTTGGCGGGACTTCAACTGCGTCGCTCGACATCGCAGTAGAAACAATTACATACGCGGGTACAATGGCCGTTGACGCTGCCACGTCGAACAAAAAATACATAGTTCTTACAGGTAATTCAACCATTAGTAATCCAACGAACCCAGTCAATGGACGAATGCTAATGTTCAGATTGCGTCAAGATGCTACCGGCTCACGAACTATAACGTGGGGAAGCAACTATCGTTTCCGTGGCGACTTAATTTTGGCTAACATAGTCTTATCGACCACACCAGCAATGATAGACAGGATTGCGTTTGAATACGACGTGACCGACGACCGGTGGGACGCAGTATCATTTTTACGTGTGAGTTAAATTATGCCTTGGACGACCCTTTGCGGTTTGGAGAGGGGCACCTTCACGGCTGGGTATTCCAATTGGATGGTAATAAGGAAATGATCCGCAATGACGCAGGTGTACCAACCCCAGCAAGTTACCTACGTTTTTACGGTGCTCTAGGTGCTGAGTTTACGGGTGACGCGGTTCAAGGGTTTTATGTGAAGACTGACGAACTTCCAGACGGAAACTACCGAGCCTTCTTTCAGTTACAGCAAAACGATCACACTGGTATGAAACAAGCGTCTGCCCGGCGTTTCCCGGTATTGCGTCAGTAGATTTTAGGGTACGCAATAAGGCGGCTAAACCAAAAGAACCAAAGAAGCCAAAGTAAGATGATTGGGACTCTGTAAGCTTATAGTAATACCCCATAACCAAAAAACATAAAGTTACTCCAATTTTGGACTAATTTACCCCAGAACGGCTCTATGGGCCGATTTTGAGTATAACTCTTAGTACCAATCCGCCGTGGAAAGGTACTTATTACGATTTAAAGAGGATTTATTATGGATCAAATGACAGCAGAACAAGCAATTAAGATTTTGGACAATGCAGTAGCCCAGATTAACGTAAACCGAGAAGGGCATATTACTTTGGTGAAAGCTATTGAAGTTCTTAATGGACTGGTTGTAGCGGCATCTAAAGAGGGTTCTGAAGTTTAAGGTTTAGACTTAGGGTTTAAGTTTTAATTATGTAAAATGCTTAGGGGTCGATATGTTACAATTTAATTACGTTTCGGCCCAAAGTATCTCTGTTAAGTTCTGGACCAAGGCAGATGAAACTATTCAGGTCGGAACTCTTGGGGGTTATTCTGCCACAGCTTCACCAACATTAATTAATTTATACAAGGTGAACCCTCCTCTTTTACAAGTTCCTATTGGAGACTATTATGTCACGATAGAGCTTTCTAGTGGTCAGGCTGGTTTTTTTGCCGCAAGAAGATCTGATTTAGATAATTGGATAGTTGGTAGCTCTTTTGAAGCGTTAGATAAGGCCAATGTCTTACTTTTTGGAGGCAGTGTTTCTATTTTGCCGTTTTCTTATGATACAGAAGAAAGAGTTAAGAATAAATCAATTAATGTACTTTACATGGAAAAAATTCCAGTAACAGTATTTATTAATGATGCTTCTGGGGCACTAGACCTAACCCATAAAACACTAAAGTTCGTCATAGAATCGCCCAGTAAGGTAGATATTGCAACCATACTTGACGCTAATGTACGGAGATCTGCCACGTCTTTTACTGTTGATATAACTACCGTTGTAAGCTCTGCCATTGGAACCTATTGGTGGTCCCTCAGAGACATAACTAGTGACGAAATAGTATTGGCTCACGGAAAACTAGATGTTACTTATGTAGCGAGGGCCGAATAATGAACTGGGTAGAAGATTTAGTAATAATGCTAAGGGCAGAAATTGGTGACTTAGATGCTACCTCATACAGCGATTCACGCCTTAGACAGGTGCTGGTTTACGCTGCTTATAACGTAAGACAGAGTGCCCGATTTCCCAACTCTTACACCGTGGACGTTACTAGCTTAACCATATCACCTGATCCAGTAACTAATAACGACTACGATTTTTCTATCTTAACAGTTTACAAAGCCGCCTGTATAATATTAACGGGCGAGGCAAAAGAAAAAGGGGGGAAGGGTGTTATGATTAAGGATGGGCCCTCCACATTTGACAATCGTGATTCCGGTAAAAACCTAATGAGTCTAATGAAAACTGCGTGCGACATGTATAACACTCTACTATATAACTACCAATTAGTGGGCGGCGAAAATTCTGACATGTCGAGTGTTGGACAGGCCATACTAAGCCCCTATTCTCCGGGTAGTTTTCTAATGAACTGGACCAGAAACGAGCCTAGGTCGGGTGGTGGAAGATGGTAACTGACTACGATTCTTATTTTACAGAATTTAATCAAATAGTTCGGGACCAGCTAGAAGAAAATATAACTCTGTATTATCCCGAGGTAAGACAAGATTGCCCTAACTGTTACTTAGATACGTTTGGGGCGGTTTCTAGATCTGTGAGCATATATAGGGCGGGCGGGCCCATGCCTTTTGAAAATGGAATGCCCTGTCCACACTGTGACGGGGCCGGGTATAAAGCTATTGAGGTCAAAGAAGAAATAGCGGGCCGTTCTTACATAACTAATAAACCATTTGTAGGTGGGTCTGGGCTAAACATTCCTCAGGGATCTTATCAATTCATATGTAAATACACTCATTACCCCAAGATAATAATGTCTAAATTTATGGTGCCCAGAACAAAATTAGAAAATTATGTAAATCAAAGATATTATATGGTGGGCCAACCCGACGTAACAGGATTTAAGATGAATCCGGTAATATATATGACATCATACTGGGCGAGGCAAGTGAACTAGGTAGTTCACGAACCTTGTTTCGCCCGAGAAAAATCGGGCGATCTTTCGCCAATGACGGCTTCAGATCAACTTTTGGAAAAGTTGCAAAACTATACGCTGACACAAATGGTGCAAAGAGAAAAATATACATAGGGGGGCGGATGAGCCGATGCACTAGGGTGGGCCCCTTACTTACTTTTTTATTTGCCACCTCATGTTATCACAAATTTGTCGTGCGGGGGCAAAACCCCACATGGAGAAGGTCTTTAGCCTGTCGGATTCAAGGTTTGCCTTGAGCGAATAGTTTGCGGCACTTTTCTAAAGTGTCATAAAATTCATATTAACTACCAGAGGTAGACATGGCCCGCATCAAAGAATCTCTTAAAGAATTGACGGCAAAAATAGCCAACATACTTAATGATCAGGCCACTAAAAGGGCTCGCAAGAATCAGCCCAGAGTTCGCACACTTGTTAAGTACGAGCTTTATCAAGCTATTTACGAATGCCCCGAAATGGAATCTATTAGATCCGGCAAATTAAAGTTTGATTTTGGATTAGATTTCGACCCCACCATGCAAATTGCCAATGCTGTATCTGAAGCATTTAGGATGAGGTATCCAAAAAATCCCGGTAACGTATTTGGTTTTGATATAGATATTCAACCACTCTCTTATTTTAATGTTCTCGATTTACCGGGGGCTGTTCAGATTAGCGAAAAAGGAGAGGTCTTATCTTGGCTAGACTGGTTATTAACTTATGGTAGCACTGTGGTCATAATTAATAATTACGGAGTAAAATATATGAACTCTGGCCGTTCTGGTGGAGCCAACATGATAGAGGGCTATAATTATGGCCGTGGATTTATGGTTGATCCGGCATTCTCGGGAACATATGGGGACAACTTTGTAACTAGGGCAATTTCTGCCCACAAAGATGCTATTATAGCAGCGACATATTCAATACTACAATAGTTCAATTCCGTTGATTGTGTAATAATATAGGGTGGCAAAAAGAAAAATATACTATGGGGCGAACGACCCGACCCAACTGGATTAGCCCCCACCATGATTTCTTAACTTCTATCCTTATTTTTTTCTTTGTATCCTTTATGCCCAACAATCCAACCGAATTATCTGGATTTAATAATACACAGGATTTAACTCTGACAAATATATTGTTAGAGAATTTTACCATGTTGTATGATTGGGGTTTTGTAAACAAAGGGGGATTTTCCAATATCCCAGTTCCCGCCTCCGGATTATACGGTGGAGATAAATCTAAGTTGGCCCCAGTTAATGATCCAAACTTTACAAATGGGCAAATCTGGCAGGCCAATAGGGCAAATTGGGTTTGGGAAACCGGAACATCTTTAGGGACTCCGGTGAACATAAGTGGGGTTTATGTTAATAATACCTTGGTTACGTCCGGGTATAACATAAATTATAAAGATGGCCGGATTGTATTTAATACTCCTCAAAGTGTTAATTCTAATGTTAAGGTTTCATATTCATCTAAGTATTTAAGTGTAGTGCCAGCCCGAGGAATTCCTTGGATTCGTAATATTCAGCAATATTCTAATAGGGTTGATAACGAACAGTTTACTTTCAGGGGTTCGGGAGATTGGGCTATTTTGGGCCAAAGTAGAATTCAGTTACCAGCTATAGCCATAGAAGTAATCCCCCCTAAAGATACTAGCCCCTATCAATTAGGCGGCGGCAAATGGATTCATAATGACATTATATTTTATGTCATCGCGTCTCAGGATTGGCAAGCCGTCAATATAATGGACCAAATAGTGGCCCAAGATGACCGTACAATCACCCTGTTCGACCCAAACGAAGCTATCCGCTCAGGTGTTTACCCATTTGACGGAAGGGGCTATTTAAGAGATTCTGCCCGCCCAAGCGGTACTTATCCAGCTTTGGTGAAAAATTTTGAATACAAGGACTGCTTTATACATAAAACTGGTCGCCCACAAATATCACAATTAAACCCGGATCTTTATTTTGGTGTAATAAAATGTAGCACTGAAGTTAGAGATATATAAATCTATCAAAAATCACATAAATTAATGGAGCCTCCAAATGTCAAATAGAATTTTTTATGCTTGCCAAGCTGTTGCTATCGCAAAAACGGGGCATGGCTCCGCAGACTCCCCTCAGTTTGAAGTTATGAAGGGTGTTCAAAGTGTTGGTATTACAACGAATTTTACATTAGAACAAATTTTTGAGCTTGGACAGGTTCAGCTTTATGCTAATGAAGAACAACTTTCTACTGTAGAAATAACAATCGAAAAAGTTATTGATGGTGAAAAACTGCTTTATTTGCAGGCAGTTGGGGAAATTGGCAAGACCAATCTTGTGTCCGCATCTAATTCTCGGTGTGACGTTTATCTAGCTATTTATCCTGACTCTACATCCTCGATTTCGGGCGTTACCCGTGATCACACCTTGATGTGCTCTGGCGTAGTTATTTCTAATGCGTCTTATAACTATTCGGTAGATGGAAACGCTACTGAATCAATTACGCTGATGGGAAATAATAAGTTTTGGGATGCTGGCACTTACGGTATTCTGAGTGCTTCTCCAAATACATTGTTTGGCACTGGTGGAAGCACAGCTTCTCCTATCGATGGTACAGACGTTCCGGTTTCTGGCATTGTTCGTCGGCACAGATTTAATATGCTCAATTCTATTATTCCACCAGAAGTTTGTTCTCAAGGCGGTAATGTAGCTGGAGCTTCTGGTATTCAAAGCGTATCCGTTAGTATGGATATGGGGCGTGAAGATCAGTTGCAATTAGGTACTTTCGGGCCGTATAACAAATATGCATCGTTCCCATTTGAAGTTACTACTGAGTTTGAAGTAACCGCAACCAACGGTGATCAGGTTGCTATTTCTGGTCAGGGAGTCGGAACCGCAGATCGCCAAATTATTATTCGAGATGCTGCTGGAACCATCCTTAATATGGGCCTTAGAAATAAGCTTACTTCTGTATCCCAGTCTGGTGGAGATACTGGCGGCGGAAATGCCACTATCACCTATTCGTATTCCACATATAGTGACTTGACTGTTAATGGTGGTGGAACTTACTGGAGTTAACGGCTAGTTAGGATGAAGAATAAGGACAGGACATTATATAAAATTATTTCGGGCCGTTCAAGGTTATCCTTGGACGGCTTTGTTTTGTATATAACAGAGCCCGGCCCCAAACTTATTAATAAATCTTACGAGATATATGATGAGGTATATGAAGAAGCCTATATGTCGGGCCTTTATATAGATGAGGAATTGCCCATGCTACTTATAGAGCAGGGTATTTGGGTCCCTCATGAGGAAAAACTAATTGAAGATATCCGTAAGAAAATAGATGAGCAAAAAATACAGGCTTTTGAAAATTTCTTTCGGGCCCGAGAACTAGGCAAAATAAAAAATACTATTGCGGGCCTCAATACTGAACTTTTTTCTTTGTTAAGTCGCAAGCACACATTTAACCATCTTACGTGCGATTACGCTGCTGAGTCGGCCCGGTTTAACTGGGTAATACTAAACACTACTCGGTGCGATGGGAGAATTATTAAAGATATGGAATTTAATATAGATTCTGTTAGTCGGGCATATATGGGAAAATTACTCAGTGTGGCTGAAGTTAGAGAAACTGCCCGGCACGATACTTGGCGAGCAATATGGAATTCTAACAAAACTCATGGGGGCAAATTGTTTAATAAAAGCCCTATAAATTTTAGCAGGGATCAGTTGTCACTATGTTCTTATACAGCAATGTACGATAACGTATATGAGCATCCCGAGAGTCCGGACCCAAAGGTAATTGAGGACGATGACTGCTTAGACGGATGGTTCTTACATCAAAGGGAGAAGAGAGATAAGACTAATAAAGAAAAGCAGTCTGAAGATGTTATTAGAAACCCTAAGATAAAAAATGCCCAAGACATATTTATGGTTACAAATAAAGAAGATGCCAAGAATGTATACGCCATGAACAGTAATCATATCAGATCAATAGTAAGGCAGAGAGAAGATGTTATTGCCGAAAAGGGCAAGGTTAAAGATACGGATTTCTTTGATGTTCAAAATGATTTAGCGATTAGAAACAATAAGATAATTTCGGAAAAGATGAAAGGACGTTAAAATGTCGGGATTCAAAAAATTTAGGGAAGATCAGAACGCTATTAAAGCTAATGAGCAATTATTTGAAAAGGCAAAGAAGAAAATTATAACCACTATGATTGGGGCCCTTGCCGATGTTGAATCTATGCTGGCTTACGAGCTAGGAAAAGACTCAGAATTGCACGAAAAGCTAAGATCGAGTATCTTAGATAGAGGGAATAATCAAATTAGGAACCTTGAGGTGGATTTTGCCGCCTACGAGATTAATTTAAAGAAGTATGTTTTTATTTTACCAGTTCAGCCAAGGGATTAAACAATGGATTTTCAAGAAGTTAAAGCGGATAATGTTAGTGTTTTTGTACGAAAGCCCGGAGTAAAAGATTATAGGGACGCCCAGTTAGTATACAACAAGGCGTTCAGAAAAGCTCTGGAGGGCGGGGCTATCCTAAAACAAAAACTCAATGATTTTATTGTTGAGCAGGGGCTTTGGGATGACAAGAAAGAAAGTAAGTATAAGGGGCTCTTGAACAAGATTCGAGATATCGAAACAGTTTTGAGCGGTGGGGGAATTTCCCTCTCAAAGGCTAAGGAGGCCGCAATTGATCTTCGTAGGACCCGAAACGATCTTCAGGAACTTATCTCTGATCGAAATTCTTATGAGGTAAACTGTGCCGAGGGTCAGGCCGATAACGAAAAGTTTAACTATCTCGTTGTCTGCTGCACAGTAAAGGCTGATAAGTCCGCCAAGGTGTGGAATACGCCCGAAGAATATGATAATGATGCTGTAAAGCCTTGGGCCATTGAGTGTGCCACAAAGCTTGCTGGGGCCCTTTA
>Ga0163149_10007997_pt1 | contig 10549 bp, 9 predicted proteins | sample OliLakLV19MP5G1_FD_148604 | JGI IMG/M metagenome (GOLD analysis project Ga0163149, IMG submission 148604) | Freshwater microbial mat bacterial communities from Lake Vanda, McMurdo Dry Valleys, Antarctica - Oligotrophic Lake LV.19.MP5.G1 | ecosystem: Environmental > Aquatic > Freshwater > Lake >...
ACCCCCGTGAGCTTCCCCGCGCGCTACGCTCACGAGTGCGGAGGCGTCGTGCCGCGACTTTCGGGCGAAAAGGGCGCGGACATCGGGCTCGTGCTGAAGTCGGCGCGCCATCCGTTGCTCGTCGAACAGCAGCGCGCGGGGAAGCTCACGGGGGTCGTGCCGATCGACCTGCGTCTCGGCGCGGACTTCGATCTGCTCATCCTCACGGGCCCTAATACCGGCGGAAAAACGCTGGCTTTGAAGACTGCGGGGCTTGCCGCGCTGCTCGCGCGTTGCGGGATGCCGTACCCGTGCAGCGAAGGCTCGGTCGTGCCGCTCTACGACGGAATCGTCGCGGACATCGGCGACGAACAGGAGATCCGCTCCAGCCTCTCGACGTTCAGCTCCCACCTCGCGCGCATCAAGAACGGACTCGCGCGAGCCACGGAGAGGACGTTGTTCCTGCTCGACGAACTCGGGACGGGCACGGATCCGGATGAAGGTGCGGCACTGTCCGAAGCGATCCTCGAAGAACTCTTGTCGCGGAAATGCGCGACGCTCGCCTCGACGCACATCGGCAAGCTCAAGGAGTTCGCGTTCCGCAATCCGCGCGCCGAGAACGCGTGCGTCGAGTTCGATCCGAAGACGATGTCGCCGCGGTATCGAGTCCTCGTGGGCGTCCCGGGCGAATCGTGCGCGCTGCTCATCGCGCGGAGACTCGGGATGCCCTACCGCGTGTGCGATCGCGCCGAGCAGCGACTCAAGCGTCGGGACGTCGAGGTCCAGAAGCTCATGGCCGACGTGCGCACCGCGCGTACCGAGGCCGAGAAAGTGCGCACCGAGACCGAGAAGAAGCTCCAAGAGGCCGAGTCCTTCGTGCGCGAGAGCGAAGTCCGGAAGGTCGAGATCGAGCGCAAGGGCGAACGGCTCGAGGCCGAGGCCCAACGCGGGATCGAGGACCGCGTGCGGGAAGCGCGATCCCGCGTCGCGCGGATCGCGGCACTGCTCGAACAAGTGCCCGCTACCCAGCGAAAAGCGCTCGAGACTGCGCTCGCCGATCTCGACGCCGAACTCTCGGGCGCCGCGGTGTCGAACCGGCGGCAAGCGTTCCTCGACGGACTCGCGAAAGGCAGTTTCGTGTACCTTCCGCGCTACAAACAGCGTGTCCCCGTGCAGAAGATCGATCGCCTGAAGCGCGAGGTGAAGGTGCTCCTGGGCGGGATCGGCATGACGATCGGCTTCGACGAGGTCACGTCGGTCGAGGCGCGCTGAATCTCGGGGGAGTGACCCGCCCGTCGGTGTGGGCTACGCAGTCAGAATTGCGCATCGAGGAGCATCGAACCGTGAAGCAGACCCTGGAGATCCCCGGCATGTCGTGGTCGCCCGCGATTCCGTTCGTACTCGTCGCGCTCGCTTTCGTGCCGCTCGAACCGGCGCGCGCGCAGGACGTGCCCGCTCCGGGCGCGACGCCGGCTCCCACGCCGACGCCGACGCCGGCGCCGGCGCCCGCCCCGCCGCGCCAATCGGGCGGCGCAGCGCCCTCGGACGATGCGTTCAAAATGGGCTCGCCGCCGACGCTCGAGGCCGGCACGACCGAGCCGCAGATGTGGCCCGCCGCATCCGAGGAGGGTTGGAAGAAGCCGGTGCTCGTGCCGTTCCAACGCAGCTTCGACGACGCGCTGCGCGTCGCGACACTGACGGGGAAACCGATCCTCGTCGCGGTCAACATGGACGGCGAGATCGCCAGCGAGCACTGGGCCGGGGTGCGCTATCGCGACCCGGAGACGGCGAAGCTCTTCGAGCCGTACGTGTGCGTGGCCGCGTCGGTCTACCGACACACGCCGCGCGATCATGGCGCCGACGGACGACGCGTTCCGTGCCCGCGCCTCGGCAGCATGACGTGCGGCGAGCACATCGCGGCCGAGACCGACCTGTACGACCGCTACTTCGACGGCGCGCGCATTTCGCCGCGGCACCTCGTGCTCGAGCCCGACGGCCGGGAAACGCTCGACGTCTACTTCTCGTGGGACACGCAGACGGTCGTGACGACCCTGGTGAAGGGCGCCCTGAACCGCCCGCCTCCGCGCCCCATATCGCGCGACCTGCCGATCGTCGATCGCACGCAAAGTCCCGATGCCGTCGACCGCGAGGCGATCGAGACGGAGTACTCGAAGTCGACGGCGGAAGTGCGCCGGGCGTTGCTCACGTCCGTCCTCGAACGCCGCGTCGTCGATCAGATCGACCTCCTGCGGCTCGCGATCTTCGGACTCGACCGCGATCTGGCGCGCATCGCTCGTCAGGCGCTCGCGCGGTCCGAAACCGAGGCCGCGGTCGACTTGATCGCCGAAGCTCTGCAAGTTCCGTTGGCAGCGGACGAGCGCGAGCTGCTCCTCGCGGCGGCGGAGCGACTCGCGGTGAAGTTCCCGCGTGCTCATACGGTGAGTGCCGTGAACAGCGGACTCGCCACGGCGTCGCCGCGCCTCGATCCGCGCCGGTTCGCGGAACTCGAATACGCCTCGCGTGCACGCGCGAATTCACCCGTGGATCCGGCCACGAGCCTCGAAGGCCGAGCCTCCCAGTCCGAAGCGAGTCCTTCCGACGCGATGCCGAGACTGGCGCTCGCCGAATCGCTCCTCGAACGTGCCGAGGATCCCGCGACGGAACGCCGCTTCGCGCGGCTCCTCGCGAGCGACGCCGGGGCCGCAGCGCGAGCCGCGGTGCAAGCTGGCGCGAGTGGCTGGCGGCCCGCGGCGATCCTCGCGGCCGTCGCGGATTGGGAAGGTGACGGAGCGAACGGTCGGAAGCAGGCGCTCGCCGCGGTCGAAGCCGGGATGCTGACGTCGGGCGCGGGCGTCGCGACGATCCACGAACGCACGTTGCTCCGCGTCGTCGCGCTCTTCGCATCGGCGCGACAGCACGCGATCCGCGAGGCCTATCGTGAGCGCAAGCCGTGGCCGCCCGAGTGGCTCTCCGACGTGAACGCGGCCTACGCGCTCGTGGCGAAGAACGCGTTCGCGACGGATGAACAGCTCGTCTCCTTCCACGACTTCCTACGCTGGCTCGGCGGGGCGCAGCGCGCGCGAGCCATCCTCAACGAGGCGCTCGAACGTTTCCCGGCGTCACCGTTGGCCCACGATCGGTTGCGTACGCGGCTCCTCTTCGAGAGCGGACCGACGGGGCTCGAAACGGGGTATGCCGCGCGGGTCGCGCGCGACCCTTCGAACCCAGACCTCCAGTGGTTCGCGGGTTACGCCGCACTCGTCGCGGCCGAACACCGACGCCGCGAGGGCGACGCGGAATCAGCGTTCGCCGCCTACGACCGCGGCATCGGCTACTTCGAGGAAGCGGCGCGCCTCCGGCCTGAAACTGCTGCAAATGCCGAGCATTTCGCCGCCCTCGGTCTCGCGGGCCACGCGCGGCTCGCGCTGGAGCGCGCGGATCTCGAGCGAGCTGTGGACGACATGGTCGCGTCTCTCCAGCGCTCGCCCGCCGCCGCTGCGACACCGGACGGACTCAACATCACGCCGGTCGATACGGCGAAGATGCTGCGGGCGCGCCTCGAGGAGGCCGGGAAGACCGAACCCCTCGCGAAGTTGCAGGCCGCGCTCGACGCTCTCGATCCGAAGCTGCTCGAGAAGCGCGCATTCGAGCTCGAGGATCCGCGCCAGAACCGTCGCCAGCGGGATTCGAGCCCAACTCCGGAACGACCGCGCTGACGGCTGCGGCGGGAATCCGAGGCGCGCGAAGCACGAGGCCTCCACGTAGGGTTCATCCGAGGTGCTTGTTTCCTCGACTCGTCCGGGCGAGAACGCACACCGTGGCCGACCTCCTCCTCGTCGACAACGACGCGCGCATCGCAGACCTCGTCGCTTTCTTCCTGCGGCGCTCGGGGCATTCCGTCCGCACTGCGAAGACTTTCGTCGACGCGCGGGCGGAGATCGCGCGTGCGCGGCCCGACCTCATGTTGAGTGACTTGGACCTGGGCGACGAGCACGGTCTCGTCGAGCTACCGCGCCTCGCGGCGAGCGGCATCTTGCCGCCGACGCTCGTGGTCTCGGGATTCCTCGATCGCAAAGCCCAGCTCGAACTCGAGCGCTTGCCGCAGGTCGTCGGCGTCCTCGCGAAACCGTTCGATCTCGACGTCCTCGTCGCGCGCATCACGGAGCTACTGGCGCGCCCCCAGCCAGCGGCGAGCGTCGTCGACGACGACGGCTGGATCGAGCTGGCGCGCGAAACGGAGCCCGCGTGAGTTCCTTGCGTTGGACCACGGCCGGTGAGTCCCACGGTCCCGCGCTCGTCGGGGTCCTCGAAGGGTTTCCGGCTGGATTTTCGCTGAATTCCGCGCGCATCGACGCCGAGCTCGCGCGTCGGCAGGGCGGCTACGGTCGCGGCGGTCGCATGCGCATCGAGACCGATCGCGCCGAGATCCTTTCCGGTATGCGCGCCGGACTCACGCTGGGTTCGCCGATCGCGCTCTCGCTCGTGAACAAGGACGCGACGATCGAGCGCCTGCCCGTGCCGACGAACGCGCGACCGGGACATGCGGACCTCGCGGGCTGCCTCAAGCTCGGCGTGCGCGATCCGCGCGCCGTGCTCGAACGCGCGAGCGCGCGCGAGACGGCGATGCGCGTCGCTCTCGGCGGCGTCGCGCGACAACTGCTCGAACACTTCGGCGTCGAGATCTGCGGGCACGTCGTCGCGTTGGCCGAGGTCGATGTCGATGAGCGCGCGGCCGACGCCGCATTCGACGGGTCGGCCCCCGATCGAACCGCACGGCGAAGCGCGAGCGAGTTCTACGCGCTCGACCCGACCTTCGACGCGCGCGCCAAGGCGATCGTCGACGCAGCCAAGGAAGCGGGGGACACCTTGGGGGGCGTCTTCGAAGTCCGCGTTCTCGGGTTGCCGCCCGGCCTCGGGTCGTACCAGAGCGGACCCGAGCGGCTGACCGCGCGCCTCGGTGGTGCGCTCTTCTCGATCCCGGCCATGAAGGGCGTCGAGTTCGGCCTGGGCTTCGAAACGGCCCGTCGGCGGGGGAGCGAAGCCCACGACGCGATCGAGGCGGCGCCGGGGGGGACCGGTCCGTCGGGGACGCGCTACCGTCGCTCCACGAATCGCTCGGGCGGCCTGGAAGGCGGCCTGACGACCGGCGCGCCGCTGGTCGTGCGCGTCGCGATGAAACCGATTCCCACCCTCCGTCGGGGCCTTCCCACCGTCGATTTCGAGAGCCTCGAAGGCGTTCCGGCCACCTGGCAGCGCTCCGACGTGACTTCCGTCCCGGCCGCGAGCGTCGTGGGGGAGGCCGTCATCGCTCTGGAGCTGGCGCGGGCGTTCCTCGACAAATTCGGTGGCGACACGCTGTCCGAGATCGAGCGCGCGCAGGCCTCCTATCTACGGGCTGCGCGCGACGTCTGATCGATTCCGCGGTGCGCGCCCACGAGGATCGTGCCGATCCCGGTTTCGGAGTGCTTGACTCCGGAGAACGGATCCGTATCCTCCTGCGCTCACTTCGCCGTCCGGCAAGTGCTCACGTGACCCGTGGGCACATGCGTCGGGCTGCCGGTGAGCCACTCCGGCGACGGCCTTCTGGTCCGGCCAGCGTAGCTCAATTGGCAGAGCTCCTGATTTGTAATCAGGGGGTTGCGGGTTCGAGTCCCGCCGCTGGCTCCAGCGGCCGCGACCTACGGGTTGCGGTCGACGCTCGCGGCTGATGCTCGATCCGCCCTCGACACAGCGCACGAACGGAGCGAGGCGCGCTCGCGCGCCGATCGGTTCCCTCTCAACGAAACCTCTCGAGGATGACTCAGGGAGCGGTGCTCGGCACTGCGCACCCGGGTCCGATCGACCGCGTCCCGGTTCGTCCGCAGGAACTCACCGTTCCCGCGCGTGAACTGCGTGCCGTGGCTCGCCCGGTCCCGGTCGCGCGTCCGCCGGCCCGCGTTCGGACCGGAGCAACAAGAGCGTTTTCCGTCGCAACCGGCGCGTCCGGTGCGTCCCGTTCCGGCGTATCCCGCCGGAGGGGGGTGCAGCGGCGGTCCGACGACCGTACCGGGGAGATTCCGGAGCGGCCAAACGGGCCAGACTGTAAATCTGGTGGCTCAGCCTTCGGCGGTTCGAATCCGCCTCTCCCCACCACTCTCCGTTCTGATCCGACCGTCCGATTCGCGCGGCCTTCCGAGGCCGATGCCGCTTTCGCGACCCCCTGGCTCGTCCCGTCCACGCTCCGCCCGCGTGTTTTCAACGCGGTGCGCATCGATCCGCCCTCGGGCTCGTTCGGCTACCGCCGCGAGCCCGCGCGCGGCCTGCCTCGCGAGACTTCGTCCCGTTGGGCGCCCTCGCGCGAAAATCGCTCGAAGGTTCGGTGTGCGTCGCCGATTCCGACCCGCGCGGGTGGGATCCCGCACGAGCCGCGGGCGTAGCCCAGCGATGCGGGCCTAGCGCAGCGATGCGGGCCTAGCGCAGCGATGCGGGCCTAGCGCAGCGATGCGGGCCTAGCGCAGCGATGCGGGCGTACGCGCGATGCGGGCGTAGCTCAATGGTAGAGCGTCAGCCTTCCAAGCTGAATGTTGCGGGTTCGAGTCCCGTCGCCCGCTCCAACCTGCGACTGCGTGGATGTGTGTCGTCCGAGCCTCGGCTCGGGCCACCTCGAGACAGCGAGCCGACCACGGTTCGCCCGCCTGCACAGGGCTCGCCGCGTCGAACGCGGCGCACGCGCGCGATCCTCGCGCGGTGCGCGGCGTGCGATGATGCGCTGCTCCGTCGCTGCTGTAGCTCAGCAGGTAGAGCACTTCCTTGGTAAGGAAGAGGTCACGGGTTCAATTCCCGTCAGCAGCTCCAGCTCGCTCCAGGTGCTGCGATCGTTCGCGATCCGCGCGCCGTGAAAGTGGCGCGCGTGAAAGTGGCGCGCGGGAAAGTGGCGGGATCGCAAGCGGTCCCGCGCTCCCTGACAGCTCCGACAGGTTCGACAACCCAACAACACACGACCACGCATCCGCGCCGGGCCTCCTCGAGGCCTGCTCGGATGCGCACCGATCGACGGCGCCCTCGTCCGAGGGCGCCGAGAGTCTCAGAACCCCGAATCCCAAGACCCCAGACGACGACCTCCGGGCACGCACGGCCCACTCAGAGATCAAGGACGAACCATGGCGAAGGAAGTCTTCCAGCGGACCAAGCCGCACGTCAACGTCGGCACCATCGGTCACATCGACCACGGCAAGAGCACGCTCACCGCGGCTCTCGCCGCTCGTTCGGCCTCCAAGAACGGCACGAAGGTCAAGTCGTACGCCGAGATCACGAAGGGCGGCACGGTCCGCTCGGCGGACAAGACCGTCACGATCTCGGCCTCGCACACGGAGTACGAGTCGGAGGCGCGTCACTACGCGCACGTCGACTGCCCGGGCCACGCCGACTTCGTGAAGAACATGATCACGGGTGCCGCCCAGATGGACGGCGCGATCCTGGTCGTGTCGGCCGCCGACGGCCCGATGCCGCAGACGCGCGAGCACGTCCTGCTCGCCCGTCAGGTCAACGTGCCGCACATCGTCGTCTTCCTCAACAAGGTGGACCTCGTCGACGACCCCGAGCTCCTGGAGCTCGTCGAGATGGAGATCCGCGATCTCCTGAACAAGTACAAGTTCCCGGGCGACACGACGCCGATCATCCGCGGGCAAGCCAAGGCCGCACTCGAGTCGGGTGGCAAGGACGAGAAGGCCAACGCCTGCATCGACGAGCTGATGAAGGCGATCGACAGCTTCATCCCGACGCCGCAGCGCTTGGTCGACAAGCCGTTCCTCATGTGCATCGAGGATGTGTTCTCGATCATGGGTCGCGGTACGGTCGGCACGGGTCGGATCGACCGCGGCATCGTCAAGGTCGGTGAGGCGGTCGAGATCGTCGGTCTGCGCGAGCAGATCATGAAGTCGACCTGCACCGGCGTGGAGATGTTCCAGAAGACCCTCGACCAGGGTCAGGCCGGCGACAACGTCGGCATCCTCCTGCGCGGTGTCGAGAAGAAGGACCTCGAGCGCGGCATGGTCGTGGCCAAGCCCGGCACGATCACCCCGCACACGAAGTTCGAAGCCGAGGTGTACATCCTCTCCAAGGAAGAGGGCGGCCGTCACACGCCGTTCTTCACGGGCTACCGCCCGCAGTTCTACTTCCGCACGACTGACGTGACCGGCACGGCGACGCTCATGGGCGGCGCCGAGATGTGCATGCCGGGCGACAACGTGAAGATGGAAGTCGAGCTCCTCATCCCGGTCGCCATGGACGAGCAGCTGCGCTTCGCGATCCGCGAAGGCGGCCGCACGGTCGGCGCCGGCGTCGTCACCAAAATCCTCAAGTGACACGAGTTCCTGCTCGCGTCGCGTGAGGATTTTCGGGGCGCCGCGAGGCGCCCCCACCAGAATCGTCGCCGACACGCCCCAGACCGACACTCCGCAGCCCGACGGGACGCCGACCGACGGGGCGCAGTCCGACAGCCCGCAGTCCAACCTCTCCAATGAAGATCAAGGAACGTTTCGTCTACCTCGAGTGCACGACGTGCGGGAACCGCAACTACACGACGCACAAGCGTCTGAAGGCGACGTACAAGCTCGAGAAGTCGAAGTACTGCCGCTTCTGCCGCAAGCACTTGCCGCACAAGGAAAAGAAGCTCTGACACGCTTGAGCTAGGACGGGAGATCGCTAGGACGGGTGTCCCGAACGGGCTTCTCGACCGCCGAACGGCCTGACCGACTTCTCTCCCAGACCGACTTCTCTCCCAACCCTCTCGACGAGCTTCCTCGCGGACGCACTCCCAAAGACCGCCGTAGGATCGCTCGCACGAATTCTCCCGCTCGCATCGCCTTCGACTGCACAGCAACCGCCCGCGCCGAATCCGCTCCCACCGACTCCGCCCTCAGCCCGTTCACCAGTACCCATGGCCTACAAACAAGATCAAGGTCGCTTCGCGCGCCTGGCAGCGTTCTGGTCGCTGGCCATCCTGATCTTCTACGGCTGCACGTCGCTCTACACGACGCTGCTCGGGTACTTCCCGAACTCGATGTCGAAGCCGTTCATGGCTTCCATGCCGAAGTTGCCCGTCCTGGGCGTGCCGCTCAACCTGGGCATGACGGTGTCGGCTCTCGTGCTGGCCGTCTCGATCTGGGCGCTCTACCGAGTGCTCGAGCGTCCCAAGTACGCGGATGTGCTCATCGAGACCGAGAGCGAGCTGCGCAAGGTCACCTGGCCGACGATGCCCGAGGCCGTTCGGTCCTCGGTCGTGGTCATCGCCTGCGTACTCTTCCTCATGGCCTTCTTGGCCGGCGCCGATTGGGTGCTCGGTCGTTGGGCCGAGCGCCTCCTTCTTGGATCCTGAGCCATGGGACCTTCACTCGAGACCGGTGCTATGGGGAGCCAAGCCATGGGGATGAGGTGGTACTTCGTCCGCTGCCAATCGGGCCGCGAGGACAGCATCGCCAGGAACGCGCTGTTGCGTCTCAAGATCGCCGGCGTCGCCGACGTCGTCCCGCAGGTGCTCGTTCCGTTCGAGCGGGTCACCGACCTGAAGAACGGGAAGAAGCGCGTCAAGAACAAGAAGCTCTACCCCGGCTACCTCATGGTCCAGGCGGACCTCGAGGACGCCGAGGACGCCCGCGTGATCAAGGCGCGCAGCACGTTGCGCGAAGTCGACGGTCTCGGCGACTTCCTCGGCACGCGCGGTGAACCGACTCCGATCAACGACGCCGACGTCCAGAAGACGCTCGCGCGCATGTCGGATTCGGAGTCGCGCCCGCAGGTCACGATCGGCCTGCACAAGGGCGACATGGTCAAGATCAAGTCCGGAGCATTCGACGGCTTCGAAGGAAACGTCGACGACGTCAACCCCGAGAAGGGGACCGTCAAGGTCATCGTGACCATCTTCGGGCGTCCCACACCCGTGGAACTCGAATACTGGGAAGTCGAGCCGATGTGATCGGCGTGCGCGCGTCGCTCCGGGTCGAACCGGGGCTCCCGCGCCGGAAGAACGAGTCAACAGATGGCCAAGGAAATCACAGGCAAGATCAAGCTGCAGTGCCCCGCCGGGCAGGCTACGCCTGCGCCGCCGGTCGGCCCTGCACTCGGCTCCTACGGCGTGAACATCGCGGCGTTCGTGAAGCAATTCAACGACGCCACGCGTGCTCAAGCGGGGCTGATCATCCCGGTCGAGATCACGGTCTACAAAGACCGCACTTTCGACTTCATCCTCAAATCACCGCCGGCTTCCGTGCTGCTGAAGAAGGCCGCGGGCGTCGCCAGCGGCGCCGCCACGGTCGGCACGCAGATCGTCGGCAAGGTCACGCGCAAGCAGGTCGAAGAGATCGCGAAGATCAAGATGCCCGACCTCAACTGTCGCGACATGGCGGCGGCGATGAAGATCGTCGAGGGCACCGCGCGCTCCTCCGGTATCCAGGTCGAAGGCTGATCAGGGAGCCTCAGAACAACCATGGTGAAGCGCAGCAAGCGATACGAACTGGCGGCCTCTCAGGTCGACCAAAACAAGATCTACGAGGCCGGCGAGGCTCTCAAGGTCATCAAGAACCTGCCCGCGGCG
>Ga0163149_10007999_pt1 | contig 10549 bp, 11 predicted proteins | sample OliLakLV19MP5G1_FD_148604 | JGI IMG/M metagenome (GOLD analysis project Ga0163149, IMG submission 148604) | Freshwater microbial mat bacterial communities from Lake Vanda, McMurdo Dry Valleys, Antarctica - Oligotrophic Lake LV.19.MP5.G1 | ecosystem: Environmental > Aquatic > Freshwater > Lake >...
CGGGTTCTCCGATTTTTAGTCAAATCTCTAAAAGTGAATTTTTAGAACCCACCTAAAAAAAGTTGTTTGTTGTTATTTAACGGTTGCTGAAAAAAAATAGCTAACAACAATTAACTGATAACCAATAACTATCTTTGCTCGACATTAGTTCATGAGCAAAATTAAACTCATTTTATTATCGTTTGTAAGCGGCTTATTGCTGGCCGCCTCCTGGCCGCATTTTGGCATTACCGCTATTATTTTTTTTGCATGGGTTCCTCTATTAGCCGTTGAAGAATTTATCAGCGATCACAAAGCTGATTTTCCGGGAGCATTTCTTTTTATGTGCGCTTACATTACTTTTTTTACCTGGAATGTTTTAACCACCTGGTGGATATGGAATGCCTCCGGCGGCGGCGCTGCAATGGCAATACTGGCCAATGCACTTTTAATGGCAACTATATTTTATATTTTTCACCTTGCTAAGCACAACATACAAAAACAATTTCCGGCTGTAAATAAAAATCTGCTTCGTCTTTTACTTATTGCATTCTGGATATCCTTCGAGTTCCTGCACCTGGATTGGGACCTCACCTACCCCTGGCTGACACTTGGAAATATTTTTTCAGAAACACATACGTGGATACAGTGGTATGAATACACCGGTGTTTTCGGAGGAAGTTTGTGGATACTCTTAGTGAATATCATTATTTACAATCTGCTGTTTGAGGTTGATCTTTCTGTTCAAAAAAAATATTTTGCTAACATTATCCCTGTCGTTCTGCTGATTATTGTGCCAATAATTATTTCATTGTTCATATATAATACTGTAGAAGATAAAGGAGAAACAAAAAATATAATTGCTGTGCAGCCCAATGTTGATCCTTATAATATGAAGTTTGATACACCAGCTGAAGATCAATTGAAACAAATGTTTCAACTCGCCACTACAAAAGTAAATTCGAACACCGATTATCTTATATTCCCTGAAACAGCTATTCCGGAAGGTATGTGGGAAGATGAATTGGAAAAAGAGCCCAGCTTATTAATAATAAAAGATTTTCTGAAACAATTTCCTAAATTAAAAATTATCACCGGCGCTACTACCCGGAAAGAATATCGTGCTGATGAAAAAGGTTCCGCAACCGCGCGCAAGTTTAAAGATAGTGATGGGTCTTATGATGAATACAACACCGCTCTTCAACTTGACAGCAGCGGCAATATTCAGGTCTATCACAAATCGAAACTTGTTCCGGGCGTTGAGAAAATGCCCTTCCCCTCGGTTTTTAAATACATAGAAAAATTCGCAATAGATCTTGGCGGCACAGGAGGAAGTTTAGGAGTACAGGATGAAAGATCTGTTTTAAATTCTTTAAACGACAATACAAAAATTGCACCCGTGATCTGTTATGAATCTATTTACGGTGAATACGTTGGCGATTACATAAACAATGGAGCCAATGCAATTTTTATTATCACCAATGATGGATGGTGGGGCGATACGCCGGGCTACAAGCAACATTTGCGTTATGGAAGATTAAGAGCAATTGAAACCAGAAAAAGTATTGCGCGTTCTGCCAATACAGGAATATCATGTTTCATTGATCAGCGCGGCGATATTTCACAGGCAACAAATTGGTGGGAACCCGCGGTAATTGAGGGCGAAATAAAAGTAAACGACTACAAAACTTTTTATACTATACATGGAGATTATATAGCAAGGTTTTTGTTTGCTGTAAGTATTATCGCTATAGCCGCTGCATTAATATCAAAGATTCTTTTTAAACTTAAAAAGATTTAATAGCACGCGGATACCGCTGATTATCATGATTTATTATGATTAAATCCGCACAAATCATAACCATCATAAAAATCCGTGTTCTATCAAGACATTAAAGTGGTTAAAAAATAGTAAATTCGTATAGAGTAAAATACACACTTGATTATGGAAAAATTTGATGTTACCGTAATAGGCTCCGGCCCCGGAGGTTATGTTGCAGCAATACGTTGTGCACAACTTGGATTTAAAACAGCCATCATAGAAAAATACAATACACTGGGAGGCACTTGTCTCAACGTGGGTTGTATTCCTTCAAAGGCAATGCTTGATTCATCAGAACATTTTCATAATGCAACGCATAATTTTAAAGAGCATGGGATTGATATAAAAGAGGTAAGTCCAAACCTTGCGCAAATGATCAAGCGTAAAAATGATGTAGTGAAGCAGACATGTGATGGAATAAATTACCTGATGAAAAAACACAAGATCACTGTCTTTACGGGACACGGATCATTTGTAAATAAAAATATCATTGAAATTAGCGGCGATAAAAAAACTCAGATCGAATCTGCTAAAACAATTATTGCAACAGGTTCTAAACCATCTTCATTGCCAGGCATTAATATTGACAAAAAGAGAATTATAACTTCTACCGAGGCACTTACGCTTACAGAAATTCCAAAACACATGATTATCATTGGTGGTGGTGTAATTGGACTTGAACTTGGATCTGTATACGCTCGATTAGGATCTAAAATTTCTGTGGTTGAATTTACCGATGGCCTTATAAGCACCATGGATAAAGGGCTTGGAAAGGAATTGCAAAAAGTACTGAAGAAAATTGGCTTTGAATATTATTTTAAACACAAAGTAACCGGCGTTAGCAACAATGGAAAAGAAGTAACTGTAAGTGCCGATAATGATAAAGGCGAAAAAGTTTCCTTCACCGGAGATTATTGTTTAGTAGCCGTTGGCCGCAGACCTTATACAGATAATTTAGGATTGGATAAAGCAGGAGTTAAGGTTGATAATAGAGGGAAAATTGAAACCGATGATCATTTACAAACCAATGTTCCGGGTATTTACGCTATAGGCGATGTGATCAAGGGCGCAATGCTTGCCCATAAAGCGGAAGAAGAAGGCGTGCTTGTCGCGGAGCAAATGGCAGGACAAAAACCACATATTAATTATAATCTTATTCCCGGCGTTGTGTATACGTGGCCGGAAGTTGCAGCTGTTGGATATACTGAAGAGCAATTAAAAGAAAAAGGAATAAAATATAAGGCGGGAAGTTTTCCATTTAAGGCCAGCGGAAGAGCACGTGCATCAATGGATACTGATGGTTTTATAAAAGTATTAGCCGACGAAGCAACCGATGAAATTTTAGGTGTACACATGATCGGCCCACGCGCTGCAGATATGATCGCAGAAGCAGTTGTTGCTATGGAATTCCGCGCAAGCGCAGAAGATATTGGAAGAATAAGCCATGCGCACCCAACATTTACCGAATCCTTGAAGGAAGCGGCGTTGGATGCGACTGGGAAAAGAGCGTTACATATATAGTTTAACGTTAGAATGTTCAAAGTTTGAGCTCAATGTTATTCGTACTGTTCCTTAGCAATACTCTTACTTCTTTACCGTTATCTTTGTAACGTAAATGAAAATCCTTCTCATCCGTTTTAGCTCCATTGGAGATATAGTCCTTACGTCACCTGTTATTCGCTGTATTAAGGAACAGGTTGCTAATGCAGAGATCCACATTATTACCAAAAAACAATTCGCATTTATTTTTCAAAATAATCCTTCCGTAACCAAAGTTTATGGCATCGATAAAAAAGTAAGTGAAGTATTGTCTTCGTTGAAAGAAGAAAAGTACGATCATATTATTGACCTTCATAATAACCTGAGGTCGATGCGGGTAAAACTCGCATTGGACGTTCCGGCGACTTCATTTAAAAAATTAACCTTAAAAAAATTACAGGCAGTTCGGCTTAAAATTAACCGTTTGCCGGAAGTGCATATTGTTGAACGTTATTTAGAGACGGCTAATGAATTGGGAGTAAAAAATGATGGTAAAGGATTGGAGTATTTTATTCCTGTAGCTGATGAAGTAAAAATTGAAACACTACCAACAATGCATCAATCGGGCTACATCGCATTTGTAATTGGAGCAAAATATTTTACTAAACGATTGCCCATTGAAAAAATAATTTCAATCTGCAAAAAAATTAATTCCCCAATTGTTTTATTGGGCGGGCCGGAAGACAAAAGCAATGGAGAACAAATTGCAGCTGCGGTGGGGGATAAAATATTTAACGCTTGTGGAATATACAATCTCAATCAATCTGCATCATTGGTAAAAAATGCCGATAAAGTAATTACACATGATACGGGATTAATGCACATTGCAGCCGCATTTAAAAAACAAATTATTTCTGTATGGGGTAATACCATTCCTGAATTCGGAATGACTCCTTATCTCTCCCCACATTCAACTATAGTTGAGGTAAAAGGATTATCCTGCAGGCCGTGTTCCAAAATAGGCTACGATGCTTGTCCCAGGGGGCATTTTAAATGCATGCGGGAAATTGATGAAACAATTTTTGAAGGAATGTGAGATGTTCAACCCCTCCAGGGTTGACTGGTGGTGCTTCGCTTTTTATACTAATGTTGGACCACTTCGTGGTCTGAAGGCTGCAATTATATGAGGACTACTTCGTATCAAATAACGCTTTTAGCTCCGTTGCCTCATTTGGTTTCATTTTACCGGCAAGTATCAAACTCAATTGTCTTCTTCTTAATGCTCCGGCAAAACGGGATTTTTCCTCTGCTGTTTCAGGTTCTACCTGCGGTACAGGCAATGGTGATCCATTCTGATCAACAGCTACAAAGGTGTAAATAGCCTCATTGCATTTTGTTTTTTCTCCTGTAACGGCATCTTCTACATGCACATCAATAAAAACTTCCATGGCTGTACTAAACGAACGTGAAACTTTCGCTTCAATGGTAACAATACTTCCCAGCTTTATACTTTTATTAAAAGAAACATTGTTTACTGATGCTGTTACTACCACCCTCTTACAAAGGCGGTGAGCCGCAATAGCGGATGTGATATCCATCCAATGCAATAATCTTCCCCCGGCCAAATTACCCAAGGCATTGGTATCGTTGGGTAATACAAATTCTGAGGTAACCGCGTAAGTATCTTTTGGGGTCTTTGATTTCATTTTGAAAAAGCTTTACATAAAGATAAGTATAATAATTACCGTAAATTTGTATTGTCAATTAATCTTCAAACAAATGCTGATCCTTCTTTCGTTACACATTATTTTTATTGTTACCTGGTTCGCCGGGTTATTTTATATAGTACGTTTATTTATTTACCATCGTGAGGCGCAAGATATGCCTGAAGCGGAAAAAAAGATTTTATCAACCCAATACAAAATTATGCAGCGCAGGTTATGGTTCGGGATTACCTGGCCATCGGCCATAATAACTTTTATTCTCGGCCCCTGGCTTTGGCTTTGGTTTTTTCCTCAATATATAACACAGCCATTTTTTATTTTAAAACTTGCATTTGTTTTTGCATTGGCCCTGTATCATTTGCAATGCCATAGTATTTACAAACAAATGCAGCAGGATATTTTTAAAAAATCATCCTTCAGTTTACGTATATGGAACGAGGTGGCCAGTATATTATTGGTCGCTATTGTTTTTCTAATTGTACTTAAACAAAATAACGAATATGTATGGTATGGAATTGGGTTATTTCTGTTAGCCGCTGCGCTATTCATCGGAATAAATATTTACAAGAAAAGCAGAGAAGGAAAAGAGTGATCGGTTGTTGGTTATCAGTTGTCCGTTATTTACCAATCTATTTCACACTGGGGCCTGATTGCCGATCACCGAATACTAATTACCAAGAATATAAATTGTTTGTTACTTTTTTAATACCCAGACCGCCGTTTCTTTGCTACGCAACTGAACCATCGCCCTTTCAGCTTCTTCCTTAGTGGCATAATCACCTACACTGACAATATTTAAACCATTTTCGTTCTGGCCAATGATATTAGCTGCGAGATTTTTTTCTTTCAATTGCTTAACAAAATTCGTTGCGTTGTCCGCAATTTTAAAACAGCCCGCTACTATATGATATGCTAATGATTTATTATTTCCGTTTGTATTTACAACAACATTTGTATTGTCTTGTTTTTCTACAACTTCTACCGTATCCTCCTTTAAACGAACTGCAATATTGCCGTCACCGAATTTTAAATTAACTACAGCAGATGCATTATTATTCAACGCAGATGTTGATGTTTCAAAATCTTCTTTTGTAAAAAAAGCGGCTTCGTTATTGACAATACTGGTTTCGGCATATATCGCCTTTTCCCTGCTACTAAAAGGATTCAGGTTAGAATAATTTACATTTTTCAACAGATCCGTTTTTAATGGTATCCAGACCATAGCGAATATAAATGGCAATGCAACTGCCATTGCAACATAACGCTTAACATTAATTTTTCTTTTTACAGGAACTGATTCCGGAATTACCCTGTTCTTAAATTCTTTTTCGATGCGCTCCACATGGCCGCCGCGTTTAATCGCAGGAGATTGGAAAGCAGTTAGACCAAAAGCATCTGTTAAATAATTTACAGATCTATCCGGTTCAAATTGAATATTACGCTCAACATTCAGGAACATATCCCCTACTTTTTCAATTTTAATTCGTTTTCCATTTCTTAATTGCGAATTAAAATCTTCTACATAATGATGAATAACTGTTGTGGCCTCATTATATGTTTTTTGTTCGGTATGTGCTATGTGATTAGCGAGCAGGCCATCGTTATTACGAAGGTTTTTATTGAATACAATATTTTTTGATGGCGGGTCGAAAGTGTGTTGTGTAGGATGAATTTTAGCCGGGGCATAATTAGCCACAAAACCACCAAAGTCGGGTACAATTACACAATCGTACCTGAACAAGAGATCACTGATATGTTTATCGATCTTTACCATTTAAGAAGAGACAAAAATACGAAAATTAGGAAGACGAAAATATGTGAAATTCCATCTAAAAAGCCAGTTTTTTCTCAGAGTATGCGTAATTTTTACTTACAGCTATTTTAAAAATTCACGAACCATTTCTTCTGCACCTTTAAATGCATCGTTAAGATTTTCATTTAACAATACTTTATCGAAATGCGCAGAAGTTTGTAACTCATGTGCGGCCTTGCCTATACGACGGGCTATACTTTCCGGAGTTTCCGTTTCTCTTTTCTTTAACCTGTCTTCCAGGTGTTGTATGGAGGGCGGCATAACAAAAACGGCCAGGGCTTTATTGCCAAATTTTTTCTTGAGGTTAAGTCCGCCGACAACGTCTACATCAAAAATAACATGTTTGCCCAATGCCCAGATGCGTTGTATTTCGGATTTAAGTGTTCCGTAAAAATGATCCTTATATACTTCTTCCCATTCTACAAATTCATCATTGGATATTTTTTTTTTGAATTCATCAACAGAGATAAAGTAATAATCAACTCCATTTTCCTCATCGCCTCTTATTGCGCGGCTGCAAGCCGAAACAGAAAACTGCAGCTCAGGAATACGACCAAGCAAATAATGCACGATGGTGGTTTTGCCGGCACCAGAGGGGGCAGAAAATATGATGAGTTTACCTTCCATTAACTACAAAGTTATATTTTTTTGCTTGCCTTTTCCTTAATGATTTTTGCAAAAGATTTTTTTGTGATCTTACTCTCTAGCCATGATATTACATCGAAATAATTTAGCGAGTGTGCTTCAAAGGGGTCTTTAATAATGATTTCCAATTGCAACTTTAATTTTTTGAACATGTTAATCTGTTGCTGATTGGTAACTGCCTTTTTTATTTCTTTTTTAATAAAATTTAAAATTGTTTCCTCTACCTTATAAAGTGTTCTTCTTTTTAACAAGTATCTGTAAGCCGATTTTACAGCGTATTCCAATAAATCTTCTTTCCCCAATTCATAACTAACGATAAGACTAAGAATACGCGCCCAGGAAAAATAATCATCTCTTAATTGCTTTGCTGCTTCCCCTGAAGTATTATTTATATCGTTCAATAATTTATTTGCTGCTGAAAACTTTTCGGCCATCAAATTCATAACCGCCATATAATAGTTAAGCACAATTATATTGCGAAAAGCAAGAGATGAATTACTCTTTAATTGTGCCATATCCAATTTAGACAACAACTGCATTCCCTTATCAACATTCCCTGTTAAACAGTAATAGTCAAGGGCATATACATTGCTTTTAAAAAACACCTCCGTTTTTTCCCTGCTTGTTCGTGCCTTTATTGATTGAATTTTTTCGAGGATCTCAAGCATACCTCCATATTCTTGCAATCGGCCTTTGGTATTGAAAAGCCTCTCCAATGAGTTTAAATACATTAGCTGACTACCGCTGCTTAATCCTTCTGAATTTTCGAACAGATTAACCATCCTAATCGCATACTCCTTTGCTTTAGGAAAGTCAAAATTTGCTATGCAATTAGAGTTATGGTAATTGTAATAGTGCAAGAGGGCTCGCTTTGAAAGTGCACTTTTTTCCGACTCATACAATTTTTTATTAAAACTTAGCACCTGCATTTTTCTATCGGGATTTCTAACCAAGCCCTTTTTGTTGGTAGACAGTGTTATTGCCGCCGACGAACTCATGTACTCTATATAATTTTTTTGCTTTTCAATTGTATCCGCCACTTTGGAAAATAACTGTACTAATGATTCTGGTGAGGTGTTTACAAAAGCTTGAGAGCGTAATACCCGTTCTTTCCAGAGTAAAAATTGAATTGTATGACCAAAGCTTTCATTCAATTCTGCAATTTGTAATCCCTTATCAATAAATTTTTCACACTGCGAATACAGTTCTCTATCGTATAGTATTTTTAATTGATGCAGCAAGTTATCCATCTCCGACTCATGATCATTGTTATATAAAGAAAGACTTTGTAGCAACAAGTGATGCAAATAACTTTTAGCCATTCGTAAATTGGTTACGAATTTTTCTTTTGCAAATTTTTTCTTGATCTGGTCTTCATTGTATTCCTTTTGCTTTTCAATTGCATCGAACAACAAAACAAATTTGCTATTTGATTTATGGCGAAGGGAAAATTTTTTGAAATATCCTTTTTCGTTTCGGCTCATCGATTTAATTAACCAGAAAACTTCGTCATTAATATTCATATCGAATTCTTCGTTTAATACATCAAATATGTAGTTTTTTTGGGACAAATGCAAACAAGATGAACATTTCAATTTCTTCGATCAAACGAATTAATGCTAAAACTGCTGTTACTTTTCGAAGGACTTTTGCGTCCAAGAATAAAACCTAAAACATGAAACCTCTAATATTAATTATTGCAAGTACTTTGATTTCTGCAAGCCTTATTGGGCAGAACAATTTTTTAAATAAAAATGTTGCCTTAAAACTTTATATAAATCAAACTGAGAGCTACAGCTTTAGTCCTTTTGCCATGCCAGTTGTTTCGGGAGCCATAATAATTCCCACTAAAGTTGGAAATTTTCACGAAGTAGAATTATCAGGCATTAAGCTAACAAACGATGAAACGTTTTCCATATACCGTTTTAACATGAGGTACGAATATAATTTAGTTTTCCGAAAAAATACTGATCACAAATTTATTCCATCTATTGGTTTTGGAACCCGAATTGGATATAGAAAATTTGAACGAAAAACCGACCTCGGCAATATGGAAAAATACGCATACACCTCCTTTGGATTAAAGCCCGAAATAACTCCACGCTTAACTTATAGCCCTGACAATAATTGGATGTTTGATATAAATATGCCCATTAGCGTGCTTAGTTTAACCAAGGGTTCCCACTCTGGAGGCCAATGGCACAGTCCACTATATAATAAAAGCACATATTTAACGGCTAGAGAAAAAATTGAAGACGCCCTATCGTTGCGTATCGGTGTAGCTTATAAGATTAAGGTAAAGCCTACGGTTACATCAAAGTTGCTACTACAGGCGGTTCAATCTCTTCGGTGGTAAGATTTTTGAAATGACAGAAACATTGCAATTACAGAGTTTTGATTTGTAAATATTAACGTTATTAAAGCCTCTAAAATATAAACTATGGAAAAGAAAAAATTAAAGCTCGCCAATATAAAAATTGAAAGTTTCGTAACCACCTTAGGAAAAGAAAATAAAAAAACAATTAAGGGCGCTAGAGATACTAACACTATCGACGAAGACACTCTTCATACAAATTGTTTGCTTGATTGTACAAAGTACTATTCGGATGTGCCGCATGAATGCCCCAGCAACCCATGTATTGTTATTCCCGGAGTCCCAATAAAAATTCCAGTACCGCTTGGACCAAGCACCCCACACGATCTATGCCTTATGTCGCAGTGGTTTGGAATGCCGTGTATGCCCGGCTGAAATGTATTGCGTTTTAAATTATAAGTATCAATAACAATTAATCTAACAACTATGAAAAAGAACAAATTAAAGCTGGAAGAATTAAGTATGAATAGTTTTATCACAAATGTATCGAAGGCCGAAAGAAATACTGTGAAGGGAGCTCTTCATCACCTTGTAGAAAGCGCACATATTCTTTACGAAACGGCTGAAATTACTGTAGAGCTAGCATCTGTAATAAAAAGTGTAGGGGAGTTCTAAAAATAGAATGTTAAAAACAATCTAATAAAATCGTATCTAAGCATTTAAATTATGGAATTATTTTATTTCTATTTGCAGAATGAAATCAAGTAAAACAC
>Ga0163149_10008000_pt1 | contig 10549 bp, 10 predicted proteins | sample OliLakLV19MP5G1_FD_148604 | JGI IMG/M metagenome (GOLD analysis project Ga0163149, IMG submission 148604) | Freshwater microbial mat bacterial communities from Lake Vanda, McMurdo Dry Valleys, Antarctica - Oligotrophic Lake LV.19.MP5.G1 | ecosystem: Environmental > Aquatic > Freshwater > Lake >...
GCTGTAGTGCGCGACAGAGGGGAATCTCGTGGACAAACTTTTTCGTCGTCACTTGATACTAATTTGTTTCTTATTTACTTCGTCTTACTAATCTCCCCCCCATTACTTCACATTACTACTAATAACTACTAGGCGGCCCGCCGCAGCACAGGAATCATTTCCCGTGGTATGGCCAGCCAGACCCTGGAGCTCTCTACTTACCTCGAGAGTAAGATTGGTGCCCTCGCCGGAGCCGAAGATACATCGGTCAAGTATGCCGAAACTGGTTCTGTCATCTCCGTTGGAGATGGTATCGCTCGTGTTTACGGTCTTTCCAATGTGCAAGCCGGAGAGATGGTTGTCTTTGCCTGCGGATTGCGTGGTATGGCTCTGAACTTGGAAGAAGACAACGTTGGTGTCGTCATTTTCGGTGACGATCGTGACATTTTGGAGGGTGATACCGTCAAGCGTACCGGAGCCATTGTCGATGTTCCAGTCGGCCCCGAGCTTCTTGGACGTGTTGTTGACGGTATTGGTCAGCCCATCGATGGAGGTGCCTCCCTCGAGAAGTGCGCGCGCTCTCGTGCTGAAGTTAAGGCCCCTGGTATTATCCCGAGAGAGTCCGTCTCCGAGCCCATGCTTACCGGTCTTAAGGCTGTTGATGCCCTCATTCCTATTGGACGTGGACAACGTGAATTGATCATTGGTGATCGTCAAACTGGAAAGACCTCTATTGCCATCGATACTATTATTAACCAAAAGACCAAGAAGGAACCCCTTGCTTGTATCTACGTTGGTGTTGGACAAAAGCGATCGACTATCGCCCAACTTGTCGGTCAGTTGGATGAGCGTGAAGCCATGGACAACTGTATCATTGTCGCTGCCACTGCTTCCGATTCCGCCCCTCTGCAGTTCCTTGCCCCTTACACCGGTGCCGCCATGGGAGAGTACTTCCGTGACAACGGAAAGCATGCTGTGATCTTTTACGATGATTTGTCCAAGCAGGCTGTTGCCTACCGTCAAATGTCTCTTTTGCTTCGTCGTCCTCCTGGTCGTGAGGCTTACCCAGGTGATGTCTTTTACTTGCACTCCCGTCTTTTGGAGCGCGCCGCTAAGATGCACCGCAAGCTAGGTGGAGGTTCTTTGACTGCCCTTCCCATCATTGAGACACAGGCCGGTGATGTGTCCGCTTACATTCCTACCAATGTCATTTCCATTACTGATGGTCAGATTTTCTTGGAATCCGAGCTCTTCTACCAGGGTCAACGTCCCGCCATTTCTGTCGGTTTGTCTGTGTCTCGAGTCGGATCCGCTGCCCAATACAAAGCCACCAAGTCCGTCGCCGGTACCATGAAGCTCGAACTTGCCCAATACCGTGAGGTCGCTGCTTTCGCAAAGTTCGGTTCTGATTTAGATGCTTCTACTCAGCAGCAATTGAACCGTGGAATCCGCCTTTACGAACTTCTCAAACAGGGACAGTACACGCCATATGAACCAGAAGAGGTCGTCGCCTCCCTCTTCATTGGTGTCAAGGGATACTGCGATCGCATTGATGTCGACCAGGTGCAAGCCTTCGAGAAAGCTTTCTTGGCACACGTCAAGGGCGCCCACTCCAAGGTTCTTAAGGAGATCATCGATGCTGGATACGTCCTCACCGAAAATGCCGAGAAGGAGTTGCATGAGATTGCTGAATCTTTCACCTCTGGATTTTCACCCTAATTGACATTTAAAAAGTGATGACCCCAGTTTTCTTTATAAGAACCAGTATAACGATAACACAACGATGTGGTTCATAGTTTAACATTAATGTGCTGTGCCGAACATGCTACCTTTACTTTGTCTTAGGTTTGCTCGTGCTAAGTGACGTAGTGTTCACTTGTTTTCTTGGTGTAGACTTTAGAGGGCGCCTACTCTACTAGGAGCACAGTAGAAACATTGGCAAAGTGGTCCAACAGTTTAAATGTGCGATGCCGAATGAGCTGATTAGTCTAGTGACCACCGTGTTATAGCTTGGCGTACAAGCTTTAATACGGCGCAGGATCTAGACGTAGCCGCAAATCTTCCGTAGAGCAACCAACAACAATGCACAGCAGCACGAATCGAAAGAGACCCAGATATAAAAGCCTCGGCTAATCTAATGTAGGGCAACTAACAATAATGCACAGCAGCACAAAGTACAGTCAGAAACGAAAGAGACCAAAATATAAAAGCCTATTAAGTTAAGATCAGTTACAAAACCGACTTGCGGTTTAGGGATTTCGCACATTCCTCAACTTCTTGTAGCAGCAGATCACTGGCCAGGATATGCAATATATAAACTCTATACAACTATGATACCGAAGTATGTTTTGAAGCACGTGACATCGCCACCAGAGAAGAACATCCTTGAGCATATAAAAGGATGCGGTTTTGAGAGAAGATTGTTGAAAGTCTCGAAAGGGTTCCAACTTCCATCATCGGGGATTATTATGCCTTGGCGCCGCCGTCTTCCGGTAAGACATAGTCCGCATTATAGAATTGCTCTTCGTCATACCGACGCGGCGGCCGTGCTGCTTCCTCGTGGTGCGATGCAAGATTGCTAAACAATTGAATTCGCCTATTCAGAGCTCCCTTGAGTGGATGATCTCTTGTTTCTACTTTGCGCTTCTTCACCACCAGAGCAGCGATGACTCCTCCGACAACAGCTGCGGCTGCAATCATGAACATGGCTCCTTTTCTGGCTGGCGCCGCCTTGTCTCCTCGAATGAAACCACTTGCATCGTAGCTATAGTGTAATGAGAGGAAGTTTTGATGTGCAGAAAGGATGGTGATTAGAGAGAGAGACAAAATGATTTGACATTTTTGTACACAGGATCAAGCGACAAACTTACTTGGAGCTGCTTCCACTGCTGCTGCCGCCACCACTAATGAAACGAAAGTGACGAAATAGACCGTGTAAGATAACAATAACAAAGCAGCACATTATCCAACAGTCGACCATCTGCAAAGTGACCTACCTGCTGCTGCTGCTTCCTCCACTGCCGCTTCCACCACCACTGGAGCTGTAAATGTCAAGGGTGAAACCGAACAAGGAATGTTAGTGTTTGGGATTCATTCAGGTTTTGATAGCAATCGTGTTCACGAGAAACCAACGTACCTGCTGCTTCCGCCGCTTCCTCCACCTGAGCCTCCTCCACTGCTGCTACTGCTGCCGCCACCTGAGCCTCCTCCACTACTGCTGCTGCCGCCGCCACCTGAGCCTCCTCCAGAGCCGCCACCGGATCCTCCTCCTCCGCTGCCTCCACTGTAGTGAAAGAACGTGTTAGAGAGGAAAGGAAGTTGATGTTAATAAGAAGGCCTATTCCATTTTTATGCAGTAACATGTTAACGAACGATAGGTTGGCGTGGACTTACCCAGTACTAGGAGGGTGATCGGTTTTGGGTTTATGGGGGGGCGAAGTAGCTGGAACTTCGTCAGCTGTGTGTGAATACAGGAGTTGGTGCAGGAGTCATGGTGAAGCAAGAAGAAGAAAGGTTAGCCATGTGTGATGGGATATACATGATGAAGCTCGACGAAATAGTACTCGTTACGATCGATTGTCCCAGCGCTATTCGATAGTTTAAAGTACTACAGGAGTCTCCATCACTTAGAACGTACAGAGTTGACGCAAGTTGCCCACGCTCTTGTCGGCATCGACTGATGCAAGAGCCAGCACTAAAGCCAGAGCTGCAATGGTGAAAAATCTCATGGTTGTTTTTGGTTGTTGGTTGTTGAGTGGAGTTGATAATCAACTAGACTAGTTGCTACTGATTGTAATGCCTGCTACCACGCTTTTGTTTCCTTTTGTTTGCACTATCCGTTTCTGGTGGCAATTCAACCTCTCTTCAAATCGTTACTTGTATCGTCACACGATAAGGGAGTTGGAGTATACTTTAGTTATTGATAACACAAGCGGGGCTCTATCTGCGAAAACTGCCACACGATTGTGATCGTTACACTTTCACCTCATTCAAACCGAATGCCTACAAGACCTGCCGACTGGCGTCCGGAAGGAATGAGAGATATTCAACCCCCAGTCGCCCTCCAGAAACCTTAATTACACTTCGTTCAAATGTTTCAACGGACTTCACCAAAACCAGCAAACAAGACCTATTTCTTCAGATCTGTAGATAAGTATAAACGAGTTCAGGGTTCGAGTTATCACGAACGAAGTCCGAGTTCGTTTGCCGCCACAGCATCGGCGGGACTTGAATTGGGCAGTTTTAGGCCGGGTGAATCTTGCTGGTAATTTGTACGATTGGCGCTCTTTTTTTGACGTTCCAGACTCATGATTAAAATGATTTAGGATGATGATTGAACCCCAACAAAATGCAGTGACCATGACACTCTATCTCAATGCTAACCACTCCACAAGTAGCTATCCATCATTACAGTACAATAGCAGAGTGGCACTTGTACAATGCTTTCCTTGTCTGGATAGATGCAGTGCAAACAGTGCTGACATTTGCACTAGCTATAGCTGCTAGCTAGTGTTTAACTCTTTTCTCCGATAAACCAAAGTGTCGATCTTGAGTTGCTCTGTCTCCGCTCACAAAAACAAATAACAAATCATGACACAGTCAATCCATTGAAATAAATTGAATTGTTTTATATAATTTTTGCTGCAAACAGCAAGGTTTCACCACCATGTTTTCTGAGTGAACTGCAATTTTTCAGGTCGGCAAAATTTATTTTTTGCTTTCTGCATTTCACTTTGTTTTGTTCTGCTGCAATTTCAAATTGAGCCGATGATAGAAATTGAACCACATGACGCCAACACAAAGGATCACTGCATGTTGCAAAGCCTTTCAATTTTTCTGGACGCAAGAGGTGTTGAGCTGTCTGACTCATGTTTGTTTTTTATATGCGCACTGTGCAGATGCGATGCATGCATGTTTTGTTGGCTAGCAAGTTACATTTTTTGTTTTCATTGGAGACAATTGGTTATGTTGTTTGTGCAATGAAAACAAGGTGAAGCATGTACACCTATTGAGATCTGTTGGATGGTCAACATCAAAGTGATCTGTTTGTTGGTTAAACAGATTAGTTTGTTACAAATCACAAGCACATTGCAGAACTGAGTGAATGTTGCTAACATGGCTTGTTATTGAGGATCTCTCTGGAGCATTGCGTGGCATTGACTAATCAATTCTTCAAGATGGCACAGGTGCACACTTGCCCAAAATGGAATGCTAGCCAGCACTTCTAACACGATCATTCCACTGAGAAATATTTTTTGAGTCAAAAAGTGAGGCATCATGCATTTGCTAAAGTGACTTACAAAAACTCATCACCAATGCAATTTTAAATCACAGCTAGGAGCAAATGTCTGTTTCTAGACATGGCTAGGAGCAATGGTATTTTGCTTGGAAAGGTGACACTTGATGACTAGCTGCTTTTTGCAACAACAGAAAGCATCTGCAGATGTGTTCACAATTACCCCGTTTGGAAAAATTGGCACATTTTTGAACAATTTCATCTGTTTCACGCATCACTGGTAGTGTGCTTGTTGAACAGCAAGCATGGTGCACTGCGCTAAAAGCTATGGGCCTTTTGAGTTGTTTGTGAATGAAAATTATGAGCTTCAGAATGAAGCTAAAATGAATGTAATATTTGAGAGAGGTTCGGCTCAAGATCCATTGGTGTGATCCTCTCTCTGCTGAGATGAATGATGCTTGTGCGTGAAGAATCGGTGTGCCAGTTGTTCAGTTGGTTGTGACTTGTTGTGCAATGATAGCTCGTGTTATACCATCCAGAACAAAATGTCTTCTAGGCGTTTGTGGCGGTTAAAATATGCAGCCGTTATCTCATGCATGCGCTTGGTCTTGGATACTATCCTGAGTGACCTTCTTCACTCATTCACTGCTTGTGAAGGATAGGGCTAGTTACAACTAGTCCCATATGCTGAGAAGCGTGTCTTCCGTGAATCAGTCCTGGATGAATGAGACCTGTGTGAGGACACTCTATTTTATACCCATTTTGGGGTATTCAGTTGCAATGGTGAAGGTGACAGTTGACAAATCAGTGTGATTGTTTTTTGAAACATGCAACCCATTTGATCCTTTGTGTTGTTAAGTAAGATTGTTGTTACATCATCAGAATTCAATGTTTGATCATTTCTTGTTTGTTAACTCAACACTCACTGAAGTTTCAGAAGTCATGCTGAAACTGTGTCAGGTTGCATGTTTGGTGAAAGTTCAATAAGGCTCATGTCTACTAGCAGCAGGTTCTCTTGCTTTTCCACAAGAGCAGGTTGACCAACACAGATCCATGTTTTTGCAATTTGAGAACAATGAGATGCAAAAAGTTCATGAGTGAATAAGAAGAAAAGTCCAGAAGGCCTCTTTTTGGGATCTGGTGAGAAAAAGAGCAATTGATTAGAACAGAAAGCCCTGTTAAATCAATTTTGGTAGAACCAAAGGAACAAAAAGTAGACACTTGATCCTGTTTGTTGGCTAGAAGTGAAGGCAAAGACAATGCTGTGCAAAAGATGAGCATCCTTACATTGCACGTGGGGAGGAAATGCAACTGTTCTGATGGCATGCAGATATTGTTGTGTTTTTGAATCTCTGTTTGATGCAGGCTTTAGCACCAGCAGGGGCTGGCCCGGCTGGGCGGCTAAGTAGGTTGACTTTTTCAAGCAGGTCCACATGCACGACTGAGCTAGCGTTGAAGTGCTTGACCTTGATGTTGAGTAGGAGGATTTTTTGTTCAATGAGGTCTGTTTTTTGTAGCAGGGCTTTGGCAGCAAAAGATTCTATCATCAGGATGTGAAAATGGCAGAGCACTCACAGTGCCTCTTTGGTGGCCTGATTGAGTTGCATTGTTATTGGGAGGAATAAAAGGGGTAAAAAGAAAGAAACAGGAGGTGCAGATCAAGTGGGGTAGTTGTGCAGAGCGAATAGCTTCTCAAACTGCTTTGTTGGGGCTGAATTTGGTTATTGAGGATGCAGCAGAAAGGGGGTTGAGCTGTCCCAGGGACCGGAACAACAAGCCTTTCAGGGCATGCAACAGGTGTTGGATCACTTGGATGGCATGAAACAAAACAGAATAACTGAGACCTCGTTGCTTGCCATTGGGTGTTCAGCAATGCAACACATTAGTCACAATTGGCTGTGCACTTAAACTTGTGGGATGGAAGGCTTGCGAGGGACTCCAAGTTAATCCTGGGATGCTCAGTGTGAGTTGCATTCATTTGTCTAATTCAGAGAGCAGTGTTCTTTTGGAAACGTTATGTTAGCGGGATCTGGAGGAATCTTTATGACACTTTTGGATGAAGAACAGCCACCCCTCATCATCAGGGTTACACAGATCACAGATGAGCATGCCAGTGAAATGTGATTAAAAGAGGAACAGATAAAAACAGAAAGAATAGCAAGATGGCAGCATTGCCATTCCAACTCTTTCAACATTCAGGAATAGACGCTGAAACAAACAGACACAGGGAACTGAAGCCAAGGATTGATCTCTTATTGAGTCAAAGTTAGAATGGGCTAAACAAGAGCAGGGTTAATTTAACATCTGAATTCAAGGGAGGTGGGGGATCAAGGGGATGGCTTTGTAGGATCACTGTTCTGCTAATGTCCTATAGGTTGATTCAGCCGCACTCCTGTGGATTAAACATGTCCGCCGTGTCATCCTGCTTCCATCTCTTTTTGTTTCTTGCTCCTGTCCACATCATCACTTTGTGCAAAGCTTGGAACAAACCTACTTGTGTTTCCACTCCCAGCACTAGCATTGTCATTGGATCCATCACGATTAGAGCCTTGAATTTCTATGATTCGTTGTTGTGCAGTTCAGTTTCTAGGCATATGGCCAACCTTGTTGCATCGCTATTAGTAACACATCTTCTTCTTGTCTGGTGAGCTCTTCCATAGAGTAAAGCTCACCACTGACAACCCATTGGAGAGATCATTGATGTGTCTCTGGTGCCATCCACTGAATCCTCTGCAATTGGTCAGCATCATGATGGCTGCGGGAAGATAAGCATGGCAGGAATTGTTGTTCAGTCTGTTAACTGCTGCCTTGTAACAGGCTTGATCCGTCCCTCCAAGAACAAATGGCTTTATGATTACAAAAGTGTTTCTGACTCCTCCTGCATTGTAGACTAATTAGGTCCTTTATCATGTCTAACAGCCCACTGACACCATTGTTGTCCTCTAGCTTTTCAAGTTCAGCTGACTGTGCTTCTAGTTTTATGCTTGATCTTGGGTGAAAACTGGCTCATGACAATCCTGAACAAATGAACTTCGTCTTTTCCTCACCATGGCATGCTTAGTCTCCTTATCCAACTTTTTCCTTGTGAGTTCCATGTGTCCCCCATCACATGCTTAGCAGCATCCTTGTCTGGAGCTTTGGGTTCTGGGAATGTGACCTCTACCTTTTTCTTCGCCAATTTGGCACAAGCACAATCATCCATGTCGTCATGGATTGTGCCAGTAGGCATGTTGACACATGGCCTGGTCTTCAAAACATGAGCCTGACTAAATGCAACTCATCCTGTGAATTGGTCCTGTGACTCCTACAGTCTGACCACCCATCATGTCTGTTGTGTCCAGCACTTCTCCTGGTCTGCTGCCCATGCGGACCTCACTGCTCATATTGACACTTGTTCTTGTGCTGCACTCCTGTGATCTCATTAAATTCTTTGGCACTCGTTTCAACCATGATGTCCTTCTTGTTTGTCAATGCTTGTTCCTACCGCACCAGTCTTCTTCTTTTGCTTCTTTGACACTTCTTACAACCATGTTGTTCTCTCTCTGTCAACACTCATTGCAGCAGTGTTGATCTTTTTGTTGTGTGGACTCATTGTAACCGCCCCCTCTGTCAAATCTTTTCATTCTCTTAGTCGTGTCGATGTCCATTGATGCTGCTTACTGTAGATCTTCTTTCTCTCTCATTGGCATGCAGTCAATCCATTCTTTAAGCCCTCAACATCCTTGCTCAATGTCCTTGCTCTTTGTTTGTTCTCTTCATGTTGACACTCATCCCTTCTACTCTGTTGACAGTTAGCATCATTACAGTAGCTTCAAGCTGGATGCAATGCAATCAACACTTGTAGCTACAATGTAAATCTTCTCCTTTGTCATGATGAGGTCTTCTTCTCACTCACTTGCCAGATAATTCATGTTAATTATTGGACTAACATGCACGAGATCTACTTGGTTGGTGACGGATTGGATTCATAGGAATTGTAAAAACACTGCAATGTTCAGCATCACTGCAGAATTGCTGGCAGGTGCCCGGGCTCTGTCTCTTGCTGACAGACACCACTTCGAACTCAACTTGTCTGACCTCCTTGACAAGTCAACACAATGCAAGAGGAACTGGCTTCTCAATGTTGTTGCAGCCAGGCAAAGATTTGAGAGGCAACAAGCCAATTTTGAAGGCATCCAAACTCTCTTCATAGCCAATTCCAAACTGATCAAATGGATGACTGCAGGACAAGCCTCATAGTGTACTCCCTCAACCTTATCCCTCCCAATGCCCCATCTGTTGGTAATGACATCTAACTCTGAAAGTTATATTAATTAATGAGATTAGCTAGCTAGGTTGATTGCTGCAGTGAAGCTTAAAGCTTCACTCAGTCCCCACTGTTTGTGTTGGTCCTGGTACTCTTTGTACGCAGGCGTGCCAGGTCTGCCATCTTTGGTGGCATCCCGCGCATTGGTCTTATCCGGACGCTCACTGGCTCCATGATATTTCGTCTCTTCCAACACACTCCTGTTGCCTCCATCTTGAGGCAAGACATGTCCATGGCCCATGATGCGGCTCCTGACCTTCTCAAATAAGCTTCCCTGCAATGGCTTACTCATGTAATCGCCATTCATCTCTGCAGTGGGACAATACTCAATCCTGAGATTTTCCTTCTCAACTTGATCCGTCAAGAAAAAGTAACGGATGTTGATTGCTCTGGTTCTCTTGTCAGAGCTTCGCTTTCCATTGTTCTCCGACAGAATGGTGGACTTGTTGTCCTGGCACAAGATGTTCTCCTTGACATCGTACCCTTGTTCTTCCATAAAGAACTTGGTCCAAAGGATCATTTGTGCCATGTCATCGGCACCCACCAGTTCAGACTCTGTGCTGCTTCTGGTGTTCAACTTCTGCTTCCTTGAAGTGTTGATTGGCATGCCAGTGCCCATGGTCATCCCGCCGCCAGTCTGGCTCTTAAAGTCGGGATGGACTGCGAAGGCGACATCAACATACCACTTGATCACAGATAGGTCATCTGCGGACAGACACAGTCTGTCTTCTCGCGTCCCGTTGATGAACTTCAGGAGGCATATGAGCTGGTTCCAATCATCTTGGTTGGGCTCCTTCACATGTGTGCATAGTGCGGCAACTGTGGGCTGTATGTCTGGCCTGGCTCTCTTACAGGCAAACAAAGCCTTGGCTACGAAGGTATGAAACACTTCGGCCTGTTCCTTATTCAAAGGAGAGGAATCACCCTTGGCAAATAGATCACTCGCAGCCGGTGTAGGTGCGGTGTCTGATGGCTTGAGCTTCGTTGGGAAGTCATCCACCATTGCCTTCATGTACTTGGTCATCCCA
>Ga0163149_10008002_pt1 | contig 10543 bp, 10 predicted proteins | sample OliLakLV19MP5G1_FD_148604 | JGI IMG/M metagenome (GOLD analysis project Ga0163149, IMG submission 148604) | Freshwater microbial mat bacterial communities from Lake Vanda, McMurdo Dry Valleys, Antarctica - Oligotrophic Lake LV.19.MP5.G1 | ecosystem: Environmental > Aquatic > Freshwater > Lake >...
GAAAGTTTGGCGGTTGCCTCGCACTTCCAAGCGATTGACGGCAGATTGGACAATTTCGACATTACGCACTTGGAGATCGGCAAAGCTTTCGGAGACACCGTATAAACCTTCTAAAGTAGCAGCCGTAGCGACAACTCTGCCACCTTCGGCTAAGCGGTGCCAGCAATATTGCAAGATCTCTTTAACCGCACGTCCGCCTTCGACAAAAATTAGATCGGGGGCTTGTTCTAATGACTCCAAGCATTCAGGCGCAGATCCGATGATGATCTCAGCGTTTTCGATCCCAAATTTCTCGCAGTTACGTTGCAATAATTCGGCGACATCTTCATCTCGTTCGATCGCAATGATTTTGCTCTGAGGGCACAGTAACCCCAGTTCGACTGGAATCGTGCCCGTACCTGCACCGATGTCCCACAGCAGATCGTGAGATCGCATCCGTAACTGCCCCAAAATCAACAGGCGCACCTCACACTTCGTCATCGGAATCCCTGGCAATCGATCGAACAGGTCATCAGGGATTCCAGGCGTGCTATATGGCCAAATTGATTCACTCATAGACTTCTCATTTTGACCAGATCGTAGCGAGAATATCTTGCGGCGCGATCGACCCGATTGGCTTTCCTGCTGGAGCTTTGACAAACTTAATTTGCTTGTGAGTATCCAAAGGCAAAAGTCGCTCTGGTTCAGTCGGCCCAAACAGAGCCACCAAAGCCGTACCGACTGCGACCCCAATGTGCATCGGCCCGCTATCGGTGCAGAGTAAAAGATTTGCTGAGGCGATCGTGGCTGCTAATTTTCCAATATCAGGCGGTGAGGTGGTCAAGATATTTGGAAGTTTGGCTTTAAAGGCGTTGACTAGATCTCGATCTTCTGGCCCAGCAATCACGACAACGGGGATATTGGGCAACTTTTTCTGTAAGCCATTAATCACCGCGATCCAGCTTTCGGCGGGATAGATCTTGTCAATCCCTTTTTTCTTTGCCAAGGCACTAGAGCCACCGTGTAGCAAAATATAGCCGCTATCTTTCACGCCCAAGCGTTTTTGCTCAGATTCAGCCCAATCTAGATCGCTCTTGGCTAAGGTGATTTTAACGGGGGGGCAGGGAGTATGAATATTTAGACCTTTGAGCAGGTCATGATAAGTTGCAGCGGCGTACTGATCGGGATTGTAGGTCACTGCCGCAGAGAGATAACCATTACTCTGTCCTGAGAAGGCAACACGAACAGGAATGCCAGTCAGCCATAGCAACAAGCCCACAGTATGACTGCGACCTAAAGAAATCACGGCATCATATTCTTGTTCGCGCATATTGCCGAGCAGGTTCGCCCAATCCGCCAAACTATTGCTGCCTTTAAAGTCAAAGCTCCAAACTTTTTTAACGGCTGGATAGACCCGATATGCACCAGCCGATCGAGGTTCTACGACAACATCGATCGACGCATCAGGATATTGCTGCTTGATGCTATCTAAAGTCGGAAAAAACAGCAGTTGGTCGCCAATTCCACCTGGAACCAGAGCCAGTAAATGCATCATAACCTTACCTTAATTGCTTCTGCCACCTAAGCCATACTAGCGTCGATCGGTCTGATTCGCACGCAGATCTAGCCAATCAAGCTGACGATGTTATAATCGATACCTGAATAATTGCGCGAATCCTCACCTCAAGAATTACAAGGCACTGCTGATAACTCTATGTCTATATTGCTTCCGATCTTGGTTTTAGCTGTTTTAATTTTGGTACACGAAGCGGGACACTTCACGGCAGCTCGATTTCAGGGCATCCATGTCAATCGCTTTTCGATCGGCTTTGGACCAATTTTGTGGAAGTATCAAGGGCCGCAGACCGAATATGCCTTGAGAGCGTTTCCACTGGGTGGGTTTGTCGGCTTTCCCGATGACGATGAGGACAGCGATATTCCCAAAAATGACCCCGATCTCTTACGCAATCGCCCAATTCTCGATCGAGCCATTGTGATTAGTGCAGGTGTGATCGCGAATCTGGTATTTGCTTATCTGGTGTTGTTGCTGATGACGATCAGTGTTGGCATCGGTTCTGTCGATCAGCCTGGGGTGAAGATTGCCAAGATTATCGGGACTGAGCAACCTGCGGCGGTTGCGGGGCTAAAAGCGGGAGACATTGTTCGATCGGCGAATGATTTGGTATTTGACACTAGCCTTGAGACGCTCGAAAAATTCCAGTCTCTCGTTGCCAAAAACACCGATCAGCCGATTAATCTGGTGGTCGATCGAAAAGAGCAAACCCTAAATCTTGTCGTCATCCCCAAAGGTGAAGCAAATAAAGGTAAGATTGGCGTGGGATTAGATTTCACCAGCAAGCCCCATCGTCGCCCGATCGAAAATATTGGTGAAGGCTTGACCACCGCCGCCAAAGATTTTGAACGCTTAGCAGTGATGACCGTGAAATATTGGTGAAGGCTTGACCACCGCCGCCAAAGATTTTGAACGCTTAGCAGTGATGACCGTGCAGGGTTTGCAAAAGCTGGTAACAAATTTTCAGGAAACCGCATCACAAATATCTGGCCCTGTAGCAATCGTGGCAATGGGTTCGCAGCTAGTCCAATCTGATATTGCTAGCCTGTTTGATTTCACCGCGATTATCAGCATTAACTTGGCGATTGTTAATATCTTGCCTCTGCCTGCACTCGATGGTGGTCAGTTACTATTCCTAGCGATCGAAGCTCTGCGCGGTGGTAAGCCACTACCCGAAAAATTCCAAGACAGCGTGATGCAGGGGGGGCTAGTCCTGCTCCTCGGTCTAGGTGTATTCATGATCTTCCGCGATTCATTTAACCTGCTCCAACAAAGCGGCATTAGCCCTTAGGGAAAGAGAAATAAACAACTTGTGCATTTGGTTTGGTAAATCCTGCTAGATTTAAACCCATAGTTTATTTTTTTGCTGAAATTTACACGAATCTAATTCACCCTTAGTGGTGCAGAAAACTATTTTGAGTCTCAATATGAGACAGTAGTAACCCGAGAAAATTCAATTCGGTAGTCCAACTGTTCTTGCTTCGACTTAGATGCACAAACAGGAGGAGGATTTCCTCTTGGTAAGATCTCTAATCGTGGGAGAGATCGACCTTGGTAAAGCAGTCTTTGGAGATCCCTTAAACCAAGTTGCACAAAACTCAAGCCCCTCTGAACATGAGAATCGAGCCATTTTCTTTGCCCCAATCGCACGAGCATCATGCCAAGGATCAGAGCGATCGAAGAAGCCGTATCCAGTAGCATCAACAAACATGTTAGAGCTTGAGCGTCCCGTAGATGAGAGCGTAGAACATCAATGATGTAGGGATTGTGGACAAAATAGTTTAATCGTTCCATGTGGCTACGGGCTTTGCAGTCTCGATGGCTCAAATATGGCAACCAGTGACTTAAGCAGGCACTCTGAGATTGCAATATCGCGGCGACTGCCTCCACAAATCCTTGAAGATGCCGTTGATCTTTCGGGTTAATCCATTTTTGTCATAAGTAAGCCGATCTTTTGTTTATAGTTGAGCTTAATACTTATGTGATTATGTGAAATGCGCCTGATCTCTTTGAGTTTAGAAAATTTTCGCCAGCATCGATCGACCGAAATCCATTTCCCCGCAGGACTGACAGGTATATTGGGCGCAAATGGATCGGGGAAAAGTACGATTTTAGAGGCGATTGCTTGGACGCTGTACGGCAATCAGGCGGGTGTGACCAGAGGCGATACCGATTCGCTAATTTGGCGACTGGCTCCTGGGAGATCCAGTGCAGTGTGCGAGTTGACGTTTGCATTTCACGATCGAACATTTACAGTGAAGCGATCGCAGTCGGGAAATAAAGGCAATGCTGAATTGGTTCAAGATGGTAGAGCGATTGCCACTAGCACGAAAGCCGTGAATGAGAAGTTGTCAGAACTTCTAGGCATGACCCACACAGAATTTTTTAATAGTTATTTCACAGGACAAAAAGATCTGAATTTTCTCGGTGCGATTAAAGGTGCAACTGAGAGAGAGCGATTTATCGCTAAAATGTTGGGCTATGAACGGCTGACAGAGGTGCAGGGAGCGACGAATAAACCTGGGACGATTCGCGATGACCTAAGTAAAAAGAAATACGAGGCAGCAAAACTCGAAGGAAGTCTGGGTAGTTTAGATACGATCGAACAAGAGATTACCACTCACCGCTCCGAATTAGAAATTGCAACCGCAAAACAACAAGCAGTCGATCGAATTGTTGCCGCCGCGATCGACCAAAAAACTGCTCTAGAACCACAACTAGTGATATTGGAAACAACGCAAAACAACAAGCAGTCGATCGAATAGTTGCCGCCGCGATCGACCAAAAAACTGCTCTAGAACCACAACTAGTCATATTGGAAACAACGCGGGACCAGCATTTAGGCTTGGAACGACAGCAGCATGTCCAACAGGCAAACTTAGCCCAAGTGCAGCGTCAGATCGAACAGGTAACAAAGGATCGATCTCAATTATCGATCGATGCTGAAAGATATGTGATGCTCTCCCAAGAAGTTGCTAACTACGAACAGATGCGATCGGAATATGAACATCTCACATCGCTCAAACAATCTGCCACTCGACATGCAGACTTATCAACTCGATCTGCAAACCTCAAAATCGAATTAACGCAGCTAGAACGACAACTAGATGAATTAGGTGATATCTCAACTCAACTGGGGGCTGGAGAAATATCGATCGAGCAACTCCAAAATCAGATGAGATCGACTGAAAATGATATCCAAACTCAAACTCGTACTTGGCAAGAAGAGCAAGCCGATCTGAAAGCTCGAATTAAAACTGAGCGATCTGAAAGCTCGAATTAAAACTGAGCAACAGCAGCTTAAAAAACTAAAATCTCAACGCACCACAATTACGGATGCGGGTGAAGCGGGAGTTTGTCCAACCTGCGAACGACATTTAGGTGAAGAATACGATCCTGTTGTCGGCAATTTCTCAACTCAGCTTGACCATAGCCAACACCACATCACGACATGGCAATCGCAGTTACAGTCGATCGACGCAGCACCAAGTAATTTAATCGAGTTACAAGCCATCCAAACTCAGCTCAATCAAACATGGCAAAGCCAGCAAAAACAGCAGAACACGCTCACCGCGAACTTAGCCAAGCTGCAAATCTTCCAAAAAAATCTGACTACCAAACAAACTGAGTTATCCAATCTCACGACCGAAATCGCCACGATTCCCACAGGCTTCGATCCGAATCTCTACGATCGACTGACTCAGCAAATTCGCACACTCAAACCCAAGTACGAAGATTACCTGCGGTTGTCAGATATCCCACAGCGTCTAGCTCAAGCGGATATCCAAATCCACCAACTCCAAACCGAGCAGCAACAAATTATTAATTCGATCGAGACGACAACAGCATCGATCGATCGAATCGCCTTCTCCGAAAATAGTTATAGACAAATTAAAGCTTCGATCGTCACAGTGACCGAACAACTCGAAACTGCCCGCCAAACTCAGAACCAAGCCCAGCAGCAAGTCGCGATCGCCACCCATGCTCTCCAAATCAGTATAGAACGAGAAGCAGAATATCATCGCAAAGCCCAAGATTACCAAGTTGCTAGAACCGAATTGGGATTGCTCGAAGAATTAGATCGGGCTTACACATCTATGCGATCCCACTTCACCGACCAAATTCGCCCCCAGCTTGCCGACAATGCCAGTCTTTTTCTCGCCCAACTCACAGACGGTCGCTACAACGCTTTGGAAATTGACTCAAAATATAACATTGTGGTTTTGGATGATGGCGATCGAAAGCCTGTAATCTCTGGTGGTGAAGAAGATATCGTTAATCTTAGTTTGCGCTTAGCGATTTCTCAAATGATTACAGAACGCAGCGGACAACCATTCTCTTTATTGATTTTAGATGAAGTGTTTGGTTCGCTCGATGATACCAGACGTGATAACGTGATCGGCTTACTGCATAGCCTAGAGCAACAATTTGAGCAGGTTCTAATTATCTCTCATATGGAAGCGATCAAAGATAGTCTTAACAATATTATTCGCTTAGAGTTCGACCCAAAAGCACAATGCTCACGGGTTGCAATAGATTGATCGGATTCTTGCCGATTATCAACTACCGAGCTGTCTTAGGCAAAAAAGATCTCGAACGGATGCTCGATCTCGCAGTTCCTCAAGACACATACGATCGCTTTTTCTACTTGAATTTGCCCAAATTTGGATGTGTCGATCGATCAGGATTCAACTTCTAAGGCTTCCAGCTCATTCATACCCAGATGAACCTTAAACTTGCTGCCTAGTTTGATCTGGATCGGATAATTAGGGCTGATTGTTCTACCATGCCAGTCTTCCATAATATGAACAATTTCTCCTTCTAGATCCTTAATATCAAATGCTTGTCCCCGATGTTCGGGGTGGTGGTAAACATTAATAGACGAAATAATTCGTACTCGATCGCCAATCTTCATAATTATATAAGTGTTCAAAAATCAATCATTAACGATCAATTATCAATGTTTAGGTCGCCAATAATCAATTCTTTAGAACTTACTTGCGTGACTAAGCACTTTTGGGCAGCATAAACTTTGGCGCGTGTCCCCAAAAAGCTTCTAGACCGTAAAACTCTCTCTCAGTCGGCAGCATAATGTGGACGATCACATCGCCATAGTCCTGCAAGATCCAATTAGCGTCACTTTCGCCTGCGGTACGAACAGGATAGCGATCGAATTCAGCAGCAATTTTATCTTTGATGGCATTGGCGATCGCTCTGACCTGAGCTTTCGAGAAGCCAGTCGCAATCACAAAGCAATCTGCCAACGATGACACCTCAGCCACAGACAAAATCACAATATCTTCGGCTTTTCGATCGTCTGCGGCACTGGCTGCGATCAGCGACATTTGGTAAGAATCATCTTGCTGATCTTGAATATACTCAGATGGCTCTGGGGTAGGGAGAACTTGATCTTCGGCAGAGAAAACGATCGATTCTGCTGTCATAGGTTACTTACTCTAGGAAATATGGCTGATGTTTTATGATTCTATTCTAGTTTACGAGAACGACTCGCCCCAGATCGACGGTAATTTCTTATAATCAGGATTATTAGTTGCCAATAGTCACAATAAGTAGTAACGTCGGGTTGCTTTATACGACATTGCTGCTACTATGTGTGCATTATTAGTCGTATGGTTAGGATAGGTAGTCACCGTGCAGCTTCCACCGCTTCCTGAGCTAAATCATCCCACGATTCAGTCGCTTTCCCAAAAGAGCGATCAAGACCTAGTAACTTCATTTCAGCGTTACTCTGAGTCGGGACAATATTTTGCCGCGATATTTTGCCGCTACGGTCAGGTTTTGTATACGCTGATGACAACCTCGACTCGATCGCCTGTGCAAGCTGACTATCTGTTTGCCAAGACTTGGGAGCATATTTACAATGAGCTTCGATCTCTAGACTTACGAGCGCATACGCCCAAACTTTCGCTCCAAAGCTGGCTGATCAACATTGCGGCAATGATGATCAATCGTGCCGATCTGCCCCCCGTCGAAGAAATTCAATATTCTCTAAGCACTACTCCACCCGTGTTTTGGTGTTACTTAAACCAAGCTTTGAACCAATTGCCTGGAGATTTACGCTTAGTGCTATTGTTGTCGCAAACTTTTCGTTGGAGTAACACTCGGATTGCGGCTTATTTACAAGCAGAAGGTGATAATACTTCTGCCAGCGATGTCCAAAAGCAACTAGCCAGAGCTTATCAAGCTTTCGATCTAGCTCTGCCCGAAGATATTCGAGACATCTATCTATCCCAGAGACCTAGCCCCGAAACAATTAATAGCTTGAGGTAAATCATATGCAGACATTAAGTCCTAACTTAATTAATCGAACTTCAGGGGCTTTAGAGTCCAAGTCAACTGAGGATGATTTGCCGTCAATATCGCAGTCTCCAGTGCTACAAGCTGCTTTAGTTGGGTTAGATGTGGCTCTAGATGATGAATTAGAACGCTATCGTCATTGGCAAGGTAATGGGCAGACTTTTTCTTATCTCAACCCTTTTAAGCCATTTAGTCAATCGATCGCTCAAGTAGTCGATCGATCCGCTCATCAATCGGTTAATTATGCAGGCACATCCCCAGAATTGCCTACAATGCCTGTAATGCCAGCTAAGCTCATGCCACTTCCAACTGGTCGTCAAACTGAACGGCAACTTGAGCGACAAACTCCAAAAACAAGTGAAAATTCTAGCTTTCTAGCAACTCTATCCAATTCTGGGCAAGATTCTGCGGCTGGGTCTGAGCCAATCAATAGTGCTACCAGAGCTGGCTTTGCCTCTGTAAATCAAGCCATGAATCAAGTCGTGAATGAAGACGATCTGATGCGGGATATGGCAGAAAACTACGGTGAACAGGAAGTATCTGCCACTACTTCTGGATCGGCTGGGTTTAATCTTGTTAGTCCTTTTGGGATTGCGTCATTACTATTGCTTCTGTTGGCAAGTGCGGTAGTTGGTTACCTAGTTGTCGATCCATCAGGTCTAACTAAGTTGCTTCAGAAACAAGATCAGCAGACAATGCCGAAGAAATCTTCTTATCTGCCATCGGACTCATCGGGTGAGATCGACCTCACGAACAATCAAAATATGGTGGGGAACCAAGATAACCTCCTCGTCGATCCGAAAAATCTCAGCCTACCATTTGTGCCTTTACCAGGTGATGCCTCTCGCCCTGGACAGACCGCAGATCGCTTTACAGGTAAAGAACTTCCCATCAAGGTTAAAAATACTAATCCCACTAATGATTCCACTAAAGTCGTAAAAGCCTTACGCCCAAACCGAAACATCGATCTTTCGACTCCTCCGCTTGCTTCAGCCCCATTACGCGAAGTGCCGTCATCTTCCTATCAATCTTTACCTTCGTTCTCTGCTCCCCCTGCTTATGACCCACCAGCTCAACCGCGTTATACACCAAGCTCCACTCCTTCCTACAAGCCGAGTCGTTCAACTGCTCGCGCCTTGCCGCAAAGAAGATTGCCAAATCGGAATATTCCCTCTGGTTTAATTTTGCCACCATTAACGGCATCACAATCTAGGAAATATGAAGTTCCTATAGCGATCGCTCCACCAGTTTCTTCTCGATCGGCGATTACGAGAATCCCGAATGTGCCTGCTTCTGGGCAATCGGTGCGATCGATCCAATCTCAGCCGATCTCCCAGCCAAATATACCCGTGCAATATGGTGCGCCGATTTCTGCCCCTGCACCTACGGCTAGTAAGACATCTGGAGACTCAGGTGGCTATCGTTTAGTCGTGCGGAACAACTACCTGAATCAAGCGCAGCAGATCGAAAAGGAAGCCTTCATTCGCAATGATAACAACGTCCAATTGGGTTCGTATCGAGATGCGAATACTGCCCAACAACGTGCTTTAGAGCTGCGTAATCAGGGTCTTCCTGTCGAAATCGTGCCACGCTAATGTCTTGGTTTACTGATTCGATCGCTTGTGGCTTACTCTCTGCGTTGACATGGAGCAGTTTGGTGTGGATGTCGTATGCTACGCCCATACAGAACTTCACAGGATGGTTACAGGGAATTGGGATCACATCGATCGTAAACATGCTGCTTTGGTTTTTCTTAGCTAGTGTGAAGCTAAGTTTTCCAGTCTGGGCAGTCTTGTTCTTTTTGCTTAATCTGGTGGTTGGGATAACGATCGAATCAGCTTTTCGCCAGAACATCACGATTCCGCGAGTATGGGCATTTTCGATCCATCCTGCCATCATTACAGTGATGAATGTTCTGCTGGGTGGGGCTTTGGGAGCAATCTTATGATCAGAAATTCGATCGCGGTGAGTTTGGGGGCGATCGCGGGGGCATTAAGTCGCTACCACCTCACACTATGGTTTACCCAAACCTACGGTACTAATTTTCCCTACGGCATATTTGTGATTAACCTTACGGGTTGCATTGGCATGGGATTGATCGCAACTTTGGCGGCGAGTAGGTTTGCAGGAATTTCACCTGAGTTGCAACTGCTAGTCACGACTGGTTTTTTAGGAGCCTACACAACTTTCTCGACCTATGGTTTAGATACTGTGAGCTTGTTGAGTCGAGCCAACTGGCTGGGAGCTACGATCTACTGGTTAGGCAGTGCAACATTAGGAGTCGTTGGCATCTATTTAGGCATATTCCTAGCTCGTCTAGTTGATGTAGGTTCGGGTTAGGAGAAAGGAATAACAGCAACTGTTTGAAATTCACTTGCAGGAGCCATTGCCTTCCCGTTTGAAATTACGGCTGAGTCATTCCTTGCAACTTATCTGAGCGAAAATGCCCGTCGCATGAGTAAATTCGATCGACAATTGCTATTTCCTCAACTAGTTCCAACTCTGGCAAAAACGGCATTACAGACGATCGAATTGCTGCCAAAGAAACAGACTTCGAGTCAGTAAAGTGCTAATTTAGGCTAGTTCAACTTGGCTCAACCTTTCAGGTGGTGGGAGGATTACTGATGTCAGGTATACTTCATGATGCTACTGCCAAACATTAGGTGTATGTTG
>Ga0163149_10008005_pt1 | contig 10542 bp, 22 predicted proteins | sample OliLakLV19MP5G1_FD_148604 | JGI IMG/M metagenome (GOLD analysis project Ga0163149, IMG submission 148604) | Freshwater microbial mat bacterial communities from Lake Vanda, McMurdo Dry Valleys, Antarctica - Oligotrophic Lake LV.19.MP5.G1 | ecosystem: Environmental > Aquatic > Freshwater > Lake >...
TTCGTCGGTGTAAAGCACGCGAAGGCCTTCTTTGTCGTGGATCAAAACGAACCAGACTCAAAGTGGTGAACAAAGTAGATCATGTGACCCCACTGCTCATGAATGTTCTTCAGCACGACTGTGCGACCCACTGGGATGATCATTATTTTCTCGTGACGATCATGTCGAAAGGTAAGCATGCAGTGACGCTGACGCAGAGCATCCCGAGATTACCGAACTGCTGTCGTATGTCGTTCTCACCAGGGACGATACAGCATACGAGGAACGTCATGCACTCATTATCTTTAATAGAGACGCTTTCGATGTAGAAGATCGACCCTCCGCCGTACGCGATAATGTCGCCTGACTGAATACTCGCCCAAGTATCTTGCGAAGATACTTGGGGAGAGGTGTAGAAGACGACCGACTTGTCAAACATCCCACACCTCCCAGTTGCTGGATGGGAATCTCGCGTTGTGATCAACGACCTCATGACTACCGTCGTCGTAGACGATGAGTACGCTTTGATCCAGCCCGTAAGCAAGAATAGGGACAGGTGCCCCGTTAGTCATCGTTCGATTGTCTAAACGACGAAGCCAGCGACCTTCAGACACGCCGATGCTAGAAACTTCGTTCAAAGGCACGAATCTATCTTCTGTCTCTCTGAGCGTAACGTCACCTCTGCTCGTCTATCGATAAAAAGAGAACTATTCGCTCTGCACTAAGCGTAATATGATTTCATGCTCGTTTACCTCTATTTCGTCGGTCTCTTGGTTTCGTTCATTTTGTGCGCGTATTTCGACGCGAAAGGCCTTGCTTTTATCAACTTCAAGCCTCGATCCGAAATCTACAATTCTCAAGATCGTCTGTTCTTTGTGAGCATAGGCTCCTTCTTTTGGCCAATTTCGCTCATAGCATTCGTGACCTACTTCTTTTACAGCGGTCTTGTCTACGTCTTCAGTCGAGTTCCAAAAAAGTCGAGGATCTGGTCTTGCCCCATGATCAAGTCTGCGGTTGACTACCGTAACGGTATCGAGCGCTGCAGCGTTATGACAAAGAGCGTCAAGATCCCGAAGTGTGACAAGCATCACTGCAACATGGTAGAAGAGACTTGAGAAGCTTGTTTTTTATCTGCACATCACGCCGTGTCACTTTGATTGCACGTGCATCAAACAGATTCATGATTTAAGAGCGGTTAGATGCGACGATGGATCGCGACAAGTTGGACGTTATGATTCATGACGATCTCCTCGAAGATGTCGATGTCGATATCGGACAACCCAATGAAGTCCTCCTCGAGTCTGAGAACAGATAGCAATTTACCGTCCTTCTTGATGACGAGATAGTGCCTTGACGCAGGGTCAACGTCTAGCCACCAACGTAGAACAAACACATCCCCGGGTTCAAGCTCAGCAAAGATCACGATTGAAGATACGCTATGTAAGGTCGTGGATGAAACGCTTGAATGGTTGTATCAGGTGTCGCTCGGCAAGGCGCCTTTCAACGACGAGATAGAGAGTTACATCCGCAGTTTAGGTCACGAGGCTGGTATGGCGGCCTCCCATGCGATCGTGTTGGCTGAGCTTCGACAAGACCTGGCGCTAGCTGAGGTTGAGAGCGATACGATGACAGTCACGACCGCAAAGCGGAAGGTCGAGCTTGTCGAAGAACGCATGCTTCTGTTATTCGAGCGTTTGACCGAGACGTCGAAGTGACGTAACCTCGCTACATGGCGAAAGCAAGAACCCACGTGTTCATGATCCCGGTCGGCGACTGGTCCAACGACGGGCACGGCAAGTGTGATTATTTCCACGCTACGGCCGCGAAGCCGTTTAAGAAAGTCTGTCAAGCCTTCAAAGCTGCGAAAAAACTCTTCAAAAAGGAAGGGTTCACGCCTGAGAACATCTGCTCCGGCTATCAAGACAACGAGGTCAAGAAGGAGACGATCACGCTGCTGGCGAAGTACGGGTACAAGGTCAACTCGGAGAAATTCTACACTCGTGAGATGGCAGAGCTTGTCGTATGGTTCCTTAACCAGGGCGACCCAGATCTCAACGCGAAGCTTTTGTCTGAGGATAAGAAGCCACCGATATTGCGCAACTGGGACTACTGCAAGACTATGAGAGACTCGAACGAGAATCTCAACAGTTTCGGCTATGGGTTACACGAGAACTGATAGAGACCTAAGATCAGCGCATGCAAATCCTCACCATCGTCAAAGGCCTCCGTTACCACTACACCACCGCACAGCTCAAAGAGCAGATGACTGGTCGCGCGCAGTATCACGAGGACCGTGCCAGCACGAAGGAGTCGGCACTGCCCGAGCTTCGCAGTGCTGTCGAGATCGTGAAGAAGGCCGGTCAGATCCCCGTTGCGGTCACTCAGATGAGCAAGTTTACCAACTCGAACTATCACTTCGACGCCGGTGATCAAGTCGAACAGCTCGAGACAGATATTAAGGATCATCGCAACAAGGCGCTCGTCTTCCGCACGCTTGCAGAGCACCTGGTCGCAGACGCGGTCTACGACATCGACGAGAACGACCTTCGTCGTCTCGAGATCGTCAAGTAGTGAATCGGCGTTACGCTGTCGTCGGCAGTCGCCCTCCTAAAGAGGATCGAGTCACGATCGAGCAGGACTTAGTTCTCTATCTCGCGATCTGCGAGACGGTCGTCGAGTTCATCAATTCCTTGCCAGAAGGGTCGATCATCGTCTCCGGTGGCGCTCGCGGGGTCGACAGTGTGGCGGTCAGCACTGCAAAGACTCGCGGGCTCGAGTATAAGGAGCACCTGCCTGATTACGCGATGTACGGATCGAAGATGGCACCTATAGTGAGGAACATCCTGATCGTTGATGATTGCGACGAGCTGATCGCTTTCCCGTCGCCCTGGAGCACTGGGACTTGGCACGCGATTAGCGCCGCTCGTGAGAAAGAGAAGGCAGTGTGCGTCAAGAAGATAACATTGCCAATCTGATCAGTGGCTCCTTTAAACTATTAGAAGGTTCGGAGTCACTCATCGTCTACTGTTTAGACGATTCCAAGCATTATTGTCGCGGGATCCCTTCGTCCGGCTACCCCCTGAACACGCTTGAACTTCACAGTTGTGACGATAATGAAGCAGTGGCTACAGTGTTCTCGTGTAATCTAGGCAAGCGCTTTGTTATCGTCTTCAATCTCAGCGATGTGAGACCGGTATGATCCAGGTTGGCGACGTATTGATGGCGCGAGATGACACCGAATATTCCGCGTCGTATGCAAAGATGTTCTTTCAAGAAGAGTGGCACCCTATCACGTTACACCCAAACGCGCTCTTCCTGATCGTCAACATCACAGACGTAAAAGGGGACGATATCGTCTTCGACGTTGTGTCGCTGACAGTTGGCTTTTGCTTTCAGATGGTGTTCTTAACGAAGGATGCTTACTTGATGCTGACGATCCTTCGTGGGAAGAGCGTTGTTTCCGATGAGAGCTATGATATGATATGATTAATTCATAATGACTCTTACAATAGCTCTAGGTTTGCTCTTTCTGCACCTTTTTTCGTCGGAGTTTCCGAAGCGAACGGTACCGTTGGACACCGCACTAGCGTCCAACGTCGCGGTGGGCATCACGGGCGCGACTGTTGTGCCGTGGGAGGCTGAGACGTTGGGGCGCATCGCGTACTGGGAGAGTGGTGGCTTGCGCAAGCAGATCGTTGATTGCACCATTATCGGTAAGCTCGGCGAGCGCGGCGTGTTTCAGGTGCTCCCTCGCAATATGTCTGAGCAGACTGAGCTCTGCTCGTCTGATCTCACGAGGCAAGCTAAAATCGCGCTCAGCCGCATCCGTGAGAGCAAGACGATGTGTGAGCGTCAGGGCATTCGCGGGGCAGACATTCTCGGCGTCTACACACACGGTCGCTGTTTTCGTGGCAACAAGATCGCGGCGCTCAGATACGGAGATGGCTCCAAACTACTTTCTTTCATCGAAAAGAAATGAAAGTCACCGTCGACTACCGCGAAAGCCTGAAGACGCGGGACATCGTCGTTAACTCGACGTGGCTACGCGAGGACGGCACCGAGATGTACGTCATTTTGTCTGAGAACGACGAATCTTGCGCTGCGCTCGTCGAATCGCTCGGCTGCTCTGGCATGTACGAGACTGAGTCAGTAGGGGAAAGCTTGAGTTGGATCCGCATTGCTCGCATGCGCATCATTGGTAAGCCGTTCGCTGGGGTGGACATTGTGTTCATCCCATTGTTTCTAGGCCAAGTCGACAAGGGCATGTTTAAGAGGATTGGGTGACGTTCTGCAGAGAGACAGATTTAGACTTCAACGAAGTGACAAATGGATCGATGATCCTCGTCATGAAGGAACACGAGCTTAGCCCGTGGCGCACTCACTTTGATGAAGACACGTACATCCACTTCGAGATCAACGACATCTGGGTCATCAAGAGGTTAGCAAATCGGCCGCGTGTGGCGCTCATCCATAATCTACAACGAGGGACGCAAGTCGTCATCAGGGTCGATGCGCTTCTCGAACTGGACGACAAAGGAGTCATCACCATCGGTCCAGCGTGACTAGTTTCATAGTTACATGGTGTTCACACGCGAACGAGCCGCGCTGCTCGCTGCCTCAACAGTCGCCTTCGGCTTAGCATCTCTCCTGCGCAAGGTCTCAGTCGACCGAATCCACCCTCTCCAGTATCAATGTGTTGCTGCTAGCGTCTACGTTGCGCTCTTACCGTTATATGTGCTCATGACTATCAAGGTCGTCCCAGAAGGCGCGAGCAACATCGATATGCGAGGCGTATTCTGGGCTGTCGTGGCGACTGCTCTTGCCTCGTTCGGCGGCATCATGTTTGGTTACGCTTTGAGATCGGCCAACGACGTCGGTGTGATGTCGACGCTTGTCAGTCTCTCCCCGATCTTGACCATGATGTTATCCTTCGCGCTGCTCGGAGAGCGCCCTTCCTCCTATTCAGCAGTAGGATGTGTTTTGGTGCTCGCCGGCATGGCGCTCATCAGTGTGCGAGGTTGACGTGCAGTTCCTCACTAAAATTTTCAAAGAGTTCTCCAGGACAATCGAACGAGCTGTCGAAGGATCTTGCGGAGTGTTGGAGGATTTCACTGGCAAGGGCAGGATCGACTACACTTCCGGTGAGATCGTCGTTCCTCGGGAAATGACCGTGCTTGAGCAAGATGACGCTTTCAAGTCAGACGGGAGCATTTCTATTAACGTAGTGACACCTGATTGTCTTCTGCTCGTGCTTGAAAACTACCACGGCGATCTACGCGTTTTCGCCTTACGCAGCGGTGAGATTGGTTACCTGCGTGCGGAAGCAATGACACTGTGGCTCTGTGATGTTTAAAACTGGGATGTTGATCGAGGTGACAAAGTCTCATATGGTCATCTCAGACAACATACAACTCGTTGGTCTAGAGTTGGGAGAGTTGCTGATCGTTGTGCGATCAGACGTCAATGGGCAAGGGCTCGCGTTGCGAATCGACACCGGTCATCTCGTGTGGATCACGGCTCTCAATATGCCATTTGAATCGCCGATCTATGTGTCGCCGCTGCGATAGAGATCATCAAGATGTACAACCAAAAGTCTGACTGGGTCTTTGAGCCCGGGCGCATCGCGAGGATCGGCAAGTACGCGGTCACCGTGGTGGATGAAGATCACCGTGAGATCTTGATCTCTAGTGGGGCGCTCTTCCTCACGTTGGGGAGCGGAACATTCCTGCTGATGGAAAGTGATGTCATGTTCAGAACCGACGAGATCGACGCGTTGGTCATGGAAATGGAAGCAGAGTTGCTTTCGTGAAACAGACATGTTAGAGTGAGGTCGTGAACTCAGTTACCAAAGGTGCTGCGCCAATAGTCTGCTTCCTGTACATGTTCGTCATGTTCGTATGCGAATGTCAAGGTAAATCAGAGATACCAACCGACGGAGTAGCCCGGGTGGATGATCTTACAGTAGTAAAGACGACCGATTTAACTAGAAGAGTAGGAAGATAAGAATATGCAGAATCGCACGACCGACAATGACTTCGCGTACATTCACATCCGCCCGGGCACGGAAGGCAAATCGCAGCCGGTCGCGACCGTCGCGATCGACCTCAAGGCTGTCGCGATCAATCTTGGGACCGAGAGCGACTACGTGCTAAGTTCACCTCACTTCGCCGTTGGTCTCGCTTCGCAGCATCTCAAGAAGGACATAAACTGGAACAGTGCTATCGGTCGACAAGTCTCGCGCGGACGTGCAGAGCAGAGACGTCTTTACACACATGTCATGCCGATCCTGTCACGACGCGAGCTCATCATCTCGGCCGTCTGTCGTGTGTTCGAGGCTGTTGAGACTGGTGAGCTTAAGGCGTCGCGAAAAGTCACTCGCGCGCTCAAGGACACCATCACGCGACTGCGCAAGTCGAAGTCGCTGAATGAGACGAACCGTCCCACGATCTCGGCGTCGACGGTCAAGTGAGCTCCGTCGTCAAGGCGAAGTTTTACGTCGTGCAAACGCCGACAGGCGATCGCTTGTATGTTTCAACGCAGCTACCGCAATCTTACGTCGACGAGATCGACAGGACCGACGCGTTAGGCGAGGTGTACGAAGTCGACGTCACTCTCCCAACAGAGATGGGAGGCGCAATCTTTGGACGAGAACCCGGATCAATCTCACTCGTGTCGTCGGTGAGACGCCTACGATAGTAGGCATGAACCTGTGGATACTTCAACCGATCGACGCTGTGAATGCTGAGCGTGAAATGAAGACCAGCGACGGGAGGACGTTGAATGTCTCTCGTTGGACTTGGGACTGCGCGAACGGCTTCGTCGTCAGAGCGTCGACGGAAGACGAAGCACGCTTGCTTGCCTCAACCAAAGCTGGCGATGAGGGTGACGACGCATGGCTCAATCCTAAGTTCACGTCGTGCGAGCCGCTTAACAATGACGGCGAAACCGAGATTGTGCTGCGCGATTTTCTCGTGGGGTGACGCTAAGCGCCGCCGTCCCAGTCGTCGTATTTGTCAGCTAGTTCGATCACGATTGCATCAATCAACGCCGACTCGCATGTGCCATGTTGACCATCTTGCCAAATATGAAACGGGACCTTTGTCTCGTCGCCGCCATCGTCAATACGGTAGACTTCGTCAATTTCAATTTCTTGTGGACTGACGTTGCGTTTAGGCTGGAAACGTTGATCACGGTTGTTATGCAAGTAAAATTCAACGCGATACACGTGCGGCGCGTTGTGATCGGTGAAGTCGATGTTCTCGCCTGCGTCTGGCATTGACGGAAAGACCGGATCGTTCTCTGAGTCGAATGTGAGTGTGGAATATTGAATGTGTGACATGATTCTTACGACTTGACGCCGGCCTTATATTTGTCGCGGAGAGAGGCGTATTGCGCCTTCGAGACAGACTTCGCTTGAATGCTGATCTCAGGCTTCGTTGACTCAGCTTTACGACCGACCGGTGTGATGGACTCGGCGACCACCTTCATTGGCTCCTTGAACTCAGCATTGAATTTGACAGGCACAAAGTAATGGTCATCAACGATGACCTCGACGCGCGCTTCGTAGATCTGACCACTCTTGAGCGTGTTCTTGAGCGCGGGGACGACAAAGCGGACAACATCTGTTTCGTCAGTCATTTTACCCTTGAAAGAGTAGGAGATGTCACCAACTTCACATACGAGTCGAATGGAATCGGGCGCACGCTCGGCGCCGTGAATGCTGATCTTAAAGAACAGCTCGTTTGACTCGTCCAGACGGAGCTCAGTGACTTCTTTGTCGTTCATATGATCTCGTCTTAGGTAGGCTGTCTACTCTCAGAGAACGCAGCTTGAAAGTTGATGTCATTTATGAGAAGGTGACATCGCTACCCTCAATTTTCAGGCGACGTCTTTTAACCACTCTCTGCGCTGTGGGAGTCATTTACCTTTTAGGAAGGTTTGTCTTTCTTCAGCTTACCAACGGGCGCGCCCCAAGGCGAAGTGAGTCCGAGAGGATTCGTCTTGTTTGCAACCGGATTCTTTTGTCCAGCCTTCTTCTTGGATTTACGAAGCTGTTTGACCTTCTCGACAACATCTTTCGCAAGATCTTCCATCTTCTCGATGAACGCGACCGCGTTGTCGCTCGTGGTTTCATCCACATTGTCGAAGTCCACGTCCCATGTATCTTCCAATGTGTCTAGCATGTCGTGAATGTCGTCGAGTTTCACTTCAAGCTGCGTAAGCGCGGTGTAAACGAGATCGTACGGTACGGGAGTCGGATCGATCTCATGATCGTCGTGGCCTGACATAAGTTCGAGAATATAACCTCGGAAGCGTTTGACCGGATCAGATTGACGTATTCCGGCTCGTTGCTTCTTGTTTTTCTCGTTGCCAAGCTCCAAACGATACGCATCGTAGTCAGTCAACCACTGCATGAACTCTTCGGAATCAAAACGCGGAGCGATTTTCACGAGCCTTCGATGGAGCTCAACGTTGGTCAGCAACGGCTCGATAAAGCTTTTGTAAGATGTTATTGACGGTCCATAATGGACCATGTAGGTGAAACTAGAATCATTTGCCATGTGTTCGTTCATTCGAAGAAACATGTTATAAGTGAAATTCATGATGTCTTTTTAGGCAATTTATATGCTGAAACAATCAAAGGCGACTCTTTGATGACTACGCTGTTTAGCAATTGACCATATACTGTGATCTTATTGATAAGAGTCTCACGAAGATCGTAGTCATGTAGTCGAGCCTGCACGGTTATATATTTGTCATCATTGATCTGTTTGACAACGGAGCCTCGAATCATTCCATCAAGTGATTTGGCAATGATCGTGACGTCCCAGAGTGTTTTATTTCTTTTCTTTGAAGAAGAGACAGAGCCACCGTGGCGCGCCGCCGGCGAAGCAAATGACTGCTGCGCCACGGTTTCTGTGACAGCGACACTAAGGATGAACCCTTCTGTTGCGACGGCGCGCGCGCCGAACCCGATGCCTTCTACGGCTACAGATCGGGTATTTATCATCACACCCTCTGAACGGTTACGTCGCCGCCAACCTCTGTGATTGTCTGCGAAATATCTGTGCCGTTCGCCGGTACTTTACGTGTGGTTGGCGTGACGATGAGTGGCTTCGTGGGATCAAGACCCATAAGCTTGTACATCTCGAGCATCATTGTCGCTTGAGCCGTCGTTAGACCAGCGCCCTCCAAAGACGAGATAACTTGGTCTAGGTTGTCAAGCTTCGGCGCGCGCCCCGTGGTGTATCCCTGCGCGGTCATGGCGGCCTGTACGGTCGCCTGGTCAACGCCACCCACAGTCGTGACGATGAGGCCGGCGCTGTTCTGCGAGTTGACAGAGACAGAATTGCGTACTAGCACGTCCGGGATGTTGCTGTTCGCGCCGACAAGGTTAACGCCGTACGAGCCGTTCTCGAAGACGACCGTGTACGGGTAGATAATCTCAATGCTGCGCGCATACGTGATACCGGCGAGCGTGGTCGCGGTGTTGTGGTTGTGCGTCTTGGGCCATGGCATTCCCGCCTCGTCGTCCTCGAGGTCCTTCAACGCCAGGCGGAAGACGTCGAGGTCTAGCTCATACGACGATCCTCCGATGAGGGTGAGAAACGAGATCGGGACGGTGATGACCCCTGATGCCCATGCGATAGAGATCATGACTTATCCTCGGCGAGCGGCTTGCTAATGTGCTCCTGTTGCAGTTCTTCCTCGATCACGGATCGTTCCTTACAGTCGGACCGCTCCCTGCACGCTGAACGTAGACGAGCTGACGGAGGGAGGCGACTTCATTGCGAAGAAGCTCCAAAGCACCACGGAGACCTTGTATCTCCGTGTGTGCTGTGTCGACACGGGCCCGCTCCACTTTGAGAGCATCATAGAGGGCCTGTGCGTTCCGTTGATTGACTTCGCTCATTTGCTTCTTTCACGCGTCGGGGATGAGCTGCACTGTTGCATCAAAACCGGTAGTGGAACCTATGGTCCCGGTGACAGATCCGGTCTTGTAGAATGTCGCGCCTGTCGCCTTGCGCACCTTCCCTGTGATGGGCTGATTGCTGGCATGAGTGCGAAGGTCAGTGATCACTCCGCTACCGTCTGTCGTGCCGTCGATGACCACACCTGTTGTGATGATCGTTCCGGTCGCAGGCGTCGCAGGCGTCCCGCTTACAGTGTACGTGAATGTGTTCGCGCCGGTGCTCGTGACAACGAACACACCGTTGTACTCGGCTTGATTTGCTCCCTTGATGAGCGCCTTCTTGCCGGTGACGAGCCCGTGAGCGGTGCACGTAGCGGTCGCGGTGGCGCCCGACCGCGTGATTGTCGTAGACTTCTGGTAGGGCATCGTTCCGGTTGCATTAGCAGCCGTTACAAGAACACGAGCCCCCGAGATCACCGCGCCAGTCGAGACATCATTCACTGTGATAGTTGCGCTGACCGACGACTCGACTGTCGTGCTCGCCCCTACGCCGTTGCGTACCGTAGGAAGACTGCCGCCGCCCGACACGTTGATGGTCACCGTGCCGCTAGAGTTGTTGTAGATGGCAGCGTCAGTGGTTCCGTCGATAC
>Ga0163149_10008008_pt1 | contig 10536 bp, 8 predicted proteins | sample OliLakLV19MP5G1_FD_148604 | JGI IMG/M metagenome (GOLD analysis project Ga0163149, IMG submission 148604) | Freshwater microbial mat bacterial communities from Lake Vanda, McMurdo Dry Valleys, Antarctica - Oligotrophic Lake LV.19.MP5.G1 | ecosystem: Environmental > Aquatic > Freshwater > Lake >...
ATGGCGAACTACGCTGCGCGTCATCTCGATCCGCGCGGCATCCGCTTCGCCGCGATGGTCGATCACACCGGCGGCGTGAGCTTGGGCCACACGTGGTTCTACGAGCCCGACGATGCGGACCTCGACGACGACACGCCGATGGCGGGGAACAACCTCGAAGTCCCGGACATCCTGGAGAGCTACTTCGGCGGCACGCCGGCGGCCTCGCCGTTCGAGTACCAGCGTTGCTCGCTGATCGACCTCGATCCGATCTTCGGAACCATCGGCCCGACCACGAACTTCGCGCGCAACTTGAAGTCGATCCCGACGCACATCTGGATCGCTGACGCGGATCCGATGGCCTACCTCGTGACGCAGACGACGGCGTTCGATGGTCATCTCCAAGCGCAGGGCGTGGGCCACCAGTTCACGTCGCCGGCGGGCAACACGCACGTGTGGCCGACCGTCGACGAATTCGCCGCGTGCGAATGGCTCCAGACGAAGAGCCTGCAGATGCCGACGTCGCAGAGCACGCTCACCGACGAGAACGGCCGGTGGTACCACTTCGACATCGAGCAGCAGGCCGCCGGCGCGTTCACGCCTTTCACGTGGGACGTGAACGCAGCAGCGCGGCGCGTCACCATCTCCGGCACCCGGAACCTGCAGCGCATTTCGATCGACGCGGCGAGCGCGGGATTCGCGCTGTCGGGCAACGTGACGTTGCGCGTCTCCACGGCGGACGGCACCGGCGACCGCGTGCGGCTCTTGAATGTGAGCGCCGCGCCGCTGGGTGTCACCCGCGACGGGCTCGCGGCGAGCGGCACGTTCGACGCGCTCACGCAGACTTTCGAGATCGTCGAGTCGAGTCCCACTCTGCACGAGTGGGTGATCACGTTCCTCTGAGAGCCGTTGAAGAAATCGAGTCTTCGGGCTCTCAGATTCATGTGGCGACGCGTCGCGTCGCGAGAGCGTGTGAAGAGATCGAGCGTACACGCTCTCGAACGCCGCGGGCGCAGCTTCCGCGGTACGTCGCCCGTGAATTCTCGACGGGTCCTCCGCGCGCGTGAAGAGATCGAGTCCGTGCGCTCTCTGTGACCCCTGTGCTCACCCGTGTCGCGGTCGAGGGTGCCCATTGAGATGCCGTCGTGGCTCGGACTCGCCCAAGCGAGACCGAGCCTCGAACGAGTATCAGCGAGTGCACCCGTCAACGCGGGTTGACAGGTCCATCCATGTCACGCGCCCCAAGTGACGCTCAGACCGTTCGTCAGGTTGAACGTCGAGGGCGTGCAGAAGGCCGCCGCGTTGCGGTACCAGCACTGGTAGGTGCGAATGTCTCCGGCGACGCACCCGCCCCGCACGGAGACCGACAGGTCGCCCGGAACGGGGTACTGGCTCGCGCCCGATCCATCGTTCGTCTTCGTGCCGAGGCGAGTGATCGTTCCGCCCGCGCAACGAAGACCGTCACCGAAGGGGGAGGAGATCTGCGTCGTGCCTTGGAAGTAGAGGGCCGAGCTGCTCGGCATGCCCGTTCCGAGGAGTACGAGCGTGTCCGCGCCGATGCTCGATGTGCCCGAGGAGGCCAAGTTCCCACCGTTCGGTTGGATCGAGCTGGCGCAGCCGTTGCCCGCGAGGCCGGTGTTGCCGCAGGGGCAAGCCGATCCACTGCCGTCTCCGAAACAGAAAGGAACGCCGCCGGTCGGTCCCACGCGGATCCGGAACAACGCCTCCAGGACGCCGCCGGGCGTGTTGACGTCGGCGGTGACGTACAGCTCGACCGCGCCGCTCGGCGAGCGCGCGCCCACGATCTGACTCGCGCTACCGGTGATGTCCGTGACGACGTGGCCGGCATCGGCGACACCGTCGCCCGTCCAGTCGACGACGTCGCCTTCCAGGAGGATCAGCGTCCCGTTCAGGAACAGCGCTTCGAAGTTGCCGACCGTGTTCCACACGAACGCGACGTCACCGTTCTCGTTCATGTGCAGGAGCAACGGCGCGGCGAGGAGCGTCTGGCCGTCGACCACTTGGCCCTCGCGCCACGTGATGACGCCGTTCTTGACGATGACGGCGTCGGAACCCGTCGCGCCGCTCGTGTCGCCTTCGTACACGTGATCACCGGCCTCGTTGATGCTCAAGCCGCCGAACGTAGCCGTCCACAGTTCGCCGCCGAGCCCGCCGGCCGCCGGGGGAATCGCCTGGCCTTCGCCGACCATGCCTCCGCCGGCGCACGTGGCGATCGCGCCGTCGATGAGCATCCACTCGTCGCCCGCCGCGACATCCGTCGTGTCGACGTTCATGATCCAATGCGATCCGAGCGCCGAGTAACGCACGTCGAAATCGACGTTCGAGATCGTCGAGGTCAACGGCGCGGGTGACGCATCGCCCGTCTTGATCACTGCCGTTTGGGCCGCGCCGAGGAAGAGGCCTTCGCCTTCGTTGGCTCCGCTGGTTCCGTCGTTGATGCCGCCGACCCAATAGGGCGCGCCCGCGGCGGTCGTGCCGACGCGACTGTTGAAGCGGAACACCTTGCCCGGCACGGTCAAGATCGGCTGGCCCTCGACAGCGATCGGGGTGCCATCGAGCCAAGCGCAGTCGAGACCCGTCGGGCCGCCGCCGGTGACGGTGCAGCTCGGACTGTACGCGACCTGTGCGGTGTCATCGATGCCGAAGAAGCCTTCCCACGAAGTCTGGTCGTAGCCCGCGATGTTGTTCTGCTCGTTGAAGAGGACGGCGCCCGGCGCGTCACCCGCGTTGCCCCACGCGCTCGACAGGACCGTGATCCCGTCGGTGGTCGTGAGGAGCACCCCGAACCCATGCGCGTTGTTGACTGCGACGTCGCCGAGCGACGTCACGGTGTGCGCGGGAAGCCCTGTGACCAGGTCGGTTTCGCGCACGAGTGCCTGCGCGGTCTGCGCCGAGGCCGAGTTCGAGAGAGCCGCGAGGCTGATCCCCGTGACGCACACGCTCCGAGACAGTTTCATCGATGAACCTCGTGTTGAAGTGGACAAGACTCCGCCCGTCGGGCGTGCGACGTCATTCCGACATCGCCTGGTTCTCAGCATAGCGGCGTCTCGAGATCGCATCGGTGGATGTTCTTTTCGATCACGGCATCCCTGCCTGCGTGCGCGCACGGCGTTCCTGCAGCCCGCCGAGCGTCGCGGTCAGAGGTCGACTGCCGTTGTCCCTCGATCCAACCGTGCCTCCATCCCGCTGACGCAGCGCCCGCCCAGCACGGGGCGCGCATGTCCGACGTGCCCGCGATTCATGGCCCAGTTCGCGGTCTGCTCCGCGCGCGATCTCGACTCGTCGAGAGGGTGAATGAGATCGGCGCGCAGGTCCGACGCGCAGGTTGGCACCCGCATCTCACCGTCGGACGGGATCTCTAGGCTCCCGCCGTCGAGGCTCTTCGAACCCAGCGTCTCGATGCCGCGCTCGATCTTCGAGCACGACGAGTCGACATCGAGTGCGAGGGGCGCAGGTCTCGAGGTGCGTGCGTCGAGCGCGGTCGACTCACGATCCACGCAGCCGGGCCGCTGGTCGCTGACGTCGAGGGACGTGGGCTTCGTGCGCACCGAGCCGGGCGTCAGCCAGGCGACCGTCGATCAGCACACAGTGCAATCGGGCACACAGGGCTATCGGGCGCACAGGGCAATCGGGCACACAGGGCAATCGGGCACACAGGGCTATCGGGCGCACAGGGAGATCGGGCCTACAGGGAGATCGGGCCCACAGGGAGATCGAGGTCACCCGCCCCGCGTCGCCGAATGGTTGGCGATGGACGAAGGAAAATGGACGAAGGGAAACGGCCGAGGGGAACCGGCCGAGGGGAAACGGAACGCACCGGTTCGTTTCCCGTCGATCCGCGGGAATCGCCGTTGCGGCCCGCGCTCCGACCCGCCCGCTCGCCCGCGAAATACGAAGGGGGCCGGAGGTTTTTGAGGCCTCCGGCCCGAGGGAGAGAGGAGTTTCCACCTAGCTTCCCGGGCCGAGCACCGCTCGCAAAGTGCAAGGCCTCTAGGTGGGACTCACCGTGGCCGACTTGCGTCGCCCACGCCGGGATCTTTGCACGGCCCTCCGGGGGGGTGAAGCCCTCCTCGTGCTTTTTTTTCTCCGTCCTCCGCTGGTCGGGGCGTCTGTCCCGCAGGCTGGAATTGCGTGGGTATCCAGACTTCGAAGAGCGCGCCGTCCGCCTTTCGGCGGACATGGAACCCACCGCCCGCGGCGAGTGCGAGAGTGCGCACCACGGCCAGACCGCGGCCCGTTCCGTGCGCTTTCCCGCAGCTGAAACCTTCCTCGAACAGTGCGGCCAAAGCCTCGTGCGGCAATCCTCCCGCATCGTCCTCGACCCGCAGCACGAGCAGGTCGTCGTTCGTCCCGAGGTGAACGCAGATCGAAGTGCCCGGGCTCCGGAGCGACGCGGCCTCGAGTGCGTTGCGGACCAAGTTGCGCACGAGGCGGCTCCACGCCTCCGATCCGCACACTGGGACGAGTCCGCGAGCGGAGTCCGCGATCCCGAGTTGGATGCAGGCGCCCGAGCGTTCGACCTCGGCGCGCTCGAGCGCCAGGACGTCGGCCGTCACGATGTCGGCGGCGATGTCGAGTTCGACTGCAGCCGCGCGACCGAGGAGTCCGCGAGCCACGAGTGCCCCCGTGCGCTCGCACTCACGCTGCACGGCTTCGTCGAACGCCTGACGCTCGGTGTGGGGGAGGTCCGCGCCGAACCGTTCGAGCACCTGACGCGTGGCCATCAGGCTGGTCAACGCATTGCGCACGTCGTGTTCGATGCGGCCCGGTTCTCCCGGCGAGGGACGCGCGGGCAGCGGCGCTTCCGGCCCGTTCGAGTCACCGCTCGCGAGCTCGACGAGGAGCATGCAGGTGAGCAACGCTTCGAGCCGGTCCTCGGCCTCCTCGTCGATCGTGGTCGCGAGGAGGAGAGCCACGCCTGCGTCACCGATCTGCGCGCGCACGAGTGCGCAACCCGGAAGACGGAAGAGCGGGTCGCATTCGAGTGCGCGGCGCGTGGCGCGTTCCGTCTCGAAGCGTCCACCGCGCCGACCGCGTTCGACACTCGGTCGCCAGGCGCCCCCGGACTCGAGTCGCCACAACGCGCCGGAGTCGGTGCTCGCGGCCGCGAGTGCTGTTTCGAGCACGACTCGATCGCGCACCGCGAGTGCTGTCGAGCGCACCACGAGGTCGATGAGGGCCGCGGCGGCGTCGAGTGCAGGCTCCTTTCCCAAGCGCGCTATCCTGTCGCGTACCATGCGGATTCCGGGGCTCACGGTAAAGATCGACGACGCGACGTTTCCATGGCGTCCAACGCGCCACCGCGGCATCTCCTGGGCGCCGCTCTTCGCCGGCGAAGGCGTCGAAGGACCGCGCGAGAGTGCCGTGCTGATCCGCATGTCCCCCGGATGCGGCTACCCGCCGCACCGCCACGTCGGCATCGAAGAAGTGCTCGTCCTGGCCGGCGGATACCGCGACGAGCTGGGAGACCATCGGACCGGCGAATACCTGCGGTATGCGCCGGACAGCATCCATGCGCCCGTGGCGCTCGGGGATCCGCATTCCCCCGAGGGCCCCGGGAACGAGGCCTGTCTCCTCTTCGCCTCGGCGCGCGGCGGTGTCGTGAACATCGCCTCGACCTGATCCGCTCCTTCAGGTCTCGCGCCCCCGCGATGGGAGGCGCAGAATGGCGAGATGCAGCACCGCTGGCCGGCTGGAGCGGAGACGTACCTCGACGTGAACGGATCGACTCCGGTGCACCCGGCGGTCCTCGAGCACGCTCTACCCTTCCTGACGGGCCACTTCGCCAACGGTTCCGCCGCGCATCCGGGTGGTCGCGCGGTCCGTGAGGCGCTCGACGCGGCACGAGTCGCGGCGGCGACTGCGCTCGGCGCAGAGGAGGACGAGCTCGTCTTCACGAGCGGGGGCAGCGAGTCGAACAACCACGCGCTGCTCGGCGTGCTCGCGGCGAGTCGAGGCCGCCACCTCGTCGTCACCGCGATCGAGCACAAGTCCGTGCTCTCCACGGCCGCGTGGCTCGAATCGCGCGGGGTCGTCGTGACGCGCGTCGCACCGCGCACGACGGGTGCGGTGGACCCGGCCGACATCGAACGTGCGCTGCGACCGGACACGGCCCTCGTCGCGGTGATGCTCGCGAACAACGAGACCGGCGTGCTCCAACCGATTCGCGAGATCGCGCGGATCACACGCGCGCGCGGCATTCCATTGCACGTGGATGCCGTCGCGGCACTCGGCAAGGTGCCGATCGACGTGCGGGATCTCGGCTGTGACATGCTGGCTCTCGCCGCACACAAGCTCTACTCGCCGAAGGGCGCGGGCCTCTTGTGGATTCGCTCCGGCGTCGCCGTCGAACCGCTCGTGCACGGCTGTGGCCAGCAACGCGGCCAGCGCGGGGGGACGGAGAACACATTCGCGACGATCGCGTTCGGGGGCGCGCTCGAACTCATGGCGAAGGATCGCTTGGCGGACGCTCCCGGCGAGCACGCGCGCCAGGCCGCGCTCTGCGATGAACTCGTGCGACGTATCCAGGACCTCGTGCCCGACGCCGAGCGCAACGGCTTCGGCCCGTCGCTCCCGAACACGCGCAACGTGTGGTTTCCCGGTCGAGCGGGGCACGAGCTGCAAGCCGCGCTCGGCGCGCGCGGCATCGCGGTCGCCGCGGGGTCCGCGGCGACGGGCGCGACTCCGAGCCACGTGCTCACTGCGATGGGTGCACCGGGCGCGCGTGCCACCTCGAGCCTGCGTTTCTCGATCGGGTTGCCGACGACACGCACTTCCATCGAACGAACGATCGAAGCCTTGGCCCAAGTCTTGGGCGCCGTTCCCGAGGCCGCACGATGACGCACGCGGACGGAATTCGCGCCCCGCGGGAAGCCGACCTGGCGCCGATCTCGGCGGTCCAGCGCGTGCTGACCGCCGAGTTCGAGCGTGACCCGCTCGGTCCGCGCGTCGCCGCGATCCTGGGCGACTACGCGCGTCGACACGGGGACTGGCGCAACTTCGCGCACTTCGCGGACGGTCGCTACACGCGCAACCTCGTCGGTCGGACGGAGTCGTACGAACTCCTCGTCTTGTGTTGGGACGCAGGCGTCGCGAGCCCGATCCACGACCACGCCGGTCAGAAGTGTTGGATGGCCGTGCTCGAGGGGCGCATCGAGGAGTTGCAGTACGAATGGCCGGGAGCGCGCGCCACGGGACCGCTGCGGGCCACCGGTGCGCGCGGTTACGAGGCCGGCAAGGTCGCGTACATCGACGACGACATCGCGCTCCACCTCGTGCGGCCGGCCGATGGGCGCGCCGGGATTTCCCTGCACCTCTATTCGCGGCCGATCGAAACGTGTCTGGCGTACGACGAGGCCACGGGCAGCGTGTTGCCCCGCCAACTGACCTACCACACGGCCTGAAGGCCGGGCCGCGACGCCCTCGAGCGCGGGAGACTACCCTTCGGTCGGGGACCGTTCGCGTGGGCCCGGTCTGCGCGCCAGAAGGCCTGGAAAGAGGCCCTGAACTGAAAAGAGACCCTGAAAAGAGTCCAGCTAAGAAGAAAGCGCCTGTCCGGACAGACAGGCGCTTTTTCGACTCTCTCGGATCCCCCTTGCGCCAGTAGCCGGACCAGCCTTCCTCCGTGAAGAGGGGGCGTTTCCGGATGGATTCCAGCGCTCGGTGAGCCCGGCCGCGCACCGTGAGGTGATCGCCGAACCCTTCACATTCTCAAACGCGCTTTCTGACCCTCACCGCTTGGAAATCTCTGATCTTCTTCGAGGGGAGCCCAATTCCCGTCATCTTGACCACCTTCGGGGCGTCGGATAGGTTCCCTCGCCCTCCGGCAACGGCGGGGGGGGGGAGCTGGGCTTCGGCGCGGTCTCTCGAGGTCCTTCGGGCGGTGTAGCTCAGTTGGTTAGAGCAATGGCTTCATAAGCCATGTGTCGGGGGTTCGAATCCCTTCACCGCTACCACCTCGATGCGATTCGGGGGTTCGCCTCGAGCCGGGCCGAGGTCGGCCGGGTCGAGTGGGTCCCCACCCGCCCTCAGCCCCGCGCGGACTCGCGCACCAAACCGGCCAGCGTCTGCACGAACAGCGGGTCGGCGTTCAGACAGGGCACGAGGAGCAGGTCGGCTCCGCCATCACGAACATCGTCGCGCAGCCGGATTCCGAGTTCCTCGAGGGTCTCGAGACAATCCGCGGTGAAGCCCGGAGCCATGAGCGCGAGCGTGCCGCCGGAGCGTGCACGCGCCACCGCGGCGACGTCCGTGGCCGGCTCGAGCCACGGCTCCCGCCCGAAACGAGACTGCCAAGTGAGACTCCAATCCGCGTCGCCCAGCCCGAGGCGCGCGGCCAGCCCGCGCGCCGTGGCCGCGCACTGAATCGGATAGGGATCGCCAGCGCTGGCATAGCGGACAGGGATCCCATGGAAGGAAAAGATCCAGTGCGCGATCGCCCTTCCCGCCGTGGCGGAGCGCGCCGTCGCGGCCAAGGCGTCGAGGTACCCCGGCTCCGTGGGATACGGCGGCGCGACCGCGAGGGCCGGGATCGCGCGCTGGCGTCCGAGGACGCGGAACGTTTCCTCGACCGCGCTCCCCGTCGTGGCGCTGGCGTACTGGGGGAACGCGGAGAGCAGCACGAGACGCTCACAGCCCGCGTCGAGGAGTTCCTCGATCGCAGCCGCGATCGATGGGTTGCCGTAGCGCATCGCGACCGCGACGCGGTACTTCGCGCCGAGCTCGCTCTGGAGCCCCGTAGCTTGCGCGCGGGCGTTGGCGAGGAGCGGTGAACCCGCGCTCGTCCACACGGACTCGTACGCCTCGGCCGACGCCCGACCGCGGCGCGGCAGGATCACGAGTTCGAGGAGGATCCGCCACAGAACCGGGTTCAAGTCCACGACTCGTCGATCCGTGAGGAACTGCCGCAGGTAGCGACGCACCTCGCGCGGACGCGGGGCGTCGGGCGTGCCGAGGTTCGTCCACAGCACTCCGATCGGCGCGGTCGAGAGCTCGCTCGTGCTCATCCGTCAGCGATCCGGGCGTCGTCGTGGTAGAGCCCGCTCCGATCTCCGTCGAGGCTACCGTCGTCGATCGAGTATTCCCAGACGCCGCTGCGCCGACCGCGGTCGTGGACACCGCGCGCCTCGATCACGCCGTTCGCGTGCCAATAGGTCCACGGCCCGTGACGTGGGCTCGTCTTGGTCGCGGAGTCCGGCCGGCGCTCACCCTCGGAGCGTTTCTCGCCGTTCGACCACCATTGGGTCCACGTGCCGACGCGCAAGCCATCGACGTAATCGCCGCGCTCGCGCGGAAGGCCGTTCGGATAGTTCCATGTCCAAGCGCCGACTTCCGCGTCGCTCGTGCTGGATCGATGACCCTGGACGCGGGGTTCTTCGTCCAAGAGCCCCACGCGCACTTCGCGCGTGCACCCGCTCGCGCACCAGAGCGCGAGCGCAGCGAGCGCGACAGGAGGAGCTGCTCCGACACGGGACGTGGCGCTCATGTTCGCGGGATCGCCGCTCCCGGATCCCTTACCCCGTGATGAATTCACGGGCTCGGCGCCGCGGAGCGGCGCAAAAGGCGTGCGCGAGCGTGTAGGTTCGATTTTCTCACTCGATCTCGCGACGCGCAGCGACGCCACATGAATCCGAGAGCCCGTAGATTCGATTTCTTCACGGGATCTCAGAGCGTGTGAAGAAATCACACGCTCTCGCGACACGCAGCGTCGCCACTAGATTCTGAGAGCCCATACGATCGATTTCTTCACGGGCTTTCAGTGGAGGAACAGCAGTTCGCGGTACTTGGGCAGCGGCCACAGTTCGTCGTCGACCAGCATCTCGATCGCGTCGGCAGCCTCGCGGACCTTGACCATCGCCGGCACGACTTCCTCGCGGAACGCGCACGCGACTTCGTTCGGGCCCCCCTTCGCCTCCTCGGCGTGATGGCGTGCTTTGACGAGTTCTCCGATGCCGCCGCGCAGGCGGTTCAAGCATTCCGTGATCGAGGACAGGTGTTCCTTCTGCGCGCGCAGATCCGCCTGCGGGTTGACGACGAGGACGCTGGCGATCGAGTCGGCGACCCGCTTCTGCGCCGCGAACGCCGCCGGCATGACCATCGTCTGCGCGATGTCGCGCATGGAGAGCGCCTCGACCGAGAGGCGATGCGAGTAGGCTTGGTTCATGACGGTCGCGCGCGCTTCGAGCTCGCGCTGGCTGTACACCGCGAAGCGCTCGAACAGCTGAGCGTTCGTGGGCGAAGCCACGTTCGCGAGGGCCGACGGCGTGTCGCGCAGATTCAAGAGCCCGCGACGTTCGGCTTCCTGGACCCATTCCGCGGAGTAGTTGTCGCCGCTGAACAGGATGCGCTTGTGCTTGGTGAAGATCTCACGCACGAGCGCTTGGATCACGTCGCGTCGATCGCCGGCGCCCCCGCGCTTCTCGATCTCGATCGCCATCCACTCGATGCTCTCGGCGACGATCGTGTTCAAGATCGTGTTCGGCCACGCGATCGACTGGCTGGAACCGACGGCGCGGAACTCGAACTTGTTGCCCGTGA
>Ga0163149_10008011_pt1 | contig 10530 bp, 17 predicted proteins | sample OliLakLV19MP5G1_FD_148604 | JGI IMG/M metagenome (GOLD analysis project Ga0163149, IMG submission 148604) | Freshwater microbial mat bacterial communities from Lake Vanda, McMurdo Dry Valleys, Antarctica - Oligotrophic Lake LV.19.MP5.G1 | ecosystem: Environmental > Aquatic > Freshwater > Lake >...
GCTGGAAACTTTCTGATGATAGAGAAACTAAGCTTTATCTGGCAACTCATATTAACCATCCTTCCAGTATATGGTGTAGAACATCTAATAACAATTACAACTGGCTATATATTCATTTTTTGGAATTGTTGCGCGAATACACTTATCGGTATAATAAAATTCACAAATGCAGTTTTCTTGTTGATGTATTGAAAACACCGCCATGCAATATAACAATAGGACCCGAAACTTCGGTTACTGCCACGATGCCAGATGTATATAAAATTCGTGGTAACAGCGTGGAATCATATCGCAATTATTATAGACTGGGCAAGGCACACTTACATAAGTGGACTAATAGAACCCCACCCGATTGGATAAAATAATGACCAGAAACAATCAAGCATTTATATTTGACCTTGACGGAACCACAGCAGACTGTGAACACCGCAGGCATTGGATTGCAACCAAGCCAAAGAATTGGCGTGCCTTCTTTGCTGGTATCCCCGATGATCCTGTTATTGAATGGGTTGCTGCAACGATTCGCAAAACATATGCCCGAGGTATAACGGACGTTGTAATCGTAACGGCACGGGATGAATCATGCCGGAAGGACACGGAAACATGGCTGCAAAAGCATGGCATTCCCTATCACGCCATCTATTTCCGTGGCTTCAATGATTATAGGGATGATGCACTTGTCAAGAGTGAAATCTATGCTCGGGTAAAGGCCGATGGATTTAAGCCTGTTCTGGTATATGATGATCGACCAAAGGTCCTGCGTATGTGGGAAGCCCATGGCCTGGTCATTGTAGATTGCGGGGATGGAGTAGAATTCTAATGGAGTATTGGAAATAATGTACCATTATGCAATTGGTGACATTCATGGCTGCCTTGACTCTTTCAGAAGAATTATGGCCGATATTGATATGGATGAGTCAAGCGAGCCGCGCAAGATCATCTTGTTAGGAGATTATATTGATCGCGGCCCTAGCCCTAATTCAAAGGGCGTACTCGATTTGATCATTAAACTTCAAGAGGAACGAGGCCGCGATAACATAATTGCCTTGCAAGGCAATTATGAGGATATGGCTATTCATAATTGGCGACTCTGGCAACAGCATGGCGGCCCGGAAACCGAACATTCTTATGCCGATGGCCACATGTCAATTGAACATCATGAATTTATACGTAAACTTCCATTGTATTATGAAACTGTGCATAATATATTTGTTCATGCCGGCATTGATGATCAACCTTTCATACCAATGGATCATCAATCAAAATCAGCCTTGCTTTGGAAACGTTTCCAACATGGATACAATCCAAATATTACGAAGGTACTTGTACATGGGCATACTCCAGTCATCCAAATTGAATTGCTTCCCAACCGAGTTAACTTGGATACTGGATGCGTATTTAATGGTTGCCTATCTGCCGCTAAGTTCGGGTCAGATTCGGGTACGCCTATTAAATTCTTTTGCGCCTATTAAATTTTGTAATACAACACATAGAAAACGGAAATAGTATCCGGTAATCATTTCCGAGCCATGCGCCTACCGCATACCAGCCTTGCGCCGAATTCATTTGAGTTTCGGCGCAATTCCGTGTATAATGGACGTAAGATAGAACCCACAAAGGAATTAATATGAATAAAGCTACTGCCACCAATATAGTAACAGTGTTTGTTCTGGTGCCTGTTATGATGTTTTTAGGACCACTTATATTGACGTATATGTGGGAATGGTTTGTTATACCGCTTTTAGATGCACCTGCATTGGGATATTGGAACGCCATGGGACTTTCAATGATAATTTCATTTTTTAAATATGTTCCCGCAATCGGCGAATTAAATCAGGCGGCGCGTAAAGGAATGACCGATGGGGAAAAATCGGCACAGTCCTTAGATCAAGCCACCAAATATGTTACGTTTATGCTCTTTGCTTGGGGTATATCTTATCTCATTTCATTTGGTATATAATGAAGGCAATATTGCTATGGTGTTTTATTGTGGCATTGGGTATAATCCTATTGCAAATATGGAACGAATATTCAATTTGGAATAAATGCCTGGACCACAATTTTATCGGGATATGTATAGAATTCTAATGACAATGATTGATATTAAACGGACTGCATGGTTGAATTCAAATATGCACATGAAGAAATCAAGGAAATCAAAGGAAATAGTATCTGGTAAAGTTACATATGCAGGAATAACATAGCTGCCATGCTACGGAAATATTGCTTTCCGTAGCATTTTGTTGTATAATGGTACTATAACGAATGTACTAAAGGAACAAGATGTTTTATGAATTTCCTAAGATAGAAACGATTGAGGATGTGTTGCCGGCTATTGCGGCCGCGCCAGAATTTATTGTAGCAGAAAAGGATGGCTACAAGGTTATAAACTACATGGTAAACATGGAAGATACCTTTCCGCCTATCATGGCCGAGAATGAATTGATCGGCGCCATGCGCCGCGAATGCCGCGGTTCTAAGTTTGACTCTGCGAGTGGCAAGATAATTGCGCGGCCATATCACAAGTTCTTTAATGTGGGCGAGCGCGAGGAAGTCATGCTGTCTAAGATTGATCTTGATACCGAGCATGTGCGCCTGGAAAAGCTTGATGGTTCCATGATTCACCCAATGTTGGTGAACGGTGTCATCCGTTGGTGCACCAAGATGGGCATTACCGATACGTCTATGCAAGCCGAGGAATTTGTTGCAAAGAATCCGCACTATCAAGCGTTGGCTGCCTCCGTCATTGAAGGAGGCCATACACCTATATTTGAGTGGTGTTCTAATAAGAATCGTATTGTTCTGGATTATCCAGAAGATCAATTGATTTTGACTGCCGTTCGGCACATGATTGATGGCGATTATTATCCGTACACCACGTTACAAATTATGAGTGATACTTGGGGCATTCCTATTGTTGGTAAATCCGAATCTACTATCTCGGAGATTGCCGCACTTGAGAATACGGAAGGCATTGTTATCCGTTTTGATAATGGGCACATGCTTAAGATGAAATGTGCTTGGTATGTCTTGCGTCACAAGTCAAAAGATGCTATAATGAGAGAGAAGAATGTAATGGAATACATCTTTAAGGAACAAGTGGATGACGTTATCCCTTACCTAACAGAAGATGATGCTGATAAGTTACGTAAGTTCCAGCACAACGTTATGTCGGCTGTAGTCAATCTTTCCGTTAGGTTGGAACAACAATACGTTCGACTCTTAGCAGATTCAAAAGGTGTGCGCCGCGATTTTGCGGAAATGAACACAGGTCCTTTCAAGGCTATTCTATTCAAGGCCCTTGATGGCCATGTCATATATGATTTACTTTTAAAGTTCTTGGCGTCTAAGACAGGCACCCAAACGGCAATAAACGAAATACGCCCCATGATTGGTGGCCTAAAGTGGAATTATTAGATTGAGAAGATCATTAATGATAGCACAATTAAAGACCCGCAGAAAAGGAGCATGATAATGCGCCTTGGGATAGTATCAGGGAGCAGTGCCAGGTGAGCCTCAGCGACGACGACAAGGCACTGATTGCGGACCACATCGCGCGGGGGGAGCCACTGCCCGAGCGGTTCCGCTGGCTGTTGTTCAAGGAGCCGCGCGAGGCGGAGCTGATCTGGCCGGGCAAGACCAGCGATGTCACCAATGTCGTGCTGCCGTTCCAGTCCATCGAACAGATCGACGGCGGCGGGCGACAGGGCGGCTGGTCGAACAAGCTGATCTGGGGCGACAACAAGCTGGTGCTGGCCAGCCTCAAAGGCGGGCCGCTGCGCCACGAAATCGAGGCGGCGGGCGGATTGAAGCTGGTCTATATCGACCCGCCGTTCGATGTGGGGGCGGATTTCAGCTACACTCTGGAGGTTGGCGGGAGTGATTTAGTAAAAGAGCCTACAGTATTGGAAGACATAGCATATCGTGACACATGGGGGCGAGGTCAGCATTCTTTTCTTGCGATGATTTCTGAGCGACTATACTTGATTCTCGACCTAATGGCACCAGATGGCGCGATTTATCTGCATTGTGATTGGCGGCTTAATTCGTCTCTTCGTCTTATTATGGACGAAATTTTCGGGCGCGATCAATTCGTAAATGAAATCGTCTGGCACTACAGGCGTTGGAGTAACGCAACTTCGACATTCCAAAAAATGCACGACAATTTGTTGTTTTATTCGAAAGGCTCTGAAAAAACATTCAACCTACTATATCAGAATTACGCTAATCCAGATTGGATTGAGGATACCGTGCGGGGAGTGGTCGATGGAAAACTGGTTCGCCTGAAAGACGAGGATGGAAACTACCTAAAAAGAGAAACTGAAAATAAGGGTGTCCCGATGCATGATGTATGGGAGGACATAAACTTTATTGGGCCAACCTCCGGCGAAAGGATCGGTTATCCGACGCAAAAACCATTGGCACTGATTGAACGAATTTTGAATGCATCCTCCAATCCCGGCGACCTCGTGGCCGATTTCTTCTGCGGCTCCGGCACCACGCTTGCAGTCGCCGAAAAGCTGGGCCGCAAATGGATCGGCGCCGATCTGGGGCGTTTTGCCATCCACACCAGTCGCAAGCGCCTGATCGGGGTGCAGCGCGAATTGAAGGCGGCGGGCAAGCCGTGGCGCAGCTTCGAGATTCTCAACCTCGGCAAATACGAGCGCCAATGGTTCGCCGGGATTGATCCGACACTGCCCGAGCCGCAGCGCCTCGCCGCCGCCGCACGCGCCGAAGGCGCTTATGTCGCGCTGATCCTCGAAGCCTATCGGGCGAGCGCGGTGGAGCAATCGCCGCCGTTCCACGGTGAAAAGGCCGGGGCGTTCGTGGTCATCGGCGCACTGGACTCACCCGTCACCGAAAGCATGGTGCAAGAGGCGGTGGAAGCGGCGCGGCGCATGGGGGTTACGCGGATCGACGTGCTGGGCTTTGAGTTTGAAATGGGGCTGGCCCCCCGCGCCGTCGATGAAGCGCGGGCCAAGGGCGTGGCGGTGGCGCTGCGCTACATCCCCAAGGACGTATTCGACCGGCGCGCGGTGGACAAGGGGCAGGTGAGTTTTCACGATCTGGCCTATGTCGAGGCCAAGGCGGCGGTGCTGTCCAGGCGCGAGCGCAGCATTGCCGTCAGCCTGACCGATTTTGGCGTCAGCTACCGTCAGGACGGGCTGGAAAGCATGATCGAAGGCATGAAGCCGGGAACGCGCGTGACGGTGGACGGCGGGCAGGTGGTCAAGATTGTGAAGGCAAAGGATGGCAGTGTCACCCGCGAGGTGCTGTCCAAGGAATGGACCGACTGGATCGATTACTGGGCGGTCGATTTCGACTATGCCAGCCGCCCGGAAACCATGCTCGAAACCGTGACGCAAGCCGATGGCAGCACCAAGCATGTGTCGCAATGGACGGGCCGCTATATCTTCGAGAACGAGTGGCAGAGCTTCCGCACCCGCAAAAGTCGCGCGCTGGAACTGACCAGTGCCTCTCACAGCTACGCCACGCCGGGGCGCAAGCAGATCGCGGTCAAGGTGATCGACATCTTCGGCAATGACACGACCAAGGTGATCGGGGTGGAAGTGTAATGCCGGCAATAAACGAAATACGCCCCATGATTGGTGGCCTAAAGTGGAATTATTAGATTGAGAAGATCATTGATGATAGCACGGATGAAACACCAACTCTGGTTGAAGGAGTTTCTGCCAAAAAGGATTGGGCGCAGTCGTGAAATCCTATCGATGGAGCCCACCATATCAAGAGCGGCGCCATTGTCTAATAACCTTTATGTTAGTGGCGGGTATAAAAGATCCGTTACTGATTATAGATGGCGCAAAGATTCGGAAGAAAAACTGAATACTATCCGCGAGATTGAACGCAAAGCAAAAAGAGTGGCACCGGCCTATAACAAAGGCGCCATTCAATATATTACAGATGAAACAGACCCAACCACATTAGGTAGGAAAATATGATGTCTGAACTTGAAAAATTTCTTGCCATGCGAGGCGTCATGCCTCACGATACGTGCCAGACGTGTCAGGGCATGGGAACGATCCTATACGGCAATACTAACACGTATCGCAACGGCTGGATAGCAGGTCAGGCCTTCACCCGCGACGTATGTAACTTGTGCTGGGGCTCGGGTACCAAGGAACCCTGGCCGTCACACTTGGAATTTTATAAGATGCGTAAAACAGTTGCAGATGTGAACGAAAGCATCAAGGAATTAATCCAAAAATGACTCTTGACGAGATCATCAATCCGGCCCTGGAATCCGACCCTGATCTTATCACCATGAAGCTTCGAATAGCACGCCATTACACAGGAGACAAAGACATGAACACCCTTAAAATCACCAAAGCCGATCTAGACGCCGATAACTACTACATCGGCGTCACCGATGTTTCTCAGGAGTATGATGGCTCGATTGAAATTGACGCCGATCTTGGCACGGCAAAGTTCAAAACTTCGCTGCGAGCCAAAAATGCTATCATTGCATTAGCGGGCTCCGGCATCCAAGCAGGAGAGGTCATCAAAGCCGGAGATGGCATCGAAGCCGGACAGGGCATCTACGCCGGATTGGGCATCAAAGCCGGATTTGGCATCGTCGCCGGAGATGGCATCAAAGCCGGATGGGGCATCGAAGCCGGAACAGGCATCATCGCCGGAACGGGCATCAAAGCCGGAGCGGGCATCGTCGCCGGTTCGGGCATCAAAGCCGGAGATGGCATCAAAGCCGGAGGGCACATCGATGCTGGAGGGCACATCGTAGCCGGTTTGGGCATCGAAGCCGGATGGAACATCAAAGCCGGGCGGAACATATCCGCAAAATGGATTGTAGCAAAACTGCGTATCTTTGCCGGACTATGCTCGTGGCGACTTCCCACGGAGGAAGAAACCGAAATTCGTGCCGAATTACGCGAAGGTGCTATTGCCTTCGGAAAACTTGTCGGGCCTGCTGAACCAACCACATTAGGAGGAAAATATGACTGACCGCGAAAAGTTTGAATTAATGGGCCGCTATTTTATGTCATTAATGGAAGGTGATACTCATATGATTGATGAGGCCTTGGAATTATTGGAAACCGAAGGCATTATTGACGCCGATCATGAAGTAATATATGCGGATGATGAATAATGCCAATTAGATTTCAAAAATGGATTACCAGACAGGATTTGAAAAACAATCCTAATGTGTATTATGTGTTTGGTGACAATGAGAAACGATGCGGCCTTGGCGGCCAAGCCAAGGAAATGCGAGGCGAACCAAACGCAATTGGTGTTTGCACTAAGAAAGCACCTGGCATGAATGAGAATGACTTCTATAATGAAGGCACCGGAATAGAATATCCGGACATGGCAATAGGTGATATGGACAAAATTATTGATTTGGTTCTTGAGGGCAAAACAGTTGTAATGCCTTCCGATGGACTAGGTACCGGCCTTTCGCAATTGCCGTACCGGCATCCAAGCCTGTATTCCCATCTATATTTTATGTTGCAGTACATGTATAAAGAGGGCACCATACCATGGGAGAAGCCCCATGGATTTATCGAGGGGACCCGTGGATAAAATTAATAAACTCCTGAAAGAAACAGAAGCCATATTCAATCGAGTTGTAATAGCTGGTTCCGATTTGGCCCGAGTGATAGGCTATTCGGAAGATAAGTGCGACTGCTATGTTATATGCCAACACATGGCGAATCATTACGGTGAGCCAGGCCGGATTGTGCATCATTCATATGTGGGTGGTGTAACTTCATTGTGGCGCCTCAAGGGGCAAAGTTACGTCCTTTCAACCGAAGGCGAGGAATGGGATGATTACACCCGTCTTGATACCTTATTAGAGCTGAATGGCGCGCCAAAGGCCACGGAATTTAGAGTTGAGATAGACCACGAAAACATTGAGGCATACAGGCCTTATACAGGAGACTAGAATGAAAGTTAAAATCGGGCCATATAAGAACTGGGTTGGTCCATATCAGATTGCCGGCTTGCTTAAGTATGTCGGTGTATCGGATGATAAGTGCCATGACATTGGCGGCTGGATGGCTGATAATGTTCCTGGTCTAATGAAAACATGTTCTTGGATTGAATCAAAGCGCCATCGTAAAGTGAAGGTGCGCATTGATTATCCTGATATCTGGTCCATGGACAGTACACTTGCCCTTATCGTGGCGCCAATGTTGCGAATGCTTAAAGAAAAGAAGCATGGCGCGCCACACACGGAGGATGAAGATGTTCCTATTGAGTTGCGCAAGACACCCGTAGCCGAGGAATATGACACGGACAGCAATCATTTCGCGCGGTGGGATTATATCCTTGATGAAATGATATTTGCATTTGAATCCCTCGAAAAGGATGATTGGGAAATGCAGTTTCATACCGGCGAAATGGATATAGAGTGGAAGCCAATTGATGATGGTAAATTCTTCGAAATGGGCAAAGGTCCAAAAGATACCCATGTATTTGACCGAGACGGCTTCATGGCATATCAAGATCGTATGCGCAATGGTTTCCGTTTGTTCGGTAAGTATTATTTCTCGTTGTGGGATTAAAGGATAAAAACATGACACAGGAGCCAAAGCCATGAACGATGACGAGGAACTACGATTGCTACGCCGGATTGAAGGGTTGATTGCAGAGAACCAAAAGCTGCGCGGGCGGCTGATCGCAGAGAATCAAAAACTGCGTGGGGCGCTAACCGAGTTGGCGGAGGAGGCGGTGTGGATGGCGGCGCAGGCGGGGCTGCTTGCAGGAAGGGCAGGTAAGCTCATTGAACTTATTGAGGCTGCACCGACAGCGGATGCAACCACACAGGAGACAAAACCATGACAACAACAGAAGCAACAAGTTTCACGACTAAAGCCGCCGCGCCATGGAATTCCATGAATGACTGGCAACCGATTGAAACAGCGCCCAAGGACGGAACCACGATCTTGGCGGTCGATGCGCTAATCCAAGACACTCACGCGGTGGTTTACTATGATGATGGTCTGTATCCGGGGTCGATTTATGTCTGGCATGTGACAGACACGACCATTGCGTATCATAGAGATAGATTTACGCACTGGATGCCACTACCTGCCCAACCACCACAGGAGCCAAAGACATGACTGACATTCCATGGATGGAAGAAAGCGATTTGAGAATTGAACCTTGGCCGCCGCATCAGCAGGGTGGTCAACATGCAGGCGGAATGTTGACCGGCGTTTGGGTTGAACACTTGCCGAGCGGGATTGTGGCAATCGTCAACATAGGTCTAAGCCAGCAAAAGAATAAGGAAATAGCCATGGACATGATTTTAAGCGCCCTGACACATAAGAATTATCGATGATCAACGACCGTAAATTGGAACGTGTATCAAGAGCCATATGTGCTGCTGCTGGCCGATATGACACACCTAATGTTCCGTACTCGGAACAAGATCCACCAACGCAAGAGAGGCGGCCCTGTAAACATTGTTATAACGAAGTGACTAAAAAAGAAGAATGCAACATGTGGTATACATTCAAAAGTGAAGCGGTAGCTGCTATTACCGCAATAAAGGGATTTTAAAAAGATACATTTTAGTATTATTATTGGAACATTTTCGTCTTGGGCCCGTTGGAATAGGACGGTCCTAGTACCACTTGCATTCCTTTAGGAGTGTGTTATAATGGAATTAACAGTGATAGATAAAGGAATATTATGACGCGGCCCGTATGTTACATGCTGATAGGACTCCCATATTCAGGTAAATCAAAATGGGTCAAGGAACACAGATCGGATATTCCATATGAATTGATTGATACTGATTCAATTATTGAAGATTGGGCAAACGAAGATCACACTTCATATAATCAATCATTATTCAAATATATCAAAAAGGCATCTAAGGAAATGTTCAAACGCGCCATGCTTGCCGTTGAACTAAATCATGACATTTATTGGGACCAAACCAACCTGACCCGCAAGAGTCGGGCCCGCAAGCTTATCATGATACCAGATCATTATGAAAAGGTGGCGGTGGTATTCCCAGATATTACGGATGAGGAATTGATTCGTAGGCAGGACCTCCGGCCCGAAAAGATGGTACGCAAGAATATCATCAATGATATGCGTGAATCATATGAGTCGCCAATGATCGATGAGGGCTTTGGCCGCATTGTAGATATACATAGATCATACTAAGTAATAATTCCTTAACCATAATAGCAGGTAACGATTGTAATAAGATCGTTACCTGCTATAATTATATCTGAGCCTTGCTCATAAAAGATGTAATATAAGGAATTGAAATGAAGAAAACTATTTTCGTACTGGGTGCAGTTGCCCTTATGAGTGCCGCACTACTGTCTGGTACCTCGTTGGCGGCCAAGCCGAAGCAAATTTGCAAACTCGACACTGTAACACAGGTTTGGACCTGTTGCACTGAATTAAACGTGAAGGCCAATTGGAAGGATGCCTCAACCAAGTCTTGTTTCTCCCGCAAGGCCGGCGGCGATTCAAATGATAAGCCAGCAAAAACCGATGAGCCGAATAACCCACCGCCTCCTCCGC
>Ga0163149_10008014_pt1 | contig 10529 bp, 7 predicted proteins | sample OliLakLV19MP5G1_FD_148604 | JGI IMG/M metagenome (GOLD analysis project Ga0163149, IMG submission 148604) | Freshwater microbial mat bacterial communities from Lake Vanda, McMurdo Dry Valleys, Antarctica - Oligotrophic Lake LV.19.MP5.G1 | ecosystem: Environmental > Aquatic > Freshwater > Lake >...
CAATTGGAGCATGAAGGACCCACGGTTTGATGAGTTTCGCCTCAATGGTGATGACTTTCGTAACGTACAACGATTTGCCTTGGCTTGCGTTTACTTTGCAACTGGAGGTCCTACCAGCTGGACTTCTCGAGACAACTGGCTATCCGAATTGGACGAGCATGAATGGTTTAAGAAAACCTTGTTTGATAGCAGTGATGGCGGTGCTGGTCCTGGTCGCCCCAATGGGATCACTCATGACCAAGCCAAATTCCTGATAGACCTTATGTTAGCAAACAAAGCGGAACACCTGTTGGATTTGTTGTTGGCAGACAACAATTTGGTCGGTACCATCCCACCAGAGTTGTTTCTGATATCAAATCTCAGATCAATCGATATAGCGAGAAACGCCCTAACTGGAACAATTCCATCCTTCGTTGGCTATCTTACTCAGCTGAAATTTTTGTCCGTCATGGAGAATAAATTCATTTCATCCCTCCCAACTGAGATTGGCAAAATGACATCTCTAGTATCGTTGGTCGCAAGCTGGAATCCTGATCTCAGTGGCCCTATTCCTACCGAGATTGGATACCTCACCAACCTATGGCAATTGGCTCTTGACAAAACTGGTATCTCTGGGACCATTCCAACTGAGGTTGGGGAAATGAACAATATCGTTGCTCTTTTATTTAACAACACAAGGCTTCAAGGAAGTATACCATCAACACTGGGAAATGTCTATGTAAGTTTTCCCTCTCAATTTTATCCGTGTGAGCTTGCAACCGGTAGTCATTCTCATGCGTCAATCCTTGTTGCTTCAGAATTTGCAATACATAGATATCAGTAACAATCGCTTGACTGGATCGATTCCATCTGAGCTAGGGTTAATGGCAAGGACCCCCAGTGGTTCCTTGATCAAGACTTTCTTGGACATAGCTTCAGAGGTCACAGGCCAAAAATTCGATAAGAAAGTATTTGAAAATTTTTTTCATCATTTCGAAAAGGGAGCAGTATACGGCATTGAAGTGGCAAACAATTTCTTGAGTGGGGCAATCCCCACAGAACTTGGCCAGTGCTCAACCTTCACTCTTGTTTCAGTGAGTAACAACACATTAAGTGGCCCTATTCCAACTGAGATGGGCCAGCTCTCTCGTCTCAGCGAACTCCTACTTGGAGGTAACCAATTGACAGGACATGTGCCTGCTCAGTTGTGCTGGATGTCGTTGGTCCAGTTTGATTGCTCGCCTGCTCTTTGTGGTTGTGACTGTGCATGCCCAAATTCGTAGTTGATGTTGTGCTAAGATGTATTAAAACCACGTTTCAAGAGATCAGGGTTTGCACCACGCAGCTGCTCAAATACACATATAGACTGTGCCCCTTATCAATCAAAGAATCAACTTCCGCAAACAAATCAGTCTCCTTTTGCCAACGGTTAATCCAAACTTGGCATGTGCTAGATGTGCACTGGTACCCCTATGATTCAAATTCGGGAATTTAGAAACTATAACGCCATGGTGCGAACTGTTATTCAAATCTTAACCTTACCTGCCTAAAACATATGTTCTCGTCCTCTTCATACTCTAAATGAATAATGCAACATCTCGTCAAAAAACTTAAGTTCGTCATCAAAAAACCAAGAAGCAAGGGACGCGCCACTGCACGGACGCCGCGATATCCTTCATCTTAATCGAATGAGTCATTCGGAAGTTGGGAACGTGACAACCTAGCAAAAAAAAGGAGTTAAACGCCGGTTAGAAAGCAAGCCGAATATCATCCCCGTTCCTCTCACATTTCATTTCACTTGCCGCCCAGGATCCAGCAAACAGCAAGTTACATTGCTGTACTACCAGTAGCTAGTAGCTAGTAGCTAGCTAGTTAATTATTAAGTAGCTACTTGTGCTATGCATCTGGCTGCTAGCTACTACTAGTAGCTACTAGCTACCAGTAGCTACTAGCTAGACAAAGAAACTAATTGGCCACCAAGTTAGCACCTTTCTGCAGCTGCTATAGCAGAGCTGCCATTTGCATGTGCGCCCAGAGTCAGCTAGCTTGCATTTTGTTTGTTAAATCAGCATGTCAAGTTCTTTGCATTTGATGTTTGCTAGCACGCAAAAGAGATCAACATCATCATTCTGTTTCAATGTGCAACAACAATTGCCCACGCATTCTGCAATCAATGGCAGCATGGATTGTTCTTTTGTGCATGTGCCAATTAGCATTCTGCAAACCATTGCGTCAAAAAACAAAAACAAAAGCAAAAACGTTTGTCATGCATGCTAGTAAAAATTCCACCATTGCGACAAAACAATCTTCTGTGTGTGAGAGCCAACACAGGGGCAAAAGCACAGCATGCATCAATGACTGCTAGTCAAAACAAACTGAACATGCTTCTCCATCAGTCGCATGGGCATGCCAGAGATCCAAACTTCCAGACATCTAGCCAATAACAATGTTGAGCACCCTGTCCTCTGTAAAAAACTTCAAGACGGCCCTGTTTTCCAAGATCCTGCAATGTGACAATGCAGACGTCAGAACAGCTGACATGTTTTGCAAAGTCATGGTTGAGACAATGCTCCTTCATGAGTGTGCATCAAAGGTGACACTCTGCAAAGAAAGAAATGACAAACAACAGTCCACTGATCAAGGGCAAAGCAGATGCTGCACACCCCTCACACATGCATGCAGATGGGGCATCAATCCAGGATGGCAGACTCTGTGATGTTCACCCAGGATGTCTGCTCTCACTGTCAGGCTACCCAATGCAGACCTGACTCTAGGACCAACAAAAAGTGCTAGTGGGGGTACAAACATTGGGGGTATTTAGGAAAGAACTTCTAATTTGTGCTCACTCACACCTCATAAATTGTTTCATTTTAGAATAATAAGTGAAGAAAACATTAGGTTTGAGTCGTTAATGAGAGTTAATGGGTACTGACAGTTGTGTTGTATTCAAAGCAGGTGTGTTGCTTTCTTTTGCAATTCAAGCCTTGCTCCCTATTCCACTGGCTATAGAGAATGTCCTTTGCAAGCAGCTCGTCCCAAGACAGCAAGAAGAGTGGGCTGGCCACCCCTCCCCCAGTAACATTGTGCAGGGTTGAAGACCTCGCATGCATCAAGGTGGCGAGAAAAAATGCAGGTTTCTTTAATCGATTGTTGAGAATCACCTCCACCATCGTATTACAATATCCAGTTGTCAATCTTGTGGACACAGTTTGTTTTTATCTGGAAGTTATCATTTTTGGAAAGAACGACAACTGAATGTGTTGGCCGCGTGTCTATTTTGTTTTATGAAAATAAAATAAAAGAAATCGAAACCCATTCTCGACCGATGGAGAGCACACGACACAACCGCTTGGCTAAGGCTACCAACTAGCTGGCGATGATAGATATTGTTGAAGTTCTCTCGTATTTCTAAAGCGAGTACATGCACATCAGTAGGCCCCCTTTCTACCATTAATGTATACTGCTTTGGCGCTTTTGGATTCAAGAATCATGGGACAAGAGCTTGTTTATTCCATTGCATGCCGGATGCTGGTCGAGTGTACAAGTATCGTTCATGCAATCGATCCGTTGGAGATCCACGCCATTCTTCAATCACGGTAGGCGACAACACCAGTCCTGTGGGAATGGATGATGGAAAAGGAACCTCCTTGTCGGCGTATTCTTGTGCCAATGCCTTCATGGTGTCAAGAAAGGATTCACGACCATCCAAGACAGTACTTTGTCCTTGATAATGTTCGTAGTAATGATCCAACAATTGAGCCATTTTGGGTTTGCCTTTCCATCGTTCTCGAACATCATCTTCTTCCAACAAACTCCATTTATCACCGGCAATCCGATATTGAAGCATGTTGGGTTGTTGCCAAAAGGTCATTAGTTCAAACTTTCCTCCACTTGTTTTTAGCTCGTGCAGTTTGGGAGATTTTTGGTTGACCAAAAGCAAAAAAGTACCCTTCTCGGCATCGATTTCGCGCAATCCCACGGTCCGCATTTTGGGAAATCCCGTTTCGTGGTCCACTGTAGCTAGGGTACAAAAGGGAGCATTGGGATCATTGGCGGCACGTGCATCCGACCAGTCTTTTTGAAATTGAGCAATAATGTCATGATCATCTTTCGGTCCTTGATGGCTCGTCATGATTGTGAAATCTGTGGATTATTATGGCTTTTCCGATGTTTTTGGCTCTCGCCAGAACTGCAAACGGAATTGCGAGTAGCTAGTAGGTGATTTGGTCTGATTTGATTTGGTCTGATTTGATTTGATTTGAACGCTTTGCTTTGCTTTGTACAGCCCGCAGGTGGTAATCGAGATAGATAGCACAGACCAGTTGATTTGATGCCAGTGAGTGAGCTGAACGATGGGAATCCGAAAAATTGTCATTTTGGCGAAAGATCTTTGTGACCTGCCCCGCTCGCTCTTGGAGGTCGGTTGGCAATTTTGACACGACAACATGTTGTTGAAAAAAAACATGACAGAGATGTACGTAGGTCGATTACTGTGGACCTTTATTAAGAAAAGTCACAATAAAACAACATCCGCAAAAGGGACTGTTTCCTCCCCCCCTTCCTACCTCACTCGAACCTCTCCTCCCATTCTCTACAATACGCGTCTAGTTCTAGCTAGTAGTAGTTAGCCAATGTACTAGACTAGCTAGTGTATCGACAAACCAATCCAGTAACTGACTTCATTGATTCTCCGTCAAACTTGCAGTCTTGTCGACGCGCCAACAAACAGAGGTCAGCCAGGAAGCCCCCAAATTCGCGTTTGCTTCATGACCGTTTATGATGAGACGGTGTTTTGGAAGATGAGAAATGGCTGCATCCACCAAGTAGTGGATATCCAGAATTTTGCAAAACAAACGAAACAACGGCGGCGGCGGCCAAACAAACAATCAACTACAAGAAGAAGAATATCCACACGACAATTGGGTCTTCTTTCCTTCTCCCACCTTTTTCTCCTCCCAGCAATCGTTCAAGCACAAAATACGTGCGATCATTTGGCCGACACGACGTGTGATTGGAAGTACGACAAAGAATGCGATGCCCTCTCTTTACCGCAATGTGCTACTGGCGACTGCTTTGATTGTGATGCCTGCTTGACCTTTAGTTATAATTGCAATGTCTGCGTCGCAGCTGGATGTTTTTGGTGCCCTGGCGATGCCGTGTGTCTCACACAAGCATTGGGGCCAGAAGTGTGGGATTTGAATCCGGAAAAATCGCCGTCCTGTCGTCTCGAAGCAGACTGGAAAACTACTTGTGAGGCTGTGAATCCAGCCGATAATGTTTTTACCGATCCCCTCTACGATGCCATGAAATGGTCCTATCAATTGATTAACGTGGAACAAGTCTGGCGCGATGGAATTACCGGTGCGGGCATCCATGTCCGGGTCATTGATGATGGTGTCGATGCAGAGCATGACGAGTTTAAAGTCAATTTTGATGTGGCCAATTCTTGTGAGGTCTACATGCCAGGACAACCCCTAGTGGAAAATAAGCATGGCACCGCCTGCGCCAGTATTATTGGCGGTGCCAGTAATAATAATGTGTGTGCCGCCGGCATTGCACCGGATGTCACATTGTCGGCCTGTGGGGTACCGTCCGATTTGGATGGTGCTACAGCTACCTTTATGGTGCATTTGGAAGTCGTCGATGTCATTTCCAATTCGTGGGGACCCTTGCCCTGTAAAAATATATTGCAAACCGAACAACGACAATATCATCTCGACAAATTGCAACAAACGCCGTGTCCCTTTTCTTCCGAACCATCCACATCGCCATGTACTATATGCGGTCCAACGTTTGCGGACGTCTTGACGGAAGAATGTGAAAAAGCCATTACTGATTATTGCTCTCGGTATTATGAATTGGATCCCAATGCTTGTGGTGAATATTTGGATTTGTATGTTTCTTGTGATTTTTACGCCTTGAGCCCTGTCGGTGACGAGAATTTTGCCAAAGCAGTTCAGGAGGGTCGAGGCGGCAAAGGAGTGATTATTACCTTCGCGGGTGGGGTATGTACATATCAACTCGATTTGTGTTTTTACGATGATGATAATAATGATGTGTGTATGGGCCTGCCTGAGGTCTTGATTTGGAAGTCAAATGCATCTGCACCGTACTCTAACTCTCTCGAATTGCATTATCTCACTATTGATGTTTAGAACGATTACAAAATTGGCGTCGACGCGAATAATGATGGTACGTCTTTTAAATCGGTACAATGGATATCCCCAGTAAAGCTGTATTTTTGAATTCTTGCACTTGCTTCTCAACTGTTGCTGGTCGTGCCTTGGTATTTTGTCATTCATTGGTTCAAAGGAATGGTCAATAGCCGGTACACCATTGGAGTTGGAGCAGTGGGCAAAAATGGCCTCCACGCGAGTTACTCTACTATAGGTCGGTGCATGTTGTGCTTTGTTGATCTTATTTCAGTGAGCGGTGGGAAAAACGAGAAAGACTAACCTGATTGCTCTTCCATAATGATCGTGTGTAGGCGCTGCCATATTGGTTTCTGCACCAGGAGGGGATGACGAAAGTATATCTAACAATATCGTGGCGGATCCTGGGAGTGGCAATGGTTGTCATGATATTACTGTGGGCACATCCTTTGCAACTCCCGTGATTTCAGCCGTGGCTGCCTTGATGCTTCAGGCTAACCCTGAGCTTGGCTGGAGAGATGTCCAAGGAATATTTGCAACGTCATCACAAAAGGTTGATTTTGAGGACGAATCGTGGGCAATCAATGCTGCTGGCTTCAGCCATTCATACAAGTATGGCTTTGGTCTTGTGGATGCTTTTGCTGCTGTTGCTTACTCAAAAGGATGGACAAGCTGGGGCCCGGAGAAGCAAATTTTGACAGAGTCTGGGTTCATTGATTTGGTCATTCCTGACCTTACGGAAAGCTCCGACGGAGTTCTTGCTACATTATCAGTCACGGAAGCTAGTGTGCAGGAGGCAGCAGGTGACGTCAATATTGCCATGGAATCTGTAGTTGTGTACTTGAATCTGGGACATGCTTCAAGGGGGGACTTGCAGATTATTTTGACCAGTCCACAAGGTACAAAATCCATCCTTGCTCCTGGTCAACGACCTGAGAACCAGCTTATTGACGAAGAGGAGCGCTGGAAATTGATGTCACTTCGAAATTGGGGAGAATCTCCTGTGGGGACCTGGACACTAGAACTTGCCGATAAAAAGGCCGGTCTCATCGACGAATGTGTTCATTTTCCGTGGCAAGGTGACTTGGATGATGTGGTGTATAATTGTGATGATTTAGAGGGTCTCGATTGTACCAACCCAAGTGATGTGCCGACAGAGCTCGCGGAGTTCGACTTCAATGGTTTCACAGCACTAACAGCCTGTTGTACGTGTGGTGCGGGGCAAGATGCTCTAGCTGTGGAGCAGAAATTACGTTCCTGGCAGCTTATTACTTACGGTCACGTTGCGACAGATGCCAATGATCAGCTCGAAGTGCAGCGTCAGACGCAGGCTCCAGCGCCGGCTGCATCAAACACGACACAGGCGCAAACGCCAGCATCAGGAGCTAATGCGACACTGGGACAGACGTCAGGATCAGGAGGAGAAAACGCAACGCAAGCTCCACTTATCGTTGGCACCCCTGTCAATTCTACCTGCGATTACGAGAACGAAAACTGTCCATTCGTATTTCTTTTTGACAGAGAGTGCAACAATAACTTGGATATCTGCGCAACCGACTGCTTTGACTGCGATCCTTGCCAAGCATATAGCAGTGATTGTGCAAGTTGCGTTGCAAATGGCTGTCAATTTTGTCCTGGGGATGCTGTTTGCCTCTCGACTGCCTTGGATGATCAATATTGGACAACCTACGGCAAGACGTCATCCTGCGCGTCAACCAGTGATTGGGTACGAACGTGTGAAGTATCTACTTCCAGCTTTTTCAAAGACCCTCTCTTCCAATCGATGTCTTGGCTGTATCAGTGGATCAATGTTGAGACTGTCTGGCAGCAGGATGTTACAGGGGAAAACGTGCATGTTCGGGTCATAAGCGACGGAGTTGATGCAGAGCACCCGGAGTTTAGTTCCAAATTCGACAAAGAAAACTCCTGCGTAGACTACCTTCCGTCAAACAACTCACACGCAGATGGCACCGCTATGGCGTCCATTATCGGAGCATCAAACAATGACCAGTGCGCAGTGGGGATTGCGCCTGGTTCTTCCATCAGCGCTTGTAGAGTTGTTCCTGACCAAAACGACGAATTAGAAGCCAATTTGTATTTGAGAAAGTTTGAAGTTGTGGATATAATAGCCATAGGCTACGGGCCAGACACGTGCAGTTACACAAAAGGGCGGGAACGAAACCGCCAACTACAAACCAACTGCCCATTTGATGTACAAAGCCCTTTGTCGCCATGTTCGATTTGCGGAAATTTTGTTCCTCCTCTAGCCGATGACTGCCTGACTGCAGTTGCCACCTACTGCAAGATCTTTTATGAAAATGACGAACTAAGCTGCCTCGAGTACATGGATTTGTTCACGGGCTGTGGTACGTTTTTGTTGACACATCAGACTGGGATTCGCCATTTTCCCATGGCTCTCAACTAATTTGCTACCTGTCGCCTAGAGTACCACATAATGTCGAATGCGATCGGCGGAGTGTGGAAACAATCAATTTTAGAGGGAAGAAACGGGAGGGGGGTCATATATACTGTGGGTGCAGGGGACGCTTACTCTAGTCGTGCGACTGCAAATGCAAACGGCTATGTGAACACGTGAGTAGCTTCAGATTCTACCTAAGGATGCAGGGTGAAGTCTTTGTTTCAGATCACTGATGATATTTGTTTCCTGCGTGACGGTTGGTAGTCGCTTCACAATGGCAATAGGCGCTGTTGGAAAGGACGGCACTCATGCCTCTTACAGTACAACTGGAGCGTCTGTTTTTCTTAGCGCCCCCGGAGGCGACATAGACAGCGTTTCCAACAACATTGTAGCACGGCCTGGTGGAGGCTGTCAAGACGTTGGATTTGGTACATCGCTTGCTGCCTCTGTTGGTATGTAAAATGAACATATTGTTTCTTTTTGTTACAGTCCTTTTTGTTCTCACGTGATACCCTTCTGGGCAACAGTGGCTGGCATCGTTGCCCTCATGCTTGAAGTTACCCCATATCTTAGCTGGCGAGACGTCCAGGGTATTCTTGCTTCGTCGGCGAAGCAGCTAGATGCCACCGATGATTCTTGGACGACCAATGCCGTGGGCGTTTCTCACAGTAACAAATATGGATTTGGCATAGTCGATGCCGGCGCAGCAGTCACAGCTGCTCGCAACTGGAAACTTTGGGGCGAAGAAATCGCAATAGAGGCCGAATCTGGGCCGCAGAATACCCTACTTCCAGACAACGTACTACTGACATCGGCCATAGGGATAGCGGACCCAAGGAACCTCACTATCGAGTCTGTGGTGGTCTATCTGGATATATCCCATCAATCAATTGGTGATCTCAAAATAAGCCTGACAACTTTAGGAGGGAACGAGTCCGTTCTTACTCCCGGTAAACGCCCGCTAAATCAACAGCTAGACGGGGAGCAGCGTTGGAAATTTTTGACGTATGCCGCTTGGGGCGAACGGGTTAGTCAGAACTACACGCTTACTATAGCCGATGAACGGCCGGGTACTTTCAATCCAGGAGGAACAGACCTGACTTCCGTGGAAAACATTTTTCGATCTTGGAGCATCATTGTTTACGCTCACGATGTGGATGAAAAAGTAACAATTCCGCCTACCCCTGCGCCAGGGAGCGACAACCCCGGCGGCTCCAACTCCTCCGTAAATTCAAACGCCACGGCAGCTGCCCCTACGCTAGCACCGGGAGCGCTCAGCCAAGCAATCATGGCTACCATCTCGCCCAATATTTCCAACGCACCTTTCATTACTTGGGGCGATGCGGGTAACACTACCAGCAGTTGTTCCGCATGTTGGGCTAGCGTCACAGTTGCAGTAGTAAACGTTGCTGTGGCTGTCATGCTCTTTTGGTTCTAAGCCTGCTTCTGCATGATTTACAACTTCGGGCTGGTAGAATTAACCATTGCCTTCCCTTGCGCGCTTTCCACGACAAAGGGAACTGAAGGGCCTTGGGGCCCTGGGAAATCCACTCCCTGTATCCACCGAACAGAAGCTTGCGGCACCAACAAGATCCACTGGTCAGAAACAAAGTCAGTTCCCCTCCTTCTCCACCCGTTTCTTTATGCTATACGCGTGCTTGTCCCGTTATCCAATAGAAGCCAATGGCACAATATGTATGTTGTACAGTATTAAACTGTCTGTGCGGGCTATTTCTTGCAAGAAATTTCATGCATGCGCAACTTTTATGGAGCTGGAACAAGTAATGTCTTCATTCAACGTAATCTGTACTAGTATGGACTAAAAAACGACCCTGCGACCAAGGACAATGAATTTGTATAGGGTATTTTACATGTAATTTACAATGCTTGTCTGTCTTTAAACATTGCTCAAATCATCGGTTGCGTGGCAATTGGGTCGTTTCATCCTCATGCAACTAGAGAGAAAGGCGGCATTCCGA
>Ga0163149_10008035_pt1 | contig 10513 bp, 12 predicted proteins | sample OliLakLV19MP5G1_FD_148604 | JGI IMG/M metagenome (GOLD analysis project Ga0163149, IMG submission 148604) | Freshwater microbial mat bacterial communities from Lake Vanda, McMurdo Dry Valleys, Antarctica - Oligotrophic Lake LV.19.MP5.G1 | ecosystem: Environmental > Aquatic > Freshwater > Lake >...
TAACTAGGCTCATGGACTTGCTTGCTAAGGTCATTTAACTATATGATAGTAATGATAAAATAGCAACTATTTTGGCTCGAAAACTGGGTGATTTGTGGGCTTTTTCTTAAGTTAATGGCATTGGGCCGGGGAGGGCGGATGCTTCATCCATGACCGCCGCCCGCGCCATCCTCGTTCCGCTTCGCTGCGATCAACGCCGCGCATGCCCATCACCACCTCGGTCGCCATAAGCCGCCCCGCGCGCAGCTGCAAGACCTGTGCGCGCGGCGCTTGCATCTGCCGCAGCGCGTCGTTAGGCAGACTCAGCGCCTGCGCCAATCTCTCCACTTCAACGTCGATCGAAACCGTCATGTCCTGGCGCAGCTCGGGCGCGGGATCGAGCACCTGTAAGCGCAGCTCAACCGTGGCCGTGGTCGGGTTGATCCTGGGTGCGATAAAGCCAAGCGTGGCCGCAAATCGCGCGTCTGGAAACGCATCCGGGGAAACCTCTGCGGCCTGCCCGACTTGCAGCCACTGCAGGTTTTTCTCATCGACTTGGGCCACGATTTCTATCCCGCCACTGCGTGCAACCAGCAGCAGCGCGCGGCCGGCTTGCACCACGTCGCCCACTTCGACCAAGCGCTCTAGGACCAAGCCATCCGCACCCGCGCGGATCTCGGTTTTGGCTAGGCTCGCTTGAGCCAAATCAAGCTGCGCCAAAGCCAGCTGCTCGGCGCTGCCAGCGGGCGCCAGCGCGGCAGCAGCCAAGCGGGCGCGCTCCGCTTTGCGCCGAGGCGATCGCGTGGGCTTCGGTGGCCTGCTCAGCCGCTTGCTGGGCGATTAGGCCGCGCTTGCGCAAATCGCCAAGGCGCTGCGCTTCACGCGCGGTTTGCGACTGGCGCGCCTGCGCCTCCCGCAAAGCGGCCAGCGCCTCCGGGCGCTGCTCGCGGACCAGCTGGTTGAGCGCGGCCCGGATTTTGCGCGACCCGCGCTTGCGCCTCGCGAGGATCAAGCTTAACCACCAGCTGCCCCGCAGCAACGGGTTCGCCGTCGCTAACCAAGCGTTCAACCACCGTGCCGACAATCTCGCTCGCGATCTCATAGCGCGCAGTCGTCATCACGCGCCTCGTGGCGACCACGTTTTTGAGCATCGGCCCGCTGCTAACCGCATACATCGGCGCCTTCGGCCCCCACAGCCAGCCCGGCAGCTGAAAGCCCACAGCCAGCAGCGCGGCCAGCAGTAAAAGCCACACCCAGCCGCGTTTAAGAAATGAGGGCAACGCCATGATGAAGTTCGGGTCTTGGGAAATGGTCCCGAGGGTTACCAATTGCGCGGCTTTGAGTTAAATCAGCTTAAGCGAGATGGCCTTGAGCACCGCGCGCGTGCGGTCGCTTGACTCCAGCTTTTCCATCAGCGTGGAGACGTAGTTCTTGATCGTGCCTTCGGCCAGGTGCAGCGCGCCTGCGATCTCTTTGTTGGCGTAGCCGCCGGCCAGCAGGCGCGCTGTTTCGATTTCACGCGCGCTCAAGTCAAATTGCTGGGCGCTCTGCGGTGCGTCTGCAAGGTGCCCGCTGAATGAGGCGGTGGCTTTGGGTTCAAACAGGGTGCCGCCACGGCTTAGGCTCAAGATGGCTTCGAGCAGAATTTCAGGCGAGGTGTCTTTGAGCAAAAAGCCCTGCGCGCCGGCTTTGCGCGCCTGCAAAAACAGCGATGGGTCCTCGAAGGTGGTGAGCAGCAGCACCGGCGTGCGGTTACGCATTTCTCTGAGCCGCTGGGCAAGTTCAATCCCGCTAAAGCCCGGCATCCGAATGTCGGAAATCACCACATCAGGCAAGTCAGCTTCAATGTGCTCAAGTAGCGTTTGCGCATCGGCGGCTGAGCGGATCAACTCAATCCCGGGCAGGCTTTTTAGAAGTTCAGCCAAGCCTGCGCGAACCAGCGCCTGATCGTCTGCAAACACCACCCGAATGCGCTTCATGCGGCAAGGCCAGAAGCAATCGGCAGACGCGCAAGCAGGCCCACACCCTGTCCCGCCTGGCTGATAGCAAAGCTGCCGCCGAGGGCTTGAATGCGCTCGCGCATGCCGTTTAAGCCGTGGCCGGGCACCAGCGTTTTGCAGCGGCCGCCGTTGTCGCGGATGCTGATCTGAACGCCGGCGCCGTCGCTCGCCAGCGCAATCTCAACGCGGCTCGCCTGGCTGTGGCGCGCGGCATTGGTCAAACCCTCCTGCGCGATTCTGAGCAGGGTTTCAGCGCAGGCCAAACTCGGGATGCAAAGGCCTTCTTCTATGCTGAGCTGTACCTCGGGCTTGGGCCATGAAGCCGCCAGCGCGCGCAGCGCTTTGGCCAAGTCGATGTCCTCGTGCGTACGCAGTTGCGCCACCACCGCGCGGATATCGCCCAACAACTCATCGGCCAGCGCCGCGCACTGAACGCGCTTGTCAGCGTCCAAAGGGCGTGGCTCCGCGCTTGAATCATGCTGGCGCAGGTTCAACTTAAGCGCGGTCAGCTTGTGCCCGCAAACGTCGTGCAGTTCGCGCGATAAATGCAGGCGCTCCTGGGTGCGCGCGCTTTCTTCAAGCAGGCTGCGCGTGGAGACAAGCTCGGCATTGCTCGCCAGCAGCTGCTGGTTGGCGCGGCGCAATGCGATTGCGTTTTGCGCCAAGAGCAGGCCGAACATCTGAAAACCGACGAAGGCCGCAAACGCGCTGAACGCCGAGACGACGGGAGCCGCTTGCAGCAGGCGCGCCAGCAGCACGGCATTGAGTGCGATTAACACCGCGACAATCTGCGCGCGCTCAAGGCGCTCAAACAGCTGCGCGCCTACGATCACATATAGCGCCGGCGTTATCCCACTTCCGCTGATCCAAACGGCGCCCGCCGCAGCAAGCGCCTGCGCCAGCAAGGCCGCCGACCAGCCGAGCGAGAGCCTTCGTAGATCAAGCAGAAAACTGACGATAAAAACGAGCGCGCAGCCCAAAAAAACCAGGCCCTCGACGCCCTGTTGGAAATTCCATTCACTGACCAGCACGGCGCCCCAGGTGAGCACCGCGGCCACTTTGAGCATTCGATCTGAGCTTAGGTTGGTCGCGTTCATGGATTGAGAATCAAGGCCAGTCGCGGGTCAAGTCAAGCCATGGGGGATCAAAAGTGACTTGGGTCACCTTTCCGACGTGTCGGGCGCCCATTTAAGTCAAGCCGCTGAGCGCGGAGCATCTCTACACCGGCAGTCCGCCGGAGCCTGAGATCAGATCACCCGTGAAATACGCCAATCGATACGCCCTAGCCGCCGCCTTGGCCCTGTGCTTTGCGCAAGCAGGCTTTGCCGCGACCCTCAACATCAAAGTGAGCGAGTTCGACAGCGCCACCGGCCAATTGATGGTTCAAGTGGTTGCAAATGAAGACGCCTACGCGGGCCGCCAAAAGCCGGCCGCGGCACGCATGCTCAATATCAGCGCGACCACCCCGGTGAGTTTGGCCTTTGCCGATCTGCCGGCGGGCAAGTATGCGGTGATGGTGATTCACGACAAGAACAGCAACGGCAAGCTCGACAGCAACATCATCGGCATTCCCAAAGAGGGCTACGGGTTTTCCAACAACCCAAAGGTTATGCGCCAACCCACCTTTGCTGAGGCGAGCTTCGACATCGGTAAAGACGATCTCAGTATTGCGATCGAGCTGCGCTAAACCTAACTCACTGGAATCGAGGAACCATCCGATGTTGCGTCGCCAAGTGCTGACCCTGCTGGGAGCCTCCATGGCCGCCAGCGTACTTTCCCCCGGCCTGTTCGCCCAGCCCCTCGATCCGCTGCGCGAGAGCGCCAAACGCTTTGCTGCGGCGCGGCGCTTGCATCCCATTTTGGCGGGATGGGAATCGGTTAAGCCCCCGGGCACCGAGCGGGTTAGCGCCAGCATCCAAGGCAAATGGCCCGAAGCGCTGCGCGGCACGCTTTTTCGCAATGGCCCCGGCTTGTTTGAGCGTGGCGGCCAGCGCTACCAGCATTGGTTTGACGGCGACGGCTTGGTGCAGGCCTGGCGCATCGGCAAAAGCGGCGTCAGCCATCAGTCGCGTTTCGTTGAAACACCCAAGTTCAAGCGCGAAAACAAATCAGGGCGCTTTGAGGTGATGGCCGCCGGCACCACCGTGCCAAACGCACGCCCGGTGAGCGGGCCGGACGACGTCAATACCGCCAACATCTCGATGCTGCATCTGGCCGGCAAAACCTATGCGCTTTGGGAGGCCGGCAGCGCCTATGAAATCGACCCCGATACGCTCGCAACCATCGGCCCGCGCACCTGGCGCGACGACTTGGAAGGCGTACCGTTTTCAGCGCATCCGGTGTACGAGCCCGATGGCTCGATCTGGAACGCCGGCCTGTTTGGCGGCCGCCTGGTGATCTACCACGTGGGCGTTAACGGGGTGCTCAAAAGCGCCGAGATGATTGAGCTGCCGCGCGATGGCTACATGCACAGCTTTACAGCGACCAAGAGCAAGCTCGTGTTTGTGCTGGCGCCGCTGGTGCGCGTGCGCGACGCCGGCAGCTATTTTGAAGGGCTGGGCTGGAAGCCAGAGCTTGGCAGCCTGATGGTAGTGGTAGATAAAAACGACCTGAAAACGCCCCGCTTTACCGAACTTGCAGCCGGTGCGGCGTACCACTACGCGGATGCCTGGGATGAAGCCGACGGCGCGCTTAGCCTGCGCGCCTGCTGGTACGACAGCGATGCGGGATTCATATCGCCCATGCGCAACTACGTCAACGGCAGCATCGCCCCAGGCCCCAAGTTTTCCTCAAACTGGGTCGAGATCACCCTAAAACGCGGCGCCAAGGAAGCCCAACTGAAGCGAACCGGCATCGCCCGCGTCGAGTTCCCCATCCCAACCCGGCTCGGCCAAAAATCGCCCATGATCCTGCTTCAAGACCGCGCCGAAAACGCACACGAGGGAATGAGCGCCGTGCTCAGTTTGGACGCCAACGGCAAGCCACTCGGCCACTTCGACTTCGGCGCCAACCACATCGTGGAAGAGCAGCTTTACGTCCCCATTGCCGGCAAACGCTACACCCTCGGCACCGTCTTCAACACCAAAAAAGCCCGCACTGGACTGGTCTTGATGGACCTAGACCGCCTAGCCGACGGCCCCATCGCGCAAGCCTGGCTTGACCGCGCCATGCCGCTCGGTTTTCACGGGACTTTTGTTGGATGAGGTGGGGCGGCGGGCGGCGCGTTTAGTGGCTCACACCACCGCCAAATGGCCTGCGGCTGAATGGCGGCGCGGTGGAAGTGCTGCCGCACGCGCGCGACGCCTGGATCGACCGCGAGAAAACCAGCCGTTGCGGCACTGGCCTACTCTGATATGGGGGATCAGGAGCGGCCCTTGAGGATCCACCAAAATGATCGCATCGAATCGACATGACCTGCAGCTTTGTTGCCTACATTGACGAGTCGGGGTGCGAGGGTTTCAAGTTCCTCCCTGATGAACAGGGCAGCTCTCGTTGGTTCGTGCTCTCAGCGTTGGTGTTTCGGAAGGAAAATGATCTCCAGGCGGTGCAACTGGCGAAGACCGCGCGTGAGCTGTTAAAAAAAGCCTGTCAAGCATGCCTTGCACTTTCGGAACTTGAAACACGAGCACCGGGTGCCGCTGGCGCGGCTGATTGGGAATGCGACGGCTCGTACCGTCAGCGTGCTGATCCATAAGCCGTCGATTGCCGATCCGCTGCCGTTCCAACTGCAAGCGTTCTCGTTGTATCGATATGCCAGCCGATTGTTGGTCGAGCGTGTGTCCTGGCTCTGCCGCGATCACCGCCGGGCGGGTGCTGGTGACGGGCGCGTCGAGTTGATCTATTCAAATCGCAGCGCGATGTCCTACGAGGACCTTTGCGATTACTTGAGGCGCTTGCGCGATGGTACTGAGGCCAATGGTGGCCATGTTGACTGGAGCGTCATAGATCCAACTTTGATCCGCGCCGTCAACCATGAGCAGTTGGCCGCGTTGCAACTTGCCGACACTGTTGCGTCCGGTGTGTACTTTGCCGCCAATCGCAATCCGTACGGCGAGATCGAGGACCGCTACCTCCGCCTGATGGCGCGCACCCTATACCGCCATCAGGGAAAGTTGGCGCGGCAAGTCCCGCAGGCCACCGCGCGCACATTCCAGCCACAAGCCCTCAAAACCCACCGCGCCCTGCGCGCCAATCAAAGAGCGCAGCCACGCGGTCAGCTGCGCCTCTGGGAACAGCGGCAAATGCAGCGGGCGCAGCACTTCAAAGTCTAGGGTTTGGGCTTGGGGAGCATGATCAATGCGTCAAAAACACTGGCGTAAAGCCTTTAAACTTCTGTCTGAAGCGACGGCGGGAAATTTTCCGGGTCGATTTTTGGTAGCTGCTGTTTAGCTGGGCTGGTCGTACCGTTGTTTGCTTGAAACCATCTAAACAGTTCCTCGTTTGCGCTCCTGTTGTCCCGTCGCTGCCAATGTCCAAGCTGTTGCGCCGTTCGCGGATAGACTGTGGGCGCTGCTTCAATCAAGCTTGGGTTACCGATCAAGCACAAAATTTTCAGGGAATTTTGATCAATTAAGCCATCCCCCTCAATTAAGGAAGCGATTACCGCTTGAAGGTCTGTTTGGACTGCTGCCCCCAAGATTTGCTGCAGCAACTCGTTCGTTTTCTTCGATGTGGGTTGGTGCTGCGGGATGCTTGCGCAGCGGTAGCATTCCCCGACATCGCTGTTCATTTGATAGCGCTGACTTCGATCCTGAGTCTGAAGCCCCAGAACTTGGATACGAACTTTTCCTAGGCCTAAGGGCTTGCCTAGGCCGATGCGATGGCGAAAATCTGCTGCGGGCTCTAACGCGACTAACAAGAGGTGTAACTCCTGCGGTGTCAGATTCTCGAAGTCGATATGGAAGACAAATTGCTTTCTCGTCTTTACCAGCGCAACGCGAACACGTTGCTTATCGGTAACTGTTGACGCGTCTGGGTGCTCCTTCCAGCGCAATTCCAAGTCAGCAAGGCGCTGATGTAAATAGAACTTTCTGCCATTAGGCCGAACAAAGTTGGCGTGTCCCGGCAGCAATTCAAAGTGCATCTTGTCCGGCACATTGGCATTTTGCTGGTTGTAATAAAACGCAGAAGATCGGGACAGGCACTGAAGATGCCCAGAATGATGCCTGTCCCGATCTTTCCAGCTGATGCGTCTGGCCGCAGTGACCTTTGACGCCTATCTGCCGCGCGGTGGCGCAACCCCCGCAGAGTTTTTCGCGTGTGATCTAAGCCGGCGGCCTTGATCGGCGCGCTGAACATGCCGTCGATGCATTTCAAACACCATCCAGTGGCATATCGTATGGGCACGTAAAACTCGGGAGCAAACGATGCGAAGCTGGCAGCGATGGGGTGTGGGTCTGGTGGGTCTGGTGGTGCTGGCGGTGACGCCGGCATGGGCAAAACGGGCGATCACGCACGAGGACCTTTGGCTGATGCCGCGCGTGGGTGCAGCCGTCGTGTCGCCGGATGGCACGCAGATGGTGGTGCCCGTGACTGAGCCCGCTTACGACCCCTTGCAGCAGCGCGTCGATCTTTGGCTTGCGCCGGTGGATGGCAGTGCGGGTCCGCGTCGATTGACCCAAACGCTGGCGCCAGAAACCACGCCGGTGTGGAGTCCGGACGGTAAACGATTGGCTTTTTCGACGCTGCGCGGGACTGATCTGCTGCCCCAGATTTACCTGTTGGATTTGACTCAGGGCGGGGAAGCCGAGCGCGTCAGTGAAGCGGCCACCGGGGCGCGCAATCCGCAGTTTTCGCCCGATGGCCGCGCCATTTTGTTCCTCAGCACTGTCGACGTCACGCCCGCCGAGCAAGCGAAGGCCAAAGGGCTGAGCACGGCAAGAATTTACGACGATTTCCCGATTCGCTTCTGGGACAAGTGGCTGGCACCGAGTCAGCTGCGGATTTTCTATCGCACCCTAGACGCCAATCGGCTGGATTCCAATCCAGCGCGCGATCTGTTGGCCGGCAGCGCGCTGGTAACCTCGCCCGGTTTTGGCGGACGCAGCGGCGAAGCCACCGACGAGCTGGACGCAACTTTCAGCCCCGACGGCGCTTCGGTGCTGTTTGTCGCAAGTCAGAATCGACATCTTGGTGCGAGGCAGTTCACGCACACGGATGTTTATCAGGTCCAGATCAAGGGCGGAGAACCGCGTCGCCTGACCGGCTCAGGTGGTACCGAGCCGAGTAATGGCTACAGTCGCCCGCGCTTTACTCCGGACGGCAAGCGCATGCTCGCGCTGGTCGAGACGCGCACCGAAAAAGTCTATAACGCGCCGCGTTTGGCCACTTTCAGCGCCCCGGATTGGCGCGCTGAAGCCATTATTGCGGGGCCGGAAAGCCTAGCGATCGGCAGCTTTGACGTTGGCTCGGACAGCAAAACCGTCTATTTTCTGGCCGAACAAGCCGGTCAGGACCGCCTTTGGCAAATGGCTATCAGCGGCGGCAAGGCCAAGCTGATCAGCACCAGCAAGCAGGGCGTTTACACCAATCTGAGCAGCGCCAGCCAAAGCCGCAGGCCCGTGATGTTGGCCGGTTTCGAGAGCGCGCTCAGTCCCACTGAGGTGGTCAGCTTTTCGCTCAATCCAGGCCCCGACATGGGCTCGCATCGGGCGCTCAGCGCTTTTTCCAAGGCGCTGGCGGCAGATCTTGATCTGCCCGCGGTGGAGCATTTCTGGCACGAATCCGACGGGCGCAAGATTCACAGCATGCTGGTGAAACCGGCGGGCTTTGATCCCTCACGCAGGTATCCGCTGTTCGTGCTGATCCACGGCGGCCCGCACATCATGTGGCGCGATCAGTTCTTCCTGCGCTGGAACTATCATCTCCTGGCGGGCAAAGATCGCGTGCTGCTGCTAACCAACTATCGCGGCTCAACCGGCTTCGGCGAGCGCTTCGCGCAGTCGATTCAGGGTGATCCGCTCAAGGGGCCGGCGGACGACGTCAACAGCGCCGCCGATGCCGCGCTCAAGCGCTACGCATTTATTGACCGCGAACGCCAGTGTGCCGGTGGCGCCAGCTACGGCGGCCATCTGGCCAACTGGCTGCAGGTCAGCACCACGCGCTATCGCTGCCTGGTGTCGCATGCCGGTTTGATCAATGTCGAATCGCAGTGGGCCACCAGCGATGTCGTGTATCCGCGTGAGGCCAATATGGGCGGCCCAGTGTGGGAAGGCGCGCCGGTATGGCAGCAGCAGAACCCGATCAAACTGGTGCCCAAATTCAAGACGCCCGTGCTGGTGACCTTTGGTGAGCTGGATTATCGGGTTCCGATCAACAACGGCATTGAGTACTGGAGCATGCTCAAGCGCCAAAACGTGCCCAGTCGCCTAATCGTTTTCCCAGACGAGAATCACTGGATTTTGAAGGGCGAAAACAGCCGCTTCTTCTACCACGAGGTGGATGCCTGGCTGACGCGCTGGCTTGGCCCTTAAGCAGCACTTGCGCATTAAAAAGGAACTCGCCTCTGGAACGGGGTCAGGTTCACTTCCCATAACGACCGCAGCGAAAGCCGGTTGACCCGAAGTAAGTGAACCTGACCCCGTTCTCGGCCACCCCGTTCTCGGCCCGATCAGCAAGCCACCCGCCCCATCGAATCACGGCGACCATGGCGGGGTCGGTGGTGGTGGAGTTGGGCCGGTAAACAGGTGATCTGAAACGCGAGAGCCGGGGAAATTACCTGGCCGCTTTTTTTTCCAGTCCTCACCCGATAAGTGAACCTGACCCCGTTTTCCAAAATTTGAAAGTCCGTCCAAGGGTGGCCGGGCGGTTGCGGGACGACCCGCGCAGCCGATGATTGTCGCATTCCGGATGAATGCCTAGGTTCTGCCTGCGCGGACAACCCTCAGGTACCTCCGACAGGATTGTCGCTGAATGTTCCAAATAGAGAAAAAAGGGTACATTTCACCCATTCTCAAGCGATGGAGTGCTGCGATGGCCCTGCCCCTGAAACTCGACGCAATCGAAGACCTGCCGCGCACGCCGGAATGGACTAAGCCGCTGCTAGAGGCAGCGTTGTCGATCGCCGGTTGAGAAAAGGGGCCAGCGTGATTTAGCGCTTCAAAAGAATATTTACTTTGGCCCCTTTACCGGCTAAACGTTGCAGCAAGCCCTCATTGGCACGCCACCAAGTTAAGTTCACCCAAGCCCGTCGCGCCGCCCTGCTCAATGACGTTGAGCTCGCGGGTCTGGCGCGAGCAGCACTTCGGCGCGTCTTCTCGTGGTAACCACTGGTCTTTGGGCGCGCAATAGATACCGTGGGCAACCGTTCCGGTCGAATTACCAGTCTGGAAGTTCACAGCGCGATTCCAGCTGAGACCCAGTTTTCCCGCCAACCGCACAGCCTTGGCCATCTCATTCCTACAGGAGACAATAGTCGGTAAGAACGTATCGGCCTCACCGCAGGCAAACCCGCGCGGGTTAGCGAAGCAGCACTGGTCGTGGTCAAAGCTTCCGCCGTTGATAGAACAACGCCCATTGGCGCACAGAGCCGAAAA
>Ga0163149_10008036_pt1 | contig 10512 bp, 10 predicted proteins | sample OliLakLV19MP5G1_FD_148604 | JGI IMG/M metagenome (GOLD analysis project Ga0163149, IMG submission 148604) | Freshwater microbial mat bacterial communities from Lake Vanda, McMurdo Dry Valleys, Antarctica - Oligotrophic Lake LV.19.MP5.G1 | ecosystem: Environmental > Aquatic > Freshwater > Lake >...
GAGGGGATGAGCCACGCGGCGATCCCCCCGTCTTCCATCCAGGCCGTGGCGAGCAAAAGAAAGTAGACGTACAGACCAGCAAGGCCACTGACTTCAACCCCGGTCAACTTGAACGTGAGGCGCTGGAGGCGCTCTTTATCCTCTCGGTTTATGTGATGGTGTCGGACGTAGGGCGGGTTCGCCAAGATGACGTTGGGCGCGGGTGGGCATGAGCTGGTCGCAACGACTTGCGTGAAATCGCCCCGCACGACTTCAAGTCCCGCATTGGCCCACAGATGACGGGCGGCATCGGCAAATGCGGGATCGATCTCTATTCCGACGGCGCTGCTGATTCGCTTGGAGCCGAAAACGGCGAGCGCCGCCGAAAAGAAGCTGCCAGAACCGATTGACGGGTCGGCAAAGCGGATACTGTCTTTGGTTCGGCCGAGGACCGATTGGACGTAGCGAGCGATCTCAACAGCGAGTGCATTGGGCGTTGCGAACTGGCCAAGGCGATTCCGTTCCGCTGCCGACTTGCGCCCATCGATCTCCACTTGAATGGTTTGTCGCTGTGATTCAATCACTATGTCCTCGTGAGCGATCATGCGATTCACAGCCCCAGTTTCACGAGATCGTCGATGCGGTGTTCCCAGACCCAATCGATGCCCTCTGCGGCTTCGTAGCCCAAGTAGTCGCTGCCGAAGTAGCCACAGAGAAACAGCACGAACGGCACAGTGTCGCCATAGGCAGCTTGAAGTTGGTGGATCTTGGTGGCTTCTTCTTTGCGCCGCTTGTTGGTGTTGGTGAAGTCACCCGCCGACTTGGCTTCGATCAAGATCGGCAGCCGATCCTTGCGCCGTTTCTTGGGCTGAATCACCACGTCAACTGGGATATTGACTTTGAGCGCCTTGCCGACTGTGAGGTTCATGCGGAATGTGTACGTCGCGGCTTCCATGGCAGTCAGCGGTTTCCCGCTGGGGTGGCCTTGCTTCCGGTAGCCTCGGGCGTCGAGCCAATCGCCCACAAGTTTGAGCTGCCGCTGTTCCTGAGCGTTGCGGACGATCGGGTTTGCCACGGCGCTGCATAAGCGGTCAGCGACGATCGTGGATGCTCGGTCGCGTTCGTGATCGGTTGGATCTTTCGCGGCGTCCAGCCATGGGAAGATGTCACGATCCAGAAGCCTTGAGATGATACGGCACAGCTTGGTCAGCTCCGCATCCAATTCGACGGCGTTCATCATGATCGGGAGCTTGCCATCTTCCATCCGACCGACAAGGTTCTTACTCGCATCGGCCAAGCCGATCAAGCGATCCACGGCCAAGGGCGGAGCTGTACACATGCGGAGCGTTGACAGCGCACTCGGATTGTCCTTGAGCGTGACGGTGTCGATGTTACGCAAGTCACGGGTGGCGCGCAACGCAGCTTTGACATGTTCCGCAGTTTTCACACGTGTCGAGCGAAACGCCTCGGGTGCGAAGCGCATGAACCACTGGTTGAACTGGTCAACGGAAGCCGCGATGTCGGTCTTCCAGAGGTGCGGCTTGTTCGCATTGATCCGTCTAGCCATCATGAATCCATTCGTTCATCGGTATAGGGCCTCCGGCTGTCGCGGTTACTGTCTTGGGGGCCTAACGCAGAGTTAACCGGCCGAGGACCCGCGGCAGCGGGACCGAGGTCCGGTTGAACGACGTGTTAGGCATTGCCCGTCCCTCTTCTACTCGGCGTGTTCTACAACCTGAGCAGAATCAGTTCTTATTTCACTAGAAACAACTTCCGCCTTCGGGAACTCCATCAGCTCCTTATGAGGCAGTCCATTTTCAGGTGCCGATGCAATCTGAGCAGCCAATTCCTTCCCCCGTTCCTGAGTGATGGCATGCACTGACAAGAGCATGCGCAGACCAAGTTCAGTCCATTGATAAACTATCTCCACGCCGCCCTTAACATTACGAAGAACATTTCTGTTTTTCAGCGCGCCGCAGGATAGAAGCTCTGTGGCTGCATGAATTCTAGAGTCCAGAATCGGCATGTTGTTGTCAGGGAAACCTATGACAGGAAAGGCGCGCCGTGACTCCTGATGCATGTATTGAATTCCACTCGGGGAAACCGATTGTAGTATCTTCAGATACGTCTTCTCCGCGAGAAAAGACGATTGATTGAGCGCTCTTACGATTTCCTCCGCGAGCACTCCGACACAACCCGGATTTGTCGGGTCGTATGGTACGTGGCGGAGGTTCTGAATGTCGAAACTATAGCTGTGCTCTTGATGCGTCTGATGAATCAGAAGGATATCTTCAGGATTCCGCCAAGCCGAGGCGAGCCCAACTTCGTACGCTACGTTCGCATTGACCTGCCACCTAGTCGTCCCACCATTCCCAGCGTAGCTTGCCTGAACAGTCATATCCGCGATAACCAAACGGGAATGAATGATTGCGTCGAAAATCTGTTCGTGGATATCTGGGGCACCGGACGTGCCCATATTAATAATTCTTGCCTTAAGGGGTTTGCCTTTAACACTCACCGCCACGATTGCTGGCTCAATTACAGTTTCGTATGCCTGTTGGAAGAGCTTAGTGAAAGGCATGGCTACGAAGACTTCATGACTCGCTTCGTACCGCATGAACGTCTCGTAGTACGTGAGTGGGTACAACTTCTGACCTCCCGCTCGGCCTAACTATGTATTATCTGGTTTCGCATAAGATGCCAATTGCCTTGCGATGCTGGATAAAACCCCTGCGGTATCCTGCCAGGATTGGCGATCTAAGTCCAAGAGTGTTTTTGTCGATTTTGCGATGCGATGATTAGGAGTGGGGATCCGGGACCCCCCTATCTGGAGCATCTCCGCTAGATTCTGTCCATCCACGAAGATATCGGCCACCGGTTGATCGTAGACAGCCTTGCTGTGTGTACACTTTGGAAGGAGTCTCCTGGACACCCAGCTTGGTTACTCTGCAGGTCCACTTGTTTGCGAATCCCGCTGTCCCTGACCTTCTGGGGGCGCAAGTGGGCGGCGAGGTAACGTTGACTTGAGGGCTTGGTCCAATGAGCGATGGGTTCCCTTCGCGTGCTTCTGCGGACGCAATCCTTTCTCGCGGTGAAGTCGATGAGGTTGGAGGTCGCTTCCCGGCCTCCGATCCGGCTTTCTACAGAGGTCGCACGACGGTCGAAGTTCGGGCTCGGTTGACCCAGGAATCAAGGGCCTTGTGGACAGTGACGAGGGTGGGGCAGTTGATTGTTGTGCCGGGACAAGATAGGGGAAGATCAGCATGATGCCGCCGACGATGAATGCCCCGAATGTGATTCGATTTTGTGTCATGGTGTTTGGGGAAAGCGCACTCCATGCTAGAGCAGTTTGGTTGACAATGCAAAAAGCCGCATGCTGTTATGGGGTTGTCAGGAGCTTATGGCTGATGGCCTATAGCAGGAAAGAATGGCGCTGAAGAGCTTATAGCTGATAGCACGAAGGCAGAACGACCGAATCTTGTGCCATAAGCCATACGCTCTTTGGCCGGTCTACGATTCACGGAGGTTTCTATGGATATGATGGGACGTGTGGGGCTGGTTGAGATTTCGATCTTGATCGCGCCCGACCAAAAGATCTGGATGGATCGCATGATTAAGGAAGGCAAGATCGCCATTCCTCCAGGTGGGACGCTGGAAAAAGGTTCGCTCTATTCGCTGTTTATCCGAATGCTCCTGGTTAATGCGATGGAAGAGCAGAAGCGGCAGGAGGTGCTAGACGCAGAAGACGAGGACGACGAATAGGAAGCTGTTGAAAATACCCGCCAGCTTCGTTCTCGCATCGCTCAGAGGCTCAACGTACCGAAGCGTACGCCTCGCCTCTTCGCTCGCTGCGGCCTAGCAATGAACTCGCTTTGAGCATCCTGCCAGCCTTGCTCCCAGGAGCCGTGAAGCGTATCTCGTGAAGCGCTCAAAGGGATGTCGCCGACGGGATCTCGATGACTACGTCACGAGCGACGGCTCTGTGCTGTATCCGAAATGATCCAGAACTGTATCAAACGAGATACGAACGACGCTTCACGACCGACGCGGTTAGAGCTTCTTGAAAGCGGCTGCGGCGGCTTTGATCGTGTAGTCGATGTCGCGGGTTGAATGGGCGGTCGAGAGGAAGGTGGCTTCGAATTGAGAGGGGGCCAGATACACCCCCTGTTCCAGCATCGCGTGAAAGAATTGCCCGTATCGTTTCGTGTCCGACTGTTTTGCGCTATCCCAATCCACCACAGGGCCTGATGTAAAGAAGGCCCCCAGTATCGAACCGACTCTGGCTTGCGTGAGCGGCACACCGGCTTTCTTAGCGGCTTCTCCAAGCCCCTTGGCCAGGGCCGCCGATGTTTCTTCCAGCTTCTTGTAGACCCCACGGACTTTAAGCTGCTTGAGTGTTTCTATGCCGGCAGACACGGCTAATGGATTTCCCGATAACGTCCCTGCCTGATAGACCGGTCCCAAGGGCGCGATCAGATCCATGATCTCTTTTCGCCCTCCATAGGCGCCGACCGGTAGTCCTCCACCGATGATTTTCCCCAGCACCGTCAGATCCGGCGTAATCCCATACAGCGCTTGGGCTCCCCCGTAGGCGACGCGAAAGCCGGAGATGACCTCATCGAAAATCAGGAGGATGTCGTGTTCTGCGGTGAGTCGACGGAGCGCATGAAGGAAATCCGGCGCCGGAGGCACGACGCCCATGTTCGCGGCGATTGGTTCCAGAATAATGCAGGCCAATGTGCCCCGATGTTCCTTGACGATCTGCCCTACTGCCCGGATGTCGTTGTATGGAGCGGTTAAGGTGTGCTTTGCGAAATCAGCCGGAACTCCGAGCGAATCCGGGATTCCCAACGTGGCCAACCCTGAACCGGCCTTTGAGAGTAAATAATCGCTGTGGCCGTGATAGCACCCTTCAAATTTTAGAATGTTGTCTCGCTTCGTAAAGCCACGCGCGACACGAATCGCGCTCATGACCGCCTCGGTGCCGGAGCTGACGAGCCGGACCTTTTCCATCGATGGAAAGGCATCGCGGATCATGCGGGCGAGCGTGACTTCCAGTTCGGTCGGGGCGCCGTAACTGGTTCCACGTGTGGCAGCTTTTTTGATCGTGCTGATGACCGATGGGGCTGCATGGCCCAAAATCATCGGGCCCCATGAGAGCACATAGTCGAGGTAGCTGTTCCCATCGACGTCGTAGAGACGGGCTCCTTTAGCGCGTGCAATAAAGCGAGGTTGGCCTCCGACGGAGCGAAACGCGCGCACCGGGCTATTCACGCCTCCGGGAATCACGTCTTGGGCATCGGCAAACAGCTTGGCAGAACGAGTGGTTTTCATGATGGGCGCGCACAGTACCACGCAGTCGAACCTTGGTCAAGACAGAGAAGGTTCATGTCGTGTGATCACGCGGCCAGGGCATAAAATGTCTTAACGGGATACTTTTGTCAGGATTTTTCGATAGCACTGTGTCGCTACGAGCCAGGGGATTTTTGTAACCATTTGCAAATGTGCTGGGCAAATGTGCTGATTCTTGCTACCAATCAAGTGCGGCCCGATTTTTGCTTGAATAGAATAATCGGACACTATTAGGATTTCTTGAAAGTAAGTAAGGGCTCAACGATGAAGATTGTCTGTTCGTGGTGCCGGCAAGAAGGAAAAACCGAGCTAGTGGGCGAGAAGGCCCCTCTCGACGATGCGCGGGAAACGCATGGAATTTGCGCCGCTCATCGCCACGAAGTTGAAGCCCGCTGGCGGAGATCGCTTTACTCGGCCTCCCACTCTGGAGTCTCGACTAGATTGCCTTCTGCGTTCTTCCGCAAATTGAAAGGCCTGCTGAAGGCGACCAAGAAGATGGGCCCATAGGGCAGCTGCATCTTTTTGGCGATCTACCGGGAGTGACGCTCCCCTTTTCCCCTGGAACATCTTGAGCAACTGGTCGATCCCCCCGGCTTCAATCTTGCCGCTCGGCATCACTTTATCGATCACGTCAGGCAGCAAGCTAGACAGCTGAGTGCTCGCAGCATCGGGCGAGACGCAGGCCTTGCCTGCCAACTGGTTCAGAACATCACCCCTCAGGCCCTGCTTAATCTGATCCGGGGTGACGGGCATATTCTTACCCGTGCCCACCCAGGAGTTCACAATGTCGCCGAGTCCGGCCTTCTGGAATGATGGGACAAGACCAGCCAATCCCCCCACGCTGCTATTCTGTCCGAGCAAACTCGTGACAAGTTGCAACAGAGGGTTCTGTGCCGCCTGCCCTCCCATTGCCACGCCGGCTGCTTGTCCCAATTGATCCATGAGTCACATGGTTGATTCTTGTCAATACATGACAGATTCGTCGTCAACGAAATCTAGGAATGTGACGGGTTACGGGTGGGAGAGCACTGTCTCGTATTCGCCCCCCGAGTCAGCTCCACATTGACGTTTTTCATCCCCCAGTGGGCCCTCTTGGCTCTTTCCCGTTCGGATACAGCAAACAACACGTGAAATGGCGTCGCTCGTCGCGCGCCCATTCCCGCCTGTCCACTTCCCCAGGCCTCACCCGCATCGCGCAAGACCTCAAGAAAGGTTTCATACGCTGCTGTGTCGTCGGGCAACACATGGGCCGCATCGGTGATGAGAAGAATATAGCCTCTGGCCGGCAGCCATTCCAGATCAACCAGACATTCCTCCAAGGCGTCCCAGTTGTGGCCGAAGTAGTCGGGGAATTCCAATGCTCGCGCGAACTCCGTAAACAGATTGTCCAGCGTCTTGCAGTGACGGCCCTTGATAATTCTCACTACCAACCCGGTCGGTGGGCGAACGAGCGATTCGGCGCGTTGGTCGGCTGTGACCATCAGCAATGAGGTCCAGGGGGCTTTCGTCGATTGGAGATAGGTGGTCAATGCCACTGTATGTTTCGGAGTCATGGTCTCTCGTTCAATGGGATGAACGTTCGGTAATGGTTGCCGGTATAGTAGGCCTTTCCCGTATCTTGCTCGATGACGATCCGTTCTGCATCCCGCGAGCGGCCGCGTACTTTTGGGTTCACATCGTACTCGCGATAGTGGCCCGGGGGAAGGCGCCGCTCGCGATTCTGAAATACCCTGCCACCGATATATCCAGGCAGGGTGTTGCCTCCATGCTGCTGAATGGCCTCCAGCAGATCTTTGGCTTCTTGCAGGGAGTCCTTCTCGGCTCGATGCAATGGTCGATCGAGAGGCGATGTGCCATCGTGAAGCGCTGGCCTTGCAGGCAGCGCGGATGGGACAGCGGGAGACGAGACGGTCGGTTCAAGCGACGAGCCGGCATGGGGAGAACCTATAACACCGCAGACGAGTAGTCCACCAAGGACGATGAGTATTCTGTAAAACTTCCAAGCTCGATCCATAGTTTCACGCAGGTATCACGAGGCGAAGACGCACAGTGCAAACCCTAGCACCTACGATCTTAGAGGATCAAAGTGAGAGGTGCAGGACGTGATGCTGGAAATTATTGCTATCGCCTATCCGTCAGCGTAGCATCCACTGTATTCGTCTTGCTAAGGGTACGCCTCAGTCCGGCTTCTCCAGGCCGCACGGACGGAAACGAAGCCCTTCCTTACACCGGAACGAGCCAACGAGGTGCCGCGTGGAATCCGCAGCAGACCGGTTTGAGTTTGTGACAATCGAAGGACTCCTGGCCTACGGAGAGATGCTGGCGCGGCGCACTGCCGGTGAAGGCATTCTGTTCCCACCCACCCCAACCTCCTCAGTCGATCGACCACAGCGAACCCGTGACGCGATGGAAAAAATCAGGGCGTTTGTGCAGGGTACGCAAGGGTGTTTCCCTGGAGCAGAGGAATATCGGACGACCCGGCGCGTGGTGATCGAAGAGGGGTGCCGGGGCGATGAATTGGTGTTCTTTGCTGCCTGGAACGCGCTCCTCGCAGCAGGTGAGTTGGCTCCGCTCCTTCGCATGCCGATCACGTCAGTGCGGAAGCCGGTGCATCGCCGCCCGGTGGCGATCGTGCCGCGCGCACAACTGACGCCGCAGTTGGTCGAGGATCGAATCGTGCTGGACTTGGGCGAGGATCGGTTTTGGCTCTTGCCGCGCGATTTAACCGGCCGCACGCTTCTCTTCACGATGCGTCACGGGGTCTCGCGCATGGAGAGCGGCACCTATCGAGTCGGGCGCCGCCTCGCGAACCTGCTGGATCCTGAACGAGGCGTCCCCAAAGCCGACGCCGTCGGAGCAGCCCTGGCCCGGATGCTGGGCCTGGTGGGGCAGCAATTGGACTTACTGCACGTTCAGAATTATCTCGATCCGCGCACCTTCGTCCATCTGGTGAGCCAGAGCCCCAATACACGACAACTGTATGAGCGGGTAATCGCGGCGCTAATGCAGCCGCACCCTGCTGAGGCGCGTCTCCCGGCCTGCGATCCCGCGTTAGACTCTCAGGATTTCGGATGGGTCACAGGTCTGGAGAAGAAGGTGGAAGTCGAGGAGGCAGCCAAGGCATTCGGCGTGGACGCGCAGACGGCCAAGCGCCTGATCAAACATCCCCTCTACAGCTACCCGGGTGGGCATTCTTTCTTCGATGTCTATGTGGATATCGTCGATGGCTTCCGCCGGTTGGGTCGGTCCCACCAGGGGAAGGCCGTGTGTCTCTACAGCCACAGCTCCACGCTGCGAGCGCTCATGATCTATCTCGATCCCCGCCCTTTTCGCGAAGCCTTCACCGAGTTTGGCGAATATAAGGAGGGGCAGGATAACGTCGTCTTGCTGGCCTACGAACAGGGACTCTTATCCGGCTATTCCACCGCGGTGGGTTTATCAGCGCGAGAACGCACGGTGCGGGAGACCTGGGTGAAGGTCGAGCGAGAACGTAGAGACCGGATCACGCTCAAGCCCCGACAGATCAAGCGGATCGTCGCATTGGTCTCAGGTGGCGATTTCGCCGGCGCCGGCGCCGCGTTGAAAGAGTTGCGCGTAACAGGAAACCGGTTTGGCCTGGAAGTCCACTTCGTCCGTCACGGGTTCTTAGGTCTGGCCAACAACTGGATCAGCGCGGTGAGCGAGAACGATACTCGTGGTATGGGCAGCCATGCCAGTAGTCCGATTGGAAGCAGCCGCTTCGAAGATTTTAAGGACGAGCAGGTGCAACAGGCCACCATGCGGCATCTTCGGCCCTATATGGAAGATGGCGCCTTGGTGGTCATTGGTGGGGACGGAAGTCTTCGAGGCGCGCGGGCGCTCTACGAAGGATTTGGGGTTCAGGTGGTAGGGATTCCTGGCTCGATCGACAATAATCTCGCGGGAACAACCTCCCTGGGTTTTCACTCGGCCGTGTCTCTGGCGAATCTATCCATCGAGTCGCTGAAAGCGACCAGTTCCGCCATGGGCAGCGTTTTTTTCGTTGAAATTATGGGGGCTGGGTCCGGCCATCTTGCCCTCGCCTGTGCGTATCAGGCCAGGGCCGAAGGCATCTTGATCAACGAACATCCCGATCCCGACGCCTATATCGACGACTTCATCCTGGGCACGCTCAAGCGCACCTTGGGCGTCCCGAACAAAAGCCATCTGTTTGTGGTGGCGGAACAGACACCCCACCGCCATCACCCGGACGGCGGCGTGCGGGGCCTTGTCGAGTATGTCGCCGGTACGCTCACCACCTGGCCACAGTTTCAGGCGCGCCCCGGTGAATATCGCCTCGCCCCTACGACCAAAGCCACGATCCTCGGGCACACGTTGCGGGGGGCGCCCCCGACCCCAGAGGACAAGACCATCGGACAAGATCTGGCCTACGAGGCGATTCGCCGTCTTGTGAAGGAGCCGGAGCGGGTCGTCGGGTGTATGTTGGCCTATCGAGGGCCAGGCGCCATTGAGGCAATCCCACTCCACGCGGTGGCGCCGAAGCAGTTCGACTGGGATATTTTCGCCCGAATGCACGGAAGCGAGCTGCCGTAGCGAGGTGAATGGAGCGTGGCCTCTCACCGCGAAGGCCCTGCTCTGAGTCCTACTTCCTCATCATCGCAGGGCGATTCCATCATGGATGAACTGGGCGGCCTGAGTCTGAAACAGCGGTTGCGTTGTGGGCTTCGTGGCCGTTTGCTAGAATCGCGATTCTGGACATCATCGCGAGAAAAGCGGGAAAACCGCGACGAGCATCCCGATAGACCGATTTCCACTGACAGCCTGTTCTATGCGTAAAGCTAAAATCGTATGCACGATTGGCCCCGCCAGCGATTCACCTACCGTGTTGGATCAGCTCATCGAGAGCGGGATGGACGCGGCGCGACTCAATTTTTCCCATGGGACCCACGAGTCGCATGCGCGTGCGGTCAAGGCTCTTCGCGACGCGGCGGGTCGTCGGTGTGTCGCAGTAGCGATCATCCAGGACCTGCAAGGACCGAGAATTCGTGTGGGAGATGTCGATCGGGCCGGGCTCGATCTCCTTGCCGGTCAGACGGTGAGGCTCGTGACGACTCTGCTCCGGTCCGGCGGTCAACTCGGCGCGCGCGCGATCGCACCATCGGGCATGCAAGAGATCCCGGTGACATACCAATACCTGGCGCG
>Ga0163149_10008038_pt1 | contig 10510 bp, 9 predicted proteins | sample OliLakLV19MP5G1_FD_148604 | JGI IMG/M metagenome (GOLD analysis project Ga0163149, IMG submission 148604) | Freshwater microbial mat bacterial communities from Lake Vanda, McMurdo Dry Valleys, Antarctica - Oligotrophic Lake LV.19.MP5.G1 | ecosystem: Environmental > Aquatic > Freshwater > Lake >...
GATCAGGTATTTCTGGGCGATGCCTAATTTTTCTTCTTCGGTATAGCCGGGGATGCCAATCACTTCCATCCGGTCGCGCAAGGCGGGCAAAATGGGGTCGATCAGATTCGCCGTTGTAATGAACATCACTTCTGTCAGGTCGAAGGGCACGCCCAGGTAGTGGTCCGTGAATGAGTTGTTCTGCTCCGGGTCGAGCACTTCGAGCAAGGCTGCAGAGGGATCCCCGCGAAAATCCATCCCGACTTTGTCGACTTCGTCCAGCATGAAGACCGGGTTGTTGGTGCCGGCTTGTTTCATGCCTTGAATGATCCGTCCGGGGAGTGCGCCGACGTAGGTGCGGCGATGACCTCGGATCTCGGCTTCATCACGGACGCCTCCGAGACTGATGCGGACAAACTCGCGGCCGAGCGCACGGGCGATCGATTTGCCGAGCGAGGTCTTCCCGACGCCGGGCGGCCCGACGAAGCAGAGAATCGGGCCCTTCATTTTGTCTTTGAGCTTTCGCACGGCAAGGTACTCAAGGATTCGCTCTTTCACTTTTTCCAGGTCGTAGTGGTCCTCGTTGAGCACTTTGGCGGCGGCCTTAAGGTCGAGGTTGTCTGTGGACCTTTTGGACCAGGGCAATTCCACGATCCATTCGATATAGGTTCTGACGGTTGCAGACTCAGCGGTATCCGGGTGCATTTTCTCAAGGCGTTTGAGCTGCTTTTCGGTTTCTTTCAGCACCTTCTCCGGCATCTTCAGTTCGACGATGCGCTTGCGAAACTCGGTGATTTCTTCCGCGCGTTCGTCGAGTTCGCCGAGCTCTTTTTGAATCGCTTTGAGTTGCTCGCGCAGGAAGTATTCACGTTGGGTCTTGTCCATCTCCCCCTTGGCTTGCGCTTGAATCTTGTGTTGCATGGAGAGGACTTCGATCTCCTTGCCGAGGAGCTCGCTGACGTGCCGGAGGCGTTTGACCGGGTCGATGATTTCCAGGACTGCCTGGGTGAGCTCAACCTTGAGGCCAAGATTGGACGCCACCATGTCGGCAAGACGTCCGGGGTCTTCGAGGTTCTCGATGACGATCATCACGTCCGGGATCAAGATTTTACCGAGACTCACGATCCGTTCGATCTGCTCCTTGACGGTCCGCATGGCGGCTTCGGTTTCAAGGGCGGCACTCGCCGACTTGTGTTCGATGAGTTTATCGATGCGCACGGAATAATAGGGCTCCGTCTGAATATAGCCCGAGATCTTGGCTTTCGAGAGCCCCTGCACGAGTATCTTGATGCGTTCGTCCGGCAGTTTCAGCATCCGCATGATGATGCCGACCGTGCCGATGGTATGGATATCCTCCGGTGTGGGATTTTCGACGTCCAAGGCTTTTTGCGTCGACAGGAAGATCATGCGATTGCCGGCTAATGCGGCCTCAATCGCTTTGATCGACATCTCTCGCCCGACAAATAGAGGGAGGACCATGTAGGGGAAGACGACGATGTCTCGGACCGGCAAGAGGGGAAGCAGGTCGGGGATTTCGACGTTCTGGGGCGGCTGCAAGTCTTGTTCGCTCGGGTCGTTCATCGGTGTAGTCTCAGTGTTATGCGCATTGGTGAATGAGAATTAGGAGGTGGTGCCTTCGTTGAGTGTCGTGTCTTGCAGAATGCTGAAAAGGTTTTCCGGCATAAGACGATCGTTATGTCGCGTGCCTGGTGTTCATTGAACCAGACTGCCCGGATCAACCGGATGGAGCAGGCTCACATCACCAGGCTGTTGAAAATCCCGCCAGCATCGTTCTCGCATCGCTCAGCGATGCTCAATGTACTGAACGACGTACGATTCACCTTTTCGCTCGCGGTGGCCTTGGGGGACGGTCTTTTTGAACAGCCTGTGGGTGTAGCTGGAGCCGTGCATGACTTCCTTCAGCCCTAGGCTTTCCGTGATCGTGTCGCGCGGCGTTCCCCGGAAGGCCGTATCCGATTCTGCAGATACTCGTTGAACTCTGGTCCTAGGGAGGGGTTCTTGAGTGCGAATTCTACGGTGGCAATGAGAAACCCTAACTTGTCTCCGGCATCGTACCGCTGTCCCTGTATCTCCAGCGCAAACATCGGGGACTTCTTCGCCAATTCTACGAGCGCGTCGGTCAATTGAATCTCGCCGTTTTTACCAGGTCGGGTCTTTCGCAGGATGGAGAAAATTTCCGGCGGCAAGACGTAACGGCCGATGACCGCCAGATTGGAGGGAGCTTCGGCCGGCGTCGGCTTCTCAATAAGACCCTCGACTCGATGCAGCCCTGCTGAGATTGTTCGGGGCGACACGATGCCATAGCGGTTGACTTCATGGTGGGGCACTTCCTGCACACCGAGGATCGCACCGTGTCGTTTCTTGTAGGCATGAATGAGTTGTGCGAGGCCAGGGACCGGCGCATCGATAATTTCGTCGCCGAGGATAACCGCAAAGGGTTCGTCACCGATCAGCCGTTGGGCGCAGAGCACCGCATGGCCAAGTCCGAGGGCCTCCGATTGACGGACATAACAGAAATTTGCGAGCGTGGAAATGTGACGCATCTGACTCAAGAGCTGCGCCTTGCCGTTGCCCTTGAGGTTTTCTTCCAACTCGACGGACCGGTCGAAATGGTCCTCGATCGCGCGTTTGCCCCGTCCGGTGATGATGATAATGTCTTCGATCCCGGAGGCGACCGCCTCTTCGACCGCATATTGAATCAGCGGCTTATCGACGAGCGGCAACATTTCTTTCGGAGATGCCTTCGTGGCAGGAAGGAAGCGAGTCCCCAAGCCTGCAGCGGGAATCACGGCTTTGCGCACATCGAAACGCGACATGGTTCGATACTATGTGATGGGGTAAGCGATGTCAAGGAATGCAGGGGCGTCGCCTACATTATTCATGAAGGCTCGTTGCGAACAGGTGCGGACACGAAGCGAGAGGAGCAGTTGGAAGCCTGAACTCCTTACGTGCAGATGCCTTGCCCGAGCGAGACGGGCAAGACCTGCATGAATGGCGATCTGAAGTTCGAAGTTCCAAAAAAAAACTCCGAACTTCGAATCGTCGTCTGTTGTGCCTTCCCCGCAAGGGTGCAGAGGACCCACGCGAATAATTCCAGGGTATCAGCTTTACATTCAAATACTTGCTCAATATAATCCAAGAGTTTTGCACGGATGTTTCCACGAGGGACACCTGTGTGCTGACCGCGTGAATCTCTCATGCCGGCAATGTCTGCGGTCGCCATCGGCACGCCTGCCCAGGATGCGTCGTAGGTGAACGTGAGGTGGAGACGCAGGGTGTACGGTCGCGGCCAACGTTAGGGTTATCCATGATGTCGGCATTATCTTCTCCGTCTTCTTGCGGGACGCAGATCTGGTGAGGGGACCTTGCTATTCAGCCGGGGCTCGTTGGCTCTTCATCCTGGTGTTCGCGACCCTGGCCTGTGGGGTGTTGCCGGTGCGTGCGGTTGCGGCAGAGCAGGCCGAAGTCACCGTGACGGCGATTGAGATTCGAGGGAATAAGCGGATCGAGTTGCCGGCGATTGTCGGTCGATTGACATTGAAGCCCGGCGATCCCCATACCCCTGAAAATGTTCGTGGACAGATCAAGATTCTCTACGAAACCGGATACTTTGAAGAGGTGCAGGTGGAGACGGAATTGGGAGCGGGTGGGGTAGCCCTGGCCTTTGTGGTCCGTGAGAAACCGTTCATTACTGAGATTGTGTTTGACGGGAACAAAGCGCTCAGCGACGACAAGCTCAAAGAGAAGATCACGATCAAGAGCCAAGCCTTTCTCGATCAGTTACAGGCGAAAGAGAGTGCGGAGAAGATTCGTCTGGCCTACCAAGGGGACGGCTACTTCAATTGCGTGGTGATCCCGGTCGTGCAGACCTTGGAAGCGGATCGGAAGCGCCTGACATTTTTGGTGAAAGAAGGGGACAAGGCGCGTGTCAAAACGGTTCATTTCGATGGTCTGCACGCGGCGACGAAAGGCGAGTTGTTCAAGGTGATGGCGACCCGGGAATGGATTCCCTGGTACGGTCTGATCACTCAACTGAAAGTGCCGTCGGTACTCTCGGATGCCGGCGTGTTGAAGCGGGAAGAAATGAATGCCGACGTGGAGCGGATCAAAGAAGTCTTGCTCAACAAGGGATATTTGAACGTCCGGGTAGGCTTGCCGACGGTTGAACTCAGCGACGAAAAAAAATGGTTCGTCGTGACGTACTCTGTGATGGAGGGAGAACCCTTCACGATCGGCGAAATCGGATTTCGAGGGAATACGGTCTTTGAAGATCCGGAACTCCGCCAGGGGCTCAAGATGAAGGAGGGGGAGATCTTTCAGCGCCAGAAACTCCGTGACGAGGTCACGCGATTGAACGATCTGTACGGGAGCAGGGGCTACTCGTTTGCCGATGTCTCGCCCAACGTTACTCCGAACACGGAGGAACGGACCGCAAGTGTCATTCTGACCATCAAGGAAGGGGAGATGATGCGGATCCGTCAGATCAACATCAGTGGGAACGAGAAGACCAAAGACAATGTGGTTCGTCGTGAAATCCGTGTCGATGAACAGGATGTCATCGATACCCCCGCATTGAAGCGGAGCTTTCAGCGTTTGAATAACTTGAACTTTTTCGAGACGGTGGAAATTCTCCCGGCGCAGGTGGGCGCGGACAAGGTCGATCTGAATGTCCGCGTGAAAGAAAAACCAACCGGCCAGTTCAGTATCGGCGGAGGATTCAGCACGTTGGATCAGGTGGTCGCCATCGCCGACATTACCGAAGGGAATCTCGGTGGGAACGGTTGGATGGGACGAGTGCGCGGTCAGTTGGGTCAGCGGCGGCAAATCGGATTGGTCACGTTTCGCAATCCCTATGTGAACGACTCCTTGACCTCGATGCAGCTGGACGTCTACCGCACGGCCACGAACTACATCACCTATTTTGAGACAAAAACCGGCGCCAGTGTGACGCTAGGCCGATATCTCTCTGAATATACCTCCGGGAGCGTGAGCCTGTTCGCGGAGGAGTTGAATTTTAAAAATCCCGCCGTCGGCATTTGCCCGGACCGATTTCCGCTGGTGTGTCGTCAACTTGGGAGCCAGTCGACGACCGGGCTCCGGACCTCGCTGGCTCGCGACACGAGAGACTACCATATGGATCCTCGCACCGGTTGGCGAGCGGCCATCGGCTTCGATGTGGGGACGCCCTACCTGGGCGGAACCAATAACTTCTATAAATATTATCTGGATGTGATTCAATATGTTCCACTGCCTTTCGACACGCGGTTTTCCTTCCGTGCTCGCTATGGCGCCGCAGTCGGCCTCAATGGGGAGCCCCTTCCGTTGACCGAACGATATTTCGTCGGCGGCATCAATACGATTCGCGGGTTCAAGTTCGGGCGCGCAGGGCCGGTGACCGACAACAATTCCTTACTCGGAGCAACCAAACAGTTGATCTTTAATAACGATTATATCTTTACCATTTCCACTGAGGCCAAATTGAACGGGGTGATCTTCTTCGACTATGGGAAAGGCTTTGACGACGGTGAGCCTCTCTCGACGAAGTTGCGAAAAACGGTTGGATTCGAAGGGCGATGGATTTCACCCTTCGGCCCTCTTCGCGCCGCGTACGGGATTAATCTGGATTCCAGACCAGGAGAAGCCAAAGGCGCCTTCGAGTTTACCATCGGTCAGTTGTTCTAAGCAGAGCAAGTGTTTGACCACGAGCGGGAGGTAACGGTGTGATGCAGGTTGGTAACGTCAGGTGGAAGGTATTCCGTGGATGTGGTCTGTTGGTGGTCCTTCTCATGGTCTCCGGCTGTGCTGCCGGCGGGGCAACATTCGAAGGCAAGATAGGTGTCGTCGATCCAGCCCGCGTCCTGAACGAGACGAGCACCGGCAAGAAAGCCAAGGAGACATTGAGCGTCTACTCCAAGAATCGCCAGGCGTTGATCGAGATGGATGAGAAAGAGCTCCGTCGCATGGAAGAAGATTTTGGGAGGCAGGCCAGTGTGTTGAGTCCGACTGCGAAACGGGAGCGCGAAGAGCAGTTTCGACGTCGGGTCGCAGAGTATCAGCAGAAAGCGGGGGACATGAACCGGGAGGTTCAGGAAAAGCAGAAGGACGTGCTCGAAGGGTTTCGTGAGAAGGTGGGACTCGTTGTGGGAAAAGTATCGAAACGTCTTGGATTACAGGTCGTCATCGATAAGGGGAAAGGCGGCCCCACCGTATATAGCGATGAGGGACTCGATATTAGCGGTCAGGTCATCGAAGAATTCAATCGGGAATACCCGTAACAAGTCTATCTGGTCTGTTCGGTCTGTCTGGTCTCTCTCGTCGACCAGATCAACCAGATAGACCAAATGAACCAGACAGACAAGAGAGACCGGATAGACCAGATAGACCAGACCGTGAAGAGCGAAGGAGGACTCGATGGAACGATGGAGAGTGACGAGTGTGATCGGCGCAGTGGCCTTGTGGGCGGCAGTGGTGTCTCCGGTGTCGGCGGATGACACCTTCAAAGTGGCGGTCATGAACCAGCAAATGGTGATTGAGCAGTCGAAGGCCGGCAAACGAGCCTTGGAAGAGCTCAAGGCCTACTCCATGAGCAGGCAAAAGATCATCAATGCCGACGATCTCGAACTGAAGGAATTGCAACAGGCGATTCAAGACGAAAAGTTGAGTGACAGCGTGAAGCAAGAGAAGCAAGGCCTGTTTCAGGTCAAGATGGAGGCCTATCAACGACGCCTAGCCGACTTCAATCGTGAGATTCAGCAGAAACAGCGTGAAATGGTCGCGGAATACTCGAGAAAAGTCCAAGCGGCCGCGCGAGCCGTGGGGGAAAAGAACGGGTACGTGGCGGTCATCGACAAGGGGAATGAGGTGTCGATGAAGATCGTCCTCTATCATCTGCCTGGGTTGGACGTGACCGATCAGGTAGTGAAGGAGTTCGATCGGCAGAGTAAATAGGGGAGGGTAGCCTGGTCGTCCTCCTGCTCGCAGAACGCGCACGATCAGAATGTGCTCGTTCGATGCGCGCAATCGAGGATCGACCAGGCCACCCTTGGCAATGAATGGGGGATTGGGAACAGACGCGCGGTAGAAGCGCAATCAGCCCCCCATTCGTCTGTCGTGTGGGAGTGGAGTTTCTGGATTCTTGTTTCAGGTTTCAAGTTGCGCGCTTCGGATTACTGAAGCTCCGATGTCGAACCTGAAACTTGAAACATGCAACCTGAAACGTTTTTACGTTTGACGTCTTGCCTGTAAGAGGAGGTTCCGCCGATGTCCGTCATGGAACAAGCCGAAATTCAGTCCATTTTGCCTCACCGGTATCCCTTTCTCCTGGTCGATCGCGTGCAGGAGCTGGACCTCGACCGGCGGATCGTAGGAATCAAGAACGTGACGGTCAATGAGCCTTTCTTTCAAGGGCATTTCCCCGGACGCCCCGTCATGCCGGGGGTGTTGATTCTCGAAGCGATGGCGCAAGTTGGTGCGATTCTGGCGTTGAAGTCGATGGGGCACGCCACGCGTCCGGTGGTCTATCTGACCGGCATCGATGGGGCGAAGTTTCGAAAGCCGGTCGTGCCTGGTGATCGGTTGCGGTTCGAGATCGACGTGGTCAAGAGGCGGGTGCCGTTTTGGAAGATGCAGGGGAAGGCATTCGTCGAGGATGAACTGGTGTGTGAAGCCGAAGTGACCGCCATGGTGACCGAAGAAAAGGCCGTGAAGGGTGATGCGTGATGCGTGACGAGTGTCGGCGGGAAAGCGGTCAACCTGAACTCATCACCCATCACTGATCACTCATCACTGGAGGTTACGCGTGCAGATTCATTCAACAGCGATTGTTCATTCGAAGGCGAGTCTTGCCGATGACGTGGAGGTCGGGCCGTTCTGCGTGATCGGTGAGCATGTCACCATCGGAAAGGGAACCAGACTGCTGTCCCATGTGACGGTCGACGGATGGACGGAGATCGGCGAGCGGAATGAGGTCCATCCCTTTGTGTCGATCGGTGGACCGCCTCAGCATCTCGGATATCATGGGGAACCGACCAAGGTGGTCATCGGTCATGACAATATCCTTCGCGAGTATGTCACGATCAATCGCGCGACGATGCAGGGCGGTGGGGTGACCTCGCTCGGGTCAAAGAACTTTCTGATGGCCTATGTCCACGTGGCGCATGATTGCCGGCTCGGCAACCATCTCATTATGGCCAATGCCGCCAGTTTAGCCGGCCATATTGCCATCGGCGACCATGCCATCATCGGGGGACTGACCGGTATCCATCAACATGTGCGGATCGGGGCCTACTCCATGGTCGGCGGCTGTTGCGCCCTTGGTCAGGATCTCCCGCCGTTCATGCGGGCTGCAGGAGGGTATCGCGCACGGATGTATGGCCTGAACTCGGTAGGGTTGCGCCGGCAGGGGTTTTCGACCGATCGGATTTCGGTCCTGAAACGGGCCTACGACCTGCTCTTCCGATCGGGGCACCGAACCGCTGAAGCGGCCAGGCTTGCCAAGGCTGAATTCGGAGACCAGCCCGATGTCATGACGGTGGTGAGTTTCCTGGAGGGGACGAAGCGTGGCATCTGCCGGTCGGTCGGCAAAGACCATGAGGATGAGGAGTAAGCGCCGTGGCTGCACGACCTCACGTCACAAATGGCGAGCGGATTGGACTCATTGCCGGCAACGGCCGGTTCCCTATCATTTTCGCGGATAATGCCAGAAGGCTCGGCTATCACGTGTCGGCCGTGGCACATGAAGGCGAGACGGAACCTGAATTGGCCGGCCATGTGGATCGGATCCATTGGATCAAGATCGGCCAGCTCAACAAGCTGATCAAGGCGTTTAAGGAAGACAAGGTCCACCAGGCCGTGATGCTGGGCGGGATCAAGAAGACTCATATGTTCACCACCATGCGTCCGGATCTTCGCACCTTAGCCATGGCAACACGGTTGGCGCTTCGGAAAGACGACGATATTTTGCGCGAATTTGCGAAGGAGCTCGAAGGTGAAGGGATTGCCATCTGTGAATCGACCTTTGGGCTTGAGGGGATCCTTGCAGAAGAAGGGCCCTTGACCGCGCGTGCTCCAACGGAGAAAGAGTGGGAGGACATCCGTTACGGCTGGGAAGTGGCGCATGACATCGGACGTCTCGATATCGGGCAATGTGTGGTGATTAAAGATCGCGTGGTCGTGGCTGTTGAGGCGGTTGAGGGCACCGATGGAGCCATCAAGCGCGGCGGCGAATTGGCCACAAACGGCGCGGTGGTGGTCAAGCGATCGAAGCCGCAACAAGATTTACGGTTCGACCTCCCGGCTGTGGGACCTCGGACCATCGAGGTGATGGCCTCGGTCAAGGCGTCTGTCTTGGCGATCGAGGCCGGGCGTACGGTCCTATTGGATCGCGAGATCGTGCTGGAGAAAGCTCGATCTGCCAAGATTGCCATTGTCGGGATCACGACACTTGAGCCGAGCAGGAAATGAGGCGAGAAGGATGGCACCGTTGAGGGCAGGCGTCATCGGCATCGGACATCTCGGTCAGCACCATGCGCGCCTCTATGCCTCGTTGCCTGGGGCGCAACTCGTTGGGGTGATGGACCAGTCGGTTGAGCGTGCGCAGGTGGTCGCAGATCGGCATGGGGCGCGCATCTTTCGTACGGTGGATGAATTGTTGTCGCAGGTCGAGGTGGTGAGTGTAGCGGTGCCTACGTCGGGCCACTTTGCCGTTGCAAAAGCCTGCCTGGAGGCGGGCAAGCATGTCCTGATCGAAAAGCCGATTGCTGCCACGCTTGAAGAAGCGCAGGAGTTGGTGCAGTTGGCCAAGCAGCGAGGCTGTTGTGTACAGGTCGGTCACAGCGAACGGTTCAATCCGGTGATGGCGCTGATGCGTCCCCATATCGGGCCGCCTGTGTTCATCGAATGCCATCGTCTCAGCAGTTTCAGTGAACGAGGAACGGATGTGGATGTAGTGTTGGACCTGATGATTCACGATCTGGACCTCGTGCTGTCGTTGAATCCTGGTCCTGTTGAAGAGGTGCGCGCCGCGGGGGTGGCGGTGTTGTCTTCCTCGATCGATATTGCCAACGCCCGCATTCAGTTCCAACGCGGCTGTGTCGCCAACCTGACCTCCAGTCGGGTCTCGACGAATACGATGCGTCGGCTGCGCCTCTTCCAACGAGACAACTATCTGTCGATCGATTTCCAGACCAGGCAAGGCCTGATCTGCCGACGCACGACTCTGGCTGGAAAGCGGCCGACCGTCGAAGTCGAGCAACTCCAGGGTGGAGACGAAGAGCCCTTGAAACTCCAACTTGAATCGTTTCTTCACGCCGTCAGCACTGGTTCGAGGCCGGTGGTGTCGGGTGAAGATGGCGCGGCTGCAGTGGACCTGGCGCATCAGGTCTTGCAGGCCATTGAGACCTTTGCGGCCCGCCATGGAGCAGGGGGTAGCAGAGATACGGGGGGTACTGGGGTAGAGGAAAACGGGATAGAGGGATAGCGGGATAGCCATGACAGACCCTGTACCGATGTA
>Ga0163149_10008044_pt1 | contig 10507 bp, 4 predicted proteins | sample OliLakLV19MP5G1_FD_148604 | JGI IMG/M metagenome (GOLD analysis project Ga0163149, IMG submission 148604) | Freshwater microbial mat bacterial communities from Lake Vanda, McMurdo Dry Valleys, Antarctica - Oligotrophic Lake LV.19.MP5.G1 | ecosystem: Environmental > Aquatic > Freshwater > Lake >...
GGAGCGGCTGCTTGCTCGACGCGCTGCCCGCGAGCGCCGGGACTTTGCGGCTGCCGATGGCGTCCGCGACGAACTCGCCGCGCGCGGCATCTCGATCGAGGACACGCCGCAGGGCACCCGTTGGCGGCGCGCTTGATTCCACCCGAGGCCCGGTTTAATCTGCGGGTCTGTCCGGGACGGCCTTCTCGCGCGTCTTGCTGACGTAGCTCAGTTGGTAGAGCAGCTGATTTGTAATCAGCAGGTCGTCGGTTCAATCCCGACCGTCAGCTCTTCCATGTGCTCCGCAGTGGCACGTTCGCGTGCTGTGACCGGAGACTCGGTGAGGTACTCAAGTGGCCAACGAGATCAGACTGTAAATCTGACGGCTAACGCCTTCGAAGGTTCGAATCCTTCCCTCACCATATGGCAGGTGCAGGATCGCTCGCGGGTTGGGCGTGTTCAAGAGAAAGGCAGGTGCACGAGCAGTACGCGGGAGTAGCTCAGTTGGTAGAGCGCTAGCCTTCCAAGCTTGATGTCGCGGGTTCGAGTCCCGTCTCCCGCTCTGTGGTTAAGTCCTTAAAAAATATCAGCTTACACATGAGGGCCGCCGTGAATCGGTGGCCCTCGTGTCGTGCGCGGTCTCTCCGCTCAGCAACGAGGCTACGTTCATCAACGTGTCGCACACGCTCGGCACGTAGATTGGCGAAGTAACCGCGCCTCGGCGTGAGGCGGTGTCTTCGTGGACCGTCTCGACCGGTCCGCGGCCCAGGATTGAACCGTCGCCGGATGACAGCGAATGTGGCGGCGCAGGCTGGATCGGTGCGGCACGGCCACCGAATCCGGGGCATGCGTCGGTTACTTCAGCGGCTTCGTGACGAGATCGACCCGCAGCACCGGCACTGGCACCGCCGCCACGTTCCGCACCATCACGCGCTGCGACATATGGACAAAGCGTTCATCCCCAGTCTGCAGCATCTGCCACCGCGGCCCACCCCCTTCGACGGCGAGTTGGTCGGTCAGCGCGAGCAGAAGAAACGGCGGCGACGCCGGAGCGACCAGCTCCATCGACTGCCCCGACGCGATGGTGATGCGCGACGAGCGGTACTGCGAGTTGTCGAACTCGATCTTCGTCGAGTTGGAGTCGACGAGCGGCGGAGCCGCCTCGCGTGACCGGTACCCCTCGTCGCCCTCGGTCTTGAGGTCGACGCGCATGTCGCAGCACGCTCGTCGGGCGACCGGGGAGGAGCGGCACGGGCTCGCCCGTGGTCACCCACCGCAGTACACGACGGCCGGCGGAGTCACCAACGGTGAGCTCATTGAGCCACTGCGAGACGAGGGAGTCGCCACGAGAGATGCGCACGCGTGCGGCGTGATCCTTCATGATCCGCCCGTCGATCGCCGAGTCGTGTCAATCGTCATGCGCGACTGATGACATGGCGCGCCGAGTAGCTCGTCGCAACGCTGGGCACGGGGCGGTAGCTTCTCTCCGTCGCGCGAAACACCGAACGTGAACACTCACCTCATCCGATGATCATACCGATGCGCTCACTCGCCTCGTCGATGAACCGGTGGTATCTCCTCGGGGCCGTCGTCGCGCTCCCATCTGCGGTCGCTTCCGCGCAACAGCCGGCGTGGGCGGGTGCACTCGACTCGATCGTGCACGCCGAGCTCGCGCGGACCGGAACGCCTGGCGCGCAGGTCGCTGTGGTGATGGCTGGCCGCGTCGTCTACTCGGGCGCGTATGGACTCGCGGACAACGAGACCAAGCGACCAGTCACGAGGAACACGCTCTTCCGCGTGGGCTCCGTGACGAAGATGGTGACCGCTGCCGCACTCACGCAGATGGCGGCGCAGGGAATGATCGACCTGCAGGCGCCGATCGGCCGATATGTGCCGGAGATCGCGGGCAAGCGCATCGCCAACGTCACCACGCACCAACTGTTGACGCACACGGCAGGCTGGCTCGATAACGCCAACGCGTACGGACGGATGGGTGAGGGCGCCCTCGGAGAAGTCTTTCGCGCCGTGAACGACACGCTCTTTTTCACCGAGCCGGGCCGCGTGATCTCGTATTCCAATCCCGGATACTCCATGGCTGGTTTCGTCACGGAGATGGCGGGCAAGGCACGCTTCGGCGACATCGCCGACCAACTCGTGCTGAAGAAGATGGGGATGCCGCGCGCGACCTTCCGTCCGCTTGCGGCACTCACGCATGACTTCTCGCAGGGTCACATGGGCCCAGCGCCGGTGATCGTTCGACCGTACACCGAGAACACGGCGCAGTGGGCGGCCGGATTCCTTTTCGCCAGCGCGGAGGAGTTGGCGCGCTTCACCATCGCGTTGATGGACGCGGGCAAGCTCGATGGGCAGCAGGTGCTCGCGCCAGAAGCGGTGACGATGATGACGACCGGCCATGTGGACATGCCGGGCGCCAATGGCGCGAAGTACGGTTATGGCCTGCGCGTGAGCAACGAGGGGGGCGAGCGCGTATGGCAGCATGGCGGGTCCATCAACGGATTCGACGCGCAGGTCACGATGTTCCCCGATCGAAAGGTCGCGGTGCTGATGTTCGACAACCGCGGCGGTGCGCCCATGCGCGGCGTGATCGATGCCGCCGCGCGTCTCGCGGCGGACATCGCGCCGCTGCCCACTCCTGCCGCGCTTCCGGATCCGCGCGACGCGACGCCTGCCGAACGCGCCGCACTGATGGGCACTTACCGCAACGGGACGGTGCGCCTCATCGTGCTCGAACAGGACGGCAAACTGATGGTGCAGCAGGGACCGCAGCCGCTGGCCGCGCGACTCGTCGGCCAGGACCGGTTGGTCGTCCTTGCAGCGCAGGGCGCGCCGACGACGTTCCTCATCCTGCGCGATACAGCGGGGAAGGCGGAGTACCTGCATGGCAGTCTGCGGTCGCTCGCGCGCCAACCGTAGCATGCGCCGAGCAGCGTTCCCGCACTCATCGCTCATACCTTGCTCGCTACCTCGAACTCGGCGCGCGCTTCGATGCCGTCGTCCGTGTCGGCGAGCGTATAGGCGACGGCACCCTGGTCGGTGACCGCTGGGTGCTCACGACCGCGCACGTCGCGCGTGGATTGATGGCGCGTTCTCGCCAACCGGCGGTGCCAATGCGGGCTCTTCTTCCAGACGAAGGCCGCAGACCCGGGCGATGAACCTGAGAAAACCCATAAACACGGGTCGAATCTGTTCTGACACGGGTTTGCGGCGCGCGACTTGCTACGAAAAGACCGCAATCAGTACCTGCACGTCCCCGTGGCCGCGTCGATCAAGGGGACCATAGTCGCGTCTACGAATTACCCAACCGCTCATGCTTCGCGCCATCATCACTGAGTGCAATGACGTCTTGGCTCGGGCGCGCGCGATCATCGAGCGCAGGAGCCTCGGCCGCACGCTATGGTAGTCGCCGAACAGAAGATGGGAGCCGCACGCCCAGCGGGAATTCTGAGCCTGCTCAAGCAGACGGTTTTCGACTTTTTCGGGGACAGCGCACCGCGCCATGGTGCGGCGATCGCATACTACACGCTCTTCGCGCTCGCCCCCGTGCTGCTGATCGTGATCGCGGTCGCCGGATTCGTGGTCGGTGAGGATGTGGTTCGCAGTGAGCTCATCACACAGATCGCAGCACTGATCGGGCGTGACGGCGCGGACGCCGTGAAAGCGATCCTTGAGCGTGCGAACACACCACGCGATGGAATCACCGCGACACTGCTCGGCGTGGGTGGGCTGATCTTTGCCGCCACCGGTGCATTCCTCGAGCTCCAGGCTGCCCTCAACATGATCTGGCGCGTGCGTACCGAGCCCAACGCCGGAATCAACGTGCCAGCGCTGGTGAAGCGGCGTCTCCGCTCGCTCGGTGTTGTGGTCTCCATCGGATTTCTGCTGCTGGTGTCGCTCACGGTGAGTGCGGTGCTGCAGCTGCTGATGACATGGATAGGTACCGTCATTCCAGGACTTCCGATGCTCCTGGCCGTGCTCAACCAAGTGATCTCGCTGGCGGTGACAAGCGCGCTCTTTGCGCTGCTCTTTCGCGCGCTGCCCGATGTGCATCTGCGCTGGCGCGACGTCGCCGTTGGCTCGTTCGCCACGGCGGTGCTCTTCGCGATTGGCCAGCGCTTCATCGGCCTCTATCTCGGCAACAGCGCGCTCGCCTCGCCATTCGGAGCGGCGGGCACCATCGCGATCATTCTGGTGTGGGTCTACTACTCGACGCAGATCGTCCTGCTGGGCGCCGAGTTCACACGTTTGTACGCCGAACGGTATGGTCGACGCGCGCCTCCGATGGAAGGCGCCGTTCGCGCCGAGGAACCGGCCACGTGAGGCCCCACCAACGCCGCAGGTGCAGCATGGCTGTGCAGCTGAGCGTCGCGCTGATCGCCTCCGCAAAGGTGCTGCATGCCCAGACGGTGCCCGGCGGCGGCGCACTCATCACCGACGTCAAACTCAACGGCGTGCGTGCGGTGGACGCGGACGAACTGCGCGACGGTCTGGTGACGCGAGCCAGCGCCTGCAGGAGCATCATCTATGCTCCCATCTGTCGCTTCAGTCGCGCCGGCACGTTCACGCAGCGAGAGTACCTCGATCCGATCGAGATGCAGCGCGACGCCATTCGCATCCGCTTGTTCTATTGGCGACGCGGATATCGCGATGCGGCAGTCAAGGTGAACTCGCAAGCGAAGAGCGGACGCGTCGCAGTTGCGTTCGACATCACCGAGAATGAACCCACGCGGATCGACACGCTCAGCGTGGAGCAGTCGGATAGTGTGCTGCCGCGTCGTGTGGTCCGGAATGCGCTGACGGTGCAGAGTGGGGATCCCCTCAACATGGTCGCGCTCGATTCTGCGCGCCTGTCGCTGCGCAACGCACTGTGGGATCGCGGATTCGCCGATGGTCAAGTCGAAATGGACACGAGCGCGGTATCGAACGAGACCAATCGTGGACCGGTGACGATCGCCGTGCGCCCGGGCCGGCGCACAGTCGTCGGAGGCGTCCGGGTTGAGGGAAACACCGCCATCGAATCGCGTACGGTGCGGCGTCTGATACAGCTCAAGCCCGGTGCTCTGTATCGCCGCGAAGACCTGCTGGAGAGCACGCGCGCGCTCTACCTGTCCGGACTCTTCAACAGTGTCGAGATCAGTGCGGCGCCGACCACCGACAGTGTGAAGACGATCGTCGCAACGGTGGGCGAGGCGCCGCTTCGTCGACTGGAGTTCACCGGCGGTGCTACGACGGCGGACTTCCTGCAGCTCGATGCGGAGTGGACGCGCAATCACTTCATGGGCGGTGTGCGACGTCTGACTGTGCGCGGAACCGTGAGCAATCTGCTTGCGCACAACCTGAACGGCTCGGCGCTCTTCTACGACGTCACCAGCGGTGCGCGCGCCGCCGAACGCGAACAGTTTCTGCGTCCGACATGGTCGGCCGGTGTCGACTTTCTGCAGCCGTGGGCGTTCGGTCCGAGCAATCAGCTCGGCGCATCCATCTACACGCATCGGCGCAGCGTGCCGGGAGTGGTGACCGACGTCGGCGCCGGCGCAACGATGGCGTTCACGCACTCGCCCAACATCCGTACCAGCGCCACGCTCGGCTATACGTTCGAAGCATCGGCCATCGAGGCGTCGGATGTGTACTTCTGCGTATCTGTGGGACTCTGCGTGCAAAACGCCATCGACGCCGTGTCACAGCGCAACCCGCTCGCGCCCATCTCCGTCGTGGCGAGCTTCGACAACACGAACGATCCGTTCGTGCCCAGGCGCGGCATTCGCGCGCGCGTGGACCTCGAGCACGCAGCGGAATACACCGGCTCCGACTTCGCATTCAACCGGATGACGGCCACCGCAAGCATGTACCGTCGCCTGACGCGACAGAGTGTGCTCGCCGGACGTCTGCGACTCGGCGCGGTGCGCGCGCTCGCCAGCAGCAATGAGCTGCTGGGTATTGATGACGCGAGCGGCACGCCGGTGTTGCATCCTCGCAAGTTCTTTTTCTCAGGTGGCTCACGTTCCGTTCGCGGCTACGGCGAGAATCAACTCGGCCCGCGCGTGCTGACGATCGATCCCGCGCGACTCACCGACACGACGCTCGCAGCGCCATGCACCAATGCGTCGTTGATCGATGGTAGCTGCGACCCCAACACGACGGGCATCAGTGCAGGCGACTTCCAACCACGACCGCTGGGCGGCACGCGACTGGTCGAAGCGAATGTGGAGCTGCGCTTTCCCGTATTCGCATCGCTTGGACTGAGCGGTGCGGTGTTTCTGGACGGTGCGGTGGTCGGCACCACGCGATTCGCCGCGTTGCTTGGTTCGACGGCGACGATTACCCCCGGGTTCGGAGTTCGCTTTGCGACGCCCGTCGGGCCAGTCCGTCTCGATCTCGGTGTGCGTCCGCGCGTGGTGGAGCGGTTGCCCGTCATCACCCAGGTGACGGCGGCCGACAGCAGCTTTCGGCTGGTCACGCTGGATACGCCACGACGTTTCGATCAAGCGGAAGCGACCGGAGGATTTCTCAAGCAGATATTCAGTCGTCTCACGCTGCACTTGGCCATCGGGCCGGCGTTCTGATGCGGCGCGTTCTGACAGTGACCGCGGTCGTGCTCGTGGCGGGCATCGTCGTCGCGATCTCGTCGGTGGCGGTGCTGTCTCGCACCGAATTCGGCCGTGAGCGTGTGCGTCGCATGGCGATGGGGGCGCTGCGCGAGGTGGTGCACGGTACCTTGGCGGTCGAGCGAATCGAAGGTGACTTGCTCGGCGCGTTCACGCTCGTTGGTGTACGCATCACCGATAGTCTGGGCGCTCCATTTCTCGCTGCCGACAGCGTGTCGTTGCGGCTCGACCTGATGCCCTTGCTGCGCAAGCGCCTGCGCATCACCGATGTCACACTCAGTCGCCCAGTGGTGACGCTCTCGCAGAACGCCAGCGGTGCCTGGAACTATCAGCGCATTTTTCCAACGGACTCCACCGCCGCTGGCGACACGACGGCGGGGTTCGGCGATTGGGTTCGGCTGGAGGATGTCATAGTTCGCGATGGCGACGTGACCCTGCGCCGTCCATGGACACCAGGTGGGCCTGCCGCGACGCGCGACGGTGTGATTGCAGCAGCACTCGCACCGGACGCCCGTGCGATGATCGAACGATCGGCCGACGGCTTTGTACAGGTGCTGACGTTCCGTTCGGTGCGTGGGCGCATTTCGCAGCTCGTGATCGCCGATCCAGGCGTGTCGGGCATGCGCATCGATGTCGATTCGCTCTCCACCATCGCCGCTGTGTTCCGCCCGCCCCACCTCGACATTCGGCAATTGTCCGGTGTCGTGCGCATTGAAGATGATAGCATCTCGGTGTCAGATCTCAGACTGCTGCTGCCCAGCAGTCGCGCCGTCGGACAGGTGGTCGTGGACAACGCGTCGGGTGATGTCAGGGCGTCGCTTGATGTACCGACGCTGCTCTTTGCCGACGTGCAGGCGTTGTACCCAGGTCTGCCCGCTGGTGGAACAGCACGCATGCGTATCGCGCTGCTCGTGCGCGATTCTTTGCCAAGCGAGTATCGCATCACCGACGCCAGCATCACCGTCGACAGCACGCGCATCGACGGGTCGCTGGGCCTCGCACTCAGCGATGATGTCACGGCGTTCTCGGATACTGACCTCGAAATCACCGCGCTCCCGACATCATTGGTGGAGCGTTTGGTTCCCGGCCTGAAGCTGCCGGTGCAGGGAAGTGCAAGCGGACACGCAGCAGTGAGCGGACCGCTCACGGACATGAACGTCGACCTCGACATGTTCCTGCGTCCGCGCGGGCACGCATCATTTCGCGCGGTGGCGCGTGGTGGCGTTGGGGTGGGCGCGGGCCTGCACGACGCACTCACCGCGAACGCACTCTATGTGCATGGGGAGCGCGTACCGCTCACGCTCGCGCGCGAGTTCGACGTCGACATTCCTGTCGGCGGCTTCATGACTGCAGAAGGCACGCTGTCGGGCTCCAGCACAGGCCGAATGCGCGGCAACGTGCGCCTCACGCACGTCGATCACGGTGCGACCTCTCGTGTGGTGGTGCAGGGCGTCGTGTCGATGACCGACAATCTGCGCATGGACGTGACGGCGCAGGTGGAGACGCTTGCGCTGACACTGGCCAACGCCTTCGTCGACAGTCTGGAGATTCGTGGCACCGCGTCCGGACGCGTGCACGTGACCGGTACACCGCGTGACATCAGCGCGCAGTTCGCGCTGGTGCTGCCAGATAGCGGACGCCTGCAGGGCAACGCTTCGTATCGCCTCGGCGTTGGTGACACCGCGCAGTATCGCGCCGAGGTGGTGCTGCGTAAGGTCGCGCCCCAATCCATCATGCCGTCGCTGCCACTCATGTTGGTGGACGGCGGTGTCTCGCTGACCGGTCGCGGTACTGATCCGGCAATGCTGAGCGCCGACCTGTCCTCGCGCCTCGATCTGTTCATGGTCGACAGCGCGGAGTTCCGCAGTGTCGTGCTCGACGCTCGTGCGCGCGATGGTGTGTTGCAAGTCGATTCGCTGTCGGGGGCCACGTCCTTCGGGTCCGCCACGGCGAGCGGTACATTCGGACTGACCGATGCGCACGACGGCACCCTTCGTTTCGCGGTGCAGGTGGACGATCTGAGCGGACTTCGTCGGTGGATCGGAACCAGCGACACCACGCTCGTTCCGGCACGTCCTGCGGTTGGCCTTCGTGCGGCGCGCCTCCGCGAGCGGCTGGATTCACTGCGGCTGCAGGCGCGCGCGCAACAGGATCCGGCGGCCGAGCTGGCGGCGGCGATGCGGGTCACATCGGAGCCGCGCCGCGTCAGCAGCCCCGTGCAGATTCCGGCGATCGCGACCGACTCTACTGCGGGCTCATTCCGGGTGGAGGGAACCGCGACCGGAGACATCAAGCGTGCGGACGTGGTCGCGACGCTTACCACTTCTGGCATTGTCTGGGGCGGTGCGCTGGTAGGCGCGGGTGCAGCGCGCGCGGAGTGGCGTGGTGCGCTCTCCGAACAGGATACGATCACCGTCGACGTGGGTGTGGACTCCCTGCGTGCGGCAGGGTTCGCGTTCGACAGCACGCGAGTGCGCGCAACGTATCGCAGCGGCGATGGCGACGTACAGATCGCACTATTCCCCGGCGACACATCGGTCTATCGCCTTGATGCGGAATACGCGCTGCGCACGAACGCGGGCGAACTGCGGTTGCGAGCAGTGGAACTGCGCCTCGACTCGACCGTCTGGCGCTCGAGCCGAGCGAGTGTGATCAGCTGGGGCGACGACGGGCTGCATGTCGATTCGTTGGAGCTGCGTGACTCGGCCAGTGGCGGACGACTCTTTGTCAACGGCGAGATCCCCGGCGCCGATCCAGGTCGCCTCGACGCCATCGTGGAACGCGTGCGTATTGCGCCGTGGCTGTCGATCTCACAGAGCGACCTGGCGGTCGATGGGCTGCTGAACGCAAACGTTACGCTCACCGGCACCCGGGCAGCGCCGACGCTCGTGGGCCGCGTTGCGTTTACGGACGCGACGTACGGCGGCTCGTCGTTCCCCGACCTCAGCACGACGCTCGCCTATGCGTCGCGTTCGATGCGTATCGATGCGCGTGTGACCGGAGAAACGGGTGGTGACCTCGCGCGCGTCTCGGGCACTGTCCCCCTCGATCTCTCCTTTGCCGACTCGGTCGCTACCCGGCTGCCGGACGATCGGCCCCTCGACCTGCGCATTGTCGGCGACAGCATTCCGCTGTCGCCTGTTATGGAAGTGACCGACGCGGTGACCGACTTGCAGGGGCGCGCACGCAGTGATGTGTACGTGCGCGGCACGTGGAGCAAACCCAGTCTGTCCGGGAGCGCAGCGTTGGACATGAGCCAGATGCGGCTCGCCGCCACGGGTGTGCTCTTTGAGGACGTGACGGCGCGACTGCGCATGTCCGGCGACTCGGTTCTGGTGGACACACTGTCGGCGCGCAGCAGAGGGCTGCTGAGTGGCTCGGGTTCGATCGTGTTCGCACCCATCGCGAACCCGCAGCTCAACCTCGCCTTTCGCGCTGCCGATGTGCGCGTGCTCGATGACGCGACCGGCGAGCTCTTTGCTGAAGGAGACGTGCAGGTGCGCGGAGCATTGGATTCACTGCGCGTCGGCGGCGCCATCGCGATCACGCGCGGCGTCGTCTATCTCCCCGACCCAGACCGCCGGCAGGTGATCGATGCCGAGGGGCCACAGGTGCTGGCGGTAGCCGACAGCGCGACCGTGCGCGAACTCGGGCTGGCGGCGTCGCCGAATGAACTGTTGCAGAATCTGCAACTCGATATGGCGGTGGATGTACGTCGCGGCACCTTCGGTCGATCGCCGGACGCGAATATCGAAGTATTCGGCAAGCTTCGCGTGCGTCTCGATCCGCCGGGCGATGCATTCGTCATCACCGGTGCGCTGCAAACGGACCAGGGAATCTACACGCTCTTCGGCAAGCGCTTCGATGTCACGCGTGGTACGGTCCGTTTTGTTGGTGGAGAGGAT
>Ga0163149_10008047_pt1 | contig 10502 bp, 5 predicted proteins | sample OliLakLV19MP5G1_FD_148604 | JGI IMG/M metagenome (GOLD analysis project Ga0163149, IMG submission 148604) | Freshwater microbial mat bacterial communities from Lake Vanda, McMurdo Dry Valleys, Antarctica - Oligotrophic Lake LV.19.MP5.G1 | ecosystem: Environmental > Aquatic > Freshwater > Lake >...
GCAACAGCAGGCGAAGTTGATGATGCTATCGTCGCAGGAGATCGTGTTAAAAACATGATTGGTCGCTCTGCAATCGCTTCAGGTACAGCATTAGTACAGGTTAGTTATCCATTTATGGATGACGCCCTAGCTGCTTAATCATTATTGATTCATATACTCCCCTTATCGCTATGTCGTGAGGGGAGTTTTTGCGTTTAAAAGTAACACTTTTTATTTATTCCTATATGCTGGCGGCATATGAAAAACACACCCAAGAAAACCGATGTATTAGATCTAGCTAGAGCTATTGATGCTGAGTTTTCAGCACGTGAAGTTGATCAAAATAGACGTGATGAAGAATTGCAAGTAATTCAAGATAGAACCGCAAGAGAGAGAACCGAGTTAGAAGCTACTCAGGTAGAGCTTGCAAAAGAAAAAGCAGGCTTTGATGTTCTAAACGAAGAGGTGAGTGCAAAACTAGCCAAGATTAGAAGTGATGAGAAACTCTCAGAAGATTTACGTACTCAAGCATTAACTGATAAAGATATTGATCTTAAACTCAAAGATGCAAAAGAAGAGCGAGGACTTGCTGAGATTTTACTGGCAGAAGTCGCCAAGCGTGAAGCAAAAGTTAGTGAACGTGAGAAAAATTACAAAGAAGAACTTAAAAAGGAGTTCGCAGCGAGTATCTTTAAAGGCTAAAAATGTCATTTACTGTTAACGATGCGCTACTCTCTGTGGCGTATCGAATGGGATATAACAGCGTGCCTAGCGATACGAATGAAAAAGCTCGTTGGATATCCCAATGTGACGATGCTCAGCGTTCAATTATTCGCAAGAATTACTACTGGTTTACTCAAGATACAAAATCACTTACCTCTGTAGATAGTCAGGAGCGCTATGACCTTGACACCACATTCAGATCAATGATTGACCTACGAGTTAATGGTTTGATGATCCATCCAATTACTCAGCATGAAAACGCAGTAACGTACAACGCTAAATACTCCGGAGTAGTGCTTACACCGTCAAGCTCATCATTTTCTAACGCCTACTTTATTTATGGAGAGCAAGAGCTACACATCGTCCCCACAAACTCCACAGGTCAGCCAAGTGCTGTTTCTGTCGCTTCAATTACTCGGGTCGGGAGTGTAGTAACTGTTACAGTTAGTGCTGGCCATGGCTATATAGTCGATAACTTTGTGACGATTGCTGGAGCTGATCAAACCGGCTATAACGGTGCGCAACGTATTTTCTCAGTGCCAAGTAGCACTACATTCACTTTTATCAACACAACGTCTCCTACTACCCCTGCAACTGGCACAATCACCGCAATTAAAAGGGATATTGTCTACAACTTTTATAAGCTACCTGCTCGGATCACTGCCACAACTGACACTCTACTAATTCCTGATCTGTTCTTTGAGGCTTTTGTTTCTTACACGAAAGCACGCATTGATCTACGTGATAGTGAGCGTGGTAGTGCAAGTGACGGGTTTGATGAGTTTAATGAGTTGATTCAAGATCTGAATGTTGAGAACAACAAACGCATGCTTGCGAATGTAAACATCTTGAGTTACTAAAATGAAAATATCAAATATAAAGAACTCTCCAAAGATGCCAGAGTATGTCACTGGTTTTCTTGGCGGATTAAATACTTTCCAGGATGAGGGGTCGATTAAAGACTCGGAACTCACAGAGGCTAAGAACATTTTGTTATCTGTTGATGGTATTGAACCACGACCAGGCACTGAGGATTATGGCACTGCATCAGGAACAAAGGTACTCGGACTTTTCCCATACTACAAAGATTCTTCACGTCAATTTTTACGGTACGCAACAGGAGCAACTAATAAACTACAAAAGTATGTAGGTACTACGCCTACAGATATTGGCTCAACTACTTTTGATGCTTCCGCAAGGATGAACTTCGTACAGGCTCGCAATGAGGTGTACGGATTTAATGGGGTAGATCCTCTCTGGAAGTATGACGGCACGACAATTACTACCTATTCAGCTCTAACGACTCCCACAGGACTTGGAATCACGGTAGTTGGAACATCTCAATCAACAGCGTACTCTTACCGTGTATCAGCGTTTAATTCCGTAGGAGAAACCCTAGCTTGTACCTCAGTCGCAATTTCTACCGGCAACGCTACACTTTCAGCGACTAACTACAACGCTCTTGCCTGGACTGCCGTTACTGGAGCGACTGGATACAACATTTGGGGAAGAAAAGCTACTGGTTTAGGTGAAACGTACATGGGTACGGTGTATGGGGTTATTGTCTACAACGACCAGGGTGGTGATAGTCAATCACTTTCGCTTCTACCACCAGAAGGAAACACTACTACTGGAGTCAAAGGCACGATGGCGGAGTTTGCTCTCTTTCGTATTTTCACCGCTGGCAACCCAGATTATACCTCACGTCTTACATTTGGGGGAGTTGGCACAAACACTGGTAACTTCTCAGGTTCGTCTGTCGGGGGTGCATCGGTTGATGTATTCCGTAACGATGGTGCAGTCATTCGTGCAATCAAACCCTTTCAGGGGGGTGTGGTGATCTGGAAAGATAACGCAATTTACAAGTTCTCATTTACAGAGGACGGATCACAAAAACTAGAGGAAATTACCCGATCATTTGGTGGTATCTCGTACAAAGGCATTAAGCACGTCGAGAATGATATTATATTTCCTGCTAAAAAAGACGGCAGACTAGCAATTTATTCTCTAGGAAACCAGGAAAACTACGCAGCCAGTACGGTGCGTACAAATGAGCTAACAATCAAGGTCGCATCAAGATTATCCAACGTTAATACGGCGTATCTACAATACAGTGCAGCTTTCTACTTCAACAATGTATACGGCATCTCAATACCAACCTCAGCCTCAACAGTTAATGATCGAACGTGGTGTTTAGATACCAGGTTCGGTGCATGGGTATACTGGGAGGGTTTTACGCCTAATTGCTACAGCACCTATGTTGACACAGACGGTTCTGAAAACTTGTACTTCGGTGACGAATCATCAGGTAAAGTTAAGAAAATGTTTGTAGAAACTCGATCAGACTCAGGAGTAGCAATATCTGTTGAATGGGCCACGAAAGCATTCAATCAAAAGCAGTTTTTGAAATTCAAGAAATACTTTGACCCAACGTTCCAGTTCAAGAACGTGACTACATCAGGGGCATTAAGCGGAGATATTATCTTAGACGGCAGTACTGTAACAGCATATTTTACGGTCAATCAGCAATCATCTGGTGGGGCTGGTGTTGGCGTGTCGCTGGTTGGTGTTGTCTTGCCTGGAGATGCGCCAGGAGCAGTGAACATCACGCTTGCCAACTCCTCAGATATTCCGGTGCTGGTTAAGTTTGTCGGAGTCGCTCGATCAATCAAGTACCGTTTCAGATCCAACTCTGCAAGTGCTAAGTACAAGTTTTTAGCATTAGCCAATACCTACAACTTACTAGTCTCTAAGAGACTATCTGACACAGCAACTTCGTATGTTGCGTAACACTTTTGTATAAAAATGAAATAATCTAAACATCCTATGCTAAGACCTCAAAATCAACCACAAATCCAAACTCAACGCGGTGGTAAAGACATGCAGCAGTATCTGCAAGAGTTAGATACTTTGCTTAAAAGAAATACCGGACAAGGTTTATTCACAGGTGAGGACACCTCGAGTAATACACCTATGTATTTGCCTGGGAAAGTGGCAAATCCTAGTGGAGTTGGATCGAATGCCGCTGCTATTTCTGCAATGAAGCCTACTCAACAATCGGTTGTACCTGACTTTCAAATGCCTGAATATGGCCAAGAAGAGCAGCAACAAGGAGAAGGTCAACAACCTCTCAACAGTCAACAGTTCTTGCAACGATTCGAGCAAAGTTACAACTCCCCAGAAAATCAGCCTCGCTTCGGAAACACTGATCAAAGGTTTATTGCCTCTACAAAAGATGGTGGTTCACTGATGGAAGATGGCACGATTGTCTATAAAGATGGCACTATCAGAAATGGTGATCCTGGGGCTACTCCTATCGCTTCGGATATCAGTGGTGGCATTCGGTACTCTGATGGAAGTGTTACGAGAAAAGCTCCTCGAGCGATTAGATCAGTTGCTGGGGAACGAGAGCGAATCGGGTATGACGATGGAACAAACCGTTGGGGTAACTATCAGTATGAAGATGGCGCGCAATCCTCACCTCAAGAGGCTGGACTACAAGGATTAGTCAAAGGTATTTTTGGCAAGATGCAACCAGTTACGCAGGCTTTTGGTAACTTCAACCCAGGACTTGAGCCAGGTGACGGCGTAAACTATGGAACTGACCTAAGAACAAGAGACTTATCTACAGAACAGCGACAGTTAAAGCTACCTGTTGGCGCAACCGTCCTAAGTGTATACAATTTTGCACGACCAGGATCAGGGTATCAGGGCAACAGGGAAAACAGTGGATGGGGTAATTCTTTATTACTCCAGCTTCAGAGTGGGGAGATACTACGATTTTCACACGCGGATCAAATCGGCAATTATCAAGAGGGGGATACTATCCCAGCAGGGGAAGTCTTTGGTGTACCAGGAGCTACTGGAAACGTCACAGGAGAACATCTCGACCTTGTCTATCATAAAGACATGGAAAGTTTGAGAGATAGACCTGGTAAGGGTGATGATCCACAACAATTCAGTGGATTTACTGATCCACAGGGACTCAGAACCCCATTGCCAGGGCAAGCAGCTCCTGGAACACTTGCACCTAGTGATCAGCCTCAACAATCTCAATCGCTGGCTCAAGTTAACCAGTCTCGATCTTCTCAGCCATCACAAAATCAGCCAAATCAGCAACAATCAGCCTCTTATCCTGGCCAGACAATGAATGAGGGGATGATACAGCCTGCAATTCGTGCATTTAAACAAGCATCACAAGCAGTTCAACCCATGAGTGAAGAACGACAGAAGTTGGGTAGTGGTATCAATACTTTTGGTGAAAAAGCTGGCTTACCAGAAATGTATACTGGTGAAGTTACCAGTGGAGCAGTAAATCCTGGCCAAGCGTTAAGCTATAACATCGAACGAAATCTGCCAAAGACTAGAATTGATATTGGTATTTCAGAACTATTAAGAGGTGATGTTGCTGGAGCTAAAGCCAACTTCGCAGATACTACACAGCGTGTAGGAGCTAGACTAGGCGCACTTCCTGGACAAATTGGCAGAGAGATTGTCAAACCTGCATACGCAGATGATGGCAGTCAAAAATCTATTACTGAATCAGTTGGCGATAATCTTAAAGGGGCAGCCAACTCAGTTGGTGATTATGCTCAGGATAAAGTGGCTCAAGCCGGTGAAGGTGTTAAGTCTCTTGGACAATCAGGAGTCGATGCGCTTCAAAGTGTTTTTCGACCACAGCAAGAAAATACTAAACGTGCAGTCGGAGATGTTTCAGGATCAGCAGCAGCTACAGATCGCAACCAATTTTCATCTCTTATGGACGGTGCGCCGTCTATGTCGAGTATCGGTAAAAGTAACGTTTCAGACCCATTCTTCAAAATGGGCGGTGCTGAGATGTACAAGAACTTCCTCAAGCCTAACGCTAAGGACATGTTTGGTGGTGCGCTAAGTTTAGACAGTTTCACACCTGATTTTTACAAGGATTTAAATAATGTTTCCAACGTATTCGGTGGATCAAAAGATTTAGGTGCTGCTATTGAGAGATACGTTACTAACGAGAAAAGCAAATACCCTACCATGTCTCGTATGAACTTCGAGGATGGGTATGATCGTGGAGAGGTGGACAGCTACAACAACCAAATTGACCAATACAACAACTCAATCAACAGTTACTTTGATCAGATTAGATCTTCAACAGCTGGTGCGCAGAGTGCATACACTCCACTTCGATCAAGTAGACAAAACATATTTGCTAAGCCACAGATGAGTTCTAACATGAGTACTTTTGCAGCTCCTAGAATAAGCTCATCTTCTTCTTCAAGACCGTCTATGCCCAGGTTGTCAGCTCCAAACATGAGCTATGCACCAAACAGAAGCGTTGCTCCAAATAGAAGTGTTGCACCTCCAAAGATTCAAGGCAGTGGGATGACCAGCAACTATGCGAGCAATCCAACGAATTACAGAAGTGTTGCACCCAACAGAAGTGTTGCACCAAGAATGTCTGTAGCTCCTAACAGAAGTGTAGCTCCAAGCAGACCAGCGGCTAATTACACCCCTGCGAATGCTAACACGAGTACTAATAGGGGGCCGGTCAGATCAAATCAACCTGCTCCACAAAGCAATCGAAGAACTAATGTTTTTAGCAGAGTATCAGGAGCAGTTAAGTCATTTTTTAGGAGATAGTTTATGTTTAGTATTTTCCAAAAGAAAAAAGAACCACTAATGAGCGTTGCACCCAACAGAAGTGTTGCACCCAACAGAAGTGTCGCACCTAACAGGAGCGTTGCGCCAAGTATGTCTGTAGCTCCGAAAACAGGACAAAGTAGCGCTCGATCTTCCTATGCTCCTACAAATCCACTCAGTAGATTTGGTGAAGAATCTCGACAAGGTAGGGGCATCACTGCCTTGCAGAGTGTATTCAGACCAACTACGGCCTCTGCGCCTACATTCAGAAGCCAAGCACCTATCGCGCCTCAACAGAATCAATCAAAAATGATTCAAGGCAGTGGAATGACAAGTAATTACATGAGTAATCCAACGAATTTTAAATCTCCTGCTCCTGCTCCTATTCCTCCAAAGGTCGAAGCACCAACACAAAGAACATTCACGCCTAACGAGGTGTACACACAGAATATGGAGAAGCTGGCAGGACAACAAACTGATTTCGTGAATAGACAGCAAGCAGGTAAAGAAGAACGTACCAAGAGCAAATACCAGACATTAAAAGAGATGATTAGTGGACAATTAGCACCAGCCGAGGGTAATTTCAACCAATTCAGAGATGATTCAAACGCTGATGTTGAGGCACTACGAGCTACTGGGGAACGTCAAAAAGGTCAAGCAAATGATTACTATGGTGAGGCACAACGTGACGCTGCTAAATCGCTTCGAGATACACAGGGACAGAACGAGAAAAAATTTGCAGCACTAGGCACACTTGACTCACGTGGTGAGGGTTCGTTCCAGCAGGCTACCGAGAACACATCAAGCGACTTCAACAGATTCACTCAACAGACATTAAAAGCAAAAGCAGACAGGTTCGCAGAGATTGACACTACCGTTTCAGGGGCTGAACGACAGGCAATTGCTCTGATACGTCAAGAATCAGTAAAGCTAGAGGATCTTAAAAAGAAGATTCAGTTTGCACTCATAAACAACGATCAAGCAATGGCTAATGAGTTGTCAGATATTGCCTCGAACAGTGAGGGGTTAATCTTATCTATTCAAGAGGCTGTGACAGGCATGAAGTACCAGGCTGATTTGGAAAAATATAACCTTGATATACAATCAAATGAGAAGTTAAGCCCTGAGTTCTTGCGAACTGGTCAGCCACAAACCGATCAAGATTACACTTGGAAACTTAACAACGCAAAAGAATATGGTGAGGCGTTCCCAGGTCTAGCTGGTGGACAGGCAAACGCAGGAAAGCAAGAAGTTGTGGATGCTATAAAAGATCTCATGTCATCTCGTGGTGGCCTCAAGCAGGTTGTCGGATATGGTAGTTATAACCCTCTAAACAGACTCCCAGAGTCTGACGCTGGAGCTACTCGAGCAAAACTAGAGCGAGTAAAAGCTCTTGTATCACTTGAGAACGCATCAAAACTCAAGGGATCTGGTGCTATTTCTGACCCAGAACGAGCGCTTTTAGCAGCAGCTGCTACTGCAATCAACGGTAATATGTCCCCAGAACAGGTAGAGTCGGAACTCAACCGAGTTATGCAACAGTTCGGAGGATCTGCATCACCAGGAACATCACGAAATCAAACAAGTAGTAGATTCGTTACTGCTCCAGACGGTCAGCAGATTGAAATCACAGACTAACTAATATGATTAAAATGACGAGACAGCAGTACCAGAACACCTATGGACAAGCTCCTAGTGTGACAAGTCAGCCGATCAAAATGACTCGTCAAGAATATTCTCAAAAGTATGGTTCAAGTGTCGAAGAGCCTAAGACTTGGGGTGGGTTGGCTAGTAATGTTGTCTCTAGTGGAGCTAATGCAGTTGGGGGGATTGTTTCCTCTGTTGCCAATGTTTTTAATCCGGACATGAAGAAAAACACCGTGGCTAATGTAGCCAGACTTGGTCTAGGTACGGCTCAACTACTCGATCCTACTCAAGCACTAGGAACTGGTCAAGAAGAAACCGCTCGAAATGTAGGTAAGTTCTATGATCAGCGATATGGTGTGTCTGATGCATTTAAGGGAGACTTTAAGGGCGCAAAGCAAAAAATAGTAAATACTGCTTATAACGACCCAGTCGGTGCTGCACTAGATATATCCTCTGTTATTGGTGGTGCTGGAGCGTTAGCCCGTGGAGCTGGTACAGCTTCAAAAGTATCTGGACTATCTCGAGCAGGTCAAACACTTGGGAAAGTCTCTAGGTTTACCGATCCTATTCAAGTTGCTGGTATGGGTCTTGGAAAAGCTGGATCTAAGGTTTCGAGTTTTGCCAGAGGTACAGCTAGAGTTGCTGAGAACGCCGATGATGTAGCACGACTAAAAAGCATATTTGCTAAAAACAATGTTGAACTACCGGCTAGTGCCACTACTAACAACCAATTTGTAAGACAAGCTGAGGCGTTGACTGCCAAGGGTCCACTTGGTTCTAAGGTGGATGCAAGATTTCAGGCTAGTTCACAACTACCCAAGACACTTCTTCAAGATGTCACTGATGCTAATGTGAGCGATGTGGCGGCTGTTCGTAACTCACTAGGAGAATCTGTCAGGGGTGATCTGAAAAAGTACGCTACAGGATTTAAAAAACAGGCCAATACGATCTATGATGATCTTGAAAAGACTTTGGGAGACGCTCCAGTACAGCCGGTTAAAACTCAGGCGATGATAGATAAACTCTACAATGAGCAGAGAATGTCGGCTCTGCCACAAGTAGGAGGTCAAAAACTACTTGAGGACTTATATCTTAACTTAGAAAATACCGACACCTACGCAGCTTTAAATCAAACCAGAAAAGATATTTACAATAGAATGAATTCTAACGATCCAGTAGCAAGCGGTTCTGAGGCTCAATTAAAGGCTATTTATGGTGCTATTGAGTCGGACTTGAAGAATGTGGCTGATGCTGGTAATTCAGCTATTAATCCAAAGGTTCTCAAAACCAAATCCCAACTCACCGACCCTGAAACCGACACGTACAATAAAGCTAGAAGTACTGCCGAGGAGTATTTTAATCAATCACCAGAATCACAGAGCAAGTACATACGGTATGCAGAAGACGTAAACAAAAATACTGACAAACACAGAGGCGGCACATGGTTTACAAACAAAGAAGGTGCCGGCGAAGTTGAAGATGCTATGAATCCAAAAACTGGTGGTCAAGTTTCTATCGGTGGAACCAAAATATTCGAGCTAAAAAATAAACCTAAAAACCCGCTCGTGATAAAAAACGCTAGTATTAATGAAGGCTCATTTGCTGTCATAAATAGTGGATATGAGAACTATATTCCTAAAAAGTATAGAGATGTCGCAAATGATTTATATCAGGCATTGGACAGCAGTGACGGTGACTATGGGATGGATACAAAAATAATGGACGCGCTGTTTGACGCAGGAATACCAGAAAAACAATCAAGGAATGTATTAATCAAAATAGGTAAAAATAGATTTGATGCCGCTATGGATTTGATAATAGGCAAAGGACTTAAAGAAGAAGGATACGATTCCATCGTACTACAACAAGGAGGTAAGGAGCATGTAATGATGTTCAAATCCCAACTCACCGACATCTACAACCAAGCTACCCAAGCCAAACCTATTACCGATATACTACAACCAAAAAGTGCAGCCAATCCAAATATTGCAGCAGCGTTAAAAACTAAAGCTGAAATTGGTGGCAAGTGGAATGAGTTTAAAAAACTAATGAATAGGCAGGAGGGTAAAAATATCACCTCTGATCTTACCGATATTGAGGACATTGTACCTAGAATCTACAAGCCTAATAACGCCTCAAGTATCACAAGACTCAAGCAGTTCACAAACCCAGCCACGTTCAAAGAGCTAGGCGATACGCTTATTACTCAGATTGTGAATAGTAGTGTAAATCAACGAACTGGACTGATTGACCCTCTCAAGTGGAAAAACGTACTTGCAAAGTGGGATACACCAACGCTTCGAGCTGCTCTTGGTGATGATGGATTAGCTAGAATTGAAACACTAAGTAAAACAATTGATGATGCTGGATTTTCTCAGAACATGATTACCAATTCAACCAAGGCATACGCCGGATCACAGACAGCTATGCTAGGAAGTGCAGCAGTTGGTGGCAGCACACTTGTAGGTTCAATCTTAACGCTTAATCCTGTACCTATCTTGTCATATCTAGGAGTGAATGCTTTAGGA
>Ga0163149_10008048_pt1 | contig 10502 bp, 14 predicted proteins | sample OliLakLV19MP5G1_FD_148604 | JGI IMG/M metagenome (GOLD analysis project Ga0163149, IMG submission 148604) | Freshwater microbial mat bacterial communities from Lake Vanda, McMurdo Dry Valleys, Antarctica - Oligotrophic Lake LV.19.MP5.G1 | ecosystem: Environmental > Aquatic > Freshwater > Lake >...
CCTTCATCTAACAATTGTTGGAAATGGCAATCCCGAGCCAAGTTCCGAGAAATCGGAAAAGGTGTAGAGACTATACGGGAAGTACCTAAATTCTGTTCAACAGAATATGGTAAAGAGATAGTCCAGACTACAAATTTCGGCAGTTGCCGAAAGCAACGAAAGTTGTAGTGAGTAAGAAAATCCTGTAATCATTGCGATTGTACGAGTTCAAGTCTCGTCCCGGGTACTAAGCCGGACTTCTCTTCAAAATTTGAGAAGTTCGGTTTTTTTATTTGCTCTAAACTCTTTGATAATTGGGCAGTGTAGCCAATCACCTCATTTATTTCTGTGGTTCGATAATGTTCTTTTTTTGAATCATACCCCAAACCGGCAGGAAATATGGTATTTTGGAAAATTTGCTTTTCGTAATAATCGCCAGAATTCCAAACTGGCGCGAGATTGGCGGTTAATTTGGTTGTAAAATGTATCAGTTCTTTTGGGTTCGATAATTTTTGGTCGAGCCTTTCAAATTCCTCTAAAAGCTTCTTTTTTCGAACCTTCATTTCTTCCGAAAATTCCTCATAAATATCCATAGTTACCTTACCTATGGCATGGCGTTTTCGAATTAGATGGCTCTGGAAATCTCTTTGTAACCGGTTTAAAGAAGGAGCAAATTTTCTTGCTATCAATCTTGCTAATGACATTATAACTGGCAAAAAAGATGTAAAGAGCGCAAGAGACTTTTATGCAACGTCAATCAAGGAAATGATTAATGGAGGCAAACCCGAATACATGCAAAAGCTGGTATTTAATGTTGCAAACGGAAATACAGCTGACGCTGACGCACCTAGCTCCATCATTACCGAAGATGATATGATGAAAGCAAAGAAAATGAATGAAATGATGAAAAAAGAAATGATGGAGAAAGACATGGGAATGAAGAAATAATATTAATTCTCAATTTGAATTAGTCCAATGGAGAATTTGAATTTATTGAATCGTTAACATCGATACACAATATGTTTAGTCCAACGTTTTTGGACTAAACATATTGTGTATCGGTTTATCAAAGTGCAACAAACAAATCTAATTTAAAAAATGATATACATGACAAGCACCCCAAGAATATTCATAGCTGGAATAACTGCCACAGCAGCTATGACCATGATAATGATGATAGCTCCTTACATGGGCTTACCTAAAATGGATATTGCAGGAATGCTTTCGGGCATGACACACACGCCACGCATCATTGGATGGCTCATGCACTTCATGATAGGGATTTTCTTCGCCTTTGTTTATGCAAGGTATTTTAATACATGGCTTACTAAAATCACGAATAATCTGCTGCGAGGAATGATATACGGGTTTATTGTTTTCGTGTTTGCGCAAATCATGATGCCCATACTCATGGCAATAATGCCAATGCCAGAAATGCCTATGGCAGAAAATCAAAATATGGTGCTGATGATAATGGGCAGTTTAATCGGCCATCTTGTTTTCGGTGGAATTTTAGGTTTGTTCTATGACAGGATAGTTGTTGCAAGAAAGGCATGATGTATATCATTAAATAAAGTATTTGTTATAAAGGTATTCTGCTTTGATCGGCATATAGCAGAACCATAGGTGGAGTAGCTGTTTGGCAAAGAGAAAATAAAGTCGAAAAATAGTTAAAAAATAATCCGACTTGCTGCGCACTTTGACTTTCCTTTGAATTAAATCCAATTTTAATGATTTGATCATACATCGCAGGATTAACCTGACATATAGACAAAAAGGTGATTTTTTTAATCAAAACTCAGTATATTCACTTTAATGTAAATGTGATGGCCATGATAATTGAACAACTTTTAAACGCATTACCGCCAAAAGAATACCGGACGGCACAAGGTGTTATAGCAGCTAGTGTTTTCGCATTCATTTATTCTGCCGAGCATATTTTTCCGCAACACAAAAAAATAATCAACTATAAACATGAGTTATTTAATTTCAGCATAGGCGTAGTAAATCAACTATTGCTCTTTGCAACCAGTCTGGTTTTGTATTATGTATTAAAAATAAGTGAAATGAACAATTTTGGCTTATTACATATTTTAAACCTGCCAACTATAATCAGCTTTATTTTCGGTTTCCTACTTTTAGATTGCTGGATGTACTGGTGGCATCGCATGAACCATCAACTGTCTTTCCTTTGGTTTTTCCATAAATTCCACCATAAGGATACTCGGTTAAATTCCACTTCCGCACTTCGTTTTCACATCGGAGAGCTTTTACTTTCAAACCTTGGGAGAATTTTTATCTTTTCACTGCTTGGTATAAATGCAATTTTGCTGCTCTTTTATTCCACAGTGCTTTTTATTGTTATTGTTTTACATCACTCTAATCTCAAAATCTCTACTAATATCGATCTATTCATAAGAAAAATCATTGTTTCTCCGCGCATGCACCGCATCCATCATTCTGTGATCCGTTCAGAAACAGATTCAAACTACGGCTCTGTATTTCCATTTTGGGATAAATTATTTCACTCATACAATAAATTCCCCGTAGGCATAATAGAATTTGGTATAAGCGAAACGAATAATAAAGAAGAAAAAAATGATAAAGAATAGCGATACACTACTAATGATCTTTATTAAAAACCCAGTAAAAGGCAAAGTAAAGACGCGCTTAGCCAAAACAATTGGCGATGAAAAAGCATTACATGTATATCACAAATTGCTTGAATATACGCAGAAGATATCCAGTTCGATCTCAGCAGATAAAATGTTATTTTATTCTGAATTTATTGACAGCACGGATGCCTGGAGTAGCGAACTATTTTACAAAGAAGTTCAAACGGGCGACGTGCTGGGTGAAAGAATGAGCAGCGCTTTTCAATTGGCATTTTCAAAAAATTATAAAAAAGTAATTATTATTGGCAGCGACTGCATTGATTTAATGGCTAACCATGTGGATGAAGCATTCAAACTGCTTCAAGAAAAGGATATGGTGATTGGCCCTGCAAAAGATGGAGGCTATTATTTGCTTGGCATGAAAACCTTACATCAAACATTATTTTTAAATAAAAAATGGAGTAGCTCAACTGTATATAGTGATACAATAGACAGTGTTCGATCACTGAATCTATCTTTTGGAGTACTTGAAGAACTTTCTGACATTGATGAAGAAAAGGATTTGAAAGGAAAAGATTATTTATTAGAACATTAAAACGCTCTAACCTACACATAACTATGATAGAACAATTAAATGAAACTAAAGCATTTCTTAAAGAACAAGGAATAGAAAAAGTGGACATTGGAATTACGCTGGGAACTGGTCTCGGAGATCTTGTTAACCACGTGAAAATTATTAAAACAATTGATTACGCTGTAATACCACATTTTCCAGTCTCTACAGTAGAGTTTCATAAAGGTCAGCTGCTTTATGCAGAACTAAATACTACCAAATTGCTCATTATGCAGGGGCGCTTTCACTTATATGAAGGCTACTCCATGCAGCAAATTACTTATCCCATAAGGCTTATGAAAATGCTTGGGGCGCAAGCACTTTTGTTGTCGAACGCGGCAGGTGGTATTAATAAAGATTTTAAAAAAGGAGACCTAGTTGTAATTGACGATCACATAAATCTCCAGGGCAGCAGTCCATTGATTGGAACAAACGATGATTCACTTGGATCCCGTTTTCCCGATATGAGTTGTCCGTATTCACCGGAGTTAAATAAATTATTATACAAAGCAGCCTCCGAACTCGGAGTTTCACTGAACACAGGTGTTTACGCTTCGGTAAGCGGACCTAATCTTGAAACAAGAGCAGAATACAGGTATTTAGGGCGAATTGGGGCGGATATAGTTGGGATGTCCACCGTGCCGGAAGTGATTGTAGCCAACCACATGAATTTGCCTTGTGCAGCAGTATCCGTTGTTACTGATGAATGTGATCCTCTACATTTAAAACCGGTTAACATCGCTGAGATTATTGAAGTGGCAGGAAGATCGGATAAAGCCTTGTCGCAGATATTCATCAATACAATACGTTCAATTACTTTAAATAAGAAATAACAGTTTTTAAACTACCGAAATGAAAATCAGTGTTATCATACCAACATTTAACGAAGAAAAAAACATTGGCCTACTGGTACAAAAATTGCTGGTAAATAACAACTCTGAACGTATTGAAATAATTGTAATAGATGGACAGAGTACAGATAACACCAAAGAAATTGCCATACATTACGGAGCTACTGTGTATGTATGTAATACTAAAAGCAGAGCAGCACAAATGAATTTAGGAGCTTCACATGCCACAGGCAACATGTTTTATTTTGTGCATGCCGATGCAATGCCTCCGGTAAGTTTTTACAGCGATATTAAAGAGGCAACTATTCAACATAAAAAAGCCGGCTGCTTTCGTTTAAAATTTGGTACGCAATCAAACCTTCTTAAAATAAATGAATTTTTTACGCGTTTTAAAGGTGGTTACTACGGCGGCGGGGATCAAACACTTTATATTGAAAAAGATGTGTTTAAAAATCTTGGACGATTTGATGAAAAGTATGTCATTATGGAGGATTTTGAATTTACAAAACGAATTAAAAAACGCTATGGACTCCATCTTATTCAAAAAGATGTTTTAATCTCCGCTAGAAAGTATGAACTCAACAATTATTTTAAGGTGAATTTCGCCAACTTAATTATGCTTATCTTGTTTAAACTGAATGTAGCCCCTTCAAAATTGAAACTACTTTATAAAAAATTATTAGTACCCGTTGGTAAAAACCTCAAAACAGCAGCTTAAAAATATAAACTTCTAACATATCAAATTATGAAAACCTACTACAATCCTGAAGACCTTAAAAAATTTGGAACGATTGGCGAATTTCAAAAGCCATTAGCTGATAAATTTTTTGATTATTATGGCGAAGTATTTAAAGACGGTGCTTTAACCGCACGTGAAAAATCATTGATCGCTTTAGCTGTTGCGCATGCAGTTCAGTGTCCTTATTGTATTGATGCCTACTCTGTAGATACAACAGAGAAAGGTTGTACAGAAGCTCAGGTTATGGAAGCTGTTCATGTTGCAGCTGCGATACGTGGTGGGGCGACACTTGTACACGGGGTACAAATGATGAATAAGGTAAAAGAAATATCAATGTAGATGGATCAAAAAACACTCCATAAGAAACAAGACCAATTAGCAGGATCAGAATACCAGCTTAAGGTGCTGAATGATGATGAAAAAACAGGAAAGAAGCTGACGCGCTTTTCTGAAAAATTATCGGACATTCAATTGTTTCCATTAAAACCTGTGGCTCTCGACATCTTCCAGGTTAACATGGGAAAAATGTGCAACCAGGTATGTCAACATTGCCATGTAGATGCAGGGCCGGACAGAAAGGAAATAATGACCCGCGACATTATGCAGACTTGTATAGATTTGATTGGTCAACATCAATTTACTACAATTGACCTTACAGGTGGCGCACCTGAATTGAATCCGAATTTTCGATGGTTTGTTGAAGAAATACGAAAGGTAAATCCAACCTGTAAAATTATTGTCAGGTGTAATTTAACCATCATCGTTGCTAATAAAAGATATTACGATCTTCCTGAGTTTTATAAAGCAAATAGAATAGAGGTTGTTTCATCCTTACCATTTTACAGCGCAAGTAGAACAGATAAGCAAAGAGGAGACGGCGTTTTTGAAGATTCAATAAAAGCACTTGGTATGTTAAATGAAGTGGGCTATGGGATTGAGAACTCCGGACTAATTTTAAATCTTGTTTATAATCCGGCAGGCGCATTTTTACCACCTGATCAAAACTCATTAGAAAAAGAATATAAGACCGAGTTGAAAAATAAATACGGAATTACTTTCAACAATCTTTTTGCAATCACAAACATGCCTGTAAGCCGCTATTTGAATTATTTGCTTCAAAGCGGCAACTACGCCTCTTACATGGAAAAACTCATCTCAGCTTTTAATCCAGTTGCTGCCAGCAACGTCATGTGTAGAAATACCCTGTCGATTGGTTGGAATGGTTATATTTATGATTGTGATTTTAACCAAATGCTTGATCTAAAAGTGGAAGCAAAGGACTCACAACACATTAATAATTTTAATAATGAATCTTTAAAAAAACGCAATATCATCGTTAACCAACACTGTTATGGTTGTACCGCAGGTGCAGGAAGTAGCTGCGGTGGCGAAGTTGCAAGTTAAACCTATGAGCTATTTACAAACCACACAAGATGTTTATAAGCAAGCTGCGCTTTTGCCAGATGTTGGCTTATGTTGTACCACAACACCAATTTGGCAATTGCCGGGATTAAAAATTCCTATCAAAATGCAGCAAATGAATTACGGCTGTGGAAGCACCGTTAATCCGCGCGATCTTGTTAACGAACCTTCCGTTTTATACGTTGGTGTTGGTGGAGGTATGGAATTGTTGCAGTTCTCCTACTTCAGCAGAAACAAAGGCGCTATTATAGGTGTTGATGTGGTGGATGAAATGCTACTTGCCTGCAAAGAAAATTTAGAAACGGCGGAAAAAGAAAATTCCTGGTTTAAATCTGATTTTATTACACTTAAAAAAGGGGATGCATTAAGCCTACCTGTTGAAAATAATTCTATTGATGTTGCTGCTCAAAATTGTCTTTTCAATATTTTTAAAATAGATGATCTTGAAAAAGCGCTTTCTGAAATGTACAGGGTTTTAAAACCAAATGGACGACTTGTTTTGTCTGACCCAGTTTGTGAAACTAAAATGCCTGCCGAACTTTTAAATGACGAAAGATTACGTGCACTTTGCCTGAGTGGCGCAATTCCCTTAAAGGAATATATTAAAATGATTACTGATGTTGGATTTGGCAGCATTGAAATAAGAGCAAAACGGCCTTACCGTATTTTAGATCCTTCGCATTATAATACTAGCAATTTAGTTTATATTGAAAGCGTGGAAATATGCGCCATCAAAGATCCCATGCCAGATGATGGCCCTTGCATTTTTACTGGGAAAACCGCCATTTATTATGGAAAGGATGGTTTTTTTGACGATCATAAAGGTCACTCCCTTTTGCAAAATCAACCGCTTTCCATTTGCGACAAAACTGCTGAGGCTTTATCATGCCTTGAGCGAAAAGATATTTTCATTTCAGAGACTACCTATTTTTACGATGGCGGAGGCTGTTGCTAAACTAAAAATTTAATAATTATGAAATCGAAACTAATTTTTGTTTATAATGCCGATGGTGATCTTTTTAGTAAGGTAACAGATTTTGCACACAAAATATTTTCTCCATCAACTTATGCTTGTAGTTTATGTTCCTTAACCTACGATAATTTTGGAATTAAAAAAGAATGGGCAGATTTTATAAAAGACCTAGATGCCGATTTAGAGTTTTATCACAAGGACGAATTTATAACTAAATATAAAAGTTTAAATTCAGAGTTACCCGCTATTTTTATTAATGAAAATGGAAATCTAAGGGAATTGGTCGATGCGAAAACTATTAATTCTTTTAAATCTTTGGATGAATTGCAAACACTTATAAAAGGAATAATCAAACCGGATATTAAATAAAAAATTAATCAGACTGATGCATTTTTTTCCTGATTTTTTGAATGGAAAAATAGCTTGAAATCAGAGTTGTAGCACCAATAACAAGATAGATCCAATACGGAATATTTTTTCCGAAAATGATGAGATAAATATTGGCAGCGTTAAAAACAAAGGCAGCTACTAAAGATGGAATAAAAATGGAACGCTTTTTTTTGTGATTAGTAACAATCCAGGCCACGGCGGCAATAAAGAGTGGAGTTGCGACAATATGAATCCCAACAAAAATAACCGGATCGACATTGTATTTTAAGCCAAGTGTTGTGTAATAATTTTTAATAACCTCCCACATAAAAGTAAAGATATGAAACCAAACGATAAAAACGCTTCACTTCCACTCGAAAAAAGACCATTCCGGGTTTTGATCATCGCGGGCTCTCAAAGAAAACAATATAACTGTCCCGGGGTTGACGGTAAAGCCAGAATGCTGATGTTAAAAATGGCCGATATGCTTCCGCAGGAATGGGAAATCGATTATGAAGATCTTAGCAATGCTTATAAACGCGAGAAGATACAAAGCTGTAATGCCTGTGTATCAACCTCAATGGCGCTATGTGTTTGGCCTTGCAACTGCTACAGCAAGGGCAATAGAGCAGAACCAGACTTTATGTGGAACGCCGATCTTTACTCACGTTTTGACATGGCGGACGCCTGGTTTATCATTGGTCCCGTTAACTGGTATGCACCCACAAGCAATTTAAAATTGATGTTTGACAGATTGGTGTGCATGAATGGCGGAAATCCTGATGAAAAACTAATAGCACACAAAGATCCTGAAAAAGCGATGACGCTTGAACATACCGAACAATGGAAAGAACTAAGCATAAATCACCTCGAAGGCAGGACTGCTGCTTTTTTCTGTTACGGTGATCAGGGTGGCGACGAAATGGATGAAAGAGGACGTCCAAAAATATTAATACATAAAGATTATTTTGAAGCCAGTGAAGAGCCTTTTAAGGATATGCGGCATGCCTACGCTCCTTTGGTTTGGCAGTGTAGGTACGGTGGTATTGAAGTGCCAGACGAGTTATGGGTTTACGCTGACAGCGGCGTGAATAAAAAGTACAGTGACAATCAGGCGGAGGATGTTATTGATGATGAAAAATATATGACTGCATTTAATACATGGGTTGCTAATGCTATACAATTTGTTTCAAAAAAAGGAAAAGTGCAGCCCGGGAAATATAGAGCGTATGGTTTCAAAGCTCATACGAACCTTTGGGATGAGCTGATGTCAGGCTTGAGAGCTTTTAAACTCAGATTTGGTAAAGCGCCAAAAAATTCTTCTCCTGAAAAGCAATTGAAATTAAATCTTAACAGGGATACTACATTGCATCCAAAGAAATTTGAGGGAGAAAAACTACGAGATTAAGTTTATCCGTAATTTTTTGATGATGATATTTAATCTCTACCGAATAAATGTGGTGTTGCTGTTATATATATGTTCTTTTTGCCTTTTAACTCTCTATTAATTTTGTAGTAGTATGTACACATAAATGCAGAATTGCAGGGATTTTTACTCGTGTATTTTCGTTGAAAGCCATATTAAAAAGTAGTTAAAATACGCATTAATTTATTCAAGATTTTTCTTTTATTCCTATCAAAATTTCTTTGAGGATGTCAATTGCTGCAACAATTGTATTCTCTGTGCCAGTTACCATTAATTCAGCAATTTTACTTTTCTCTGTATTACCTATTTCATTTTCAAGAATAGTAATGATTCTCTTTTGTAAGTTTAAAGATCGATTGAGAATTGTTTTAATCTGCCTTCCCAAAACCCTTGCTGCAATTAAAGGAGTGTCTCTATCATCTTCAAATAAATCATTATGTATGTCATAGATAATATCACTTTCAATATCAAAATAATGCTTTAGTATAAGTGTTATATCTTGAATGTCTTTTTGTCTTACTTCCGGTCTATCATCAAATGCAATTAATTTTAGAATTACAATTCCCGGAAGAGTGCAAACTTTAAACGATTGTTCGTTTTCAAATTGAACTATATCAGTTCCACCCTCATATACTTCACGGAAACCGTTTACAGCTATCTGCGCCAACCCTTTACCTTCCAACATTACCTTTCCTTCAACTTCAATTTCTCCAAATGGGAGAAGATCTACTTCTAATCCTTCCGGACTAAAAACAACAAACTGGTTTTGTGTTGAAGTATTAAAACCTTCTTTATCACTTAAGTATTTTTTGAGTTTTTCATAGTCATCTATAGAAGGAATGTAAACAGCAAAATCTACATCTTTTGTGCCTAAAGGCGCTATTCCTTTATGAGCAAACCACGTATCTCTAGCTATTGCACCAATTAAATAAAAGTCAATTCCCAGCAGATTGAAACCTCTCTCTAATGCTTCAAACAAGGGCTTTAATCCCTCTTGACGTAAGGCTTCAAAGTTTATTTTGTAAGGCATTGGTATATATTTTATTTGCGGTTTCGATATTTCTTTGATCTCCTGTATTCATTAAATCTGCGTAAGCTAAAAGTGGAGGTGCGGTGTTGCCTGTTTCATTTTCGTGCCAGAATTTTTTATACACTTTTATATTTCCAGTAGGATCGGGAATTAAACGATAATTTTTAATTAGTTCGGCTCTTGTCTCCTCAGTATATATTGTTAGTTCGGCAGGTTTCAAATAATTCGTTAATATATCCCCGGCAGGCTCTCCTCCCCAAATAGTATTTTCATTTTTAAACTGCATCTGTTTCCAGTTTACAAAATCTTCCGGCTTCAGAAACTTAAATGTACCCATAAATAGTGTCGGTTTTAAACGTTCTTCATAAGCTATAATCCACTTTTCCAAGAGTTCCTTTTTATTTATTAGTTTGTATTTTGTTTTATTCAGTTTTAATAAATGTCCTGTTTCTTTTAATCCATTTATTACATAATTGATGTTCCCT
>Ga0163149_10008054_pt1 | contig 10496 bp, 6 predicted proteins | sample OliLakLV19MP5G1_FD_148604 | JGI IMG/M metagenome (GOLD analysis project Ga0163149, IMG submission 148604) | Freshwater microbial mat bacterial communities from Lake Vanda, McMurdo Dry Valleys, Antarctica - Oligotrophic Lake LV.19.MP5.G1 | ecosystem: Environmental > Aquatic > Freshwater > Lake >...
GAATAGGATAGCGTTTTTGGATAGAGAAGCAGCAAGATTTTCAAATTTGGAACCGAAAAAACCAATTATAAAATCTTTTAATCGGTTGAATTCCAATAAAAAAGACAGACCAAATACGATAGCCATAGCAACTACGTCTACAATTCGTTCGGTGATTACTGTGCCAAAAGATACATTTATGGGTACATTGTCTGTTTTTTTCAATAAACTGCAACGTACCACCTCGCCAGCTCGAGGAAGTGCATAATTGGCCAAATAGCCAGCCAGAACTGCTTGAATGGCATGAAAAGGATTGGCTTTGTATTGTAGCGGTTCAAGCAATAAATTCCAACGCAAACCACGAGCAATATGGGCAATCATTGAAATAAAAATGGAGAGAAAAATCCAGAAATAATTTGCCTTCTTCAATTCAATCATCATGGCATTAAAATCGACAATTGAAAATATATAACCAAGCAAAACAGCTGCGATAGCTAGAGAAACAATGATTTGGAAAGCTTTTTTAAAAGATTCGCTCATGAAACTGCGGTTTTTGTATTCGCAAAATTGATATAATATGGCAGTATAAGCTAATGAAGTACTAAAAGTTTATTGGCCACTATTGTTTTTCGGTATTTGGTAAAACAATAAAAAGGCAATTGATAGGGTTGTCAATTGCCTTGTTGTAAAAGTGAGGAGCAGTAAAAGAATGGAATTATACCCGCTCCAATTTTAATGGAAAACTTTTGTCAGAATTCCATTGGGGAATATATACACTTTCTTCATCGTCAATACACAAATCGTGGCAGTGCATAAAAGTACCTTTTACTTTTGTAGACTGGTGCAGGTGCCTTGGTTTGCTATTTTCATACGCAATAACATCTACACCGGGAGCGGAAATGAGTTTGTTGTTTTTATCGAAAACAAGAAAATAACCAGTTCGAGATTGCCACGCTGGGCCACCATCAATACCATTGGCAAACTCACTCCAGATAACAGGGAAATACAAATTTTCCCCTCTAAATATCGGACGACATACAAATGAGCCTTTGTAATAGGTACTTTCAAGGTGCTTACCATCTAAAGTATAATATTTAAAGGCACATTCGCCTCTAGAAGTTGCAATTACCTTAGGATTAGTTTTATCTCTATTGTCAATAGCTACGCCATGGGCTTCTATCAATTTGTCTTCTCCTTCTGTGGTTTTGCCTGCAAAAATATTTTTAAATTTTCCGTTGCTGTCATAAACCAAAATATAGCTTGATCCATATCCATCTGCTACATAAATATCGCCATTGGGTGCTACAGCAGTTTCGGTGGGAACAAACGTTACATTTTCAGAATTATTGTAAATACCTGATTCTGAAGGGTATTTGAGGGTTAAAAGTATTTTGCCCTCTAATGTGGTTTTGTACACTTCTTTTTTCACAGTGTCGGTAATGAATAAAAATTCTTCACCATTGGCATTGAAAAGGGTAAGCCCATGAGCTCCAGGAAAATCATGACCCCACGAGGTGATGAGTTTGCCACTTTTATCAAGAATAATGATGTTGTTTTTGGTTTCGGTAGTGCAAAAAATCAAACGCTTTTTACTGTCTTGCACCATTTCGTGGCAATCGGCTACGGGAGTTTGAAGCAAATTATCTACCCCCCAATTTTTTACAATTTTGTATCTAAATTTATCGTGCCCTAGAATTAAATCTTCATCTGACTTTCCAAAGTTGATGTTTGGAATTGAAAGTGCTGCTGCAGCTATGGCGGCTGATTTGGTAAATTCTCTTCGTTTCATATATGATTATTGAAAAGTACTTAAATTGTTTTTACTAATTTCAATGGCCCTACAAATCCTGAAGGCTTCAAGCTTTTGTCTTTGTTTAAAAAGTCTTTAATGGGAGAAGTAGTCCAAATATTTTTGAGAGCTCCATGTTCTATCAAATCACCTATAATTCTATTTCGAAATTCATTTCCAACCGCCATATTTAAAGTATTGGTTTCTTTAAGTAACCCTGAAACTTCAAATTTGGAATTGGGCGACCAAACTGTTCCCAAATTTACCCCATTCAAAGTAATACTTGCTGTACCCCCAACAACGCCAAAATCGATATAAACAGCAGTTTTTTGAGCTACATAGCTTTGAGGAGCCGAAAAAGCGACTTCATAATTGGCAGTTCCTGAAAAGTATTTGTGTTCTGAGAGCTCAAACTCAGAAAGTGATTTCAGCTTTAGAGTTTCTATTGGTGAGATAGTGGCGTATCCTGCTTGAAAATTTATTTTGGCTTTCAAATCGGTAATTTCTATAATTTCAGATTTCGTCTCCTGCGCTTTATTTTCAATTTCGCCTTTTTCAAATACAAAAAACTTTGATTCTCTTTCGGCAAAAGTATAGTTTATTTTCATTCTTCCATCTTCTGTTTTAGTGGAGTTCAACATTTTGACAGCACCAGTCTTAGGGTCGAATTCTCTTGTTTTTCCATTTTGAGCTCTGAAAAATAAATCGGTAGAAATAGATTGATTGGTTTGATTGAAAACAAAATAGATGTCTTGATCGGATAATACCCTGTGTGTGTACAAGAATGAAAGGGAGTCTTTAAGTCCGGTTTCGAAATCAGGTTTCAATCCAATTTTTGAAAGCACTTTTTCAACAGTTTCCCCACTAAAAATTTTTCCTTTTCCGCACGCAATTTCATTGGCTGGGCTTTCATTTTGCCCCCAAAGTTTAATTATCAAATCATCAAATTTTTGTCTTTCATTTTTTAATCCGTTCATTGACAATGGTTTAGTAGGCTTCGATCCATAAATCATAGCTCCTTCATTAACAAGCTCTGCTATTCTCTCCAATGTGGCCAATTCCATTCCCATATTGTCGGGTAGTAATAACAAGGAGAATTTCACCCCCCCAAAAACCAATTTTCCATCTTTCACTTTTAACTTATTCTGTAGAATATCGAAATTAGCGATATGGGCTTGATAGCCAACAGGCGTTTTTTTAGTGTTTAATTCATTGTTTTGAGGCAATTGATCACCCACATAATAGAGGATGTCGGCTTGCATTTGCCCTTTTTGCAATAAATATTGAACCCTAGCGTGGTAATCTGCCCAAGAACCAATAAATGAAAACCACGGATTGTTTCGATTAAAATGTGATCCATAAGGCCCTAAAGTAATTCCTGCTGTGGTGGTTTGCGGTTGGTGTACATTGCTGTGCAAAATAAATTGGTTGATTCCGCTGCAATAGGCCCTGTCTCCAAACGGTTTTATTTCAAAAGGGGTTTCACTGTAGTGTGCCATGCCAGTGTATGCCTCAGCACCAAACACTTTTTTATCGTAAAAAAGGGCTGCACTGGCTGGAAAATCAAGATTTACTCTTGTTTGTGGAGCGTATTCTATCAATCCTGTGTTGCTATTGTGTGCTCCCCAAAACTCAAACATAGGCAAGTCGGCATAATCGTTCGCCCTCAACACATCAAGTGGTGGGTAGCCATTACCACCGTAAATCACCTCAGCATGCATTTCTAATTTATTATTGTGACAGAGTTTATTGAATTTTTTATAATAATTGTTTTCAATTAACTCAGCTATTGTTTTGCGGAAGTCATATAAAAATGCTTCACTGGTGGCGGCATCTTCCACTATTTCGCCACATAAAGCAGGGATAAAATCTGTGAGTTTATAGCCTCTTTGTTTTTCAAATTCATTAGGCAAAGATTCCGTCCAGTTTTGGAATGCACATTCCCAGCTGTCAATGAGCATAAACTTAAATGTATTTCCTGCATTGCTTCCCGCTTTGTCAACTAATTTTTGTGAAAATTGAGAAAAATGAAAGGCTACGGCATTGCTATCCATTTTATCGCATTCCAAACCTTCCCCTTCTTTGGTAGCTGGAGAATTTTTAACATCAGTAGTAGTGTAGCCAAAACGAATGATGTTCCAATTTCCAGCAGGGGCATCCCAATCCAAGGTTCCGTCAGGATGCATTTTATCAGTAAGGTCTATTACTTTATTTACTTTATGTTCTACAGAGGCCATTTGTCCAAAATTAGACAAATCAGAAGCTTTTACCATTCCTATTTTCTGGTCGAAAAAGGGGATGGCAGAAGAATATGTAGGCTGCTCATCGGCTGCTAAAAGCTCAATTTCGGGTACCGAGTAAGCAAACCAAGAGTCTCCCCATGGAAACTCTTTAAATTCTAGCTTAAAAAATTTGGCGGTGGTTACGGGTATTTTAATTTGAAAATATTCATTGTAACCGCCTAATTCCATATCAGCTACTTTGCGATAATTTTTACCGTCTATAGAACTGTACAAAAAGTAGGATGATTTTACCGTTTTAGGATTTGCCCAAGTAAATGCTTTTTGCCCCATGATGGCTATTTTTCCCGCTGTAAATGGCTTGGGCATTTCAATTGTGATTTTATCACCGTATTTTAATACTGGTCCGCCAGAGATAGAGCCATCCGATATTCCTCTATTAATAAGAGTATCGTTCAATTTAAAAACAGGGTTAGCTTGTTGAAATAAGGTGGGAACTGCTTTGGTTTGGAAGGCTACCACAGCCACGTCTTTATAGAAATTGGCTCTGAAAAAAGGTTTTGTCAGTTGAACAGCCCTATTTTTTCCCCCTTCCATTATCGTTTTCGACCATGTAAATGTTTTCATCGATTGCTCAGGTGTGATCCAAGGTCCGCCACTAGAGCTCCAGCCATCACAATTGTGAACCCCAATGCTTATTCCCAATCGCTTAGCCTCCTCGACTGCCCAGCCAAACATATCGTACCATTCCTCTGTGCCAAATACTATTCTTTTTACTCCAAATTCCTGTTCTTTTACCAAACCCACATTCAAAATGGTGGCTTGCACTATGCCTTGGGTTTTCATCATTTCCAAATCGGCAGTGATGCCCTCTTTTGAAATTGCCCCTTGTACCCAATGCCACCAAGTATGTAAGCGGGTTTGGTCAGTAGGTTTGTTAAAAATGTCTTCCTGGGTTTCGTTTTCTTCTTTATTAATTTTTGAACAAGAAATCAGGCAAAACGCAATTAGCAAAGCGAAGAATATAGGGCTTTTTTTCATAAAATGGTTTTTAGAATTAAGAGGATAATTATTTAAGTAGTTTTTTGAGGAATGTAGTTTCATTTGCATCATAGGGATTTCCATCCGATTTCAAAATATCGTGAAACCAAATAGCGGGTTCATTTCCCGAGGTTTTGTCATCCCAAGGTATATGTGTTTGTGTTTTGCCTCTTACAAAACCCCAATTATAGGCTCCAATATTTCGCTTTTTAAAATAGGTGAGGTGCGTTTTGAACAAGCTTTCTTTGGTTCTTGCCATATATTCGGTGCAAACCAAAGGGCGGTCTTTTTCTTGAAATTGCGGAAGAAAGTCAAGAAGCCTTTCCATGTTTCCATAATGATGAAATGTTATAATATCTGAATTTGCCATTTGAAGCTGAACCAGTTGCTTATATTGAGGAATCGTGTTCCAAATACCGGCAGTAATAGGTTGTAATGGATTCATTTCTCTTGTCCACTTAAATATATTTTTGAGCAATGGAAGTGTTTTGGTCAATCTTCCCGAATTACCTGGTTCATTATACAAATCCCAAACCGTCACACGGTTGTCGTTGGCAAAAGATCTGATAATACCTTTGGTATATTGCTCTAAAACTGGTAATAAGTTTATAGAATCTTTGTAAAATTCTTTTCCTGGGCAACGTAGCCAACCTGAATTATGCATTCCGAGCTTTGGGTCAGGTTGCTTTCCAAGAGAAGAAGAATCGACCCAGCAATCGTCAAAAAGCACTAACATGGTAGAAATTTTATGCTTTTGAGCAATAGATAAATAGGTATCAATGCGTTTTTTAAATCCTGTGGAATCTTGCTGCCATAATTTATAATGTAAAAACACACGCATAGAATTAAAACCTAAGTTTTCCGCCCAGCCTAGTTCTTTGTCGATTTCTATCGCATTGAAACTTTCAGCTTGCCACATTTCAAGTTGATTAATGCTAGAGGCATTAATGTAGTTGCAGCCAACCAACCCACCTGTTTTTAAATACCAATCACTCGCTTTTTCGGCAGTCCATCGCGCTTGGCAATAGAGTTGGAAGGCATGAATAAAGATACAAATTAGAATAAATTGCCTTTTCATCATGATGGATTGAATAATTGGTTGAATAAGGGAATTTTATTAAAGACTGTTGTCACTAGAGATTACTTGTAATCGGCAACCGGACTCTTTTTTTCAAGATATAAAATTGCGATGATATATTGAAACGAGTACCCTATTCCAAATATATTTTGCTCATTGCTAAGCCTAATATTATATCTACTTGTTCATCAAAAGTGACAAAAGTGGTATCTATTTCAAGTGCATCATCGGCTTTTCTAAGTGGGCCTTCCGAGCGATTGGTATCAATATTATCTCTATGCTTTAGATTTTCTATTACTTTTCCAAACTCAATAAGCTCATTTTTTTCAAGCAATTCCTTTTGTCTGCGTTCTGCACGTATCATTACATCGGCAGTCATAAATATTTTTAATTCTGCATCGGGAAATACAATAGTGCCAATGTCTCTTCCATCCATTACCACGCCCCGTTTTCTTCCCATGCGGTGTTGTTGAGCCACCATATTTTTACGTACTTCAACTATAGCAGCAACTTCACTTACTTGCTCTGCAATGTACATTTTCCTTATTTCCTCTTCTACATTTAACCCGTTGAGAAATATTTCAGATTGGTTTGAATGTGGATTGTATACAAATTTCAACTCAATATTTCCAAGGGCTTTATGTATAGCCTTTGGATCGGTAAATTCTACGTAATGCTCTAAAAAATAGAGTGTTACGGCTCTGTACATTGCTCCGGTATCAATATAAGCATAGTTCAAGGCCTTGGCTATCACCTTTGCAGTACTGCTTTTACCACAGGAAGAGTAGCCATCGATGGCGATATTAATTTTTTTCAAGGCAAATAAATAAGTCCTTCTTAGTGAAAGGATTTATGATGGGTAAAGATGATTCAACAATCTCTAAGTGGGCAAGGCATAGGTCCTTTTTTGGGCTGTTGTTTCCCCCCTTTTCCCGACTTCCCCCCTACACAGGCACAAAGAAGAAAAAGGAATAGGAAAAAAACTAAAAAATTGGGCGTTTTGCAATTAAAATTCATGAGCAATATTTATTGATCTGGACTATTGGATTTTGGAATAGAGTAAAACTCCCGAGGTTTATCCAATTTGGTTCGTACAGATTTGTGAGGCTTCCATGGCTGATAAGGGGTGTAAACACAAGAGGTAATTACAGAAATTAATAAAAACCAGGAAAAATATTTTGGTATCGATCTTAAAAAACCACCATTTGCAATTGAGATTTTCAATTTTAGAGAAACTTAAAAATCATATTTCAATTGTAAAGTTACGTCTGTTTTTGAATTTCCTGCTATTTCGTTCACTCCAGAGCTTATTTTATCCACATTTCTATATTCAAATCGAGCCACCCTTAACCAAATACTCAAATCTCGAGTAGCGTTGTATTGAATCATGATATATTCTCGCACGCCTTGGCCGTAGTAGACTGGAAGCGAAAAAGCCCAAAGCACATTTTTCTCATATACATAAATTCTGGTGTTGTAATCATTGGCATCGAAGAGGGCAAAACGAGCTGAAATTTTTAACTTTTTATGAAAATCAAAATCCACATCTTGAAATATCACAAAACCAGATTGGATGGGCTGCCCAGCTTGCCTGAACTGGGTAAACTGAACTCTTGATTTTGTTCCTACCCATTTTTCGCCTTTCCAATCCAGATTTATCAAGTAATTGTCGGTAGTAGATTCTTCTAAATAATCAATTGATGTCATATTATTTTGGGCATTGAAAGGCTTATTTTGATGTCGCCACTGGCCATAAAGCAGTATTTTCTTGGTAGGTTTAAAATTTATCCGGGCAAAATATTCATATCCGTCCGTTGGGCCATCTGAACGATTGGTAAGCCAAGGAAAATAAAATTTATCGAAATAACCTGCAAAATTGATTTTGCGATTAGGTGTTATTTTAATTCCCCAATATATTCCTCTTTCATTTCTATTGGTAGAAGCTTCACCAAAAGCATTGCCATAACTGCTATAAAAATCACGATCGTAATTTCTGAAAAGTAGCGCCATATCCACAATATAATTTAGGCTGGTAATGAAGCCCGCAATTGCTCCATTGGCTCCAGTTTTGTTGCGACTGTATTCACCAAAAAAACTAAAATTCCTCCAGTTGTATGAAAAATCTGCTCCAAAATTATAGTTTTCATTTCCAAGAAAATAAAATTGATTGTAACTAGTAATTTCTCTATTGATGGGAGGATTGTAACGACTATAAATGCCATTTACACCGATTTTCAAATTTTGGTTTTTACTAGAATACCGTACATAATTGCCCAATACTTGTTCGTTGATGGTTTCTTTGTCTTCCAACTCACCCAAAGTGCGGTGATAGCCTGATTGTTGAATAGAAGTTGCTCCTGCAAAATTATTTCGTTGGCTTCCAAACCCATTTGAGCCATCTTGAATGGCAATATTTCCATCTAATAATCTGTAGGAATAAAAGGGCGTAACTTCAAATCGACCAAAATTTAAAGTTGCAGCAGCTCCACGTAAAAAATTGGTTTCCAACGCTGCGGTATAAGGCCGAATTCCTGAATTGCTTCGCTTGGCGGTAGTCACCGTCTCAGCTCCTTTGCCAATATAAAATCCAGCCGACATCACCAGCCCTTGCCCAATCATAATTTGGTAATCGCCAACATTCAAAGCTTTCAATCTGCCTTTATTAAACAAAGCAAAATGCCCTGAATAGTAATCCATCCCGTATTGTTTGCGTTGCGGACTCCAAGTTATCTGTTCTCCAATATCCTTTTGAGTAGTTAGTCCAATGCTGTAATCGTCTTTTTGATAGCTTCTATATCGGGTGTATATTAACTCGGGCGAACCCAAAAAGGCTTGGTTTTTTATTGTGTCGTTCAGCCTAAAGCCTTTTTGCAATTCCAAAATTCGTTGGTAACGGGCAATTACATAATTGTTACCATCTTCTTTTATCTTCTTCCAAAGGCTTCGGGTGTCGCTATTTAGTCCGTTGTCTTGCACTTTTATAAATGGCAAAATGCGTTCTATTGTTTCTGCGTTCCATTCGGGAACCACTTGCATTTCATATTCTGAAAGCAGTATTCCATTTTTTTCTCTGTAATCAAGAAAATTTTTTATTTGCAATGGCGATAAAATGTATAAACTCTCCAATTCGCCTCTTGTAGCTGTATTAAGATTTAATGGGTCGCGGTAATATTGAAAAATAGCTTCCAAAATGGCATCGTATCGGGCATCGCCTTGCATTGAGCCAAATAAATCTTGGGTAAAACGGTCAAGGTCTATTTCCTCCCGTGGAGCTTTTTGGGCGTTTAATGTATTACAGAGTGTGAATAAAAGAAAAAACAGCCTTAAAAATTTGCACAAGCGTTTCTTCATTATTCTTTAGGGGTTTTTGCATGTTCACTATTTCGAGAATGAAATATGTAACTAATACTCAAAGAATGCGACAAGCCCAATTGCTCGTGAACCGATACTGCATAATGCAGACCGACCGATTTAGTCACAAATCCCAAACCGAAGAAATATTTTATAGGATTAATATTGATGCCTGTCCGGAAAAACACCTTATCATACAAACCATATTCTAGTCCAGCTTTGAAGCGAGCTAGCTTTTCCACATCTTTTTCCAATTCCACATTCAACTGCAATCGGTTAAATGGGATATAACTTAGCCCAGCTTTCATAATGGTTGGAATGCGTTCGTCTTTATATGTTGCTATTTTGGCTTGGTTAATGTTATAAATATGAGCTCCAAATCTAAGGTTTTTCACAATCTGTACTTGACCGCCAAAGTTAATTACTACATTTCCTTTACTGCTCCATTCACTAATGGCAACCTGCACATATTCAGCCTGAATGCCTAAATTGACACCCATTATATTGTGAGCAAAACCAACATTGAAGCGATGCTCATTGTACAAATCATTTCCTAAACGATACATTCCCACACCTACATTTCCATATTTGAGAGGTGTAATCGCCAAGGGCAAACTGCCAACGGCAGCAAACTGGTCAAAGCTTGAAAAACTATACCTGCGCTCAAAAAAAGCCCCCACATTTACTTTATCAAGTCTGGCAATACCCGCAATGTTGTTGAAAGTCGACCACGCATCTTCATTTGCAGCTACTGCATTTCCTAGGCCAATGGCTCTTGCACCGATGGGGAAATTATCATTTGCTGCATCTGCCACAAAAAAGAACAATAAAAAATTAAAGATAAGTAAATGGCAACGCAACATGCCCGAACTATTAAACACTTAAATTTAACAATTGTGAACAATTATTAAGTGAGAGTTGGAAAAATTAACAATGTGATAATATAGAATGCAATCGAAATTCCCCCTTTTTCGCAATTTTAAATATGAAATAACAACAACCTTAATTTATATATCAA
>Ga0163149_10008055_pt1 | contig 10496 bp, 4 predicted proteins | sample OliLakLV19MP5G1_FD_148604 | JGI IMG/M metagenome (GOLD analysis project Ga0163149, IMG submission 148604) | Freshwater microbial mat bacterial communities from Lake Vanda, McMurdo Dry Valleys, Antarctica - Oligotrophic Lake LV.19.MP5.G1 | ecosystem: Environmental > Aquatic > Freshwater > Lake >...
ACCTAGCCGAGAAAGCCGTCGCGTTCCTGCCGTCCCGGCCGATCACCACGGGCGACCTCGACACCCTCACCGGACGAGTCCGCCGCCGACTCATCCGATGGTTCCGTCGAGCAGGGCTGCTCGACGCGAAGGCCGCAGCCGGGTGAGGGTGCCTCCGCCGCCCCGTCGGGGCCGGCCGCCGAGGCCGCGCCCGAAAAACTCTCCCACGACACCTCCCGCATCGCGTGGGCCAAGCTGCTTGCACGGATCGCCGAGGCGTTCCCACTTGTCTGCCCGGCCTGCGGTGGTGACATCCGGCTCATTGCCTTCATCGTCGATCCGGGGCCGATTCATACGACGTCCGCCGGCAGGAGCCGGCCCACTTCGAACCGGAGGTTCGCAAGCGGGCGAAGGCCAGGATGGCTTCGCCAGCGTGAAGTCGAGCCGCCACCGGTGTCACCCGCCAGGGGACCACCCACCGAGTGGACCGAGCTCGTTCAGGCTCATGACGATCGTGACGTCATGCAGGCCGAGCTCGACGAGTTTCCGGTGATCGACATCCACTCTCTCTGAAACGCCCGCCGCGGGCCACGCCAGAGCCGGTCTCGAGCCTGATGCGAAAAACCAGCTCTCACGAGGGGGTGCCGGGGCCTCGGAAGGGCAACGACTTCTGGGCAGGAGGGCCCGCACCGGGGCGAGACCGCCGCTCAAAAGCCGGTAAAAACTTGCGGAAGTGCCGTTGACCGTCCTATACTTGAGTCAGTTGAGCGTGAATTTTTACGCGGGCTAAGAAAACACCTCCACGATCCAGCCGGGTGGGAGCAAGCCCAGAGCCGATTAGCCACCCTCTGCGCTAATTTTTAGCTCCTACTTCTGGACACCGACGAGCTATGATATCGATGGCTTGCGTATCGACATCACCTACGCAAGCGCCATCGTTCGAACGCGGATCACTCAAAATGACGAATCCATGATGACAAATAAGAATCTAAGACTGAGTAATAGTTAGCAACATAATGAAAAAAGAGAAACAATTAAGACCTTTATAACATACATAGTTACCTTGGTAACGCTTATAGCCTTAAGTCATCATCATGCATGGGCCGCTGTTCCGGTAGAGATCCCCCAGCTTGCTATTGAGCTTGGAACTCCGTTCCGGGACAATGCAATCCTGCAGAGGGAGATGAAGGTGCCGGTATGGGGTTGGTCAAAACCAGGAACTCAAGTGACCGTTGAGTTTGCCGCGCAGAAGAAAACCGCTACTGCGGGTCAAAACAACAAATGGATGATCGAGCTCGAGCCACTCAAGGCCAGCTTTGAACCGCAGGAGATGATTATTTCCGAGAGCGCTGGGGCAAAGGTTATACTCAAGAATATTTTGATTGGCGAAGTCTGGTTGGCTTCTGGTCAATCTAACATGAATCGTCCGGTTCGGAAAACGAACTGCAAACTACTGCCTCCACCGGCGCGTGCGGAGATCTCCCCCATTCGAGATTGTAGAGTGACCGACGCTCCATCGTCCTTGCACCCGATCGAGCGTGTCAATGGTGAGTGGATTATGGATGCGGGAGACCTCAACGCTATCTCATACGCCTTTGCTCACAAGATCTACGCGGAGTTGGATGTACCGATCGGAATTCTGCATTGCGCAGTGGGTGAGACCGCTATTCAGGCATGGGTTCCTCGCTGCGGCTTCGCTGATGGGAAAGACGAATACACGAAACACATTTATCAAAAGATCCTCGAAACCGACCCCACCACTCCGGAACACAAAGCTGCGTGGAGCACTTTCTATAAGGATATTGAAGATACGCTTCAAAAGAACAAAGAGCGGGTAGCGCGAGGTGAAGAAGCCCTGCCAGTCAACACAAAAGTACCCGGAAATATGGTCGGTGACCGTGATGCTTCATGGATGTTCAACGGTCGCATGAATCCAATGATCCCTTATGCCATCCGAGGCGCTATCTGGAACCAAGGATACCACAGCATGGGTGATGGTATCGTTTACTACAACAATCTCCACAGTATGATTCGTGGCTGGCGCACAATGTGGAATCGACCGAATCTACCTGTCTATTTTCATCAGTTTTATACACCTGGAGAGGGCAGCATCCTTCCTAGTATTGCACCGATTGCGGAAATGCGATTGGGCACGTGGATGGCGCGCGATATTCCACATGCCAATATGGCTAGTCAGATCGATATAGGGGGAGTGGTTCATTACCTGAACAAGGCGATTCCCGGTCAGCGCCTCGCTCTCCACGCGTTGAAAAACGAATATGGAAAGCAGGTTGAAGTCAACGGCCCGATGTTCAAGTCATACACCGTCGAGGGCGATAAGCTGATTGTGCAATTCGAGCATGCAGCAGGTGGATTGGTCGTTGCGGAGACAGGTTCGAATGTAAAGGCCGATAAATTGGAGTATCCCACAATGATTGAAAACGGGGATGAGCAAGTAAAACTCTTCTACCTTGCTGGAGAAGACCGTGTCTGGCACGCGGCAAGCATGAAGATTGACGGCGGGCGGGTGATTCTCACAGCAGATGCAGTCAAAACACCACGCGGCGTTTCCTATGCCACTGGCGGGGTGGCTTGGCAGCCGAACCTCTACAACCGCGCTCTCCTGCCGACGACACCGTTCATTTACTACGATCATGAGTTGGTCACCAGCAAGACCTGGCCCGGCGGCGATCCGCTGCAGATTGGCGGCGTGGAGATTAACCAGAATCGATATGGCAAAAAAAATGAATACCGGAGTTTACCTCTTTTGAGCACCCACTTTACTTCTGATGCTGTCTTCCAGGCGGACGTGCCAGTCACGATCTGGGGCTCTGCTGTGAATCTGTATGGTCCGGAGGAAAAGGGCAAAGCAGAGATTCGGTTCAGCTTTGGCAGTATTGAAAAGACCATCCCCGTGACATCGGAAATGCGTGAGTGGCAAGTCATCCTACCACCGATGAAGGCGAGCACGAATCCAATGACCTTGAAGGCTTCATTCTGGGTGGATGGAGAATTGGTTCATGAGCGGATTTGTGAGAACATCGTTTACGGCGATGTCTGGTATGTGGCCGCCCCTAATATGAAATTCAACATCCCAGAGGTAAAACCATCGGGGCAGATTGTGCGTATGCTGGATAATAATTCAAAGCGCTCAAGTAGTCCGCGGCCCTCGCGTTTCAGCGTCTCCGTCTCAACCAAACCAGCGGGCAATAATCGCTTCGGCACATCTTGGGTAAAAGCTGAGGGAGTGGCCGCAGCGCTGGGGAATACCATCTCGGCCAAGACTGGAAGACCTGTAGGAATTATCTTCATGCAAAGTAAAGCCAGGGACAATCCAGATCTCAAGTCGTGGATCCCCGCCGAATTTCTCAATCAAGCACCTATGCTGATAGAAGACTACAAGCAACTGGCAAGTATTCGACCCGGCAATGAGTTTTACGATGCCAATGTCCAACGCTATGTAACGGACTGGAAAAAACACTGGAGCGAGTATATCCCGAAGATGATGGCCACTGGAAAAACTCCGAGCGGAGTAGCCTGGACCCTCTATCCCACGCTGTCTGCGGATGTTTCCACAGTGGCATCTCAGACCTATAATGTGTCCACCTGTTCCTTCACTCCAGCTAGTCTCAAAGGAATTATTTTCCTGAGTTATCCAGAGCTGTTTAAGGACAGCAAAGGTGCCGCCTTCGGAGCTGAAATGGCGGCTCTAGCCAATAGCTGGAAAAGCCGTTTTGGGACTCCAGATCAGCACTTCTTCTATACCATTCCTAGCGGGACACTGGCCGCTGGGGTCACGAAGCCAGATGGAATCAAAGGCAAGAGCGCCGGTATTGAAATTAATAGTTGGGATGACATCGTTAAGCTGATTGAGCGGGTGGCCAGTAATGAAAGCGCGGCAGCTCAATAACATGTTAGACATTTAACCGTAAATGAACGCGCATAAGTAAAGAGTTGTGGGCATTTTTTGCTTCACTCATCAGATGAACTAATAAGCCTTAATGATTTCCACGTGAGTTGAAAGATAGCCCACAGCTCCAACGTTCACTCGCAATGATTGCCCCCCAATGATTCCAGTCCCCCTTATAATCGACTCTGCCATATCTCACTCTGCCCAATAGTGAACCCAATGAAAGTCCGCACGATGAACCATTCCCCATTTTCCTCCCTTTTTTCTAGCTTCCGTGCCGGCCACCGAGCTGCCCAACGGCCTTCATCTCACAAGCGAATTGTTAGCAATTGCGATTCCAAGATGAAAATGATGCGTGAATTTGGTGTTTTATGCCTATTGATCACAACGGCGGGCGGTTCGTTGGCAGCGAGCCCAGTGGCACCGCCACTGTATTACGCCGAGCCACCTCTGTTCTCCTACGCACCAGATCCAGAGAAAGCGGGTCTGGTCGAGCATTTCGGACCAGTCGGCTTGGAGATCGATCTCATTCAACCTGCGTTCACGATGCGGATTAAGAGCATTGAAGAGGGCTCACCCGCGGCCTTGACTGGTAAGCTTAAGCCAGGGCAGATCATCGAATCGATTAACGGCGCGAAGCTCAAGGACATCGACCCGCGCATCCAACTTGGAAACTTTATTACTGACGCCGAGGCTACGGATGGGGTGCTCCGACTCATGGTTGCCGCCAAGCCGGAAGGCAAGGCAGAAGAAGTCATCGTGAAGATCCCAGTCCTTGGGGCCTACAGCAAGACTTGGCCGCTGAATTGTCCGAAGTCTGACAAGATCGTGCGCGGCTATGCTGACTACCTGGCGACGCCAAAGGCCTCCATTGGTTTTGGTGGCATTGGTATGCTATTTCTGTTAGGCACCGGTGAGGACAAGGATCTTGAGCAAGTTAGAACATGGGTAAATGGGCTCGCTGACAAGCAGCCGTCCCGCTATTCATGGCACTTGGGCTATGGGGGCATCCCGTTGTGTGAATATTACCTGCGCACAGGGGACAAGTCAGCATTACCGACGATCCAGAAGTGGGTGGATTCCGCAGTGGCGGGAGAATACTTCGGCGGTTGGTCCCATAAAGGTGTTGCTGGAGCCGTGCACTACGGTGGCGGCGGCGGACATCTAAACGGCGGCGGCACGGGCGTGGTCACCTTTCTAATGCTGGCGAAGGAATGCGGGGTTAATGTTCCAGATCCCACTTTTAACCGCGTGCTGACCCACTTCTTTCGCTGGGCTGGACGTGGCAATAATCCTTATGGCGACGGCAGACCGGAGCACGGATTCGTTGACAATGGCAAAAACGGTAACCTCGCGTTTGCTATGGCATCCGCTGCGGCGCTCACGCCTGGCGGTGAAGATTCGATTTACGCCAGAGCAAGTGAAGCCGCCGCGATGAGTGGTTTTTACTCCACCGCTTACATGCTTCACGGCCACACCGGTGGTGGCGTAGGTGAAATCTGGCGCAGTGCCTCCATGGGACTGCTACACAAAAAGAAGCCTACCCATTACCGTAACTTCATGGATGGTCGCCGCTGGCACTACGAACTATCCCGCGGCTTTGACGGATCGTTCAGCATTCTCGGTGGCGGATACCGTTACGACAACGTGGAGTGGGGTGCGGGCTATGCGCTCACCTACATCATTCCGCGCCAGACACTGCGTATCGCCGGCGCACCGCCGACGAGATTCTCTAAGCAATACAAGCTGCCTGAACGTCCATGGGGAACTAAAGCCGACGACGCATTTACCTCCATGGATCCCGCCGCTTTTCAGGATGGGACGATTCCGGATTTCTCCGGTGAGACACTGGCTAATGACTCCGGCAAATCACTACTCGTGCGGTTGTCAGCGGCCGATGTTGATGACGCGACTCTGCGTCGCTACGCCCACCATCCCAACACCTTCGTGCGATTTATGGCGGCACGCAAGGTGATGGGTATCAACAGCACCCATCTTGGCAAGCCTACCGTCGTTGCTGATATCCGCGCGAAACTCGGCATGGAACTGTTTCATTCCAGCGATCCGCGGGTGCGCCGTGCGATTCTTGAGGCAATCGCCGGCCGACTCGCTGGCGAGGAGTTGATGAACTTCATCGGTCAGGATGGCTTTGATAAGTTGATAGCGATGCTGCGAGACCCGGAAGAGTCGTTATGGGTCAAGGATGCTTGCTTGCAGCTAGTTGGACTGACCACTGCGGATGCGGTTATTCCGCATGTCGATTTACTTCTGAGCTTTTTGACGCACGATGAGTGGTGGCTGCAGAATGCTGCGCTCAGCGCGTTGACCCCAGTGGTGGCCGATGAGCGTTCTTACCGCAAGGTCATCCCCGCCATGGGCGAGATGGTCAAAAATTGCCAGCTATTTAACGCCACCGCCCCGTTGCGCTGGGGAGGACCGTCCTCGAAGTTGCGTCTAGCCAGTCCCGAGATTCAGAAACTCGCGGCAGATTCCTTTGCTTTTTCCTACGCCAATTATACCGGGCAGAAGGTTTCGCCCAATGGCCTGGACACCACCCGGGTTTACGATTCACAGCTGTTGCACTTAGGAACCATGCTGACCGGTCTGGAGGGAGGCTACGATTTGCTCTACAAGCTCGCCAAAGAGCGCTTTCCGAACGAACCGCTACCCTATTCAGAAATCTTTTTATCTGCTGATCCAGACAAGTTCGGCCCAGAGTTGAAGAAGATTTACTCGCCATTGGTGCGCAACCAGTTGATCCCCACCTACATCGCCAGTAACTACAAAACCTTGTTGTCAGATGCAAACAGTGGTGCGCGGAATTCAAAGTTGGACAACTCACCAGGGCCTATCGGGAAACTCGTCCATCTCTACAATCAGATCGGTGTTGATGACTATAACTATCACGACTTCGGTCCGACTCGTGATCAGATGAAGTGGAATTATCATACCTTCGAACCCGCAGAGAAGCTGGGTTACAAAGATGTTCGCTGGCGCTTTCGCACGGTGAGCTACCCGCCGGGAATGGAGAATTGGTTTGCTTCAGACTTTGATGCAGCGAAGGCCGGCTGGAAGAGTGGTGCTCAACCATTCGGTCAGTTCAATGGCAAGCTGATGACCGGTCCAAAAGCATGTCACTCTGATTTCTGTCGTTGTGGTGATCTACCGAAGACCTTGTGGGACAAGGAAGTGCTTTTGTTGAACGGCAAGTTCCAGTTTCCGAAGTTCAGGGAGGGATATCGATATCGATTGTTGATTGGCGGGATGTCACACGTTGGTGCCGGTGATGGATACCGAGTCTATATCAATGGCAAGCCGCTGGTTGAGCGTGATTTCTCGAATTCTTTGTCAGGTGGAGCGCCTCACGGCTGTATGCAAATAAGTAAAGAATGGTGGCCAGAATTTGATCGTGAGGTGACTATTTCCGCTATCAGTTTCCTTGCTTACGGCTCCAAGAAAGGGCCGCCGACGGATCCGGTGCCGCAGGGACACTTTAGTCTCTGGCTGCAGGAAATGAAAGTGCCGCCGATCAACGATGGGGAAATCCTGCGTGCGGCCAGTGTGGTGTCGATGTTGAGTTCCGAGTGGCAGTCGCTTCAGGATCCTGGAAAGGACGCTGAGGATCCCGAAGAGGGCAAGTTCCGCTGGGATGGCAAGTTCACCAACAACGCGAAGGTGCTTGGCTCCTGGACTCAACTTGGTCAGGTCAACGCTATCGAGGACTTCAAACCGAGCCCAAGCATCAAGAACACTCCAGGTGGGCTGTTTCAACAAATGACTTTCCAAGATCAGGGTAAAACCGGCGGGCCGCTGCGCATCTGGTCGGGTGATGTCCTGATGGACGTCGAAAGCAATCAAGCCCGGAAGCTGGAAGTCAAGACCATCGAGGACGTGGATTATCTGTTCATCGAAGCAGGAGAATTCAGCGTCAAGAAACCGTTAGGCTGGCGCTCACCGTGGTATGTCCTGAAACGGGCTACTAAGTGAAGAAGATGTTAGATATTTTGATACGCACAAAACACAATAGGTAAGAAACATACGAAGAACTACCACTTAGCGAGCCAGCGCGCATAGCGGCACTAATGTTAGAAAAAGTATTTCTTAAAAAAGTCAAAGGATCATTGAAGATGTCAGCAACAATCAACAAGATGGGGTTAGTTTCGGGTCGCTCTTTGCAGCGGTGCGGTGTAGTTTATACAAGGACAACTGTAGGCTACCTCGCAGCAGCATGTCTTCTTGTCATGACCTTGGCGGTTGAGGCGAAGCCGCTGAAGGTCTACATTCTTGCCGGACAGTCCAATATGGTTGGGCAGGCGCATGTAAGTACATTTCCGCATATCGGCATGGATCCAAAGACGGCACCGTTGCTGAAAGAGATGCTCGGGCCGGACGGCAAGCCGCGCGTGCTCGACGATGTCTACATTGCCTATGAAGATCGGAATGGTAAACTTTCTGCTACATTCGGTGTGGTCAAGGGTGGCCCAAAAGTCGGACCAGAATACACCTTTGGGATTTATATGCACAAAACGCTTCAGGAACCTTTTCTGATCATTAAGACCGCTTGGGGCGGCAAAAATTTGTATAATGATTTTCGGCCGCCAAGTGCCGGGATATGGACTCCACCGGCCGGCCATCCTGATTTGATAAAGGAAAAGCCCAAGGCACTGCCCATCCCCGCGTCGCTGGATCTTCCCGTAGATTACAAGCCGAGTAAGGAATACTTTGATCCTTACGCAAGAACCCTCGGGTATAACCTGTTAAAGCGGATGCGAGGCTGCGCGATCGGAGAACACAATGGCGTTCACCCGATCTACATTGTTAAGAACATCGTGGACGTAACAAATTTTCCGTTGCAAGAGGGTGATATTATGCTTGGCATAAACGGTTCAGGATTACGGGACAATCCTAAGACTCATTGGCGAACAGAAATTCAAAAAGTCTTCTCCACGGACATGAAGTTGAACGTGACGCGCTGGCGGGCAGGCAAGATAGAAACGCTAGATATTGATCTAGCAGAATTTCTGCACCCGGGAGGCAGGGTGGCGTACAATAAGATGAAGGAAGAGGATAAGACGAAGCCTGAACCGGTAGTCGTGGAGGATAAAAGCAAGGGTCTCTATTACCGCATGATGATATCAGAGATTAAGAATGTCCTGGGTGACATCAAGAAAGTTTACCCCGACTATGATCCGGATCAGGGCTATGAGCTCAGCGGCTTTGTCTGGTTACAGGGCTGGAACGACATGATTGATAAGGGCTCCTACCCCAATAGTGATAAGCCCCAGGGTTACGAGCAATACAGCTGGTTGCTGGCTCACCTCATTCGTGACGTTCGCAAGGAACTGGACGCTCCAAAGATGCCTGTGGTAATCGGCGTCATGGGAGTAGGTGGTATCAAGGAAAATCCCGACTACTTCCGGCTGGCTATGGCAGCACCAGCGGATTACCCAGAGTTCAAAGGCAATGTCAAAGCCGTCTATACCGAAAATTACTGGGATAAACAGCTCTCAGATCTCGTCGATAAGTCTCAAGTGATCTCCTCGAAGAGAACGGAATTCAGCAGGAAAGACGGGTTGCTGGGCGAGGCGCTTGAAAGGGCTGTCGCTGAGTTTGAGGCGACCGTGTTGACTCCGGAGGAGAAAAAAATTCTCGCGATTGGTGTATCGAACAAGCCATTTCATTACCTTGGCTCGTCCAAGATTATCGGTCAGATAGGAAAAGCCTTTGCCGAAGCAATGTTAGAGTTTTAGGCAATGGGAAAACACCACGAAAAAGGAGACACCTGACCGCAGAATTCAAAGGCCGAGTTGCTTTTCAAGCACTCAAGGAGGAAAAGACCATCCAGCAGATCGCCATCGAAGAAGATGTGCTCCCGTCCAGATTAGCACCTGGAAGAAGGAATTCCAGTATCGTATGAGCGAGCTCTTTAAGCGCAAGAACGCTGCCAGCGAAAACGCCAGAAAAAGTGAGCAGCAAACCGCCCGCTTACAGCGCAAGGTCAAGGTCGGGCAACTCGTCATCGAGAAAGGAATTCCTCGAAAAAAAAGTGCGTGCAGCTGGGGATCGATCTGAGCGAATTTCATTGGGGCAGGAGTATCAGATCAACATGTTTCTTATTTTCCCCATCTATCTATCCCTGCAATTTCTGTCAGTATACGGTTAAATGTTCCAATGCGACCTCGTATGTTGATTCCAGCACCGACTGAGAGTGTGCTACCATAGCTTTCCCACCTTGCTTGTGTGAGAAGCGGAGGAAACCGATATTAACACCTTGGACATAGATCCAGAGGGTCAGATAGGCGTCCGCCTCTCTCGCAGGCTACTAAATTCCGAGCCGCATCTTGGATCATTGAATCCGTATCACGAGTCAGGTTTACGTAGTCCGCTTACACAAGGCTTTCGCATTTGGTGGGTCAGGGCGATTGCGCGATGATGGGTAGTCTGGCACGATTGGGTAAGGCCCGTTTTGGGGCGTGCTCGCAGAGCATGCCGGCGCGCCGTAGTCATGGAGGACTGGCCGTGCCCGTTACCAAGCCATTGATCGCAAGCGTTTAGGTTCACTTCGCGAGTCTTACTGATCCAAGGACACGAAAGGTCACGCATCCAT
>Ga0163149_10008068_pt1 | contig 10487 bp, 11 predicted proteins | sample OliLakLV19MP5G1_FD_148604 | JGI IMG/M metagenome (GOLD analysis project Ga0163149, IMG submission 148604) | Freshwater microbial mat bacterial communities from Lake Vanda, McMurdo Dry Valleys, Antarctica - Oligotrophic Lake LV.19.MP5.G1 | ecosystem: Environmental > Aquatic > Freshwater > Lake >...
ATATATAAGTAATTAAAAGGCTATTTTTTTTTATCAATAGTGGTGAATGAGTATATTAAACGATTTTTAAAACAATTTTTTATAATATTGCGTCAAATTTTAAACTTCGTTTTACTCTGTCAATTATTTAGATGAAAAAATCGTTTATACCATTTTTTGTTTTAACAGGTATTGTAATCTTAGCCTTAGTATATCCTGGGGTACCTGGCATGGCCGTTACTGAAGGGTTAGTAACAGGCGATATGGCCTGGATGCTTGTAGCCTCGGCTCTAGTTTTTATAATGACACCGGGTTTGGCTTATTTTTACGGTGGAATGATAGATAATAAAAATATCATTGCCACGATGTTACAAAGTTTCATCGCAATGGGCGTAATCAGTATTTTGTGGGTAGTATTTGGATTTAGCTTGGCTTTTGGCGAATCTATGGGCGGATTTGTGGGTAATCCTGCTACATTTTTTATGTTTAATGGGGTAATGGATGGCAATCCTTGGTCGCTTGCTCCAACCATTCCTTTGGCTATGTTTGCTTTTTTTCAATTGAAATTTGCCATTATCACTCCTGCATTAATTAGCGGCACGTTTTCTGAAAGGATAAAATTTGAATCTTATATTTTGTTTATCTGTCTGTTTTGTATTTTTATTTATGCCCCTTTGGCTCACATGACTTGGCATCCCGATGGCTTTCTTTTCAAATTAGGCGTGCTTGATTTTGCGGGAGGTACAGTTGTACATATGTCGGCAGGGCTGGCAGCTTTGGCAGCTTCAATTTATTTAAAGGGAGATAAAGGAAGCGATCCACACGCTCCGGCCAATGTGCCTTTTATACTGTTAGGTACTGGTTTGCTTTGGTTTGGCTGGTTTGGTTTCAATGGAGGCTCGGCATTGAGTGCAGGTACATTGGCCATGAGTGCCTTTGCTACTACTAATACTGCATCTGCTGCTGCAGGCTTGAGTTGGGTTTTGTTTGATGTGTTGCAAGGCAAAAAACCATCAGCCATAGGCTATTGCATTGGAGCCGTAGTGGGTTTGGTAGCCATTACCCCAGCTTGTGGCTTTGTAACTATCCCTTCATCCATAGCCATTGGCTTTATTGCGGCATTGGTAAGCAACTTAGTAGTAGCGTGGAAGAATAAGTCAAACGTGCTTCACGATACACTAGATGTGTTTCCTTGCCATGGTGTAGGAGGTATGATGGGTATGTTACTTACGGGAATATTTGCGAATACTGCAGTAAATGCAGCCAATACAACAGGAAACGGATTGGCTTTTGGAGAAACAAAATTATTTTTTCTTCACTTATTGGCATTGGCAATTGTGGGTGTATTTGCCTTTGTAGGTTCTTTTATACTATTGAAAGTTACCGATATGATTTCGCCTTTGAAGGTATCGGACGAGGAATATAAAATAGGCTTAGATTTGAGTCAGCATGGGGAAAATGTATAGCCTTAATAACAGCTTCCAAGTTTTGTAAGCCTTGGAAGCTGTTTTCTCAAGAGCATATTTTGTCAGTTAGGCATTCCAAATCAGAATGGGATAATGAAAATAAGTTCTTTAATATCCAGCTTTCTTCATTATTTCATCTTCCTGAGTTCCAAATTTTCGGAAAGTCATATCGTATTCTGGCAATGATTTAAAATATTCGTAGGTAATTTTCAGACCCTCAGCTCTGGAAATTTTTGGTTCCCATTTCAATATTTCTCTGGCTTTAGTAATGTCTGGTTGACGTTGTTTTGGATCATCCATTGGCAATGGTTTGAAAATCACCTTCGTGCCTGTGCCCACCAGCTTAATTATTTCTTCAGCAAATTGTTTGATAGTGATTTCTGTGGGATTTCCACAGTTAACCGGCAAATGATGGTCGCTCAATAGCAATCTGTAAATACCTTCAACCAAATCATCTACATAGCAAAAAGAACGGGTTTGAGAACCATCGCCAAAGGCTGTCAAATCTTCACCTCTCAAAGCTTGACCTATAAAAGTTGGCAATACACGGCCATCGTTCAGCCTCATTCTAGGCCCGTAAGTATTAAAAATACGCACAATTCTCGTTTCTACATCATGTACATTGTGGTAAGCCATGGTAATAGCTTCCTGAAAGCGCTTGGCTTCATCATAGCAACCACGCGGACCTACAGGATTTACATTTCCCCAATAGTCTTCATTTTGCGGATGCACCAATGGGTCGCCATATACTTCTGATGTAGAAGCCACTATGATTCTAGCTTTTTTGGCACGAGCCAAACCCAACACATTGTGCGTGCCAAGCGATGATACTTTTAGTGTTTGAATGGGAATCTTCAAATAATCAATCGGACTTGCGGGAGAAGCAAAGTGCATAATATAATGCAATTCGCCCGGAATGTGGATGTATTTGGTGACGTCATGGTGGTAAAATTCGAAATTGGGCAATTTGAATAAATGCTCAATATTTCTGAGATCGCCAGTAATGAGGTTGTCCATTGCTATTACATAATAGCCTTCTTTTATCATTCGGTCGCACAAGTGTGAACCAAGAAACCCGGCCGCACCGGTAATAAGCACTTTTTTTTTAGTTGACATTAATTTTTTATTCTGAAGATGATTGTTTTTTATTTTGTGTGGCAATCTCAGCTAGTCTTTGATTGAATTGGTGGCGAGTAATCCTGTTTTCTAAAGGATTCGGATTTGAATGATATTCTTTTACTTTATCAATAAAAACTTGTTTCTCACTCTTGGAATCTGCAATAATACTGCCTAATAAATTTTTCATCTGCAACTTCTATTAATTTTGGGTTGGATATTATTAGAAATTTTTGCGTAAATATTGAGAAATCTTTTTTGATTACTAAATCCAATAATATGAAAATGATAATTGTCATCTAGATTAGGCATATTGTATACCTCAGAATAGTTATTCGAATATACGGACTTAATTTCAGAAAGTGTAATCCGTTCTTTGCTAAGTTCTATTGCACTCAATTGCGAAAAATCCCATTCAAACTCAAAATCAAACCCCTCCATTATTTAGTCTGCAAACCAATGCAGTAATAATCAAAGCCCAATTCCTTCAACTCTTCTTTATCGTAAATATTTCTGCCATCGAAGATCACTTTGTTTTTCAATAGTTTGGCAATTACGCTAAAGTTTGGTGTGCGGAATTCGGGCCATTCAGTTACTAGTAAAAGGGCATCTGCATCTATTAAAGTATCGTAATCATCTTTACAATAGGTGATAATATCGCCAATCATGTGGTGAGCCTCTTTCATCGCCACCGGATCGTATGCCTTTACTTTTCCACCTGCTTTCAATATCTTTTCAATCAAAACCAATGCGGGAGCTTCACGCATATCGTCTGTTTTTGGTTTGAACGATAAACCCCACATCGCAAATGTTTTACCTGAAATGTCGCCATTAAAATGCTTCATCATTTTATCAAACAGCACCTCCTTTTGGGCTTCATTCACCTCTTCTACAGCGTTCAAAATACGCATATCGTATTTGTATTCTTTAGCGGTGCGAATCAATGCTTTTACATCTTTTGGAAAGCAGGAACCTCCGTAGCCAATACCAGGATAGATAAATTTATTGCCAATACGGGCATCGGAGCCAATTCCTAGGCGAACTTTATTTACATCAGCGCCTACAAGTTCGCACAAATTGGCTATATCGTTCATAAAGCTTATACGAGTGGCCAACATGGAATTGGCTGCGTATTTGGTCATTTCTGAAGAACGTATGTCCATAAAATAAATCGGATGCCCATTCAATAAGAAGGGTTTGTATAGTCTCCGAATAGTTTCCTCTGCTTTTTCCGATTCAATACCAATTACTATTCTATCGGGTTTTAAAAAATCATCAACAGCGGCACCTTCTTTTAAAAATTCAGGATTGGAAGCTACGTCAAAAGGTATGTTTGAATTTCTGCTTGCTAGTGCTTTTTGTATTTCAGCCTTTACTTTGTCGGCTGTACCCACAGGAACCGTACTTTTTGTGATTACTACGGCATAATCTTTAAGATTTTCGCCTATGCTTCTAGCGACACCGATCACATATTTTAAATCGGCACTTCCATCCTCACCCGGAGGCGTGCCCACCGCTATAAATATCGCTTCGGCTTCGGCAATGCTTTCAGCTATGTTAGTTGAGAAATTTAAGCGTCCTTTTTGGTGATTTCGCAATACCATTTCTTCTAAACCTGGTTCATAAATGGGCAAAATACCGTTTTTAAGATTTTCTATTTTCTTGAGGTCAATATCAATACAGGTAACATTAATACCTACTTCAGAAAAACAAGTCCCTGTTACTAAACCAACATATCCTGTACCTATTACTGCAATTTTCATATTTAAAAAACCCTAACCTCTAAGGAGTGTTTTAGATAGTACTCAGGCGAGGTTTTTTCCTGAGCTCAGTGTCAATTATAAGTACAATTCTAAATATTTTGCCATTTCACTTTGGATTTTTTGGGCTTCTTTTGCGGCTTGTATTGCAAAATCTTTTTCTCCGCTTGCATAAATAATACCTCGAGAGCTATTTACCAAAAGTCCACAAGTTTTATTCATGCCAAATTTAGATACTTCTTCCAAACTACCGCCCTGGGCCCCCACTCCGGGAACGAGTAAAAAATGAAGCGGCACCATTTTTCGTATTTCTTTAAATGATTCAGCTTTTGTAGCCCCCACCACATACATCATATTGTTTTCATCTGCCCAATTTTGAGAAGTTTCTAAAACATTTTCATAGAGTTTCTTAACTTCATTTTTCAAAACTAGTTCTTCAAAATCTTGACTTCCTGTATTAGAAGTAAAGGCAAGCAGAATTACCCATTTGTCTTTAAACCCTAGAAAAGGTGCTACTGAATCTTTGCCCATATAAGGAGCAACTGTTATCGAATCAAAGTTCATATTTTCAAAAAATGCCTTGGCGTACATGGCAGATGTATTCCCTATATCGCCTCGTTTGGCATCTGCAATGGTAAAATGATTGGGGTAATTTGAGTTTAGGTATTCTATGGTTTTTTCCAGACTTGCCCAGCCCATTGCCCCATTGGCTTCATAAAATGCTGTATTGGGCTTATATGCTACACAAAACTGAGCTGTGGCATCTATTATTTGTTTATTAAATTCAAAAATTGGGTCTTTTTCAACAAATAAATGTGAAGGTATTTTTGTAATATCGGTATCAAGCCCTACACAGAGATAGGATTTTTGGGCTTTGATGAATTCAAAAAGTTGTTGGTAAGTCATTAATTTTATTTTTCAAAACAGAAAAAAGGTATTCAAACATCTGAAGATATTTTTTTAGATTTTCATTGTATACTCGTTCTGCATATACTTGGTCATAGGCATGTACCAAATCGTTTCTAGTATCGACCATTCTCATCCAAGTGTTATCTGGGTCTAATATTCCAGCAACTGTGGCCTCTCTAAATGTGGATTTTGGAGTAGCAACCAATATCCCTTCCTGAATTTCTAAAAATAATTTTAATACTTTCCAAGCGAGCTCAAATACAATTTCAAATCTCTTAATAGATGAATCTCTTATAACTTCATTTTTAGGTAGCAATAAAACTTCTCTAAATCGGGCTAATGCAGATTCATATAATTGAAATAACTCACGCAGCTTTTCGGGTTTCATAAATTAATTCTATTTTCTGCGTTGCTATTTTTTTAAATGATTCTGTCACTCTTTTAAAATCTACTAAATCAATTTTTATAATTAATGGTAATTCAAAAACATCTTCTTGTAGGTTTAACCAAATTTCTGAATCAATTTCTGAATTAGATTCTATACCTACATCTATATCAGATATGTTTTTTGATTCCCCGGTAACCCTTGACCCAAAGAAAAAAGCCTTATAATGCTGACCTTCCAGATGCTTTCTAAAAATGGCTTTCAATTGCTCCTTTAAAAGTTCGGCAGAATATTGTTCGAGTTGCATTACCTTAAATCTATTACTTCTACACCTGCATATTTTGATTTATCGAACGCAAATTGGCTATCGTCAAGCTTGGCGTTGGGTTGAAATTTGTTTATCGAATATAAATATCTATTTCCATTTTTCTCAAATATTTTCCAGCGAAATATTGATTTATCTTTTTTGCTAATCCAGATTTTGATTTTGAAAAATGGTTTCTTCTTGTTTTCTGGAATTAATTCTACCACATTATAGCCCACACCTTTTACTGTTTCATCGTCAGAAAGCATGTATTTGAAACCTTGGCGATACATGTTATGTATCTTAGTAGGAGAAATTTCGTCTTCATCAGGGGCATATTCTGAAATGTTTACTTCATTTTCCTCTTTCATGTACGTCCATACTACAGCACCATTGTTAATTATCTCTTGCCCTCCAAGTTTTAGATTGTACTTGTTGCCTTTCACATTTATTTCTCCTGAAAATTTATCATTTACCTTGGCTTGTTGGTTTTCTAATTCATAGGTAAATTCCGCTTTATACGATTTTATTGCTTCGTATTTTTTGCTTACAGCATTCAACAACTCTTCGGCTTTTGGATCGAATTGAGCAAATACAAAATTTGGAAAAATTAAAGTGCTGAATAATATTGTAAATAAAATAATATGTTTTGTCATTCGATTCGTGATTGGTTAATGCAAAAATAGTTAAATATGGGCTAAATGGTTGATTATGAGCGATTTTCTACGGTGCTGTTATAAACTATCTAATATTTCTTGTAAACTTCTCTCGTCTTTCACTTGCACATCACGCACTTTGCTGCCATTTGGCGGACCTACAATTCCAGCAGCTTCCAGTTGATCCATTATCCTGCCAGAGCGGGCGTATCCCAAGGCTAACTTTCTCTGAATCAATGAAGTACTTCCTTGCTGGAAAGCAACAATTAACTTGGCGGCCTCTTCAAATTTAGGATCTTTATTTGTCAGATCAACCTCCCTGTCGCTTGGGTCTGCATTTTCATCGAAGTACTCTGGCAGTTGATACGCAGTAGGGTAGCCTTGTTGATTTCCGATAAAATTTACCAGATTTTCCACCTCTGGCGTATCAACAAATGCACATTGTAAACGCACCATGTCAGAATTTATTTTCAACAACATATCACCTTTGCCTACCAATTGGTCTGCCCCGCCTTCATCTAGAATAATTTTAGAATCTACTTTTGTGGTAACTCTGAATGACAATCTGGCTGGGAAATTCGCCTTTATCAAACCCGTGATCACATTTACAGAAGGCCGCTGGGTAGCCAACACCAAATGTATGCCAACTGCACGAGCCAACTGTGCCAAACGGGCTATGGGCATCTCAATCTCTTTGCCAGCCACAATCATCAAATCGGCCAATTCATCAATTACTACCACGATATAGGGCAAAAAACGGTGTCCGTCATTTGGATTTAGTTTTCTGGAAATGAACTTGGGGTTATACTCCTTTAAATTTCTACATCCTGCATCTTTGAGCAAACTATACCGCGTATCCATCTCAATACACAAAGAATTGAGGGTATGCACCACTTTTTTTGTATCGGTGATAATGGCTTCTTCACCATCGGGCAATTTGGCTAGGAAATGTCTTTCAATATTATTATAGACAGAAAGTTCCACTTTTTTAGGGTCAACCATCACGATTTTGAGTTGAGATGGATGTTTTTTGTAAAGCAATGAAGCCAGCAACATATTGATTCCCACCGATTTACCCATTCCTGTTGCTCCAGCCATTAGTAAGTGAGGCATGGTTGCCAAATCGGCTACAAATACTTCGTTGGTGATGGTACGCCCAAATGCAATGGGCAATTCCATGGTAGATTTTGCAAAGCGGTCGTCCATCAACACATCTCTGGCTGGCACCATTTGCTTGTTTTTATTGGGTACTTCCATTCCTATCGTTCCTTTTCCAGGCATGGGAGCAATGATACGCACGCCCAAAGCACTTAATCTCAGTGCTATGTCATCAGAAAGATTGGCAATTTTTGAAATTTTCACTCCTGCATCAGGCACTATTTCATAGAGTGTAACTGTAGGGCCGATAGTTGCTTTGATACTTGTAATACCAATGCTGAAATCATTTAAGGTTTTTACAATTTTGTTTTTATTCTCCTCAAGTTCTTCTTTGGTTACAACAGCACCTTTGTTTTCACCATAGTCTTTTAATAAATCAATGGTTGGATATTGATAGCGAGATAAATCTAAAGTGGGGTCGTAAGGGGGCAATTCGCTTACATATTCCTTTGTTTTCTCTGATTCGAGTTTTACAAAAGGCGAAGTTTCTACGGGTTTTTCAATTGTTTCTACCACCATAGGCGATTCTACAATGAGTTCTAAATCGGGTTTTGTACCTGTTTTTACATTTTCAATCGCATTGAGTTTCCAATCGTCTTCTTGCTCATTTTCCTCAGAATCTTTGTTTTCATCATCTTCTAAAAATTCTTCTTCCAATTCGTCTTCGTCACTATTTTCATTTACGGGATCTTCGTTTTCTTCGTCATCATTTTCCAAATCATAGGTGATATCCATCAATTCTTCTTTGGCTCTGCGTACAAAGCTGGTGATGTTAAAAGTAAATATAATGAAAGTCAAAAAGCTTAAAGCAAGCAATAGAAATGTGCCTAACCCAAGCAATTCATTGCAAATAGTCGCAATTTCGTAACCTATTCCCCCAGAAAGAAAACCGATGCCTTCTTCTTGCTCGGTAATTAATACCAAAAATCCAAAGGTGGTAGAAATCCAGAATCCGAAGAAAATAACATAGTTAAATAGTTTTTTTATAGGATAAAGCTCTTTGTGAAATACTATTTTCACTCCGTAAATGAAAAATAAAGGCATAAAAAGTAGTGAGGCTATGCCAAAACCCTTAAAAATTAAAAAATAGGAAACTACGGCTCCGATTAAACCCAGCCAATTTTCAGCTTCTTGCCCAGATTCTCTGATTTCCGAATTGAATACCGATTCTACTACACTTTGATCGGCTGATGCGGTAAAAATGTAAGAGAACAAGGAAAAACTGGCATAAACCGAGAAGAATATTAATATAAGCCCCAAAACCAGCCTTAGTCTTGGATCATGGAAAATCTTTGTGCTGCCTTTTTGCTTTTTTCTTTGGCTGGGTTTTTCCTCCTTTACTTCCTCTTGAGGTACATTTTCAGAATCTGATGTCTTACGAAAAGTGTTTTTTGCCATTGATAATAATATCTAAACAAAAATAAACAAATTCAAATTTCTGAAAGTCAATAGTTTTCCACTTGATGAGAAAACAAGCCTTAAGGCCAATTTGATACTCTAAAGCCATTAATTCAAATATTCCTGCATCACCATTGCCCCACCTAGCGATGTACCTTGGGCAATTTCAAATGCCTCAATGTCGAATTGTGGCAATTTAGCCTTTAATAACTCCATAAAAATAACATTTTTGCTAAAACCGCCATCTACATATAGTTTTGTGATGCCAGAATTTTGATTTTCCGCTGCTAAAAGTATGTATTCCGCTTGATAATCGGCCATATCAAGCATAAATCGGTGGTAAGCCTCTTCATAAATATTGTAAATATCTAGATCATTGGCATTGAAAAATTTTTCAGGATTGATTTTGTCTTTTAATATATGTGGCTTCGATTTCACGTTTTCAAGCATTTCCAAATCGAGCGTTACAGACTTGTAGAAATCTTTAGGTTTAAAATAATGGCCAGCAAAAATTTTTGTAAATTCTTCATGAAAATGCCCCAAAAACAAGCGTGAGGCCTTCACTTGTTTGCCTTCAAAAGTCATATAGTTTAAGCAATCTTTTATCAACTCTTCTCTAGTGAGTAGATTTTTGGCAAAAGGATTTAAAGTAATACACCAAGTACCGGTAGAAAGCAGTAAAAAAGGAGCTTCTACTTTATGAAAATAGGGGATAAGTGCTGCTGAACTATCATGCATGCCCGTGCCTACAGGAATTTGTTTGTTTCTAAAGCTGGCATATCCATTCAGGTGGTTTCTCTTGATTGGAGCAAATAAAGCATCTATTTTTTCAATTATCACCCAATTGTGGTACTCATTTTTACCCATATCCCACAAGGCTGTGTGGCAGCCAATACTTGTAAATTCGGCTGCATATTCATTACAAAATATATAAGAGCAATACTGTGGAAAATGCAATGATACTTTCACTTTTTGAAAGGTAGCTGGATGTTGGTGTTTGAGCCAAAAAATCTGCAACCCAGAGTTTAACATGCCCAATGCGGGAGAGGCAGTTTGAGTGGCTATGTCAAATTTGTCGCCATGGGTGCCGTAAAAAAGTTCTTCTGTTTCATTTGGAAAAGCTTTCAGATAATTATAAAGTGGGGTTACAGGCCGATTGTTTTCATCTAAATGCACAAAACTTGCCCCATAAGTGGTGAAGTTTAGGGCTTTAATGTCGAAATTCATATCAAGTTGAATTTTTTGCCAAGTTTCTTTCATCCAATTGGTGAGCTGCCTTAAATCTTCACAATTTTCACCCTCTTCATCTTTCACTTCTGCAAAATGAGTTTGCGATTCGTGAACAATATTGAGGTT
>Ga0163149_10008074_pt1 | contig 10483 bp, 8 predicted proteins | sample OliLakLV19MP5G1_FD_148604 | JGI IMG/M metagenome (GOLD analysis project Ga0163149, IMG submission 148604) | Freshwater microbial mat bacterial communities from Lake Vanda, McMurdo Dry Valleys, Antarctica - Oligotrophic Lake LV.19.MP5.G1 | ecosystem: Environmental > Aquatic > Freshwater > Lake >...
AGTATAGGATTTTAATGCTGTGTTGGAATATTTTGCAGGAGATACCATGTTGTTCTGTGCCAAGATTGGAAAAAATGAGACTGACGTCATCGCGGGATTGCGTCTGACACGAACATCAAGTGGTGATCGAACGTGTTGAGAGGGAAGGCGTTGAACGCAATTTTTAATTTGACTCACTTTTTCGATGAAATACTTTTTGACACGATCGTGGCGAAAAGGTAGATGCGATAGTATGGTGCCGATAGACAAGCTGCCAACAATACCATAAAAACCCACAACAGAAAATAGCACGAAGCAAAAAGCGAAAAGACAGATATAGGGGATGAAAGTATGTACGATTCAAAACCCCAAGCTAAAGTGGGCACTCATCACAACGGGGAGCTTGGTTCTGTTGGGGGCCTTTAGCTACTTTTTTTTGCACGGCATTCTTCTTCTGAGTGGGCGTGAATCGATTGACTCCATCCAAGACTTGGGATTTGGTGACTTTAGTAATGTTTTGAGTGGCGACTCTGACGACGAAGATTATTGGATCAACAATCAAAATCAAGATCCTTATCTTTCCCACAACACGACGCGGCTTTGGGAACACAGCATTGGTGGCAATAAATTAACGTTGGAGATTTGGAATGCCCTCGATGACGACTGGCAATCCCTCTTTGATACAATGGTGGCCGAATGGAACGAATCCGAGGCTCTTTTCCTGACGACCAAACGCGTCGCCGTAGATCATAACTGTGCTCGCGTCCAGGGCGTCATGAAGGTTTGCAACGCTAATTTTGGGGATTCCAGTTTTTTGGGTTTCAATGAACTCGATGTCAACTCGAATGGCGTCATTGTCAGCAGTGTCGCACAAATGAATGAATACTACTTGTACAATGCAGATGACAGCAAACGCGCCTATTCTCTTTGTCATGAAATGGGGCACGGCTTTGGTTTACCGCATACCGATGAAAATCCCTACAACCAAGATTTGGGCAATTGCATGGATTATACAATGCGACCCGAAAACAATTTGCATCCAGGAACAGCCAATTTTCAACGTCTAAAGGCCATGTACACGAAGGAGTAAAGTCGCTATTCTATTCTAATACAGTGAGTCGCCATGTTTTTTAATGCTGCTAGAGCGGTTTCATTCTACTAATAAATTGTTACATAGTTTATTCGAATTTGGTCGGTCCGGTACATATGTAGTCAAATACAATAATTCCTGTTCGTGCCCTTGTCTCCGACGAAATTGTTACATGGTTTATTCGAATTCGGTCGGCCCGGTAAATGTGTAGTCAAGTATAATAATTCCAAATATAATAATTCCTGTTCGTGCCCTTGTCTCCGGCGAACAAATCAGCAGAGCACCAAGACCTAGCCATTCTTGGGTGTCTTTGGCTCGCGAAGACGAGTAGATCTGCGAGTCGGCTTTGAAGGTTCCGTAACGGCGCGGCGAGCCTTTGGCTTGCGACCAGGGGTGGCAAGCACAGGAGCCATATTTTCCTGGTTGTCACGATCGGCCAACAAGTTTTCCTGGTTGTCGTCTGGACGATCCGACAACAACAACCGTCCATTTTCGGCCAACACGTTTTCCTGATTGTCGTTGTGAGGGCGATCCGCCAACAACAACTGTCCATTGTTCCCATCATTGTGTGGGTGGTTGGCTAGCAAAGGCTGTCCAGTTGGTGGCAAAGCCGGTGTACCCAAGACGCTGGCAATGAAGCGGTCCCTCTTCGCAGCACGTTCGCGAAGGTAAGCCGCAATGTCATTGTTAGACGTCATGGCCATGTTATTTCCATCAATGGCGCGATTGTTGCCAGCAATGGCAATATTATTGCCAGCAATGGCATTATTATTGCCATTGACAGCATTGCTATTTGCAAGAATGCCAGCTCTGTTGCTGTTCGCCTACAAAATGGATTGAATGTGAGGGATCTGGAAGAAAACAAGAACCAGGCGTTGGATGGGTGACACTTACAATATTCATGACAACTTCAGTGTCTTGACGTTCCATTTCCATGTACTCCTGAACAATGTCTGCTTGACGGACGTTGGTCAAGCCTTGGAATCCAACACGGCGAGTGGCCGTCAAAGCTTGACTGTCGTCTTGGAAGAGAGTGCGGGCAAGGGTGCCATTGTTGCCGTCGTCATTTCCATCGTCGTTTTCGTTGTGGTTGTCACCAAAAAGATAGCGTCGATTCGTTTCGTCGCGACGCCTTTCGTTACGGTGCCTTTCCTTCATGTCGTTAAATTCGGCAACGTCATCGGCCAGAATTTCACCAAGACGGGCGACAGAGGCACAAGAGTAATCCTTGGCGATTTCATCCCGCAGAGACCGAATGTATCCCAATTTGCTCCAGTACTTTTCATCAGAGCGAACTAGAGGTCGGACGTCTTCGTCGGCAAGGACAGGACGACTGTTAGTGCCATCCTTGTTAGAAAAGTAGAGTCCATGGAGTGAATAGGGAACTGGCTCGCCCTCGCTGTAGCACTTGACAACCGTATGGGGCTGGAGTGTGACTTCTCCATTCTCTTCTAGCAAAAACTGCCTGGCATCGTAAACATACTTGCAAATAGATCCATCAACCTCGTGCAACTCAACACCACGTCGGACAGCAATCACTCTGGTTTCAGTCTTGTTGAGAAGACGTCCATCTGGATTGTTTTTGCAATGGCGAATGGCCTCAAGCAAATAGGCTTGGACTTGCGGTTCATGCTTGACAATGAGCTGCGGAGTTGATAGAACACCAATGGGAGATGAATGAGGAGGGCAACGATGAGACTTTGCCATTGTCCAACAGTAACTTACCTTCGGCATGTTGTCAAATAGAATTACTCGGAGTAATTGAAAGAGTGAGTTTTTCACCAATCAAGAATTAAAAGTAACATAGTTTTTTTACCAATCAAGAAAAGTAACGTACTCCTTCCTTGTAAAGGTCAAAAGCATCAACGGCCGAATTCTAAACCCAGAGAGGTCTGGTAGGAAAATGCACGTGGCGTTCTACAGAACTTTTATTTTGCGAAGTTTATTTTGCGATCGCAAAATAAAATTCGCAAAATAAAAGTTCTGTAGAACTCTACTTATGTTTTAGTACCGGACGACAACCGCAATTAAAACTAAAAAGTCATCCTTCATCCTGAGCATTATTCATTGGGTGCCAGTGCAAACAAATGGATCGTGTGCGCTACCAATTTGTGTTTATTCCTCATGCTTTTTCCGGTTATTGGTCGATCTATAACCTCTTACAGTAGTCCTATTGCGCCGGCCATTGTCGACGAATTTATGCTAAGTGGTAGAAGTAGGACCTATAGTAGTATGTACCACTGGGGTTGAGAGAATAGCTATTATAAGGAAATTTATGTAGGAATAAAACAACTGGGAACCATCACTTGGTGGCAAATTTTCTTCAAGCAACACTTTCATAATGTTGCCAGCAAACTCAGCAAACAAAGCGAGATAGGTTCTTAGGATCGTCGTCGATATCGGAAGGCCACCCTAGCATCGGAAGGACCCCCCGTGGACGTTACAGTCACTTGTGTGGGCCCCTCTTCAGTTTCACCAGCAACCGTAAATCTCATCCAATTGGGCATGCCAAAGAATTTTTCTTCAGCATCCCAATAATGCCAATCCCCTTGAATGTAGAGAAGTGGAGGAGCACCCTCAAAGGACAAATTTCTGGACAAGTAACTAAAGAACAAATAGTTTTCATCCGATTCTTCAGGGCCGGCATGTCCAAAGAGAACAATGCGTCCTGTCCGGGGCCGCACTTGTTGCAAATAGGCCCGAACACTGTCAATAGCCCAAACCGTTTGTTCTCGTACATGAGGACTGCTGGTATCGGTCAAATGGACGCCCATGAAAAAAATATCATTCAAGACAAAGGACCATGTCCCTGTGCCGGCGGTACCAGACAATCGACCGATGGTTTGACGTCGATGAAAGCCAGTTCCCCATTGTTCCCACAACATATCCAAGGATCGTCGCCAGTAACTCCAGGCCTGCTCCGTATTGGGACAATCGGCAATATCATTGTCCCCGACCAGCATGAATACGGGTGCCCGTGATTTTTTCATAATATTCGCGACTTGTGCATATTCTCGGCTGGTGCACGTAGCCTTATCGCCAGCATAGCGCATATCTCCCACATGCACCACAAACTCGGCATCGGAAGGAATGCGTTCCATGTAACTTTCCAATTGTGCAGCTTGATACAAATCATAGGGAGCATCGCCCGTGATATAGAATCGAACTTGTTTGGTGGCAAAGGCACTGCTGGAAGAACTTTGTGTGCGTCGTCGGTAATCTTCGGCTTCGACCTCTTCTTGCTCCATAATAGTCATGGCATCGGTTTTGTCATTCTGTCGTTTGGTTGTTTGTCCCACGACAAGAACCGCCATTACTGCCAATGCCAACAGGGCCATCAACATGCTTTTGGTACGAGGCTTGGCAGTGTCGTTTTCGTCATAGTCGTAGACCTCTTTGGTATCCTCGAACATTTCGTCATCGGCATCATAAAATTCATCCTCACAATCATCCTTCACATTATCATCTTCATCGGCGACGGTTGTTTCTTCGGTTGGCTCATCCTCCAGAGCCGCCGTTGTTTCTTGGTTTGGCTCTTCTTCAGGCGTCATTTTTGTGGAGTCCATTGTGGTGCTCATGATTGGTTTTCTGAATTAATGAGGTGGTAATGGTCGTTTGTGTGCATGAATGGCTGAAATGACGCTTGGTTTTAGTTTATGGCAATATGAGATTTTCAAGCTATTTCTAAAGCATTGGCTTTTCGTTTGTCTGCCAGTAGCAGTTTCAACGATCGTTTGTCTGTTAGTGGCATCGATAATATTACCCATGTTAGTTGTGTCATTCGTTTTTCAAAAAGCATGAACGGCTTGAAGTCCCGGGCTATTCTTGTAAGTGGACCGTCCTTCAGAAGATCTTGCTCCTATGTGACCAGATTTCCCGCCAACACGCACGCTACTCGTTCTCTTTGACTCTTGGGTTTTGACTGGAGACATGGTACGTACCGGAACACTTTTTTACGCACGATTGTGCTAATACCAAGATCCACGAGAAGACAAGGATGCACCAATACCCCAAACACGGTCGTTGGTTCATACACGAGTGGGCACACGAGTGGCAACGGTTCATAGTTCGTGCGAAAGAACCTCGCTACAAGGATGCACAGCCACCCGGAATGCCTCCACGAGTTCGTACACGAGTGGCAACGGCTCAGGGTTCGTGAACAACAACCTCCAGTTGATGATGGGAGAGTCTACCACAAAGCCTTGGTGATAAGAAACTAGTCAGGATTCGGCGCATCATGACGTTCCATACACCTGACGCAGCTTGTGGATCTTTCATCTGCTGAAGGAAAGCCAGTGGCGATTGACCGCCACAGGCACAATTGAAGAAAGCTCAGTAAGTTGTGTACGTGTCGACTTCACTAGTAGGACATACCCCGAAATTCTATCTAACATGTCGGCAATCTCTCACAATGTTGTTTCGCTCAAGACTTGTTGCTGGCGATGGAGCAGCAGCAGCAGCAGACGATTCACTGCCACTTCTACTACGTCTACTACTAAAAGCTGTCGTAGATGGATTCATAACCATAACAACCATTACAAGATGCAGAAACCACAACTCAAAATCCCGGCTACTTATATGCGCGGAGGTACCAGTAAGGGTGTCTTTTTTCATCTCCAGGATTTGCCAGAGGTTTGCCAACAAGCTGGAAAATGGCGCGACCAGTTGTTATTGAGGATAATGGGAAGTCCCGATCCTTACGGCAAGCAAATGGATGGCATGGGAGGAGGAACTTCCAGTACGAGCAAAGCAGTAATACTCAACAAGAGTACTTGCCGTGATCATGATGTCGATTATTTGTTTGGTCAAGTGGCCATTGACTCGTCCTTTGTCGACTGGAGTGGGAATTGTGGAAATTTAACAGCGGCCGTCGGTGCCTTTGCCATTCAAAATGGCATGGTAGATCATCATCTATTGTCGAGCGAGGGAACAGGAATTATTCCTGTCAAGATCTGGCAAAGCAATATCCAAAAGACCATTGTGGCACATATCCCTGTCACGAATGGAAAAGTCCAAGAAACGGGTGATTTTGAATTGGATGGTGTCACCTTTCCTGCCGCTGAAGTAGTGGTGGAATTTCTCGATCCAGTGTCATCGACGTTATTTCCGACTGGTAATACGATTGATGTTTTGACGACTCCGGAATTTGGTGCCGTTCCAGCCACCCTGATCAACGCGGGCATTCCCACCATTTTTGTCAATGCGACATCCATTGGTTATACAGGCATGGAATTACAGAGCGTCATTAACGACAGCCCTCAAGCACTGGCCAAATTGGAATCCTTGCGTGCTCACGGAGCCGTGGCCATGGGATTGATCGATTGTGTGGAGCAAGCTGCCGACCGTCAACATACCCCCAAACTTGCCTTTGTGGCCAAACCACAACAAGCCTACACTGCTTCCAGTGGAAAAGTTGTGGAACCTGCAGACACTGATATTTTGGTCCGGGCTTTGTCCATGGGGAAACTACATCATGCCATGATGGGAACGGCCGCTGTTGCCATTGCCACGGCGGCAGCCATTCCAGGTACCATTGTGAATATGGCCTCCGACAATGACAGTGGTCCTCGCGAAACCATTACCTTTGGTCATCCCTCGGGAACCTTAAAGGTTGGTGCAACTGTGGAATTGGTAGACGGAAGCTGGCAAGTCCAAAAGGCGGTCATGAGTCGTAGTGCCCGGGTACTCATGGAAGGGTATGTACGAGTGCCAGATATCTTTGATGGCGAATTGTCTACTACGGAAACTCGGGTGCCCTCGTTAGGTCACCTGGTGACGAAGGTGCCACTTGGAGTTTGAATTCAGTGTATGCTCCATATCCTTTTACAAGTTCGAGCATAAATGAAAGAATTTACCAACCGACAAGAGACACGCAATGTCCATCATTGCTAAACACCTTCCTCCATTGGATTTCTTACCTTTGCAAACACTGTAGGGTGAAGGGAATTCAATTTTATATTCTCCTTACACGATGGATGCAAGGTTCAAATCCTCTCCCGCTACTGCATCTGCAAGAGTGGCACATTGAGAGTAGTCAAATGTGAAACAACACATACAAAGGAATGGATTGGCAGGGATTTGGTACACGGGCTGCCTTGAAGCACCGTGTAAAACTTTGAAGACAAATCCACGTGATTATAGACAGCGCTACTCTATAATATACAGCTATAAACGAGCAGTAAAATCACGTGGAGTTGCAAATCAGCCAGGAGAAAGATAGACCCTGTCGGGTGGGTGGACCAGGCGTCATACGAACTTCATGACTCCAACAAATAGCGTCGGATAGAGAGGGCGTCACGCCAGCCCCGACAGCAATATACTGCCATATTCTCCACTGTCTTTGATAGTCTCACTCTTCCGGTACCGACAACCTAATAATCTTTTTTAATTCCTTGTAGCGTCTATACTCGCGAGCGTAAGGTTTGATATCGGCAAAAGAAGAAACTTGGCGTCCGTGCTCCCTGAAGAATTCCTTCTCAAAGTCTCTCAAAATGGGGTGGAGTTTCTGTTTTTGTTCCTTGGCGCGAGTGATATAGGCATCAAATCCCCGAGCGACTTCTCCGTGGTAGGCAATGTACAATTGGTCAAACGGCTCTTTCACCTTGTCGGGGAGAAATGCTTGGACAAGACACAACTTGGCACGCCGTTCCAAGCAGCTCTCGTAGGTGGGGGATGCCTTGCATATCATCTCTCGCGTCATGGCTCGCTTCTTCTCTGGTTCTTCCAACAGTTCAATGGACCTCTTTAAAGCGTGGTAACGTTCGAACTTGTGACGGACCGGTTCCTTCTCCTTCTTGGTAGGATATCGATTATGTATCGTTTCAAAATCGATCTCATACTGCTTGAGTTCTCTCTTCAGAGTCGACTTTTGCGTCCGCAACTCAACAAGAAGCGCATCGTCGCTGGCAGCCAAGCACGTGGGCAAGCTCAAGTGCAAACATTCCTCGCTAGGGGGCAAGCTCGCTGTGAAGCTCTTGTAGAAATATTTAATTTTGTCTTTTGCAGGGCACCTCTGAACCACCGGACTACTACGAGTTCGAACGCCACGAAACAGAGCTTGGATAAAACTGGCAGAGCAATGTCGGATAGCATCCTCTAAGGACATTTCCGGGGGCGAATCTGGAAACTTCGACGATGAGGTCAGCTTTGTGTTAGAGTCGTGACCAGAGCGTGTTGTGGGGCACTCTATCTCGCCGCTGTCTTCCTCTTCCGCCTCGGAGCAGGACGCCGTGTCATCGTCAAGTTTCTCCTTGTTCTTCCGTTTGTCAGTATTTGCCTTTTCCAAGTCGATGAACGACCATTCGTCTTCCTTTTCTGATTTTTGAGAGACAACGACTGGTGGCAAACATGCGATAGATGTATTTTCTCCACGGCGAAAGCAGCACCAGCAGCAGAGGAGCTTGACAAGTCCTCGCGCACAGTGCAAGAAAAAAGAGTAGATGGTGCTTGCTAGTCCAGTATCGGGAGCTAGTGGAGCTCCCAACGAGCATGGAGACTTCTTCGTACCAAGCCCAAGGAGAAGTCCGCTCTCTTCGTCGGCGACTAAAGACAAGGGATCTTTGCTCTTGGTTTTACCTGACATGATGATGGCTTTTGTGTTGGATTTCTTTGTTCTAAAAATATATGGAGGGAGATGGTCGAATGCTGGGTTTCAGAGAATTCACGCTCCGCAAGTAGATTTCAACGGAATTGGCAGTTGCGTGTCTATCTAGGCGTACCGTTACATGTCAATAAGATACATGATACATTTGTATGTGTGATGTGTGTTATTTACAAGACTGAAAAACCACCTCTGGTCTTTTTGGAATTTTGATGTTTACTCCGTATAGTAGCAATCTTGCTCTCTTCGAGAACCTAGATAGCAAGAAGCTTCCTAAGTAGTACTCTGGCAATTATGCGCCGCCTTGGAAGACGGCGACAATACAGAAGAGGAGATTGAAAAAGGGAGGGAGAATCCCATGGGTTGGCGGGCCAAGTTACTTCTGCCCGTCTGCCTATAATGCTATGGAACTTTTGAGGCAAGCCATTTTTCAACATACATATGCGCACAAATATGGTGTATGTTATAGAGCCACTGTATCGGCCACCCACCCGGGTGGTAGAAATGAAAAAGTAGCACTTCCACGTCTTCCTTCCACCTAATCCGTTGACATACACGCCTACTTTACTGTTATTCTCCCTCTCTATCTAACTATCTACTAGCTAGCTAGAGCTTCCTTTAGGCAACGCCGGATCAATGTCTGGTGGCACTCCCAAAATCCACGCTTTGAGAAACAGTACGACCATACTGAGCAATCCCCAAGAAAGACCAGCCACAACACCCGCATCCACAATATTTCTCCATGGATAAGGCAACCGTTTCACAGTCATGACAATGAGACCCATACCCAAGGTGACACACCATCCGACAATTTTACGCTTTTTGGTTGCGTAAAACAATCCCATACTATAAAGGGGTGCCAACAGGACATGATGCAATTTTTTCAGACCCAATTCCAGTGTCAAGGATCGTTTCACGACCAGCGGTGCAAACTTCTTTTGAAAGCCCTTGTATCCTTTGAGGTAGATACATGCCAGACATGTGACAGTGTAGATTCTGTGCCGGTGTGAAGAGAATTGTCATGTTTTTTTTTGTGTTGACAAAGAAAGAGAGAAGCAAGTGAGTACATCATTTTCAAAATTTAACAATCACGTTGATATCTTCCTCGACGGAAATTGAACCGTAGGTCGTTTTTCAGCACTAAATCTACATACCCAAGTTGAACCTGTGATAATGGAATGGCTCCTTGTTGGAAGGGTTCCACGGCAATGGGAACCAATTTTTGAATGGCTTTGGACAAAATGAGGACCATACCCCCTGTGCCCCACAAGGATGCCAAAAAGACGGAGGGTTTCTTTTGGTACGACGATGAACCATCATCATCGTTACTCGTCGTTGTTGTTGCCATCCTGAGCTTGGTGGTAGTAGGGGAAAGGTCGAAGCTTCTCATCATGGCTGGTGCTGCTACCACACCAGGTGTGGTCCCACAACGGGTGGTAGTTCGAGCCATAAGAAGAATGCATGGCCCATTTCTCGTTTGGGGATATCGGAGGTGAGAGGGCGATGCCTTGGTATCTGCCAAAGGGAAGCCAACGACACCATGATCTTCCATCAGGGTACCAAATAATAGTATCACATGTAATATCATGGCCATGAATGATAAGAACATATTGCTGTTGTTGTTGCGTGACGTGGAAGAAATCATCAGGTGACTGAGGAATATAAAACAATCGATGGCAGATATATACGTTTTCTTGTCTTTGCGCTTGGTTTTAGCCCCGTCGCTTATGAGGGGGGTGAATATTCTATGTCTACGACTTTAAATAATGATGTTGCTACTAAAAATGGCGACCAAGAGCTTGATTAACGCCAAT
>Ga0163149_10008081_pt1 | contig 10481 bp, 1 predicted proteins | sample OliLakLV19MP5G1_FD_148604 | JGI IMG/M metagenome (GOLD analysis project Ga0163149, IMG submission 148604) | Freshwater microbial mat bacterial communities from Lake Vanda, McMurdo Dry Valleys, Antarctica - Oligotrophic Lake LV.19.MP5.G1 | ecosystem: Environmental > Aquatic > Freshwater > Lake >...
TTCCTAAAGAGGCCTTGATGGTGCAACCGATTTTGGCCGGTGCTTCAGAAGCGAACGAGACTGTAACGACGCCCAAGCGACCGCCTCGGCCGGCATCACTGGCAGCCGTAGTAACAAGCCCCCCTCCCAGTAACTCTGGGGCCAATAACGGCACAACAACGTCTTTGACGCCACCAAAGTCGCCGTATCGAAGAATGCAGCAAACAAACTTAAGACGAGGTTTGCGATCCATGTCTCCCTCGGGCAAAAAACATCCAATGACTAAGAAAACGCCAAGCGAGGACGAGACAAGTCAGGTGTCTACTTCGATTGGCAGCAGTCAGGTGAAACCAGAACACCCCGAGCAAACGCAAGGTAAAGAAAAGCTACCTCAGGCTACGCAGGCAAAGCCTGTCACTAGTGCCGCCGCAACAAACCCAAGCAGGGCAATGTCACCGGCAAGAAGGAAAATCGCTAGCAAGAAGTTCCGTCAGGCCAACAATGACTACACGGCCAAGAGAGACGGCATCAGCACAAATGTTGACAAACCTGTGTCTTCTACCAAGGGTGCGAAGGATGATGTATCATCTGTTTACCATGTTGCTACATCCCCCAGAAAGGCCTCTGCCGCCTCCTCACCCCGACATTTTTTTGAGGAGGAAGAAAGCGACAAGTCTGTGTCATCGATTTACCATGTGGTAGTATCCCCCAGAAAGAAAAAAGCTGCAAATTCGTTCTCGGAGTCATGCTCTACCACACAACTAGAGCAAAGCAATGCAACGACTGCCAGTTACAAACCGAAGGGATATTCTGGACGCTTTTCTTCGCGTAGAGGTAGACCAACCTTGCCTGTCACCCGACAGCTTCCCTCCTCTTCCTCTTCTCAATCAGTTATCTCCTCTGCGTCAGCTGCATCGGCAACAACCACAACAACTAGGGAAAGTACAACCCGGAGTAAAGCCGAACGCGTCAGAAGCTTCCAAAGGAATAGAAGCTTCCAAAAGGCTACCTCCACAAAAGTACAGCATAGCGAGGCAGACAAATCATGTATCTCTACTACATCATCGACTCGTCATGAGAAGGTGCAGCCTCTTCCTCCTGTTATTTACTCCAATCCCAACAAGTCCACTACGGCAACTCCTCGTGGCCTGAAAAAATTGTCTCTTGCGATTGATACAGCCACACTTGAACGAAAGCACCAAGATAAAGACGCTTCGCTGCTGTATGCTGCTATATTTTCTGGTGGGAAAGGGAAACAGCAACGCTTAAACGAGCTACGTCAGGCATTGCATCGACCGAGAGTACACAATCGTGGCAAAACGCCTAAGCATTCCGGTCCCATGCAAACTGTGTTTGATTGTTACGACGAGAGCCAGGTGACTGATCCAATGGCCCGGGCAGGTTTGAGGCTCTTGTCTGCTTCTGTCATTCCTATTCAAGCCGCCGGGCGCCGGTTCTTAGCCCGGCAAGCTCTTTTAACGCGATGGTGGGCTGCGTTGGTAATTCAAGCACGTTTCCGGGCTCATATCCGACAAAGCCAATACCAGCTCGAGAAGCATGCTGTGATTCAGATTCAACGTATAGCTCGAGGGTCTCTGGCGTGGCAGCGCTTGTGCTTGGAAGATTTTTGTGCTATGGAAATTCAAAGGATTTTCCGAGGTCACTCTTTGTTCATGAAGTATGCCGAGAACGTTCGGGCAGTCATAAAGGTGCAGGCATTATGGCGTAAGATACGAGAACAGGGAGCAGCCTATCATCGCTATGATTGTGTTCTCTATTTGCAGGCTTGGTTAAGAGGAACCATGGCTCGCCAGCACTTGCTGCTTCAACATATTAGTGCAACAGAAATCCAACGCCATGTTCGCGGGCACCTAGCTACGATGCAGGTTTACGATGCACTTTGCAATGTTGCCATTGTGCAGAGTCTTGTGCGCCGCAGGCAGGCTATTGCGTCGGCCCTAGAACGCATGCATGCGATCATTGTAATACAAGCAGTTATGCGAGGATGCCTTGCCCGTTGTCATTCGAAACTTTTGCATTCCAAAGCCATCGAAATTCAACGACGCGTCCGTGGACGCTTGGCTATGCTTTATGTTTACAGGGAAATATTCAAGGTGATTGTGGTTCAAAGTCTCGTTCGTCGTCGCAGAGCATTACAGGTAGCGACGGATTCCATGCGCGCCTTGATCTGTATTCAATCGCAGTGGAGATCTTATCAGGCGCAGTGCTCAATAGCAAGGCAACACACGGCCGCCACGCAGATTGAGCGAATTGTTCGTGGCTACCTCTCCACCATGTCTGTCTATGAGGATATTTACCAAATAACGATAGCCCAGAATTGCTGGCGTAGACTTCAGGCCAAACGGCTGGCGCTCAAAAGAAAGCAGCATGTAATTCAGATTGAAGCTACAGTCCGTGGCTGTCTGGTTCGAAGAGATTTGAGTGCGAAAAGGGAGAAGGCAGTGATAATTCAATCCATTTGGAGGTCGTACTTCCTCAGTTTGCAATATCAGTTCAAGCTCATTGATGTTATTATCCTGCAAAACCTGTGGAGGCGTAAGTTGGCTAGCAGGTTTGTGGTCAAGAAACGGAATGATTTACATTTCAAATCCGCCACTATCATACAGGCTCAGTGGCGTAGCTACGCTGCGAACACCAAGGCCAGGACTATGATGTATGCAATCATATCAATGCAGAGCATCGTTCGGGCGTTTTACCAGCGAAGAGAATTCCTAATCCTGATATCTGTGAGACGTCATAAAGCAGCTGTTACTATCCAACGAACATGGAGGGGATTCACTTGCGTTGCAGAATACATGTTTACGATAGCAGACGTTGTAATCGTCCAAACAATTGCTCGGAGGTGGCTAGCATTGAGGCAAGCTCAGCAACTCCGAAAGGAGCTAGAAGAATATTCGGCGTGTGTCATTCAACGTTGGAGCTGCTTTGTTTTGAATCGCCGGAACGAGGCTGCGTCCACTGTTCAACGACACTGGCGGGGATCTTGCGACAAATCCGCTTTCCGGGTCGTGTTAATTAAGCACCGATCAGCCCGTGCGATTCAGTCTGCTTGGAGAATGTTTTGGAAATGCTCCTCTTACATGATAACTCTCGAGAGCATCATTTCTGCCCAGGGCCTTGTCCGTGGGTTCCTGGTACGTTGCGACTATGCCCGTACACTTTGGAGCATGGCATTGATACAAACAAGTGCTCGTAGCTTTTTGGCCAAGCGAAAGGTTGAAAGTGCCAAACTCAGCCTCCACCAACGAACGATGTCCCGAGAGATGTCCAGCATTCAATCTCGAGCTGCAACCAGTGTTCAAGCTTACTTTCGTGGACGCGCTGCTCTGGCGAAATACCAGAGAAGTAGGGCAAATGTCGCTGCTTGCCGAATCGTAATGCAATGGAGGGCGCACACAGCACGAGGTCAACTGCAAAAGCTGAAACTTGAATATTCTTGTTGCACCAAAATCCAGGCTGCGTGGAGAGGCTTCTTGATCTACACCGACTATCTTTTCACCTTATGCCATATTGTGAAAATCCAAAGTACAGCCATGGGCTTTATTCAGAGGAGGCGTTTTCTCAATACGCGTGAAAAAATCTACAAATTCTCCGCTACGGTGATCCAATCAGGTTGGCGCCGGCACTCTGCATACCGAGATTATAATATGAAGCTGGAACACTTCACAGTAGTTCAAAAATGCTCACGTCGTTGGCTTGCCAGCAAAGAGTACAGAATGCTCCTAGACGAATACAATTGGAAGCGGGAACTGTCGGCTCTGCGACTTCAGCGTCAGTGGAGAGTAAAAAGTGCCACCATGTTGTTGAAGAAACATATATCTGCTCGACGAATCCAAAGCGCAATTCGAGTCTCCAGGGCATCTGCGCTCTTGTGTAAGCACTTGGCTGCTCGCACCATGCAGAATTGGTGGCGAATCTTCCAAGCGGAAAGAGCCTTGACTACTCTAGCTGTTGAGTATCTGGCGGCTACAAAGATCCAGTCTGTCTACCGCGGCTTCTTCGCCTACACAAACTACATTCACTGCATTTTGGATATAATCAAAGTCCAAAGTTGTGTGCGCAGACAAAGAGCTCAGCGAGAGCTCACTTCTCTATCCGACGCCAAGACCCGTACCTCGGCAGCAAAAATCCAGACGGCATGGCGCTGCTTTCTTGTCCGCACGCAGTATATCTTTGATCGCGACGATGTAGTTGTGGTGCAGTCTTGTGTCCGCCGACGCATCGCTCTCACCAAATATCGCAGATTATGCAATGAAATCTTCCAAAGACAAAATCGATTGTCTTGTCGTATCCAGACAAGCTGGAGAATGCATGCTGCGAAATCCAAGTTCAATCACTTCATAGCAACAAGGAATATTCAAAGCTGTTGGAGAGCACACCTGGCCTTGCAGCTTTTGAAGAAACACTTGGTGGCACGCCAGGTCCAGACGGCGTGGAGGTTGTATAAAGCTCAATCGCTTCTGCAAAAGCACTTTGCTGCTCGAACACTCCAAAACACTTGGCGATCCATCAAAGCTCGCGAAACTCTGGTACTTCATGTCACAAAGTTTGTCGCCGCCTCTTTGATCCAAGCAAACTGGCGTGGCTATTCAGCTGTTGGAGAGTATATAATGACACTGGGCGATGTCATTACCGCACAAAGTGCTTGCAGAAGATATGCTGCAAGAGCAATGTCGAAGAAAATCAGACACGAGAAACAAGAGGCAGCCGCAGTAACCTTGCAGAAAAGTTGGCGTTCATTCTTTTGTTCTGCCAAGTATTTCATGGAAATATCCGATATCATAATCGCACAGAGTCGTGTTCGAAGCTGGCTGGCAAAGAGAGAGCTACAGCAACTCCGACATCAGAAGCATGTTAGTTGCTCTCTTTTGGTGCAAAAAACTTGGCGATGTCGCGCCAGTCGTGGACGCTTCCTCAAAAAGAAGTCGGACATCGTGTCAGTGCAGAGTTGTGCTCGGGCCCTATTTGCAAGACGACAATTTCAATCGCTTCTCCAGGAGAGAAAAGAAAGGTGTGCTGTGGCCATTCAAAAGTCCTGGCGAGGCTTCAAGTGTTTCAGTGACTTCGTGACGACCTTGGCTAATATCGTCACGCTCCAGTGCATTGCTCGACGATTTCTTGCCAACATTAAACTTCGGGCCCAGTGTGCTATTGTGCTCCAAAAGTCTTGGCGTCGCTTCACATGCTCCAGCGATTATGCCTATACCTTGGCCGGTGTTGTAACTGTGCAAGGTGTTGCTCGAAGCCTTCTTGCCAAGAGACAAATGCTATTGCTCGTAAAGGAAAGGAACAACCAATGCGCAATTTTGTTGCAAAAGGTCTGGCGTTGCTACTCGGCTTATGCAAGATATATTGTTGATCTCTCTGATATAATCACTGTTCAAAGTTGTGCTCGGAGGTTGCAAGCCCTACAACTAGCAAAGAATATCCAATCTGACAGAGATAACCGCCATGTCACAAACCTTCAGAAAGCCTGGCGAAGATTTTCACACCAAATAAAATTCAGAAAAACCCTGGCGCATATTGTAACCATTCAGTCATGCGCGCGTAGGCTATTTGCATTGAAAGAGAAGCAGCAACGAGCAGCGGCTTTGCTACAGAATGCATGGCGGTCATACGTTTGCAGCTCGAGCTACGCGTTAATTGTGGCTGACATCACTGTTGCCCAGTCCTTGGTGCGGCGATACTTGGCAAAGAAATACTTTGCACGGCGATGGAAAGAACATCAAATCGGATGTTCTGTGACCATCCAACTAGCATGGAGAGCCCACCTATGCAAGACAAGTTATGTGCTTTTACGCGCTGATATCATCGTAGCCCAATCCCAGGTTCGAACCTATTTGGCACGAAAAAATTATCTGGCGAAAATAACCGTACTCAACAACAGCAACGCAATTACAATCCAGAAGGTGTGGAGATCATATTTCTGCCAATCACACTATCGTTTGGTATTGTCCGATATTATCTCAGCCCAAAGTCAAGTCCGTCAATATTTTGCCAAGAAGGAAGCTGCCACAAGGCTGCGCGCGAAAAGACACATTTGCGCAACTACAGTCCAGTCCTGTTGGCGTAGCTATTTTGCTTACACAAGCTATGCTATTGTTTATGCCGACATTGTCAGACTTCAGGCTCTTGTTCGGAGCTTGATCGCAAAAAGAACATTTGATCGACTGGCTAATCGAAGACGCACTATGGCAAGTACATCCATCCAAAAGACGTGGCGTAGCCATTCTTCAAGAATGTCTCTAAAGAGAGAAAAAGCGGCTGTAAAAGTTCAAGCCAGCTGGAGAAGTTACTTTGTTTACACAACTTACGCAATTATTTACTCTGATATTGTCAAGGTTCAGAGTTTCGCGAGATCTCTATTGGCAAAACGGACGCTCCGCGCTTTCAAGTTGGAAAGACAATCTGATGCGGCTCTGACCATCCAAACACTTTTCCGGAGTGTCGCAGCCCGTTCCATTGCCAACGAGAAGAAAATGGCTGTGGCTACACTCCAACGACAGTGGCGTGGCTACAGATGTAGAGTTGAGCTTTTTCTCGCGTGGAAAGAACATGAGAAAAAAATCTATAATGCAGCGACACAGATCCAGAAGAATTGGAGGTGCTACTGTCAGCGTCAGGATTGTTTGTACACTATCGGCTGTGCCGTAGCCATTCAAAGTGCCTTCCGAATGGCACTAGTGATGAGGAAAGCCAAAAAGGAGCACGAAGCCGCAACAATCATCCAGTGCAACAGCCGGAGATTCAGCGCTAGAATGCAGGCGATTAAACACATGTCTACCTTTATGCTGGAGAAAGCAAGAAATCATTTGTTTGGTTGTGCCGCGCTAAAGATTCAATGTGTGTGGCAGCAGAAATGCCTACGACAACGCCTACAAAGCAGGAAAATAGCAATCGAGAACCAGATACAAGCAGCATCCATTTGTATTGCCGCTTTCTTCATGATGGCCAAATGTAGGCGTATGCTATTGAAGACGATAGCAGAGCGAAAGCAGGAGACTGCTGCCACCACTCTACAACATTGGTATCTCGTTGCGTCCAGAGTACGCAGAAAGAGGCGAAATCGTGCCGGGCGTAAAATATACATCTTTCTTAAGATGGTAAAGGCAGAAGTTGACAGAGAGGTTAGGGCAGAAAAGAAGCGCCGCAAAATGCGTCAAAAGATGCGCAATAGAACTCATGAGAAAGATGAAGAATTGCTGGAAGGTGCATGGGAAAAGATGCTGTACGCAGACTGTCCTGAGAGCAAACCTCAGTCTCGATCCCGAAGGACTCGAGACAAACCGCGGCGTTCAAATTCAATGAGCTCTGGTACCAACACACACTTTGAAAACATGGACATCGAAGCGGTCATAAGTCAAAGTCCTACCAGAAATGAACAGCACAACCGACGTCTAAGTGAAAGTGCCATGGACTCCATGCCTCACCGGTGTGACTCGAATATCTCTGAACCCTTAAAGGGTAACAAATATGACCGGCGCTGTATTCCTCGCGGCAACAGTCGTCGTGACGAAATCCTCCGGCGGTCAGACTCAACGAGATCCGATATTTCCGAGGAACAGTTGTTTGTCACTCCTCCGGTCATTGGGAGAAGCAGCAATGCCACCCTTCCTCCTGTTCCCCCCAGGTACTACTACAATGATCGCTGCGGCATGGGCCAAGGCTATGACGTTCCCGTCGGCTCTGCAAACTATCGGGTTCCTCGTCCACGTACGAGGAAATTCAATCAGGTCCAGATTGAAGAAGACTTAAATTTGGAAGAAGCGTACCTTGACATGGAAATCAGTGAAGCCAAGGAGCGGAGAATGGCAGACAAGCTCATGAAACAGCAAGAAAGACGCTCAGGATCAAGTAGCCGTAGCAGGAGCCGAATTATTTCCGGAGGTAGCAGTGTTATGTCGGCTAGCAGTTCGCGCACATACGGCAGCAGCAAAAGCAAGGCTAGACCAAACAGCACAGCCAGAGCAGGCAGTGCCACAAGGGCAGGCAGGTCGCCACCATACGTGTAAGATGCAACTACGGAGGTGCGTGCATAGTTACGTTACGTTTTGGACCCCTAAATTTAACTTTTTATTTGAACTTCATCTAAAAACACCATGGTACTAGTTTAAGGAGGGTTATGAGCCATCGGTTTATTACAAATTTCATGCCACTACCTAATTTACCAAATAGCTAACTGACAATGACATAAACAATAGATCTAGTTGTGTAGATGTGGCCTTATGATATTACCCAACCATGGTTGTCTTTAGTTTGTACCTCGTCGAGTTGTAGGAACATCGACTTGAACAGTGGCTGGAATCTTTGAATTTTGGTGTGCAAATCAATGAGCTGATGTAAACAAGCTGTAACGCATCTGTAGATAAACAAAAGTGCACCATCACTGTGTTAATCTCTTCAACAGACATGTTGGAAAGCCAGGAAGCTCTGATGTAGCAAGCAGTCAGGCATTGTAGCTGCTGCTGAAGGGTGCGATCAAAATCAGATGGCTATGAAGCTTGTTGGATTTTAACGCGATAAGACCTGCAATCTGACTCTGCACCAAAGAGTCAGAAGTAAATCAACACAGATGAGGGTTGTTGACAAGGGTGCTGTGGAGAGGATTGTGATGGAGGATAGACCAGTTGGGAGATGGGCAGTTGGGACACTGTCACATCAATGCCAAGCAGCACTGAAAGAACAGGAGAAAACACATTGAGACAAGTGGTGAGGCAACAGCAACAACACAACTGCACATGCTGCTGGCAGCAGGGTGACAGCTGCACCTAGACGTTTGGTTGTTAAAGACAACAGAAAGAGACCAGCAGAAGAAGTCACATCCATTGTATCCGTTGTTCAAAAAGTCAAGACATTCTTCCAAAGAAGCACATTGGGCACAAGCACAAGTCACCATGCAGGCTAGAAAAGAATCAATGGCAATGAAACTAGCAATGACTAGAATTGATGTCACCAACAAATTGCCGAAAGGTCACGCAGACAGAAAATCTATCAACAAAATTGTAAAATTAGTTAACACACTGTGTCACAGCAACATGAGTCCCAACACAGTTGGCAACTGTGCCATCCAAGGAAAGGATCAATATTTTGCCCATGAAAAGGAGACCGGTTGGTGCATGTGCTACATGGGTACATCTTGAATGCATTAAAATAGGCACACACCAGCCACATTCAATCAAAACAAGCAGAAGTAGCGACACAGTCTTCCATGCACAATGTGTTAAAAAGAGGCAATGTGTGTGTGAATTTTATCATTTGGAGGGTGCCAAAAGTGCAGGAATGATCTCACTTGCAAGCTGAGAAACCAAACAGCCGATCAGTTCACCACCAGAAAAACAAACATTGCAGAGCATCAAAGCCTTCAATGGACCACCCATCAGAATCTTGATCTTGGGTTCTTTGTCTGGAAGGCAACATTTATTGATCTTGGCATTGGACATGAGGCCTTTGGCCGACACTTGTTCATGAGCTTGGAATTTGTCTGACAATCAACTTCTCACATGCTTCAACTCTGCCTATCAACAAAACAAATCATGGCAAACATGCCACTTGACAAAAGAATGAATTCGGCACTGATGTCGCGCTTGTTCAGGAAGCCGTCTGATCCATTGTCACTGCTCGTAGATGTTGGGAGCGCAGTTAGCATTCCATGAGGAGCAGGTGTGCACCTGTGGGTAACTTGAAGTGCAGCTGAGTCAAGAGCATGAAAGAAAAAGGAGCCCTTTGCCCTACTAAAGTTCCCAATTTACCAACACCCTCACCCTAAGCAACCTAGAGGAAAGAGCAAGCAGGTAAGCTTCGCATGGCTGGCCGTAGGCTAGCTTATCTAAGCTGGAACTTGAAGCAAACAGGACCCACAACCCAATACCAAATCAATAAGAGGGCATACATGCTCCACCCATAGTGTGTAGTATAATTTCGGCTCCCTCTGCGCCCACCCTAAGCACCCTAGAGGCAAGAGCAAGCTTTGTATGGCTGGCTGAGGACTAGCTTTCTGTTGAGCATGCCGTCCTGTGCAGTTATGTTAGCGTTTTGGTTGGGAGAACGTGTACTGTACCACATTGTGTGACTGTTCTTCTGGAAAGTTACCCCCGAATGCAAATATTCACTTATTATTGGGAAATGTGCTAGTTTTTTAATGTCGTCTGTCTTTTTGTCTGTCGTTTTATAGCAATTTTTAATGAGGCTCCTACTCTTTTTAAAACTCAACATCTCCCAGTACTCACGCAGTGCACCCCTCCCCTATCTAAGGCGTGCACATTGATGACGAACGCCGCCCATCACTACGATGTTGCTGGGGATGTTGCTGGTGCATTCCCCTTTTGCTCTCACTATCTGACACGCCAGACTCGCGGGATGCCCGGGAGTTGCGGATATCACGAGACTCTCTTGTCTCAGTGGACTTTCGGGAACTCACTGACACTCGCGAGCTTACAGATGCCCGAGATGTGACGGAAGCATTACTCGATTTTGAATGCCGA
>Ga0163149_10008084_pt1 | contig 10479 bp, 8 predicted proteins | sample OliLakLV19MP5G1_FD_148604 | JGI IMG/M metagenome (GOLD analysis project Ga0163149, IMG submission 148604) | Freshwater microbial mat bacterial communities from Lake Vanda, McMurdo Dry Valleys, Antarctica - Oligotrophic Lake LV.19.MP5.G1 | ecosystem: Environmental > Aquatic > Freshwater > Lake >...
TGCCATAAATTTATACTACAAATTTGAAAATTGTCGTATAAAACTGTGCTATAAAACTGTACTATAAAACTGTAGTATAAATTTATGCGACATTTGCCAACCGTTAGATGCCTATTAGGCACGCCCCTGGCTTCTGGCTTCACCGTATTGGTACATGTATTATTGCCCACATACAGTAAAAGTAACTCCGCGCCAACTAACCTACTGCGACGAATTCCTTGACCGGGTAAGACTACCTAGGCTACCCAACGTAACCCACCACTGTTCCTACAGTACTAGCTAGCTAGCTACTGTAGTACTAGTAGTAGCGACGATGTAGTGGCTAATCGTACATCACAGAAAATATCACTACTGGTACGGTAGTACGTCACTGTAGTGCGTTGCACTTACACACCTGACAAACTAGCGAGTACTAGTACCGGTGCACCCTCACTTCCCAATCATGAGGGGCCAAAAAGAATGCAGCCAAGGAACTGAAGGAAGGATCTTTTTCGCCGGCTTTCTGTTCCACATCTTCTTTTGCTTTGCCCATGAGAAGGGTTGCAAACTTGCAATACTAGTACTAACAACCACCCAGCGTGAGTCATCGGAATAATATGATATATTCATTATGATGCATCAAGAGTACCACTGTAGCGAAAGGTACTAGTAGTATGGTACCTGTCTCTGATGTCCTAGTTGCCTAGTAAATGGCCAGTATGCCGTCGGGGGAAGCCTGCTTTGAGGGCTGTTCCATCTTGTCTTATTTAGATAGAGGAGCAGTTGACACAACAAGCGTTGTTAGTTGCAGGTTACATTATTTTGACCATCTGGCTTGCGGTGTGGACCCAGTGAATCCCAGTGTAGAAAAAACTGTAGAAGATTATTTCGTTCCTTTCCAGCGAGGAACAATTCATCATTTAGTGGTCCTGTCCAAATACATCAAATCACAGTAGAACTTACTGCAGAAGCGCATTCCCATCAAGTGTGTTTGGGGTGTTTGCGGATTGCGATCAACTTGATTGAGAAGGCTCGTTGCCTCTTTCTGTGGCAACCGGAAAAGAAGCCTTCCTGAACGTTGAAATCCTACGAAAGGGAATTAAAGGTAGAAGTAGTACTATGTCTAAGTTGATTGCCCCTACGGGCATCAAGAAAAACAGACGTTTTGATCGTAAGAAGAATAGAAAAGATTCCCCATGAGGCCATAAGAAAAGAAGGCTTGAACGGCCCTTGCTGTCTAAATAAATGACGTACACCATCGTGTTAAAAATGGAGCAGTATAAAAACGCCACACTCAGGCGATGTCAGTAGCCAGTAATAAGTGGAGAATGGTTGTCAGTTTTTTTAGGGGTCCTTACTCTAACATTAAGTACTAAAAAGCAAATCTTCCGGTAGATTTGCCATCAGTTCCGGCTTCCGACCTTTAGTCAATTTACCAGAACTCTTATAAGTGACGTTTAACTACCAGCATGTACTAGCTAGTAGCTTGTTCTGGCTGGCCAGGGTATCGGGTGACTAAGCGAACAAATGAAGTTGAACATAATAGAAGAAAGCGATAGACTTATAGCTGGATAACAACCGCAACAGAAACACATTCCGAGCTGCTTTCCACTTACGAACCGCAAGTACCTTTCCTTCACAAGGTAAAGGTGCACGACGCCGTGAACGGCTCGTCCAGATATAATAGATAGCTTGCGCTACAGATAAATAGCTTGTGTAATTCATTTCAGCTCATAATAACTTGCAACTGGGTCTACAAATTCTACTTCCCCCAGCAAAACAACAATATTTCTCATCATCTCTTTCTGGTGTTTGCAAAGCATGGTTGGATATTGTTTCAAGGCTGTAAAGGACTACCCAAGCAGCAGCATTGCATTACTACCACCAGCAGGCAAGTTGTTCCCATTGTTGTTCAAATGTAAGTTGCTCCTGTCCTCCTGTGTTGGGTTGGTGCAGTGAAACTGAAGTGTTTGAAGTTTCTGGTGCAGCACCATGGTGATCTTTTTGGTGTGGGTAGCTGTTTGCTGGTAAAGAAGCAGCTCGGTACTTCGCATTGGGTGTATTTTGTTACATGAGCGTCGCGTTTTCTTCTAGCTAGCTAGTCTCTTCTTCTCTGACTTTGATGTCCCTCTAAAGTCTGACCCTGACCTGAACTAACTTGACTTGCACGCGTTTTACTCACTCACTCGCAGCGACTATGAACGAAAGAAGTTCTGCATCCAAAATGTCCCCCGCCGCGGCCGCCTCAAACCATGCCACTGCAGCTGATGAGGAAGATCACGAGGATGATGCCTCAGACGCTGCCACGTCGACTGCGGATGATCATGATACCGTGGATTCCTCGTCCAAGGTTCCCGCTGAAGAACGGTGGGACGTGATGTATGAACGGCTCAAACACTGGAAGAAAAAGCATGGCAATGTCAATGTCCCATCAAGATGTCCAGAAGAGCCACAACTGGGCTTTTGGGTTTCTACTCAAAGGCGTCAGTTCCGAAAGTTGCTGGACAAATGCCCTCAGCGGCTACCCTCCGGTCTCAATGCGGAGAGGAAACGAAAGCTGGATGAGTTGGGCTTTCAATGGTCTGCCAAAGACCCCAATTCCATTCCTTGGGAGTCGCGCTTCAAGCAACTCAGTAACTTTGTAACAAAGTTTGGCCACGCTCTAGTTCCCATCAAGTGGAAACACAACCCCCAACTTGCCTCGTGGGTGAGTCGTCAGCGTCAGGAGTACAGACAGCGAGCCAAAGGGATGCCTTCCCGGCTTACGGATGAACGTCTTGCGCAACTCGACGGTATTGGTTTTGTGTGGGAACCAAAGAGGGGTGCACCCAGGCGAGACGAAACTCTGAGAGAGCTGCCCAGCACCAGCAGCAATCCGGCACATCATCCAGTGGACTCTCAGAGTGCTGCTTTGGCGGGTGCGGCCTTTGGTGCCTCAGCCGCGGCCCACAGCATGGAGCCTTCTACCCCCAGCACTGTGCGGCATGATGGCCTGTGGTTGTCGTCGACCTCAGGCCAGAACATACTGGATTCACCTTTTGTTCATGTTTCCAGAAGTCACTCAGTCCCTGCTTCTGCTTCGAGCAGTAGTATTTACTCGGATGCTGCTGCGTCACCAATGCCACCACATCATCATGCCATCTCGACGTCGCAAATAGCCGCCGCCGCCACCGCTGGCGGTGCTAACGCTGCACAACCATTATCACCGTCACTTTTGGAGGCACTCTCTCGAAACTCTCGATTGGCAGACATTCATGCCTTGCGCCAGGCATCTTCACTCTTGCCAAACCCCGCTGCTTCTTCAGTACTCAGCGGCAGGTACAACCATCAGCATACTACTAGTAGTGACTTTTTGTTGGCGCAACAGAGGGCGATACTTCTTCAAGGACTGGATGGGTTTCAAACGACACGAGATGCTTTGTCAGGATTGTCGCATACCTCAAGTTTGATGCCACTCTTGCGCAATCATCAAACGTCTTCCTTGCGCAACCACAATCAAGCATCGCCCAATGCCTCTTTGAATGATCGATTGCTCCGAGCTGCTCTCCATGAAAGTATATCCCGAAGAGCCTTGGAGGAATTCCACGCCGAAAATATTGGGAGAATCCTGCCAGAACCGCCAAATATGGCTTCCAATAGTAGGGCCATGATGCCGCCAGGTGCAGCAGCACCGGCACCATCCATGGCAGCAGCAGTGCAACCCTCAGACGCCAACACCGAAGCTCTCTTGTTGGAGCAGATTCGAAGATCTGCCAATACCAACGAAGAAAGTCTCTTGGAGCAACTTCGAAGATCCGGCAACTACCCATCGTACTTTCGATAGTATCAAACCATTACAAGGGATGGTGACATCGTTGAATTTGATTGAAAGCTTTTCTAAAGCACAATTCCATATTCAATATATGCATAACTCGGTCGACGGGAATGAACTAAATAAAGATAGTAAACCTACATTTTTCGTAAATCACAGGATCCAATTACGGTACTACTAGTATATAGCTATCTATCTATAGTGCCATGACATTTCCGAATGGCTTGTTTTTACCTTGTGAAGCGATGAATGAATCAATGCGTTGTCGGTTATCGTCGCTTGGTTGTTTGAGCTTGTGAAACCAGTCTTGGTAGCGTTTGTAGAGTACGAAACACATGGAATTGTGACTCGCCCCTACCAGATCTTGTCCAGCGTAAAAGGCTGTCAGGAGGACATCCGCCGTGCTAGTCGTTATGTCCTTCTCGGACAATGTCGTGATCAACACGTCCAAATCGCTCTCTCGCACGGCGTAGTTTTCTTCGTGGTTGGCAAGACCCGCTGTCAGAGCTTGCTTGGTCAACAGGAGTGTATTGTCACCTTTGCTCAAGCTATCCAAAATCTCTTGAAGCGGCGAACTCGGTTGAGACGCTTCGGTTCCCTCGACCGTGCTGCTAGTCATGGGGGGCGGCTGTTGTTGCTGCTGTTGTTTGCGTAAGTCACTGACGAGAAGTTCTGCCCAGGTTATGTTGTGCAACAAGGCTAGAACAGACATTCGCAAAAGCGACGACGAGCTCGCTTCAATAGACTCGGGGATTTTTTTGCTACCAGTAGGTATAAGTTTCATTTGCATACGAGCCATGCCAGCGACCGTTGTGGAAAGGAACTGGTGGAATGACACTTGTAGCCAATGCAAGGGGTGGATATAGGCCTTCCACTGGATATCCTCTGTCATGAGGGCAGCCAATTTGACCAAAACAGCATGCATTCCTGCAGGAGTTACCGCTGATTGTAACAAATTTTCCAGTTCTTCCAATTTCTGGATGAACTTCTTTTCCGTTTGTCGAAACCGTTCGAGTCGAGGATCATTATGTTGGATGGCAAGCGCATTATTGTTGGGGTCCGCCGTCTTGATACAAACATACTCCTTGCGAGCCGCATGAAAAAATATAGGATGTTGACTGTGACACAATTCACATACTGACTGTTCCATATTATTGGTTTCAGTGTTGTCGACTAGCACAATGGGTCGACAATCATCCAATCCATGACAACGATCACATTGACAGACAAAATGTTTTTCTTTCAACAAGACTTGTTGTCGTTGCTCGCGACACTTTTCAAAGATTCCTTCAATATAACTAAAGGAAAGGCGATCCCTTTTTTGGATATTGGTTTCTGCAAGGAGCTCCAACTTGCCATCGCTGGTCGTATTCATGGTCATGTTGGGATTGCAGGAATGTTCCACCATACTTCCCAGCAAGAAGAGTCCCATCCATTGTTTGGGGTCCGCCTTGTTGCCATTGGATGCGCTGTAATTTTCATGGACAATCGTTTTGGCATTGAATAATTGATGCGCGTTGGTTTCAATGATGGCCAACAACCGCTGTGTGTTTTCGACAGTCAATGCATCACTGCTGCTGCTATTGTTGTTGAGAGCTTTGTGCGCCAAATGAGCTTTTCGTTGCAGTTCCAGACGCTGATGGCGTTGTTGTCGTTCGGGTGAATCAATGTCCCCCAAAGGTGGAGCATGTAAATCCAAGACTTTTTCTTGCACTTCTGGTGAAGCATTGTCAAAGGCTTCCAAAAGACCTTCATAGGCCAGCCGCGTATCAAAGAGAATGGCGGGACTCTCGATAAAGACGCGGTCACCAGGAGCAAACTCTTTCCAGGCCATGACACAACGACCCTTACTTTCATCGTCCAATACGACTTGGACATGATTTCGTTGTTCTTCTTCTTCCTCTTGTTGTTGGATCAGGCGATTTCGTTGTTCTTGTTTTTCCTCTTGTTGTTTGACGAGACTACGGCAAATAGTCTTATGCTGGGGCCAATGCTTTTTTTGACACGTCTTGTCATGGTAAAATGCTTGTTTGCAATGACCACATTTCAAAAGATCTTTCTCCGGGTGTTTGGGGTTGCCACAGGCAGAACAGTTTTGCGGTTGTTCTTCTTTACTCGTTCTGGGTGTCATTGTAAACACATATAATAAGTTTATTGTTTGTTCTCAATGTAAAATATATTTAAAACAATTAATTGTTTTGTGAAATACTTTTTGTTCCAAGCGAATGTGGTGAAAGTCACAAGCCACTCAGGAACGACAATTGTTTATTGCTGCAATCAATGCAGAACCGGGGCAAATTTGACAAAGGATGAGTGCACCTTTCTTCTTCGTAACTACTACTACTAGCTAGTAGACTGCCAAGGGTTATCCAAATAAGGCGCTGCTTTGTTGTTGCGATGAATGCTTGAGTGGTCGGGACCGTCGCCATGGCCAATGAATGAATGAATCAAGCTTAAGGTCCGCGTTCACCGTACATCCTTGTACAGTAGGTTGCGCCTAACGGGAGCATAGGGCTAGGGCCATGATGGGCATATGATAAACTGCTAAGAGCTGATTTGCATAGCAGTGAATTATTGGCATTGTTTTGAGACAATTGCATGCGAATAAATGAAAAATAATAGCTTTATTGTTGGTCTGACAGTGATTTCAGTTATTAGACATCAGCTAGGCAAACATTGCATCTACAAATGCCTGAGGGAATTTTGTGAATTTGATTCGTTCCTCGTCGACCGACTGACAAGAGTTGGGGGTGGCCTATGGAATCTGGGATTAAAACCACATACAGCATAGATTGTTTAGTCCTAATTACAAAGAGGTAGTGGATTGATTCTAGATTGTTTTAGAATTGCAGTTCTTTCCATGGGACACAGAGCACATTTTGTTGTTCAAGTTGTGATGGTTTTGGCTGCACTTGCAAGGTTGCCTTTGCAGATGATGCCACAGGTGATGCCAGAGTGGACCTTGAACAAATGTCATTTGTCACATTATAGTGGTGATTCATTCATAGCCACTGTGCTGTTCTCCCTGCTTGTGTTGTTGGACAGATCCCTCATCTGTTAAGCGGGATGTCTGCACAACTGTTGTTTTTCTTTTCTTGTTGTCTTCCTTGGATCTTGTGGCTCAACTTGACAATGTTGGCGTCACAAGGTCATCCAACATCCTAACAGTTTGTCACTTTCTAATGCAATGGATGTGTTAGCAAAGTGGGCATTAAAAATAGGGCTATCTGTGGCTTTTGGTTCAAACCGTGGTGTTCTATTCAACTGTTTGTGATTTAGCCTTTTTATTCACCTAAGATCCATTCGGGACTCATCCCAGACTTGACATGATCGAACAATCTTGCGTTCGTTAGGAAGTGTGAGTTGGACATATGAATATGAGTACCGGTCCTTGGCGAAGGCTTAATGGCAAACACATATGGACGTTTGGGCATGGACCAAAGTTCAGCGGCGCGAAACAAAGGGAAGCTCGAAAAGATCACCTTTCGCGAAACGAAAGGAATGAAGCACCTTTTCGTTTCCTACATACACACCACCAACTTTTCACCAAAAAGGAGCCTCACAAATTTCTTCTCCGTTGATCGAAACAGAGTAGCCGCCGTTGATCCATCATTCCATCTTCACGACTTGCAAACGATGTTTTCCTTTCTCAGCCGCGTTCTTCTTCCCCTGCTCCTTGTTCCTTCTTGCCTTGTCGGCGCCGGGCGTTTGGGCCAACCCAAGGTGCGACGTCTTCCTCATTTTCGTAACTTTCACGGCGCCTCTTTTGATTTTTACACTTCCGAAGCGAGTTTCACCGCGACGAGTGAAGAGAACAGCGTGAATCTGCTCTGGCCACGAGGCGCAGGAGACATCACTCTCAAGAGGGGAACGTTCCAGTGCTCCATGTCGGACGCCCAGCTGTTGACGGACAAGAACTATTTGAACTTTGTCATTGGTGGAAAGTGCGATGACGGTACCGGCGTGGTGATTGTCGTTGACGGAGATGACTGGAAGGAGCGGCGTCTCGAGGACGGCTTGTGGGACTCCTTGTTTGACGTCTACGAAGGCGCTACTTTGCAGGTGAAAGGTGACGAGCTCGTGGTCGTTAGACGCGATGGCAGCGATGGCCTTGGCGATCCCACCATGCAATTCTTTGCCTCGGTTGCCTTTGAACCTAAATGATCAGTCAGGAAATAACTCGACGCACGAACAATATCCCCAAGTACGACAAAAATTGAGCAACGGCTCGCATGGGAACTTCTACGATATCCGTGCGGATATGTCTAATACATATATACTACATGATAAGAACGCTTCAGCTCGAAAAACTCATACTAGTATAGCTACTGTAGTATCGATCGTAGTATCGATCACCTTTGTTCCAAGAGATCTTAACCCGGATTATCTAGTAAGCACACTGGCCTTGAGGATACACTGTGCACCCTGAAGATTACTCTAACAATTTCAGTAGGGATAGGGCTCTTTTGAAAGGGGCTTCGTCGCGTCGTCGGATGTGCGAAAAGTCAACGACATTTCTTCTCATTTTTTCACTTCTCGTTTTTCGTTGGTGAAAAGAAAGAACAATGACAATCAAAGACGAAGAAGTAAATGTGACAATGGAACCCGACCCATTGGTCGAAGTGGCATTGGATGGAGCGATTACTACTACTACTATTCGATCGGATCTGGAAGAACTTGTCTACGAGCATGTGTCCTTTTTGAGAAAGCTTCATCGTCTTGGTGTTTCACTGACGGTTCCGTCGAAGGAATCGTTGCGCCGTTATGTGGATTTGTGGCTTCCTTTGCTCTCCAAGTTGAATCCGTCGTCCATCATTGGTATTGGAGGAAATCATAACGAAAAACTTATTCCTCCTGCTGACATTGCATGGCTCTACCATTGTCATAAATTGTCGCCAGCCAAGTTTGAGAAGTATCTTTCTTCGGAATTTGGATGCCAAACGGTGCAAAAGTCGTTGCTCATCGGCAATGGTGTTGCTCCCTTTGAATTTCTCACACAAGACTCTCCGGGTGACTATGCTGCACATTCCATCGAGTTGTGGGGTATGCATTACCCCAAGGAACCGTTCTTCCTGGTTGCCCCTTCGACTCTTCACAGTAATGAAACGGAAACCAAAAACACTTCGATCTTGTTTCTCAACCGTTTTGGTGGCCCCGTGAAGAAGCTCGCCAAGAAATACAATCCCAATCCAAAGCATCATTTAGAAATAGAATTGTTGGAATGTGCTGGCCGCCAAGGTACTTTTCTTTGGCACATTTCGAGCGACGAGTTTCACATTCCCAACTCGGCCATGGCATTGAATCCCGCCTTTGTGAAACAGGCAGTAGAAAACTATGAGAAGTTCCTTCAATTGCAGCGTCGTGGACCCAATCACGTCCTTGTACCAACGTACTCCATCGACTTGGTGTGGCATACGCATATTCTCGCTTCGGTCAAACAGTACAATGACGATTGTGTGCAATTGATTGGAAAAAGATTTGATCACGATGATACGGTACCCAAGGGACAACTGGGAGATGCCTTTGCCAAGACGTGCAAGCTCTGGAACGACAACTATGGCACTGATTTGAAGAGCTTTGGAGGATTGAGCCGTGGAGACTCACCTCCCCTGACTTTTTTCTACCGCAACTGGCAAAACATTGGTGCTCTTCCTCCAACAGCAACGACGACGATGGTAGCGACTGCGACGCCCACTGCAACAGCTGTCGCCGTTGCTGTTTCCACCAATGATACTACGACTGCCGATGGCGCCACAAGCAACGAACGTAGTGTCGCCGATAAGGCTCAAGAGGTTAGACGCACGCGCATGGTGATTCTGATGGTAATCGTGGGATTACTTGCTACCGGTGCTGTCGTCGCTCTTACTGTAAGCGAGACAGTAGGATTCGAAGTATTCATTGGCCTTTTCGTCCTTTCTCTCTTCTTCGGTTGTGGTTGCCGTGGTCGCCGCGGGGTAAGCATTTTGTCTCAGGGACTTCCTCCTCGCATTGTTTCCAACATCTCACTTTTTAAACGTCAACATAACGAAGTCGTCATCTGGCGGAGGTGGCTTCCTCACGTTTCTAGTTGGCGGCGATGGCTCTGGTGATGGCGGAGGAGGAGGCGGCTGTGGTGGCGGCGGAGGTTGCGGTGGTGGCTGCGGTGGCTGCTAGAGGCTAAGTAGCTATGGATCTCTATTACGTTAACTCCGGGAATATCTTTTCAGCAACCAAAAATGCGTGTCATATTTCATTACTCAAGAGCTTTTTAACACTAGGTATACTAAGTGAAGCAGGCTGTGGACCAAACCACGTTCAAGAATACAGGTGATTCAGTCAAGGTTTTGTTGGCATTTCTCTATATACTACTCTAGATAATAGAGTACAAAAGATGCCACGTTGATTCACTCATTTTTTAATTGCTGGTGCCCGCAATATCAGGCAACGTCGATGTGCTCGTGCCTACGGACGTCAAACATTGAGGAGTCAGGCTAACCTAGGAAATTGTAAATGTCGTCGGAAATGCTGCGTGTCGGTGCTGCTTTTGCAAATGGTCATTTCTAAAGTACATAGCAGATGATTGTGGTCATGGTAAATCTTTTAGCTGCCACCAAAGCTAGCTTGTACTAGGCTACGGGTAATAGCCGGGCCAAAATTGTATTTTTGTACCGGCGACAGGAGGAAGAACAGCTCGAGCTATGCAGCGGGTT
>Ga0163149_10008085_pt1 | contig 10478 bp, 13 predicted proteins | sample OliLakLV19MP5G1_FD_148604 | JGI IMG/M metagenome (GOLD analysis project Ga0163149, IMG submission 148604) | Freshwater microbial mat bacterial communities from Lake Vanda, McMurdo Dry Valleys, Antarctica - Oligotrophic Lake LV.19.MP5.G1 | ecosystem: Environmental > Aquatic > Freshwater > Lake >...
CCCTTAGGCCCTTAGACACTTAGACTCTTCCCTCTGGGCCCCGCATTACAAAAGTATGCGGGGCCCATTAATTTTCATGATATGCTTCGTGTTGGAAAGTAGATGAAACTGTTAGTGATCAAGGTCGCTAACGATCGAAATCTGAATGGGATCGTATACCAGAATATCGGACAGAATTTCTGTACGGTAGCGTGTGACGACTCGTTTCAAACATAAAGATACTTGGTATCGGAATCTGGCGGGCTCGTGGCCCCAAATAAAATTCAACCCCGCCTCTCGCGAGAGGCGGGGTGGTGATCTTGATGGCTTTCGATACATACGTTGGGCTCGTCTGCGCGGAGCGATGACGACAACCAGTACGTGACGATGCTGAACGCGAACGATCGCGACCGCATCTTGAACGACAACTGGATCGACAACGATCTGAACTCCGACGACCGCCTGCTCCTCGTCCGCAACTCTCTTTATGTTATCCCGTCCCGCCATTCGCGGGGCGGGATTTCGTTTGCAGTTGTTTTTGCCACCCGCCAATCATGTTGCTGATTTCGTTTAGCGGGGTGGATAACGCGGCAAATTGACCAGGATTTAATGCGTTAATCTCCCACGCGATTTGGGCAAAGAATTTGAGCAGATCGATTTTTGCACCAGCTGCATTTACATAGGAGAATTTTTGATCTCTGCTTGCATATCGGGCAAGAAAAAGATCTTCTAACAGTTCACCGAAAAGATTATCTATCTTCCCGCCTAACGAGAATTTTGAAAGCCGTGGGAATTTGTTATGGAATCCATGCCAAAGCTTATACGCTTCGGTTGCTATTTGAATGAGGGGCAGGTTAGACGGGTGGTTTTGTGCGTGGGGGGGGGTAACATATAGGGATGAAGAGATGTGAAGTAAGTTTTGATGAAGTTATTTCGCTCGAAAATCTTTGCGAGGCTTGGCAAGAGTTTATCCGCGGGAAGCGAAAGAAGAAAGACGTGCAGGAGTTTGGCTTATCGCTGATGGATCGTATCGTCAGCCTGCATGGAGATTTGGCTTCTGGAGGCTATGCGCATGGCCCGTATCATGAATTCCGCATCAATGATCCAAAGCCGAGAATAATCCACAAAGCTTCGGTTCGCGATCGCTTGATGCATCATGTTATTCATCGAAAACTCTATCCGTATTTTGCCAGCAAATTCATTTTCGATTCATTCTCGTGCCAGAAATGGAAGGGTGTTCATCGCGGTTTGGATCGATTTCAAAAGAAAGGACTTCAAGTCAGTCGCAACCACTCCAAGACCTGCTGGGTTCTTAAGTGTGATATCCGGAAATTTTTTGCGAGCATCGATCATTTTGTTCTAGCCGAGCTCTTAGCTCGTGAAATCGAGGATCGACAACTATTACGGATGCTCTACGGAATTATCGAAAGTTTCCATACATATCCGGGTAAGGGGATACCGCTTGGAAATCTTACTTCGCAACTGTTTGCGAATATCTACATGGATCCATTCGACAAGTTTGTGAAGTACAGCCTCCGCGTGAAGTATTATGTTCGATATGCGGATGATTTTATTTTTCTTTCGACCAGTCGCACGGAGCTGCTATGTGTTTTGAGGAGCGTTCAAGAACTTTTGTCGCAAGAATTGGCGCTCGACTTGCATCCGGACAAGGTTTTTCTGAAGACATTGTCATCGGGTATGGATTTTTTAGGCTGGACGCACTTCCCGTATCATCGTGCTTTGCGAACCAAAACCAAGAAACGGATGATGCGCAGGATACGACAAAGGTCGGAAGAGGCGGTGTTGCAATCGTATTTGGGGATGTTGGGACATGGAGATGGATTCGAGCTAGGGGAGCAGATAAAGAATAATTTTTGGCTCTGTGGATAAGTTCTTGTTTTGTTCGTATTTACGAGTGTTTGACTTTTGTTCTAGTGCGTTCTATTCTTGTTCTATATGTCAGCTCCTCTTACGCCAAAACAAAAAGAAGTTCTCGATTACATCGTTAACTTTATTAACGAGCACGGGTATCCCCCGTCGTATCGTGAAATTGCCGGCGGACTTGAGCTCGCGTCCCCTTCTACGGTTCATACGCATGTTCAGTCATTGCGTACGCGTGGATTTTTACGAGGTGCGGAAACGGCAGGTGGTAATCGCGAGCTTGAACCAACAGACAAGGCTGTGCGCTGGGGACGCAGTGTTATCTTGCCGCTTAAGGGTTTTATTACGGCTGGTCAACCGATTGAAGCCGTGGAAGAGCGTGAGACATTCGCCGTTCCGGTGGACCTAGTCCCCGACTCCGCTAATTCTTATGTTTTGCGTGTGAAGGGTGAGTCGATGGTTGATGAAGGAATTTTTGATGGTGATTATGTGATCGTTGAGCGCAATCCGTCGCCTAAGAACGGTGAAGTGGTCGTTGCGCTTCTCGAGAACGCGTATGCAACACTCAAAAAGTTTTATCGAGAAAAAGATCGCATCCGATTGCAACCAGCTAACAAAACCATGCAACCGATCTACTGTTATGATCCGTTGATACAAGGTGTTGTGCGTGTCGTAATCCGTTCGTATAAGCAACTGTAATCCGAGATCGAGGAACCGGAGTCGCCAAAATCCAGGCAAGGGCGAGTTGTATCATACAGCTCGTGAATTTGGCGACTCCGGATCCTTGATCCGCACAATCGTTTTATGTCCTATGAGTCCATACGTGAGCCTGTCGAGGTACTTGTTGCATTTCGGCAAAACAAGCCTGAACCCATGATGTTTAAATGGGGAAAGCAGCACTATCAGGTTAAGCAAGTCAATTTGGTGCATGCCGAGCGTGTTGGTCGGGAAAAAGTCTATTATTTTTCCGTGTCCGACGATGCAAACGCTTATCGCCTTTCTTTTTATACAGAGTCGCTTGGATGGCAGTTGGAAGAAATGTGTGTGCTATGAAGAATGCTTATGCCCGAGCGGATTATTATTCACGTCGACATGAATTCGTATTTTGCTTCTGTAGAACAGCAAGCGAATCCGACTTTGCGTGGACGTCCCGTGGGCGTATGCGCGTACTTGCATCCGCAGGGTTGCGTAATCGCTGCATCGGTCGAGGCTAAGCAAAGAGGCGTTACAGTTGGTATGACGGTTGAGCAGGCTCGTGACGCTTGCCCAAAAATGCTCTTTGTTCAGAATGATCCAGCCAAATATCGGGCCGTCACTTCTCGTTTATTCAAGATTTTGCACGAATTATCGGATACGATCGAGCATTACTCGATTGATGAGGCATTTGTTGATTTGACGGGTTGGGTACGTGATACGGCTGAAGCGGCATTTTTAGTGAGTCGAGTGAAATATCGTTTAACGCATGAGATTGGGGATTGGTTGCGTTGTTCTGCTGGTATTGCGCCGACGCGTTTTCTAGCTAAGTTTGGATCAGATAGGAAGAAGCCGGACGGACTGGTGATTATCACGTCTGAAAATCTTGATGAGCATTTGTCTCGTGTGAATCTAGAAGACTTATGTGGTATCGGTCCCCGGCTTCGTCGACGTTTGGAGCGGTATGGAATCCGTACGCCACTTGAGCTCAAGTATCATCCTATCGGTAATTTGATGCGTTTGCTCGGTAAGAATGGATATTATTGGTGGAGTCGTTTGCGGGCCGTGGAATGCGAGAGGCTTTCTGATGGCGATGCGCTTCCTAAATCCGTCGGACATTCTTACTGTGTTCCTGATCGTGTGAATCGTGAAGGAAATGTCGAAGCCGTGCTGACCAAGCTTGCAGAACGTGCCGGAAGACGGTTGCGGGCATATGGACTTTTGGCCGGGAGTATTTCTGTTGCGATTGGTTTGCGTAAATCTCGAGAATACATTGGCGACTGGACGCGCTTTGATGAGCCGGCCGATGATTCGTTTTCTATCGTCAGACAAACGTCGCGTTTATTACAAGGCGTATGGCAGAGAGAGTCTGTGAGTTTTTTGGCGGTTACTTTAGGTGACCTATCTCTTCCGACCGGACAATTGCGGTTTGGCGATTTGCTTGAACAGGCGTCCGGCGCTCATGATGCGCCTGGGTTACGCGATTCAGGCGCCTTGCGCGTATCTAAATCGGTGGATGTTATACGGGATCGTTACGGTGATCGTTCTATCGTTTTTGGGCGTATGTTTCGTTTGAATGGTGATGAGGCACCGGATCGTATCGGTTTTAGGAAGATTGTCGGGGCGGGATATGAGGGGTAAGATCTGTTTATGCCTAGTTGGAGGATATATCTTTTTTTGCTGGTTTTGATCGGGATGTCGATCTCCTTTGGGTATTTGCGTTTGAGCGGAACAAAGCTTGATTTTGCTAAGAATCCAGAACCGGGGGCTATTGAACGGACTATCGTTACAGATGCCTCGCTGTTAAAAGCGACGAATCCCGCTTTTTATCAGGACGCTATCGACGGTGATTGGGTTTTACGATATGAAACGCATTTAGACTTGTATCGTCCGAGTGATTCGCGCGTGATTCAACGTGCTTCTCTCGTTAAATAGTATGCGCGTGATTACGGATTTTCATTTGCATTCCAAATGGTCCAGAGCCTGTTCTAAAGAGTTAACGATACGCAATATCGCCTTGACTTGTGAGCGGAAAGGAATCGATTTTGTCGGAACATCCGATTTTACGCATCCGGCATGGCGCGAAGAAATTGGTCGAGAGCTCACTGATCAAGGTGATGGGACATTTCAACTCTCGGACGATACGTCAAAGACGCGATTTTTATTGTCGACGGAGCTTTCTTGTATTTATAAGCGTGGCGGTAAAGTGAGGCGTGTTCATCATTGCGTTTTGTGTTCCTCGCTTGAAGGTGTCGATCGTTTTACCAAAGCACTCCTTGCGCGAGGTTGTAACTTGAAGGCGGATGGTCGCCCGATCCTTGGTATTGATTCAGAGGATTTGCTCAAGATGTTATTGGAGGCGGATCCACTTGCGCTTCTTATTCCTGCGCATGCTTGGACACCGTGGTTTGCTATCTTTGGATCGATGTCGGGATTTGACTCGATAGAAGAATGTTTTGGTGAGATGACGCCGCATGTACATGCGATTGAGACTGGCCTTTCTTCAGATCCGAAAATGAATTGGCGACTTCCGTCGCTGGATTCTATTTTTCTTGTTTCCAATTCTGATGCGCATTCACTCGACAAACTTGGTCGTGAGGCAAATGTGTTTGATATGGATCAGCCGAGCTTTTCTGAGTTGCGGCGTATTTTGGTTGAGAAAGATGTTTCTAAATTTATTGAAACGATTGAGTTTTTTCCGGAAGAGGGTAAGTATCATGTCGATGGACATCGTTTGTGTAAATTTTCTTGCAATCCAACCGAGACAAAGAAATTAAAAGGTTTGTGCCCTGTTTGTGGAAAACCGCTCACGATCGGTGTCTTGCATCGTGTAGATGATTTAGCAACGCGTCCTGAAGGTGAACGTGGAAAACTAGCCGTACCATATCGTTCTATTGTTCCTCTTGCTGAGTTAATTGGTAGTGTTCTAAGTGTTGGCGCCTCTTCAAAAAAAGTAGGAAAAGAAGTTGCTAAACTCGTAACGGATGGACGTACGGAGTTTGGAGTTTTGTTGGATATCGTGCCAGAAAAACTTTTAGATGTTTCTTCACCGGAAATTGTGGAGGCGATTGTTCGGATGCGTGAAGGACATATGGATATTTCTTCCGGATATGACGGTGAATACGGCAAAATCCGTGTCTCGGCGGAGAAGCTGAACAAGGTATAGCAACAATCTTTCTCTCTGGAGAAATAAAAATCCCTCAGCCTGTTGCTGAGGGATTCTCCTCCGTTTTTGGAGAAGTGCGACTACGCGCGCTTCTTCGCAGCCTTACGCTTAGGTGCAGCCTTACGCTTAGGTGCAGCCTTACGCTTGGTTGTCTTTTTTACTGCCTTGCGCTTTGCTGGTTTCTTTTTCATTGCCATGTGGGTTCAACTCCTTTCTGTTTTCACCGTCGGAATTAATTACCGATCGGTGCTCGTCGTACGCGTCCTGAAGATCACGTTAACGATAGCAAGTGAAGTATAACACAGATTATTTAAAATGTGCGTCAAGTGCGTGATGTGGATAGTCGAAATGCTTGCATGTTGACTCCACTTATTGTTAAAGGAACTTTTTCAAATTTATTTTTTTTATTTTTTACTAATTTGCGTGCAGCTTCCGTCAAAAGTATTTCTCCTCGCTCTGCAACGTCTTCACCGAGTTTAGATGCAAGGTTTAATTCATTGCCGTACATGTCTTCACAGAAGAGTAACACCGGTCCATGTCCGATACCGATAGAAACATGTACGTCGCTTACGTCATCTGTCATCAAGTTAGCGACTTCCAAGTCGTGATGAATTTGTATTGATGCTGCGACGGCATCTTCTGGTTTTGGAAATACCGCAAAACAATTGTCGGCTTCAAACTTGATTACGACGCCTTTGTTATGGGTTACGATCGGTTGGACGATGCGACGCATGCGTTGAATCATTGCTAAGTAGTGGATAATTCCATAGCGCTGCACGGTCCGAGAAAAACCTGACATGTCGAGAATGAAGATCGTACGGACTTGCTCAAAGCTTCTTAGGATCTTTTTATCGAGCGTTCTGGAATTTTCTGGATGCTCTATGCGCTCGTCGAGTAAGGTGTAGAGGAGCTCGCAAGAGGGGAGGGATTTAGCTTTTTTCATATGTAGGACATCTTGACAGTTAGCATAAATAATGTCATTCTTTCTGTGGATATCAACGTGCGAAAGTCCGTCCTATGGTCGGGGAAGTGGTCGCGCAGACGTGAATCCGTATTCATTCGTTAACGCACGATTGTTCCCTTTACCGGGAACGATTAACCCACATGCCCACAAAGTTGTTTGTTGGTGGCATCCCGTACCGAACGTCGGACGAGGAACTCCGCCAACACTTCGCACAGGCTGGTGAGGTGCTCTCTGTCTACATCCCCATGGATCGTGAGACGCAGCGTCCGCGTGGTTTCGCCTTCGTAGAGATGGCGGAAGACGCCGCTGCCGACAACGCGATTACCATGTTTGATGGTACGGACATGGGCGGTCGCCGCATTGCGGTGAACAAGGCCCGTCCGATGGAAGCCCGCGCCCCTCGCGCCTAATCGCTCAGCGATACAAAAATCCATCCTTTCGAGGATGGATTTTTGTTTTATAATCCGATTTGTTTCTTTATTTCTTTTTCCGCTTCTTCCGGATTTGCTCTACCTTCCGTTGATTTCATGACAACACCCAGAAACCATTTGATGAGTGGAAGTTTTCCAGCTTTGATCTCTGCGACTTTGTCTGGATTTTGAGAGAGGAGTTCACTCACGAGTTTTGTGATGGCTTCCGGATCATTCATCTGACCAAAGTTATGTTCTTCCATCAGTTGTGACGGATCGCCACCTGTATCAACCATGATTTGCAACAGCTTTTGCGCGTTGGATGAATTGATTTTTTCAGTGCCGATAAGATGCAGGAATTCTGCAAAGTTTTCTGGAGTGATGTTAGCTTGTTTGATGGACTTACCTTGTGCAGAAAGAATTCCAGCAAGCTTACTCCCGAGCCAACCGGAAACGAGTTTCGCGTATTTAGTTTTATGCGCGGCAAGTAATTCTCCACCGCTTACATCGTTACGCTTATCAGAAGCTTCCAGCCAACCGCCAACTTCTCCGAGCGTTTGTTCTGCAAAATCGGCCCAACCTTCATTGGCGACAAGTACGCGTACGTCGTCAGCATGAAAGCCCCACTCTTCTATCATGCGGAAACGGCGAGCGGCTGGAAGCTCTGGAAGTCGAGAGCGTTCTTCTTCACGAATCGCTTTCAAGTCGAGCGGAAGCAAATCTGGTTCTGGAAAAAAACGATAGTCAGCGTTCGTTTCTTTTAAGCGTTGCTCAAAGGTGACGCCTTTATTTTCATCAAAGCCGCGCGTTGCTCCTTCTGGAACTCCGCCCGCATTGTAAATGTCGAGCTGACGCTGAATTTCATATGCGAGTCCGTGCTCAACCGAACGGAATGAATTCAGGTTTTTGATTTCTACTTTTGGATTGAGGCCGGCCTTGAGTGGCTTATTGTCATCATCGACTTCAAGGAGCGAGATGTTTGCGTCGCAACGCATGAAGCCTTTTTCCATATCGGCATCAGAAGCGCCGATGGCTCGCAAGACTGCCTGAAGTTCTTGTAGGAATGAACGCGCTTCATTTGGTGTACGAATGTCCGGCTCGGTGACGATTTCTAGAAGTGGCTGACCGGCACGATTAAAGTCGACCAAGGTTGAGCTGGAAACGGCGTCATGAATATTTTTTGCGGCGTCTTCCTCCAAGTGCGCGCGAGTGATGCCAACGCGGATGCGATTACGAGGTGGAACGTTTCCGGGGACTTCAATATCAAAATGACCATTGATACAGATGGGATGATCGTATTGGGATATCTGATATCCCTTAGGTAGGTCGGGATAGAAGTAATTCTTGCGATCAAAATGCGCTTCATCAGGAATACGGCAACCAAGCGCCAAACCAACACGAACACCCAAACGTAGCGCCTCGGCGTTTACGGCGGGAAGTGCGCCGGCTTGTCCGGTGCAGACGTGGCAGATCGCCGTATTTGGCGGTTCGCTGTCATCGACGTTTGCGCAAGCGCAAAACATCTTACTTTTGGTTTTGAGTCGGACGTGGATTTCCAGTCCGATGATCGGTATGAGGCGCATAGGTCACACCCTACGCCTTAGCGTGTCTTTTTCAAGGAGTGATAAATCTTAACCTGAAAGATCACGGATAGTGGCAAGAATATAGCTTGGACGATTCCGGAAAGAATTCCTTGCAAGCCATCGGCCATGTTGACCTGCATGCCACCCAAGGTGCGTCCAACGGCTGCGAATGCAAAGGCTTTTTCAAACCCTACAAAAAGTCCGATAACTAGCAGGAGTAACATCGTGAAAAGTGCGGCGAGGAGTCCAACCAGAACGCCACTTGCGATGATGCGTCCAAAGGTTGCCCACCATCGTCCTTTTACGAGTTCACGTGATGCCGCAAGAGACTGTGCGCCACGGAGACCACTTTCCAGCATGATGATCGGCGCAAAGGCAAAGGCGACCGACATCCAGATGCCGGGAAGCACAAAAATGACCAAACCACCTGCAACGGCGAGTGAACGCAAAACCATGATCCACACAAAAGGCCAGAAAAGCCCGCGACCTCGGACGTCGTCGTGTTTTGCTTTGGTATCACCTGCGTCCCGCTTACGGATGACGTCGGTCAGGATCAGGGTTGTGTGAATGATGATGGCCGCGCCGGCAAGGACAGCGATCGTTTGCAAAATGATTGCACCGGTTTTGGGTAAGGGACTTGAGAGTAAGGTTGCGATAAAACCCAGGAGCGATGCGCCAAGAAAGCGTATCGATAATTCAAGGTTGGATTTCCAATCGCGAATGAACTGGTCCCATCCAGAGCCGAGGAGTTCACCGAAGGTAAGGAGCGGTTTCATAAATTTATTTTGTTGTGGTTTCGGACAAGGACTTGTAGATGTTGGTCCAAACCGAGGTGCGGGCAAGCGTGAGCAAGATGCTTGAGACAATCGCGAGTGCGATGAAGGCTAGCAAGATGACTGGCAAGCCGATGAACCAGGCAGGACCGACTGTGCCCAAGGCTTGCGAGATGTCAGAGCCTTGTTCCAGCGCGTGAATAAAACTGCTCACTGGAATGCTCGCTACGATACCAATGATAATCGAGAAGACACCAAAGACAACAGAAACGCCGATTCCGTACACGAGATTTGGAACAAGGAAACGGATAAAGGTTGCCCACCATCGTCCTTTGACGATAGCGTAGGAGGTTTTTAATGCACCCCAGCCCTTTTTGCCTTCTTTTAGGTAAATTGGCATGGCGAGGGAGAAAGCAACAGAAAGCCAAATTCCAGGCAAGATAAAGAAGATGAAGGCCGGAATCAGTAGGAGTGCCATTAATAGTCCGATCCAAGCCAAAGATACAACATCGGTAAAGGAGACTTTGACTTCTGTCTTTTTATCAAGGAAATAACGGAACAGTCCGGCCAAAAAGTAGAGAGAGGCTCCCCAAACCAAAATGGGCGAGATGACTTGAAAGAAAGGGTTTTGGCCTAATCTTGGTTCTGCAATGATTGGAAGAATAAAGACGATGTTAATAAGGAAGGGGACAAAAATGATGCCGAGGGTCCAGCCGAGCGTTTGTTTCCACTCTTTAAACACGGCATTCCAAGATTCCGCCAAGAGCTTATCAATTCCGATCAGGGGTTGGTTCATATGGCTCATAGGATAGCGAAAATCGGCCAAAGCGTGAAGCCTTGGCCGATTCTGTTTAGAAGAGGGAGTTTAGGGCCTCTTTGACTCTCGCTGACACCTCTTCCCTGGTACCGTCGGCGTCGATCACAATGATCTTGGTTTTAGCGGCCAGATAAGGGGCTTGAATGACTGGGTCGAGGTAGCGAGCGGCGAGTTTGTCTTGGAACTCGCGGTTTTCAAAGATGCTGTTGTCC
>Ga0163149_10008087_pt1 | contig 10476 bp, 6 predicted proteins | sample OliLakLV19MP5G1_FD_148604 | JGI IMG/M metagenome (GOLD analysis project Ga0163149, IMG submission 148604) | Freshwater microbial mat bacterial communities from Lake Vanda, McMurdo Dry Valleys, Antarctica - Oligotrophic Lake LV.19.MP5.G1 | ecosystem: Environmental > Aquatic > Freshwater > Lake >...
GTGCGTGGCAGGGGCTGTCGGTGATTTCTGAGGCAAGCAGTCCGAGTGCTGACTGAGCCAGGTCGGTAGAAAAAGAAGAGTGGCTGAACGGATTGTTTGGCCTGATTGAGCTTGCGAAGGTTCGAGCTACGAAAGAAAATACAATCGAATTGGCGAGCCAGTGTCACAGCGGCGCCGGTGGAAGTAGAACTTAATTTTGCCGTTAGTGACAACGGCAACCTAACTGACTTAAATATTACCAGCTCATCGGGAAACAGTTGCGCTGACAAAGTTGCAATTCAGGCAGTTGAACTGTGCAAGCCTTTACCGGCACCACCCTTAAAGAAGAGTGGCTTTTTACACATCCAGGCTTACTTTAATAGTGCCAATTTTGACAAAGGGCCATGCCATCGCCACAAAATCGCCCTGATTCTGGAATGACAGGAGGGCTGACCGATCCTTCACCAGTCACGAACCGAAACGGCAGTGCTCCAAACAATTCATCACCTAACCAAGCGCCACTTCGCCCAAGGCCCCAATCAGCAGCTGCTAACGGATACCCGTCAAATCACCAGCGTTCCCGCCAGCAATCGGCACCAGCATATTTTCCAAACAATTCAAACACAAATCCCAGCAATCAGGATCTTTCACAATTGCTATCTCGGTTGGCTAACGTCAACCGCCGACGAACAACACATCAAGGTCGAATAATCGTGCGCACCGCAGATGATGGCAAATACATTATGCTAGATGACAGTACTGTTTGGAAATCTGAAGATGAAAGCACTAGCTCTGGCTGGAGTGAGGGTACTGAAGTCATTATAGCTAGTGTTTTTGCAACTCTGGTAAATACTTGCAAGAGACTGAAGGTCAATCCTTATCTCTATTTGCGTGATATTTTCATTCGAATTGGAGCGGGTTGCGACAAGATTGACGACCTCTTGCCAGACCGCTGGGTCAATCAAAACCCGCTAGATGCGCTCGAAAAGACTGAGAGCAATGCAGCAACAGTTGATTGATCTGCGCCGTTAAAGATACGCACTCGGCGACCGCTGCCAGCGTCGATCAGTTCAGCCGCAAGGCTTGGAGTTAATTCAGCTTGCTTCGATTGTGCAAGCCCAGGCTTTTCCGACGACGTTTTATCGGCGGCCGAATCTAAGATTGGAAATCGAAGGAAAGAAGGCTTTGAATCAGCAGGGGTACTTTTTGTGGCCATCGCGGCAGCCGCCTGCTTCACTCCACTCTTCGTCAATTTGCCGGCCAGTAGCGACTGCTTTCAGCCGTTGAACGAATTTAGATTCAATCCTTCTTCTCTACAAAATACTGATTGCGCTTTGCCGCTCCTCTGCCACTGTCTTACTTTTTCCGTCCAGAATTCCCTTGGGTTCTTATCCCTCAAGCCCACTGTATTTGCCACCACTTATCCTCCATTTCACCGCCAGACAATCTAACTACAGATTGCGACTGTCGTGAAGATGGTCATTCTGGTGCGTTTACATTAAAGATGCAGCAGAACTGAAAGGGAAAACTGAAACGTTGCAAAATCAATATGAGCAAATGCTTGCTAAATGGACCACATCAAATCAGCAGAAGAAGTAATAAAAAATTGCAAAAGCAAAGAAGTGCGGGAAATAAATTTATCGGTCTAGCTTTTGTCGCCATTGATGCATTCAGCTTGCCAGGAACACCACGAGTGGTGCAAAAAAAATGTAGTATCATGTCAAAGGTCGGAGCAAGCAATCAACAGCTCGCGTCAATCCGAACACGACATGCCCAAGTGAATGAAGTTGAAGCAAGAGAGCCAGGCCTGGTGAGAACAAGTGCAGTGATGTACTTTCACTATGCTTGCTCTCTTGCTTCTTTCTATCGAGTACTCTGCGCGGAAAAGGTAAATTAGTAGACCAGTCTGCTAGTAAGTTAAAAAGAAAAAAGCAAGGAGATAGCTAGTCCCCTTGCCAAAATTAAATCCTGAATTACAGAGATCGAAGAACTTTTGATTGATCTGATACGCGTTGAAGAGCAAACTTGTTTTGCTAAAACACTTTTCCAATCCACCGTATCAAACCTTGATGGCTAATCGATACTAGCTAGCCTTTCGTGGCATAGAGTATTTGTAGAGTCCAATTTCAGGTTTTTTATGGATAGCTTACGATTACGGATATTGCTTAATTCAATTGCGACGGTCGCCTTGCTGAATACCTACGCAACACAGAATGTGCAGGTCATCTCGTTAATTGTGGGTTTGGCATTATTGATTTGGTCCTGCGTCTTGGCAAAACAACGAGACGGAAACATGGTAATCCCCAAAGTAGTTTTCTGCTGGGCTGTAATAGCCATGGTCCCGACTGCTGTAACACTCTGTGACATTGTTGGGAAATCTTAGTCACGCTGTGGTTAGAGAATTTAGAAAAAAGGGATCATCGGATTTAACCCCGATGATCCCTCCAATTCTTCTACTTGAGACTAATCCACAATGTTGCTAAGCGAGGCGGCAGCCTGAGCCCCAGTCGTAGTTTCGTATCTGAGCGGGCTCACCTGGAGGGGACAAATCGCTTGGAGTCCAATTAGGTCCAGAGTCGCCGGGTGGATCACCACCAGGGTCGGACGTCTGTCCTCCGGCTGGCAAGAAAAGCCAGTCGAAAGGATTCCACAACCAAGGATGCCACGGCGTAACTGGTGGACGCATTTCCGTTCCAGGAGCTTCATCGAAAATCTGCTCTGCAATTGTGCGGCAGTTAGTTCCGCAAAGAAAATAGAAACCAAGTTGAGACGCTGGCAGATTATTGTATTTTTTGATTAGCTGCTCATCAACTTCCTTTGTTGTCTTTTTGTATTTTTCTATTGGACCTCCAACATTTCTATCAGGGCCGAGATATCCCAAGCCTATCGGCGATCCTGGAATAATGTTTCCGTAGGACAGTGAAACATAGCTCCCATTTGGGTTTCCAATGTTGATACTTTCGTGAGTTGGTGGGTCATTTCCAGACGGGCCTTCAATCCAAACATCAAGGCCCATTGGGTCAACATGAGAAAGAGGGCTACTGAAGGCATAAGTTAGCAAGTTGTAATCCTTACCTCTGTAACCAGCAGGATCCGGTTGTAAGAACCGGCCTAATTTTTGCGAATAGTACCGATGCTTGAAATAAGAGAGTCCAAGCTCCGAATCATAACGCTGACCTGTGAATCCAAAGGTCGTGCCCGCCAACGTGGTGATTTCACCAAACGGGCTAAACTTGTTCTTGTTTGTCACAGCACCGGTATTGCTACTGGTGGCAACAATCGAACCCATCTTGTCCGCATGCAAGAAAGTCAAGACACCTGCGCTTGTCACCTGGATCAAAGGCTCATCCAAGCTAGTGCCGTAAATGTAGCGATTCTGCAAAGTGCCAGCAACACCATCATAATCAGCAATACGCTGCCAACCAGAATAGATGTAACGGCTCTTTACTGAGCCCACAGTCTTTTGAATTTGCCGATGCGTCGGATCATAAACAAAACTCGCACTGGTTCCAGTTTTGCTCGCGGTGAGCAAATGGTTTTCAGTATCGAAGCCATAAGTCCAGACTCCATCCCCAATCAGGCACTTATTGCCGTTGTAGCTGTAGCTCGTCCCTCCTACGGTCGGATAATTGTTTGCACTATCTGCGGTGGCGTAGGTTATGGTAGCAGCACCGGCTGGATGCCACATATAAGTACTATCACTCACGTTTTGCGTCAGTGGCTCATGCACCAAATTGAAGCCATAGGTGAAAGCTACGTTTGAGCCAACAAAATTGTGAGTAATACCAGTCACATCTTCATTGAGTTGTGGCGTATAAACAACGGTGGCACCGTTGCTATAAGTCAACTGAGTTCGCTGTGAGAGCTGATTGTAGCTAAAGACAACTGCGTTAGTTCCACTTCCGTTGAGCTTAATATTGCTCAGGCGATTGAGTTCGTCAAAGACCCGGTCGACAAAGTAGGCATCCGGCCAGGTTGTCTTGGTGCGGTTATTGTTGGCGTCGAGAACATGCACAACAGTTTTTCCGTCAGGGTACTGTTCCTTAAAAGCTCTACCGGCGGTATCAAAGAAGAACTGCAAGGCACCAGAAGATGGGTCTCCAGCAACAACGGGTTTACTCGTTTGAGTAAGCCGCCCCGCCAAATCATAAGTGTTTGTGACAGTTGGCTGACCAGAGGGTGCTTTGGTGGCAAGCCTATTCAAGGCGTCAAAGGTGTTAACGATGCTACTTCCGGAGCGAGTCAGATAAGTGAGAACGTTGCCGTTTGCATCGTACAAACTATTTTGCTCAAAAGTGGTATCAGCAAAAATGGTTTTGTTAGGTCTGTCAAATCCATCCCAGGTGTACTGTGTAGTATTGCTTTTAGCGTCTTTTACAGATGCAATGCGGCTGTTGGCCGTGTAGGTTTTAGTCTCGGTGACAATGCTGGTAGGGTCTGTGAGTGTGCTTACCCTATCGTTTGCGTCATATGTATACTGCCAAACTCGCGATTGCGCATCCGTGATGGACTGGAGCCGATCTTTGCCGTCATATGCCCATGTCGTGGTATTAAATGCTGGATCTACCACGGTAAGCCGCGCATTAGTGGCAGAATAAGTCCACGTTAGAGTTTGCCATGCTGGAATAGTCCCAGTTTGACGCTCTTTCTTGGTCAAGTTGCCATTGTCGTCATAAGTCCACTTTGTTAGGAAACTAAATGGCGACGGGTCTGTTTGCTGAATCAAGCGTCTCAGTGGATCAAAAACGAAGGTAGTTATTTTACTTCGCGGATCAGTATTGCTAGTCCAATTACCGACTGAGTCATAACCAAAGGATCGTGTGAGATTGAGCCTTCCAGTGCCAAAGTCTTGAACTTCCGTCAAGAGTTTCTCAGTGCTTGTATCAAAAGCCCTTTTAAGGACTATGCCCGTTTCATCTGTTCTGGTCAACATCTGGCCACGGCTGTTCCAAGTCATGCCCACAGTTGGAGTCACCCCTCCGACGATTGGCCTTTGAATCGTTAAAAGATTTCCTGTGGCAGCATCATAAGTGAAATTCGTAGTTTTACTGCGCCCATCAACCTCCGTTAGAGGCTTTGCCCAAGTCGCATGATAAGTAAAGCTGCGGACAATGTTGCTTAAGCCAGAACCGCTCTTGGAAAGATAGGTAATAGTAAGCGGGTTGTCATTCTTATCGAAAGTCGTGACATAGCTATTTCCTTCTGGCTGAATAATTTGGGTAGGTCGGTTCAAACCATCGTACACAGTAACAACCGTGTTTCCGAGGCCATCAATTGCCTTAATGGTGGATCCAAAACGATTCAGGTACCAAGTGCGTTTGTTGCCCACTGGGTCAGTTGCAAATGCTCGCGATCCCGCAAAGAAATAGGTGGTTACCTGATTTCTTGCATTTGCCTGTGTCTTGACTCGGCTCAAAGAGTCATAAACATTCGTGGCGAAGGCAGTTGCGGGGAAAGCTGGCTTGAAATAAGCCGTCATCCGACCAGGCTGATCATACTGATAGGTCGAGAGCTTCGAGTTTGCATCAGTAAACTGTGTGAGATTCAAGTTGGCATCTTGCAAATAGCTCACAGAACGTCCCGTCCCGTCAGTCACACTTGTAAGCTTACCGGACGTGTAGTTCAGCGTCAGCGTGCGTCCCATGCCATTTGAGATGCTTGTCAAATTTCCCGAAGTATAGGTATAGGAGATGGTTACTCCGTTCGGGAAAATAACAGCACCAATCTGACCATCCAGGTTAAAGTTTGTCTGAATTCCTTGGGCCGTTTTCAGCTGGTAGAGACCACCTACCAGAGTTAACGAATTCGGGAAGTTGACCGGAGGTGTAAAAGTGCTGTCTGGCTGCTTTACGAAAATTTGATTGACGTTGGGGTATGAAACAACCACAGAGTTGTTGTACATTTGGTCGACCCACCAAGCGTCCGCCAAAGTCATTGCCGTGATTTTGGCGACTGGGCGAGTGGTATCACTCACGATATCTGCATTTACGAAAAGCTGGGCAATTGTTGCCGAAGCAGGCAGAGCATACTGCTCACCCATAGCAAAAAAGCCATTGCTTGACAGAGTGGCCTTGACTTGATGACTGTGCTTCCAGCCTCGTCCCAATATTCCGGATGAATACTGCAAGTTGGAATTGTACATACGCCCAAAAGACAAGCTGTAAGGATAGGGCTGGCTACCGACGTTCAGGTCTGAAGTGTCTGAAGTAAAATTGCCTGTAAAAATGCCGATCGGGTCATCGATACCTTTACCGTCTCTGTTGTCATCGGTATCTTTATTGTCAGGACTGCCAGTATTTGTGCCACCCTTAACCGCGCCATTGATGAGACCAAATGCTCCGGAGCTTGGGAAAGCCCAATAACCCCAGCCAGTCCAACTGCCGATAGTTTCTGTCGGCTGTGCGCCGATTAACACATCGTAGCCCCATTGAATATAGGAGTTGTAGATGTTGGTCATGTCGGTGGCGTTGTAGCCATTGGCGACAAGAGTAGCCTGGACGTTTGTGCCAGTGTTCCAGTTGGAACTTTTACCCTTGTAAATACGGTGACCAGCGGTGTTGGCTCTGTCAATAACAGTCGTGGTCGAGACACCAGGACCAGTACCAGTCATCTGAGCAAGAGTGGCTGCCTCCAGCGCAACGCCATGCATTGCCACCACAGTGTCGTTGATTGGAGTCTGAGTAACGTCATTATTCAGGTTTGAGCTAGAACCAGAAACGCCGCCAATGTCAGTTCCGCAATAAATAGGAGTGGCGTTCGGGTTGAAATAAACAACGCCGACCTGATGGCTCAAAACTGTTTTACATTTCTTGATCCGATTGACGAGATCAGTAACGCGTGAGTTTTGGCCAGCCCACCGAGACCAAGTAACCGCCAGTTTTTCACCCAAGACAGGTTCAGACGTAGCGGCACCACCAGCTGCAATATTGGCAGCCAGTTTATCGGCATGCAAATCCATCTGGCCGCGGCCAAGGTTGCCCCAAGAGTTACCAATCAGGTAGCCTGTATTGGCATTGATGTTGCCTTGCCACCACTGGAAGTTGGTCTGGTACCACTGCTGTGAAGTCTGTGGATAATTCGCTGCCGCATAAGCAGGGTGAGTAACCGTAATGTAGATGGAAGTATAAGTTCCGAGCGGCTGCGCCAATCCCGTAGCAACGAGCGTGCCATCCAAATACAGCTTAGGCACACGCGAAGCGTCGAAAAACAACGTCAGGCGTTTTGCTGCCAGCAAATCTGAAGTGGTGACATAAGTGAAGTCCCAAACTCCAGGAGTAGTCCAGTTTGGAAATTGAATCTGGAGAGTGGGCTTGAAGCTCGCTGGCACGTCGCCCGTCCAAACGGTAGGCACATCGCCAGGCTGCTCATATGGCAGGGTCGTCTGAAGCAGCGGAATCGTCACAGGAACAATAGATTGACCGCCCAAAAGGTCCTCGATTTGACCGTCAGGCTTGTTATTTTTCAGCCACGTGGCCAGATTGCCGCTAAAGGTTTTAAGGTCGTTGCTGATGTTGGTTCTGTTCATGTTCTGAACATAATCGCCACCGGCGTCGATTGTGGCGCCAGACTGGGCGTTCGTCATGAAAGTCGCGGGGTATAGCCCCAAAATTGTGGCTATGTCGGTACGCCCGGCAGTCCGCGTGTAGGTTTTCAGGCTGGGGTCAAAGTGATAGGTATTTCCACCCGACACCCAAGTTACCCAGACGTGGCGGATATCCATGTACCAGTTCGTGCCGGTCCAGGTCGGAGGAGTCACGATGGGGATGAATAGATTACCGCAGTAGGACTGGGCTCCGAAGATGTCATTAACGCCCCACCATGCTTGATACTGTGCTTCTGTAAGCCTAATGGTGCCCATGACAATATTAGCCACGAAGCCAGCCTGGCGCAAGAGATTGGCCAAGAGCAAGCTCTGGTCAAATTGGTTTGCACAGCCATCAGATATGGTGGCAACCATTCCCTTCTGAACGCCCCAACCCGGCTCCCAGTCTACGTTATTGGCCACCCACTCATACATGAGCTGTGGTCCGTTTCCGTCGACGTTCAGGGCTCGCGAAAGCTCCACGATTGAGACAGGACCTTGAACAGTGTTGCTTGCAAAGCTCTGTACCGATAGCGGACTTTGCGCTGCCGAAGCAACGGAAGTAGGCATCGGCCGCATACGCGGGTCAGTGACTGGCTTTGCGCCATCGAGGTCAAAACCGAGACCTTTCTGCGTAGCCGGATTGTCGAGAATTGTCTTTTCGACGGCAGCGGAAGTAGTGCCGGGGAATTTAGCCGCAACAATCTGCAAAGCAGAAGATTGAAGAGGCTGTTCTGTCAAATCAGCGTCTGGGCTGGCTTGATCATTTGGTTTATTTGTCATTTTGTATTTTTCCTAATTCTGTTTGTTCGAAGGCAGTGTTACCAAAGCTAGACAAACAGAGAGTTTGTTTGCTAAAGTACGTTGCCATGTGGATTTTTCAGACAGGTCGTTAAGAGCCTGTAGAGACAGTCGACGTTCGATTTCCCACGGCGTCATAGTTGTAAGTAACAACTGTTCCATTGGTGTAGGTAACGGTCTTGAGCCGTCCGAGGTTGTCATATGTGCATGTTGCAGTGTCTGCGGGCATAGTGTTTATCCTTGTTTCGAGTGTTTTTGTTTGATCACACTTGATGTTGTGATCGCTGAGAATCTGAACCAGACGAAGTAAGGCGGCTTCTTCTGGTTCAAGTTGTGATGCTTAAATGCGATTAGTTATGCACTCAGGCTGATTGCTGGTTGCCTTTGAATGAAACAAGACTCGATATAATTCGCACTTCTTTCAATTCCGTCACGGTGGTCCTGTACTGACTCAAGTCAATAATCAATGTTGTGCTTGTGTAATTCCTTGTGGGAATTGCTCGGCGAAATTGGATGATTGAAATAGTCAGGAAAGGTGGGTGTGGTCTCGGGAAATTGATTTGAAATGGGAATGCATTCTTACTAGTGGGTCCGGCCTGGTGACTTCAATGCATCAACATTAAATGCCGAAAATAAAGGCCCTGTGGGGCTCTTAACAATCGAACGCTCGGATAAGTTGTCAATTCTTTCTGGCTGCTTGCCACAGACCATGCTCAGTAAGGCTTTGCGGGCTTTCTGTCAGTGGAGCAAAGAGTGCTTAATACTTGGATTGTAAACGCGGCGTTATTTACCAATCGGCATGAGCACTAGCTTGCGAGAGGTATGGCGTGAAGAAATTGCATAACAACAATATTGATTTTCTGAGTAATTGCCACCATCTGTGGTAGCCAGCTTTTTTTTCAGTGCTAGCGCTATTTCAGAATTTACCCGAAGGTACCCCAAAAGGGTTTTGAACCTGGGAAATATCGGACGGTGGAGAGATTTGAGGCTTTTCAAGAGAAGATGCAAAATAAATCAAAGTTCGAAAGCTAAGCCCTGTGACCGTTTGCTGGTATGCCCAAAAATAATGGATCATAATGGACCTTATCAGACGCATTGAGGCTATATAGACTGGATGCATGTCAGGAAGGGCTGAAAAGTGGACAGGCTTTATATCTCGACTTATACTCTTTCTCATGACTGATACCGCCCGCGATTACAAGACACTCACCACTGCCGATACCAACGGTATGGATGATCTTTTTGAGTGCGACGCGGTTGCGATGCAGTGCGAGACAGGCGACATAACATCTGCAACGCAATGCGAGGCAGTCGACCTAAAACAAACAATTCTCGAAGATTGTACTATCGTCGAAGCTAGCCAGCGCTTGGGGGTAGCTCCAAGTACAATTTATAGGCGGATTAAAGCCGGTAAATATCAAACTAAGAGCCTGATGGATGGCACTGTGAAAGTCTTGTTGCCTCGCGTTGTTAAAATGCGCGACGCGGAAAATTTGATAACTGCGACGCAGTGCGAGGCGGTTGCAGCTGATATTTTACCTTGCGAGGCGGCGGAATTAGCAAACGCGACGCAGCGCGAGGCAATTCAAAATCCCTCATCGTCGCCTGAAATGAACATTCTGAGTCAAGCTTTTGACGACATGGCTAGGAAACTGGAAGCTGCCACCTATCGTGTTGGATGGTTAGAGTCTCAATTGCAAGAGCGTGAAAAAGACATCAAATTGTTGACTGACAGCCAGCATAAAACCAACCGTTGGGCTGTTTTTAAAAAATGGTTTCTGGGACAACAGGACCCTTAAAACACAAATATTGAACGCACAAACCTTTGCAGGGGGAGATAAGGTTGGCTAGAGATCCAGAAAAAAGACACGAATGGATGGAAAAAAACCGCGAAAAAAACCGCGAAACAATGCGCAAGTACCAAATCGCCAATCCCGAAAAATTCCGAGAAGCAACGCGTAGATATGCTGCCGCAAATCCTGATAAGGGGGTCTGAGTTGCAACGGAACGAAAAGTGGCGCTAAGGCATTTGACATCTGTTTTCTATTAGCTACTGGGTGAACAAACAGGTCTTTTTGTTCACAGTAAGAAGGTACTTATATGAGCGTTTTCAA
>Ga0163149_10008089_pt1 | contig 10475 bp, 10 predicted proteins | sample OliLakLV19MP5G1_FD_148604 | JGI IMG/M metagenome (GOLD analysis project Ga0163149, IMG submission 148604) | Freshwater microbial mat bacterial communities from Lake Vanda, McMurdo Dry Valleys, Antarctica - Oligotrophic Lake LV.19.MP5.G1 | ecosystem: Environmental > Aquatic > Freshwater > Lake >...
GTGACATCGCAATTTGCGATAATCTCGACAGAGCGGTTCGAGTTCATGGTAAATGTCGGCCGGCCGTCCCGTCAATCTCAAATACAAAGCTCCCAGGGCTCGGACATATTTGAATTCGTCTTGGTGTATGAAGGATTCCACAATGTCGTCGGCGTCCGGTTGCAACTGTAATAATTTCAAAGTCAAACTCAAAAATTTGGTCGGCAATCCCCCGATGCATTTCAAAGTCGCCGCCTTTTCCAAGACATCGACGGCCGCCAATCCAAAACATTCTTCCTTCCAAAATCTTGAATCGTAAATTTTTTGACGCGTAATGTATTCCATTAAATTTTGGGGATCCGAACCTTGAATGGCTCGAATGAGCGGATCCGTAATGTTGGCCATGTTGTAATTGTAATTGTAATTGTTGTGGTTGTTGAGTAGATGGTTTGTGGAAGGAGCGCGGGTGTGTTGGTGCCATCAAACGTCGGTTCGAATCAATGGAAGGTGTTTCGTTTAGTGAGTTGTGTGCTGCAACATCTATGTATCAGGATACTAGTAGCAAGTAGAATGATACTGTATAATAATAATGGTAGAGCAGTGTAGATAGACAGAGTAATGGCGGCAGCAAGGTGGCTAAAAGCTAGCCTGTTGTTTCCGTTGATTTTGATGTTGTTGTTGGTGGTGGTGCATGGTGGTGGAGGTACGTCGTACCCGTTCATGGTCGTGGCTCCAACCGGTACTAGTACCATGTACCACCATACTTATCTGGAACTAGCTAGTACCAGGATTAGCAACCCTATCACTAAATTCGCTAATTAATGCTAACCCTAAAATGAGGTAGTTGCTGGTGTTGTGGGGTGCATGGGCTGCCAAGGTGACGTGACCATGGAGCAACAACCTCCATTGGATTTTTGACTTCAACAGGGAACGGATGTTCTGGCAATGACCTTTTCACAATCTAATTGACTGTTGCCGGCTCAAGGATCAGCATGGCAGGTCAGAGCCTTTTGCTCCATTGTGAAAGTGTTGATTTTGTTGTTGGTTTTGAATTTTGTTGCATGAACTGATGCAAAAGGAATCCGATCCTTGTTTTTGGAGCCAGCAGGGTGTCGAGAGCATGTCTGACCAATTTTTTTAATCAATTCACATCTCATCCATGGATCATCTGGGGCATGCATGGGACTTTGTGTGTCTGGGACATGGGCATTCTGACGACAAGGGGAAAACTCAAAGAGAAACCCCAAATCGAGAATGCGCGGATTTGCCTGAACAGGCACCAAGCTGAATGCGGATGTGCTTGTAGCTCCCAAGTGAATCCTTGCTCCTGTTGCTGTGGTGCCAGACTAGGTGGACCAGGTGGACTGGTTGGTGGCTGAAGGGGGCTTGTTGCAAGTGCCTGAAATTGGTCAAGCTGACTCGGAGAACAGAAGGTCAGGGTGATTGTGTCAAAAGCTGAGTTGGACTTTCTGTTTCACCAGGAAAAATCAAATGAGAAAGAAATTGACAGATCTGAACTTGATGTTTGTCTTTTGACCTTCAAGAGAAAAAGGAACAAAAAAGGTTTTCCTGCGAGGTTCCACATCTTGTCCTGCACCTCTCTTGGCAACACACTGCCAGCCATTTTAGCTGAACAATCGTTGTTTTGCCAACTTTGGGTCAAAAGGCTTCCATGAGAATGACTAGGCCAAATTAGACTTATTTCGCTTTTGTGAACAAAGGCCAAACGATCTCATTCTTGTGCTGGGGTAGGGTTCTCCAATGACCCTAGCCCTATGTTTCTTTAAGCTGCAACCCACAAAGAGAAATGCGTTTTTGGTCGGCTATCGTGAATGCCGGAAGCTTGCGAACGCCATGGTGTGTTGATTTTCTTCGGAATCACGAAGAATGGCCAAGAAGGACAAAATGAATGCAATTTTGGCCGGGTCGAAGACAAGAACATGTGTGTGCATGTTGAGGCCACGCCAATATCAATCAAATGAGTGACGAAAGCGTTCCACTACACTAGCCAGCAAGCCGTTACGAATGAATTTAATTTACGCACTCTAGTCTAGTAGGTTCTTGTGATTGTCTAGCTAAAGTTAGTGATCTGAACAAAACCGTGGCAAACGAAAGGGAACTCCGAATCAGAAGTTTTGGTTAGCTAGTAGTAACCACAACCTCTACCACTACTAGCTACTACAGTACCGCAGTGGAAGAAGGAGCAGTATCCTCATTTTTTAAAATTACTGTAGACAAAATACTACTAGTAGCTAGCAGTGCCCCGAGTGAATAGAGGTGCTGTAAATATAATAGACATATACACGAGAGGATGAGGATGAAGATGCTTCGACAATACCCGTACTTGGTCTTGGTGGTAGTGTTGGTGTTGGCACTCCTGACGACCCAGTCATTGTCGTTACCAGAATCAGAAGCCGAAGCTGCTATTGTAGGCGAGTGTTCCTCCGACTCGCAACCAGGCACTTGCCAAAACAACAACGCCACTATTACTGCTGCCATGCAGCCACTCAAGATTGTGTTGATTGGAGCTTCGGCTGGCACGACGGGTGGACTTTTTTTGGACATGGCCCTGGAACATGGACATTCCGTGACCGCCATGGCTCGGACCCCCGCGAAAATCAAAAGCAGATTTCAACAAAATGGAAAATTGACCATGGTCCAAGGCAATATTTTGGTGGAAAAACACCAGCATCGATTGGTCAACGCCATGAGAGGTGCAACTGTCGTGGTGGGGGCCTTTGGAATTCAGAAATTTGCCGATACCTTTCGACCGACCACCTTGTATTCGCAAGGGATTCAAAATGTGTTACTGGCCATGAAACAAGCGGGCGTCAAACGTTTGATTATGATTACCTCGGGTGGTGTCACGCGCATGCCCGGTGGACCCTTTTTTTATGAAAATATTTTGCGGGTAAGACAGCTCCATTGGGTTTGGAAACTCTTTGACCTGTGTGTATGTTTGGTATTTTTCCCCTGGTCTGTTCCTGTGTTCTTGTTACCAATAATTATTGATTCTACTCGAACCTGCCTTCTTCAGCCCTTCATGTGGCGCATGTACGCCGACATGTCCGATTTGGAACTCCTCGTGGCCGACGCTGCTTCTGCGTCCTCCAGCGATGATGCCATTTTAAACGACTGGACCATCTTGAGGCCACCCCGGCTCTTGCACCACGCCCTTCCAGGTACTGTGGTGGCGCATTCGGTTCAAAAGCCAAAGCCAGGAGCTTGGGTGGCCAAATTGGCGCGTACCGATTTGGCCCGCGTCATGTTGCGGGTGGTGGAAGAAAACTTGTATTCCAAGAAACGTGTCTTTGTGTATACCCAAGCAGCCGACTAGTCTAATGAAAACGAAGGATGCGACACACCCACTTTTTAAGTATGCGACTACATTGCGGATGGGATTTTTCCAGTATTCCACAATGAAGGCCCTGTACTATTATTGCACGGTGGTGACCAAGGCTTCCAAAGGCGGAATATATGTCGATTCCGTCATGCAGTCCGTCGGTGGGTGGGCCGCTGCTTTCCTTTCCCATCCAATCCACTTGTTTCACCAAAAAAACGCCTATATACAACCAGCAGGAACACACGGATCCTACAGCTTGTGTATGTATGTATGTATATATATTCATCACGTCGTAGAACGAAGATGACAATCGATGGCATCTAACCACGATCCTATCATCATTGTTATTATCAATAGTATTATCAACTAAGCAAATTAAAAAAAACGCTAAAGTAAACTATGTTTTATTCCCAACAGCTCCGGCAGCGAAAGGATTCAAAAGACAAAGATAGTCGGTGGAAGGACCAAGGTGTTTTCTCTACATTGGCCAGAGGCCCACTACAGCAGCACGTTGACGAACAAACTTGTACTACAAATTTCACGAAAAAACTCTTGTCGACATACGATGACATTCCACTCCATGGGAATATTATGGTTATCGAGCAAGCAAGCGTGCTTCTCTTGAACCTCGTGTACTTCTTTAGCTGTTTTATTTGCTATATGTAAAACTATAGGGAAGGTCTGCTCTATGCCTTTTTTTGCGTAGAATGGTTTTTCGGTTGGCAGACTTCCTACTAGGCGCTGGATACATATACCGATGCGGGTGTGTTGTTCGTGTGGTTGCATCTCTTTCGTGTATACTGCAGGCTGGGGCAGTGTTTTTTGTTCAAGCGAGATATATTGTTCCAGTGTTGGCCTTGTCTATAGGAACGTTCTGAGCCGTGACGTGACGTGCCTTTCTCTTGTTGTGCTTGCTGTTTTAGACTTTTAAGGCGTCACTAGTGTATGTACAAATCATGTAATGTAGATTGGTAGTGTAGGCGTGGTTGGTTGCTTGGTTGGTTGGTTGGTTGCCATACTTCATTTTGCTTGCTGGATTGTTTTAGCGAATTTATTTCTTGTTCTTGGCAGTGACATCGGCCACGGCATCCGCTTCAAACTTGGTTTTAAAGGCATCATAAGCCATGCTCTTGTCACTCTTGTCATAGGCAAGTTTGGCGGCAGCATCATAGGGGATGGAAATATCGTCCGATGCAGCAGGGGCAGCAGCAGGAGCAGCAGCAGGAGCTGGCGTGGTTACAGCGGCGGCCGGTGCCGATGTCAATTTGGCCAGCTCGGCATCACACGATTTGACTTTGTCGTCCAAATCCCGCATCACCTTTTTGGCCGTGACTTGTGCCACAACTTTGTCCTCGTAAATGGCTTCGAATTTGGAAAATAACGCTGTATCCGCCGACGCACTCCCCATGAATTCCTCAAAGGCCAAGATGGCCGCCGCATTATAAGGAATGGAAACATCCACGGGTTCTGGTTCGGGTTCCGCTGGGACGACCGCTTTCGCCTTGACCTTGTCGGAGGAAGATTTTCCACTGACGAAAAAGGCTCCCAATCCAGCGACCAGTGCGGCAGCTCCCGCGGCCAATTGGGGAATGCCCAAGGCACCAACTTCATTGACGACATCGGGGTCAAAGACTTGCAAGGCCGAAGATGTCGACTGAAACACAACGAGTGGTGAGATTTGGCTACCATCTATTTTTTTTATGACGTTGAAAAGCGAGGAGTACAAAGCCACTCAACAGACTTTACTTACTTTAGACAATGCCACTCGATTGGCGGGAGGTACCGTAAATGCAGTGGTAGGACCAGCTGCCTGGAGCAGCCACAAAGCCAGGGGGAGAAAGGACACCTTCATCATCATACTGTCGTTGTCGTTGTCTTGATAGTAGCTACTGTACCTGTAGTACTCGACTGGCCTATAGAAATTGTGACAGACGAAAATTAATATGCTGTAGCTGGCTCACGACTTCGCGGTTACAATAAATTGTGCTGCAGTCCGTGCGTGTATGTCAGCAATGCTCACTTGCTTGGGGAGGCAAACGTCAGCCAACACAGCACAACAGTCTGTACTTTTGTAGCAAAAAAGTGAGGGAAAGCATTCCGAGGCTTGTGGGAAAAGGAAAGGATCGCCCTTGGCACTAAGTTCAATCTCCAATATGCACGACTGGTGTGTTAGCACGCACACGATCTCTTCAGTGGTTCCACCCGGTGGAGCTCTCCTCAATTGTTTCACCTTGCAATGCCCTAATTTGCCTGTGATTGGCTACACACAGAGCATCCTCATGCGGGACTCACAAGGTCGTGACTCATTCACGGAAGATGCGCTTCTCAGCGTATCGGACTACTTGCTACCAGTCCTAACACTCAATGACAGCGAAGAACATTGCTTAAGAGAACAACGAACCATCGTCAGAGACGCTGGCCCAGGTGTCGCAACGGCTGTGTCTTTTAGACCGTTATGTTAAGACACATGTGATTCGAACACGTTTTGTTCTGGATCATTTAACATGAAGCTATCGTTGTAAACAAAGTCATAACAAACTGTGCAACTGGCATGCCGATTCTTCACGCAGAAGCATCGTTCAACTCAGCAGAGAAAGGACTGTGGCGAGGATCTCGAGCTAAACCTCTCTCAAACATCACATTCATTTTGGCTTCATTCTAAAGCTTATAATTTTCATTTACAAACAACTCAAAAGGCCTGTAGCTTTTAGTGTAGTGCATTTTGACATCAAACCACAAATCGTTGTGTTGCAAAACAATTTTTTTGTCTCAACTTCATTCGACCATGAAAGGTTCTGTGTCCAAAGACTTCGGTTTGGAGCAAACAGGAAGCCTGTGCTTCCATTGGTCCCAGAACCAACGACTGTGCTCAAGAAGGAAGATCTTGCTCAAGTCGACCTACTCAGTGATCCAGCTGACGCCAACTTGACAAAAATCAAGTTCCCTTTCAAGATCTTGAAAGGTGGAAATGGCGAAACAGCCCGTGATGTGATCCAAGAGTTCATCAACGTGGAACGAGCCTTTGCAGGACTCAACAGCAACAACGGACAATTGCGTTACCAAATGATAAAACAGTTTGCTTGTGGATCTGCTCTAAGTGGATTCAACCACAACGTGCCAGTTCAAGCTGCACCAGCTAGAGCCACGTCAGTTGCAACAGCTCAGGTGCCGTGAACAGAGACGACGGAACCAACGCCGCAAGAGCTCAAGGACTCAACGATCATTTAGCAGCTATGCAAGCTCTAACAAATGAAACCATTTTGGCTAGTGAAAGGCTGTCATCCAAGCATGCATGGCACGTGCTAACAATGGCTCACCCGAAACTCAAGAGGCCGAACGGTTGAAGCAGATTGAAACCCTTGATCATTTTCACTGTGACTTTTTGACTGTTTCTGGTTTCTTTGCTGATCCGCTCAGGAAGAATGCACCAAGGTCACGGAAGAAGCTTCCAGCTGTCACTGTTCCCAAATCAAAAGAACGCATCATGGCCATGAAGAATGCTAAACGTGCAGGCCAAATGTTTTGCGCGACTGGTGGTCAACATCTAAATTCAGATGAATTTTTTCAGGCCAGAGAACATGCAAGCAGATTGGAAAAGGCCAAATAAGCACAAGACCAAAAGAGAAGCGGCTTCTTCTTCAGAAATTGGAGACAGAGGCCCGTGCTGTTTTGAGCACTCAAGGTCAGTTGAGTGCGGACTCGCACAAGTCATTCAAAGTCAAGACCATCAAACTCTCATGCAAGTGGAAGCGAATTAAGACCGACAACCTCACAAGGAAAGAACAACTGTTGACTTGCACATGGCAAACCCAGAGCCGCCGCCGCCTGAACCCTGGACAGAAGAGGAAGAATCCGACCTTGAAAAGCTTGGGCAACCTGACATGCCGCTGCGTGAAACGCATCTTGGTGTTGCAGCAAGGCAAATGGCTGTTGCCACATCCAACAACATTGCCCGCTTGGATGGTGAAACTTGCCAGAATCGGCTCCAATCTCTTGCGACTTTCGATCGCGATCACCCCAGCAGTCCCTGAGTGCATTGTGGGCAGTTTGATTTAACGTTTAGCAGCTCTGGTAGCCCAAAATCTTGGCCATTGTCAAACAATTTTGTGTGTGCACATGTGCATGCATGCATGTGCACACATGCATGCACACACATGCGTGTGTGCATGTTTTCATTTGAGGGTGTGCCTTGTCTCTCACACTTTCTACATTTCATTGCCTTTTTTCTTTTCCCAAACACAACAATGGTTTTTCTCATGTGGATTTCGACACCGCCCTCAAAGACGTCCAAACGGTCTTTTGTGCGATTTGTCGTGTCGAAGGATGGCAACATGTCTTTCCCAAATTTGTCAGAAAATGCATGTGCAAGAACATTCAACAATTTGTCAAAGTCTCTTTTTTGCCTCCTACCGCACGAACCACCGCTTGTGGAGATCTGCACGCCGCCAAAACCTTCAGTCAAGTCGCGCAACAATGTCGAGAACGCGTTCCTTGTTGCACCTTTCATGGAAACTTTGATGACTATTTGATTCAAACAACACGACAAGGTGGTGCCAGCATGAACTGCTGTGTTCTCACGTGTGCCCATTCAATGTCCAATTCTCTTTTTTTTGCAAGGCAATCTGTTGCGGCATGGTCACACACATGGCACGGCATCCTGTGGCATGGGCGTCAATTGTGTCAGTCCCAACGATGTGGCCGATGCCGCCGTCATGGTCATTTTGCGACCCCATCTTCATGCCAACAAAGTCTACAATTTGACCGGTCCAGGTCCGACCCAGGACAGTCTGGTTACCAAATTGTTGAGTGAAACCTCCATGCACATGACGACCGCCGATGGAGAAAGCGAACCCCCCAAACCTGCCATTGAGATTGAACACATGCCCCTCCGATGTCACGAATGTGTCGAGCATTGCAAACATGTTTGTAAATTACCGATTTGGCAAGTGAAGGATTCAGCGGAATTTGAACAAATGAAAGCCATGGGATTTGATGAATTGCCCTTCATGTGTGCCAAGAGACATGCGGAACAAGATTTTCATTTGATGTGTTTTCATGGTCGGTTTCTTCTGTCATCCTCGTTTTGTCTAATTCATTTGCGTTTTTGTAGGATTTGGAAATGGTGACTGGAAAGAAACCCGAAACCTTTGCAGACTTTCTGAAGTGTCAAAAGCATTGCATGCGGCCTGGAAAAGGGTGGCAGTGAGGAAGACACTGCACTGTAGATGTTTGGCGGTTTCGACGGGACATGGGTCGAGAGAGAGAGTAAGAAAAAGTTTGGCACACCACAATTCACACACAACGACGACGACGACGACGACGAGCTAAGTGTCCATGTTGTGGTAGGCAAGCTGATGATCCCAAGGCTCCTTTGCTTGCACCCTCCAAATTAGTTCCAGTTCCTTTTTTTGGGCAAATTTCACCATTCCCTATTCGTCACGGATAGTTCGGATCGTGAAAATAAGCTTTGTGGCAACAAATGTGGCCATCTTGAAGTAATGGAATGGCTCAGAGTATAAAAAAATTAAAAAAAAACACATTGGAAAATTCATACCTTATTGCTTGCCCCGGTACCTCGAAAGTTGAATGGATACCCGCGGCAATCAATCATAGTCTACTAGGCTTGTAATGTCACCATGGACCTCGGGCTACGAACACAGGTGGCTATGATGATTCCAATAAGACAATGGAAACCATAGCCCGACATTAGTTCATCCCGTATAGTACAGCAGCAATATATATATAATTCGTAGCACCGTGGCAATTGGTAGCTAGTTGGTTGGCTGAACATGCACTGCTAATGTCTACTACTGGAAAAAGGAATATAGCTAACTGCATTTGAAAAAGTCATTGAAATGATAGATGTGGTGACGCCCGAAAAAAGGGTCGATTCTCGAATCTTTTTCTCCCCATCCCTACTCCTTACTTTAGGCGTAGCCAGTGCCATACCAGGCTAGGAATCGCCAGGCAGTCTACAAAAGTAATTACTAGCTAGCTAACCAGGAAGCAATTCCGGGCCAACTCGTCAATCAGACTGGTAGAGCTGCTTTGCCTCTAGTATGGCTTGTGGTGGCACCACAAGTGGACCCTGTATAGCGAATATAAAGCTGTGGTGGTGGTGCCGACGCAGCATGTAGAAATCAAAAATATACCTAGAAGAAGAATGGACCATCACGCCACTTTTTGTAGCCAGAGTTCTATTGTGGCATGTATTAAAAGGAATGGTCGAGGTAATTTGCTGGGACAAATGAAGGCCCCACTTTCTCCTGCCAATCGATCTCGTGGTTTCTCGATGCGGCAGAACAGCCACCAAGAATCATAGTATCGTAGTTGCAGCCTTCGGTACGATTGTGAATTGTAATTTACTTACTTCTATATATTTAATATCCTGCCGATTTGTCGACGATGGTTTGAAAAGGCCGTCCATCTTTGTAGCAATGCAAATTTTCCAAAAAGACTTGAATGCCCAATTCAAAATAATCCGTCGTGTAATCGGCGTTGTGAGCCGTCATTAAGAGCCGACCATCCGGTACTGTCCACAGTGGACTCGTTTGAGGTAGTGGTTCAATCTCGAATACATCCAGTGCAGCATAAATTCGCTCTTCATTCAAAGCTTGGGCCAGTGCTGTTTCATCCACAGCCACGCCCCGTCCACAACTGATAAATACAGCGTCATCTTTCATGGCTGCAAATTCGGCCGTCGAACAAAAATGTTGCGTTTCCGGTGTCCCTGGCAGTGTGCATACCACAAAATCAGAATTGGCAAAGACTTTTTGTTTGTCGGTAAAGACAACATCCACCGCCACTTCACTTTCCGACTCGAGTTTGTTGGGATTTTTTCGGAGGACCCCAATCTTCATGCCAAAGCCATTCTTAGCAATTTGGGCGGCATGTTTGGCAATGTTGCCATATCCGACAAATCCCATCGTTTTGCCCTTGAGGACAGGCATGATGAATTTGTCCCATTTTTTCTGCCGCAAGTTTTGTTGGCATCTTGGGACTTGTTTGTTGTAATACAAGGCACTCGCCATGATGTATTCCGCCAGGGACGAAGAAAAGGCCCCTCGTCCATTGGTCACCGTGACAGCATCCCCGTTAAGGCGTTGTTGCATAAAATCCGCCATACTGTCGACGCCGGCAAAAAAGCAATGAA
>Ga0163149_10008090_pt1 | contig 10474 bp, 7 predicted proteins | sample OliLakLV19MP5G1_FD_148604 | JGI IMG/M metagenome (GOLD analysis project Ga0163149, IMG submission 148604) | Freshwater microbial mat bacterial communities from Lake Vanda, McMurdo Dry Valleys, Antarctica - Oligotrophic Lake LV.19.MP5.G1 | ecosystem: Environmental > Aquatic > Freshwater > Lake >...
GGTTTGTTGGCGACCGAACGACCTGAACAAAATTGGTTGCTTGAGTGGGGGCCTCTGCTGCTTTCCCATTAGCATGACATTAGACAACTGTTGATTTTTAGCTAGAAACTGCAATGTTTCTGTTGATGTTTGTTGTGGAGTGCAAAGCCAGATTCTAGCGGAGCGGCTGCCTTATTTCCGTTGGACAAAATTCACATAGATTTCCCTTAATACCTGCTGACGCTTACGGTTACTCTAGGCTTCTTTGCACTTCGTTCTATATTTCTTTTTCGGTTGCTATTCGCATTGACAGTTTTGCTGCCTTTATTCGGCATCGGCGTTTCTATCCACGACTTTTTCCATGACTCCAACTTGAAGGTTATCGTACATTAGTACCAAAGACGTACGGTAAATACCCTGTGTAACAATCTTTTTGCACTTATGCCTTGTGACCGGGGCTCGTCGCGGTTATGGATCGACGCTCGAGATGACTTACCAACAGTATACACCATGACACTTTGTTGAACACATGATTATTCCGACCACCACAATAGAACACAACAACGTACCGTAATATCCAGTCCTACAGTAGTATAACCAACCAAGACAACATGGAAAAGATGAGAAACAGCGCTATGACTTGTGTTAGCCCCTTTGCCACGGTCGGGAGGAGACAAAGAAGAAGACGAGTTCAGCCCGAATCTACAAGAATAAGAGCGCGAGCAAGAAGAAATGAAAGTTCCAAGACGCATCAAGTATCCTTCACGCTGCTGCTTCTTTTGGTATGTGTAGTCATATTGGGAACGGCAGAAGGTCGACTCATGGGACATGCCGGTAGAAGTCGACAATTGCAAGACGATGTACAAGACACGGCAACAAGTGACAGTCATGGTAGCATTAGTTCTCCGATTACGAAAATCGAAAAGAAGAGCGCCATGGGATTTGCACCTCGCATGATTCCTAAATTTGGAGACTCCTCCGTAACCGCCCACAAGGCTCCTCCAAGCGACAAGACCAGTACGGAAGAGATAAAGAAGAAAGGCGAACACGACCTTTCCAATCTCTGTAACATGGAAATCAAGTTTTTTGAACACGAAGGCAAGCACCCGACGAAAAAAGAGGTTGAGTCGTTACTCTTTGAAACGGGACGTTTCTTTACCGATTTGTTTAGTCGCGACGACGCGACACAAGATGCCTTTGTGGGATTTGGAGTGACCCACCATGTCAAGCCACTGTACAGAAATGAAGCACCGGATCTATTCCAAGTCGATTTTCATTCCACCATTCAATTGTCGAGTCATGTCGAATTCAGCGATGTCGATCGCATCATTAGTGCGGCAAGCTTTGAAGACTTTATTCAAAATTATATTTGGTTTTGTCCACCCCACAAGGTGAATCAATTCTATCATACTAATGCTGTGGCGATTCATTGCAATGATGATAAAGATATCCGAAACTAGTACATTATGAGGAGAGTACAACTGATAAAATAATATGAAACATATTTTTGTGACTTCAATTCTACACACTAGTAAACAAACCTGGCATGTGAATGACCATGGGTCACCTTCACCAAACAGAACAAACAACACATAACATGACATGCGCATAACAGTTGGAAGTTAACGACAATTGTGGTGCAAGTGTTAGTCACGTCAACACTTTTGGACCACATCGTCAAAGGGTTTGGATGAAGAAGGCGACAAGTTCTGATAGATTTTCCGCGACTTCTCAGTCTCCCAGAAGCTGAGTCGAGTTGTGCATGTTAAGTCTCAATTCACAGATTCACCTAGACCTAAATGGTCCATTGCAAGGCACTGAAAGCTGCAAGCCTTTTGAATGTGTCATGAATGAAAATTATGAAAGTGGCAAGCTTTAGAATGGAGCTAAAATCAGAGCAATTTTTGAGAGAGGTTCATCCAACATCTTTGGATTAAGTCTCTCTCTGTGCTGGAGTGAATAGAGCTTCTACACATTGAAAAGCGGTAACAGCTACACCAGACTGGTTCTCAAGTTCATTCAGAACGTGTTCACATGAGCCACAAGCTTTTTGTTGCTGCAGTGCATCTAGTGCAATGGCCAATGGCTTTCAGCTAGTGGCTGTCAACAAAAGGGAACGGAACAAACCACATTTCTATCTGTTTGATGTTGGCCAAACACCATCTGCGAGCATTGTCAGATGCTTTGCGATGAGCAACATGATGAGTCAAGAGAGAATCTCAATGGATGCAGCCCCCATTGAGGATGGTTTCAGGGCAACTCATGTGTGTTGCAACATGATGCAGTGTCTTGTGTGTTGCAACTGAATGCTAAACGTTACCCCTGTGTTCCTTGATTCGCTTTCCGTTCAAAAGGCCTGCTAGTGAAACCTGCAATGGTGGATGAGTGAATGCATCCAGCCAGAAAGAGAGAGATTGGTGACAGACATCTTTTCTTGACAAGAAATTTTCACGATCCAACTTGCTGGATTCATTTGTTACATGATGGCTTGCCACTCATAGTTACTATTTTGGCTATCTATCATTAGCCCTCATAACATTTGTTCTGGTGACACATTGCTATGACTAACGGAGGAACGGCTTCTTCATCACAAAGAAAAGGTTAGGGCTAGCAGGAAGATGGGGTTCGCATTCCAAGTCAAAGTTCTAATTCACGTGCACCCGTGTGCGAACTGGTGATTATCACGGGGAAGCTCGCTATCCGTGACTGGTACGACTCTACGTACGGTGCCGTACAAGTGCTACTACAGTAGTACATGGCTAGTACAAATACGTTCTTTCTGAGCCCTTCTCATCGGCATCAGCATTTTGACGTTGCATATTATGTCAATTATTTTCGTGCATGGCGGAACGGCTCCAAAAGATCCACCATCTTCACTGACTGAATAACTAGTAGACAATCGGCCTTCAAAAACAGAACACAAACAACATCAACAAAACAATTTAACAATAAGCAACCTACCATCATGTCGGAACCTCGTCCTTCCACACCACCCCCTATTGATACGGGAGCTTCACCACCGGGTTCACCCCCCGATGGCCACCACAAACGTCGTGCCAGTGTTCCACTGTCGCCGTTTTGGACGGCCGAAGGCAAAGTCTTGGCGGATTTAGATGCGGCTGCCCTTGCTGTTCCAGGCACTGGCGACGACATCGAAGACGACAATGAAGCCATTGCGTCACCACGTGTCCATTCGCGTGGAGTCATTGAAGTGCCCATGAGTGAAATTGCTTTTTTTCCATTGCCCCTCGACGATTGTGCCAGTGATGAACGGGCCATTCCTCCCGAAAAACGCTTGAGTCGTCGAGCTTCTTCCGCCAAAAAGTTATTGCCACCTCGTGTTCCCAGCGTGGTGGCCGCGGTGGAAGGAGGCGATGGTGGGGCCGTCGAAGCAGCTGCTGCCGCGGATAGTAGTACCAAGGCCGTCGATAGCGGTATGGAGCGATCGGGTACCAGTATTAGCAGTGATACGACCGTCGCCTCGGTGCAATCCGAATTTTCCGAAAATACTGCTGGAAGTACGTTGTTTATTTTGTGGATTTTTCGTTTTACTTGTTTTCCTGTGGATTTCTTTAAATAGTTTTTTTCTAACTCGGTTGCCCTTTTTATTTAAAAATATTACCACCATTTTATAAAATTAATTTTTCAATTAAATTATTTTTACAGGTATTTGGGAAGATGTTCCCATGGCCAAACCGGACGCCATTTTAGGCATCGCCCAGGCCTATCAGCAATGCACGGATCCTCGCAAAGTCAATGTCTGCGTCGGTGCCTATCGTGATGAACATGGAAAACCATGGGTTTTGCCCAGTGTTCGCAAGGCGGAAAAAATGATTTGGGAAGATGCAACGCAAAACAAAGAATACCTACCCATTGATGGAGATCGAGATTTTATCAAGGTCGCCATGGAATTTGCGTACGGTCCGGAGATGCCCATGGATCACTTGGCTGGTGTGCAAACCCTGTCGGGTACGGGAGCTTGTCGTGTCGGAGGGAGCTTTCTAGCCACCTTTTGGCCCAATCATCCCATTTATTGTCCCAATCCAACGTGGGGGTGAGTGGCAGTGTCACAGTCCACTCCGTGCCGCATGGTGGTGGTGCAATAAAAAACTGAGTTTCATGTGTGGTTGGATTTTTTACTTTTTACTGACACCGAAAATCACTTTCTCTTTTTATCCGTTTATTATGAACGGTACCAACAGCAACCACATTAATATTTTTAGCGAATGCGGCCTGGATGTCCGACGTTATCGATATTATGATCGTGCCAACAATGGACTGGATTTGAAGGGCATGCTACGGGATTTGCAAAAGGCACCACGTGGATCCATCATTTTGCTTCATGCCTGTGCCCACAATCCCACAGGATGTGATCCTACCATTCATGAGTGGAAGCAAATCATCTCGATCATTTCGAGTCGCGATCATGTAGCCTTTTTTGATTGCGCCTATCAAGGATTTGCGTCCGGTGATGCCGAAGCGGATGGTATGTCATGTGACTCGCAGTATTTTTTTATGAATGGATTTTACTTCTTGTTTTTGGTGAGGGTATTTTCTTATTTGTCTTTCTTTTTTAAATTAAAAAACGCAGCTGCTCCGTTTCGTTACGCCGTGTCGCAGCATGTCCCCATTCTCTTGGCGCAGAGTTTTGCCAAAAATTTCGGTTTGTACGGAGAGCGCTGTGGCACCGTGTCGGTCGTTTGCGGTGATAGCGAGCAAAAGGAACGCATTCTCAGCGAACTGAGATTGGTGATTCGGCCCATGTACTCCAGTCCACCCAAACACGGTAGCAGCATTGTCAAGACGATTCTGATGGATGAAAACTTGAAGAAAGATTACTACAAGGAATGCGCCAGCATGGCCCACCGAATTGCCAAGATGAGAGAAGCGCTAGTGGATAATTTGGTCAATGTTCAAAAGAGTCAGCACGATTGGTCCCACATTACTCGACAGATTGGAATGTTTGCCTTTACAGGCATCACCACAGAGATGTGCCACGAATTGACCGAAAAGTATTCCATTTTCCTGACGACAAATGGGCGAATTAGCATTGCCGGTCTCAACGAGTCAAATGTGGATTACGTGGCCAATGCCCTTCATGCCGTGACGGATGGCAAGAGCATGGCAATATCCAAAGAAGAAGAGGCAAAATAAAATGAACGTCAAGTATTTGTTGAGGTGCTCGGCTCGGGACGACCAAAAGTGATCGACGAGTCATAAATTAAATGGTTTGCATAAATGGATTAAACAATAAAATGGCTGAGTAATTCCAATAAAGAGTAAGCAAAGTTATAGTAGACTCAATGTACGTTACATAATGTTACATGTTGCTACTGCTAGCTGCTGCAGCGCAACAAGGGCCAACTAGCTAGATGCGAATCGCACCACGCTGACAGCATCGTTTGAATGAATTACTTACTTTTAGAGCTTTCAAGCAGCTGCACTGTATAAGAATGTCAAAAAGTTCAGACAGCACTGATTGGGAAATATGCAAACCAACCAACCAACCAACTAAGGCTTTTCGTGGGAACCAATTGTGTCCTCGTCAAACTATTTAATCGCCTAGAGTGGTTCCCAACTCTGACCGTGAAAGCGGACGCGCAGACTATTCAGCAAGCAAGGTCGTGGCGAGGGAAATTGCGACACACTATTCCTTTTGAGCACCTTTCGAGGATATAAAGTTTCCTCCGGCAACTGCAATGGCAGAAGAAGGCCGCATAGTTACGCTAGCTTCATCTACTTGACATCTATGCGCCAACCCAAATTTCCCAAAGTACTCTGCGTCTTTAGCCGCAGAACTATTGGCCCACTGCTACAGCTGTTGGGGCTTTCAGACGCTCGACGACGGAATTGGCAGCCAGCTCACCCGACAAATATGCTCCATGCAGACATCCCAGGTCATCTCCTGGCACAGATCCATCACACGTGTGCTCTCCAGCAAAGAATAATCCACGACTGCGACATTCTATGTTTTGTCGAAAATTTGACGCATCCTTTGGACTGGAGCCCTTGCCATAAAAGGTCCAACATCCACGTGACAGCGGGTCTTGAAACCATCGAGTCACATGTATGGCCAAGGGATCTGGTACATGATCACTCTTACTAAGAGAGGCAGTCGTACGATCCACTAGATCGCTACTTTGCAGGACTAGCATACATTCTTCCTGAATTTGTGCATTGGTTTTTGCTTCAATTTCCTTGGCAAAATCCCCATGCAAGTAGCATACGAGGACGTTGGGAGTTCCTCCCGTTATTGCTCCTTGTTGCTTGTCACCGCCAGCAGATTCGACAATGAAACTTGTCCAGGGATGATAGGTAGGGTTTTGATTCAAATGGGAGCAAGCAATGGTAAATCGTTCCATATTCTCGGGCCACCATTGGTAGGGAAATGCCAGTTCTACCTTGTCCATGACGGCAACGCCCAGTTTCTGAATGGAGTGACACAGTGAATCTGGCAGTGGAGGCTCAAATCGAAGGTGCTCCTTTTCTTCCTCATCCATCGGCTGTACAGCTGCTTTGAGCACGCCTAATGGCAAGGCTATAATGCAAGCAGATGCTTCGAACACTTTGGTCCGTACTGGTACTGGTAGGCCTTTCTTGTTGTCATCTTGCTGTGGTGATACCTGGCACTCCACCTGGATCTTGGTCGTCGAAGGCGATCGCATTTCAATAGTAGAAAGGGTTTTCACAGAGACCACCCTGTGATTCAATCGAATGATTTGGTTGCTTTGCTGCTGCTGCTGCAGGAGTGGTTGCGCGAGTCGTTTTATCAAACTTCCATATCCACCCGGGAGAACTCGGTTGCCTCCTGGCAAAATCGTTCCTTCCAACCCATGCACCAAGGATACTTCATTGACGGGAGCTCCTTCCCAATTATCAAAAAAGAGATTGATTTCAAGGTTGAGCAAGGCCATGACTTGTCTTGAAAAGTCAGTTTGTTCCTCTTCGGTAGGTAGGATTTGTAGAGCTTGTTGCATGAGCGGATTGGTCTTGATCAATTGATCCTGGCACAATTGTGCAAAGGTACTGTCATTTAGTTGTTCTTGGGTTTGTTGTCGATACTTGAATAGCAGAATATCTTGCAAGGAGGCATTCTCCAAATCGAGGGCCAAACCATTCGCATCGTCGCCGTCGTCACGATTCTGGTGATGGGGCTGTCTGATGGCTGCCTCTGGATCTTCGAGAAACTCCATGAGATGGTCAAAGACATCCTTGGCCACTTGAATAGCTGCCGGAGAGGGTTCCATTGCTTTGATGGCACACTTTTCTTCTTGGCCATTGTTTTTGTTCATCGCGGGTAGTAGAATGCGGGTCATGGTGACGGACGGATCCATTTCCGCCACATCGTCGCGTGTTTCTTCTACCATTTCTGGATGCTGGTCATTATCACTGTCTGATGCGTCACTATCACTAGTACTGCGACTTGCAGTACTTGCTGTTGTGGCTGTCGAAAAGGCGTCCGTAGATGACAACAATGGCGACAACGAGGCCAAAGACGGCTCTGTGGACAAGAGCTGAAAAATTGGCGTCATTCTAGTCTCAGGTTCGACTTCCTTGCTTGGACGGGGAAGGGGATTCAACTGCAGCCTTGTCTCTGCTGCCGTTTCTGCTGCTTCTTCTTCTTGCAATAGCTGAACAATTCGATTTTCGGAACAAGCTCCATGAACCCACTTTGCACCATGATCCAGGCCCATTCCAGCGCCCAATTCGTCGGAGGTATGAGCTCGTCCTCCCACACGGGATCGACCTTCCACCACCACAGTTTTTACGCCCAACTTGGTCAAGGCTCTGGCGGCTGCAATGCCTGCAGCACCCGCGCCCAAGACCAAAACATCGCAAGGTTCTACAGCAACCTCATCATCATCATCACCGTCATGGACGTTAGTATTGTCCTCGTCTTCGTACAACTCGTCACACAAACGGTTCGTCCTTGTCATCCTTCTGGTGGACAGGGAAATTTGGCCATTGCAACTTTTGGTCGGGACATGCCGCCGATGATGATGGGTACGCGAGAGTAGGAGTGACGATGCCAATGGCACAAGCAGCAGCAAAAGCCACCACAGCATCGTTGACCACAATCCAAGAACGGGGTTGAGCATGGGTTTTGAAGTCAGTGAGTGGTTCTATGGATTCCTTTTTGTCTTGTGAGAATGTTTGGATGGTTGACAGAAATCTCCAACAAGCCATCACTGATTCGGAAGCACTACAGTAGCTTAAGGTGATGTTTTGTCCTAATTGCTTCTTCCTACTACTAGCTAGCTAGCTAGCTACAACGTAGTAGCTACCAGTAGAGTCATCATCAAACATCATTCAATGAACGTACTATGGTACTGTCGACAAAAAGGTTACAGTAGTATGGTACGCTTCGATCGTCATCAGCTCGTTGGTTCAACCAACTTTTGCGGCATTATTTGCTTCCGTATCAGGCGGGACTGAAATTCCGGGAATCAAAAGAACACCACCGAAGGTGGAAGCCCTCAACATACAGCACAAAGTTGAAAAATCAACAACAACAAGAGAAAATAGAGTCTAAGCCATTCACTATTACGGTTTTTTTTCCGCAATAAAAAACCACAATAAGCCATTCACTATTACGTTTTTTTTTTCGCAAAAAAACAACCCTGAACCCTAACCAGGGAGATGGAAATCTCCCGGTGACACAACACAAATCTGGTCTAAATTTCCAACCCAACATCTGCAATGATTATTCTTTCTTCAATGCGCCTACAGCATCAAGACAACTCACCTGGACATGATTAACTTTTTCAAGTGCTTTGTTTTCTTTGCAAACCAACAAATCAAATTGCTAGAGTTTCCTTTACTGTTTTGTTGTTGTTGTTGTTGTGTCAGTGATCCACCGGGGGGTTTTCTTTCCATTGACACCACTTCTCATTTGACAGATGGACAGACCAACCTCTACTTCAACTGCCCCTTTGTGACCCACAAACCCGCAGACGTCACACCGGGACTAGAAAAAAGTAATAACCCTACCTACCGTTGAGGGCTAACTGAAGGTGTTTTTGCGGTACAAGGTACCAGCACCACCCAGTTGTTGTGAATCACACGGTACTAGCTAGCTAGCTAGTAGTACGACGTACAGCACATCATTATTCCACACCATTTCACCAAAAACCAGCCACCTGAATTTTCATTACTCCGTACTCCGAGTACATAATTATATCCATTGATGTTTATCCATCGCCGCATTGTTCTACTCAGCATCATTGGATGTTCACATATTTCCGTGTTGGCATCAGCAAAGTGTAATGTGACGGAGGAGCTCTCGCTGGCTTTGAAAGCCAGCCCAACTGCTGTTCTAAATGTACTGAACGCGACTAGATCTGACGAGCGATGTGTGACGATCAACCACGCGGACCACGCTACATCCATGGGTCATACATTTTGTACTACCATTGAAAACTGTTCTGTGGAACAGGCTGGGTACATTGACTCGTTCTACCCCGAGGAAAGTTGCGACGGCCTAGGAGGATCTCGTCAAATCCGTCCGAACGGATGCAATGTCTCGGCAACCATCAACGGACAGCCCTGCGATGATGCGGGAATTACCTTCGCCGAGGAGAAATACTTTATCAGAGCAGGTGCTAGTTGCTCTATGCTTGATAACAACGTATATGGTTTTATACCACTTGAGATCGGGGGCTTCAATACAGGTGCCGGATGCAGTGGACAGCCCCCTCACATCTGCGCAAATGGTAGCACCATGAATCATTTTCGATACAATGACACCAACTATGATCTTCATGTGGAGTGGACCTGCTCTGATGATATTGAACTTCCGAGCGATGTCAATAAATGTAGCTGCACGGCGTCCCTACCAATATTCGGTGCTGATGATGTTTGCTCCGGTTGTTCAGTCTGCAACAACGCTGATTATGGAGCGTTTGCGTTGACCTGCAATGGCTTTTCTGTCAACTGTAACCACAGTTATACATTTTTGGAAACCATTCCCCAGGGTAGCTCAGGATTTGCGCCCAGTAGGAACATTCAGAAGCCTTTTTTGATTTTAGTGGCCGCCTTATACTTTTGGACTTTCTTCATCTAAGTCCCATGCTGTAAACTACTACTGAATTGTTTGATGGATCAGTGGGATCAAACGATTGATGTCAATTGCAAGCGTGTCATAAAGTAAGTACACAGTTGTTCCATAGAACTTTCTGGAGTCTTTTTGGCGCGAATGTTGGTGAACGGAGAATCCATCACAACGCCCCACCCAACATAACATCAAGCAAAGCGGCAACGAAGCTGCAGCCACCAAAAGCCTAATCGTTCTTCGGTCGTGCTTTTCAAACTTTCCCTCGTCTTTCCAGCAAGCGCCTTTCGACTTCTTTTCTTTCTATTGTGTAGTATCAGTATACTATTTATTTATAACCTGTATTACTCATATCATCCATCCACCGATATGGTCGACTTCGTGTCACTGTTTTCTCGTTTTCTTGTTAAACTTTTGCTGATGAGTATCCAGTGAGGTTGGTGA